>FTDG01004045.1_pt1 | contig 11773 bp, 11 predicted proteins | sample 1639751 | NCBI WGS metagenome assembly FTDG01 (sample SAMEA3914869, study PRJEB12502) | metagenome | biome: forest; material: soil | place: USA | collected 2012-03-12 | depth 0.1 m
CCGCATCGCGATGCTGATCGACGCCGGCGTCTCGCAGCTGCCGCCGTTCCTGTCGGCCGACGCCGGCCTGAACTCGGGCTTCATGATCGCCCACGTGACCGCGGCGTCGCTCGCGAGCGAGAACAAGTCGCTCGCGCATCCGGCGAGCGTCGACTCGTTGCCGACCTCGGCGAACCAGGAGGACCACGTGTCGATGGCAACCTTCGCCGCGCGCCGCCTGCAGCCGATGATCTCCAACGTCGCGGTGATCCTGGGCATCGAGTGGCTCGCGGCGGCGCAGGGTGTCGAGTTCCTGCGCCCGCTGCGCAGCTCCGACGCGCTCGAGCAGGCGCACGCCTTGCTGCGCGAGCAATGCGCGCCGATGGCGACCGACCGCTACCTCGCGCCCGACATCGAGCGCGCGACGGCGCTCGTCGCGGGCGGCGTCCTGTCCAAGGTGTTCCGCAACCTGGACGGCCTGCCGACGCTGTGGACGCCGGCCTGACGCCGGCGCCGTCCTCGTCCCGGATCCTCGACCCAGGGTGCCCGTGCGGCACGACGCTCCGGCACGCCGTTCGACAGTGCGCCGGGGCGGGAATCCTTCACTCAATCGATGCAACACGCCAGCCAGCGTCGGGCCACAATGGCGCATGTGTCCGATGCCTTGCCCGTATCGACTTCCTTCGCCATGCCCGGCCGCGTGGGGGTGGGCGCGTTGAAGCGCGTCAAGCGCATGACGCGCTGGGTGCTGTCGCCCGGGGCCGGACGCGACGTGCTGGGCGCGTACCGCGACCGCATCATGCTGCCGGTGGCCACCGCGTCGACCTTGCTGCTGCTGCCGTTCGCGCTCGTCGACTTCTTCCTCGGCCAGCAACTGCTGGGCGTGATGGTGTCGGTGGTCATGTTGCCGCTCGCGATCGACGCGTGGGCGCTGTGGCGCAAGCGCAAGCCGCCGATCGCCTACGGCTGGATGCTGCTGCCGATCGCACTCGGCATCGCCACCGCGCTCGTCCAGCGCGGCGTGCATGGCGCGATGTGGTGCTATCCGGCCATCCTGTTCTGCTATTTCGTGCTGCCCGGCTGGCAGGCGACCGCGGGCGCGGTGATGCTGCTCGTGATGACCTCGGGCCTCGTGCTGCACCTGATCGACCTCGCGACGATGTGGCGCTTCGCGGTCACGTCGGGCCTGTCGATCGTCATCCTGAACGTCATCCTCGGCGTGGTCGGTGAACTGGAGCGCAAGCTCTACGAGCAGGCGACGACCGACCCGCTCACCGGCGCGCTGAACCGCCGCCAGCTCGCGCGGACGCTCGACGACGCGGTCGAGCATTCGCGCCGCAGCCAGAGCCCCGTCTCGCTGCTGGCGTTCGACCTCGACCACTTCAAGCGCATCAACGACCGCCACGGCCACGCCGCCGGCGACGAGGTGCTGCAACGCGTCGTCACGCTCGTGCGCGAGCGCGCGCGCCGCATCGACCGCCTGTTCCGCATGGGCGGCGAGGAGTTCGCGCTGCTGCTGCCCGACAACAACGTGGCCGACGCGATGCGCGTGGCCACGATGCTGCGCGAGCGCATCCAGGGCGCGGGCTGGCCGATGGGCGTCGAGGTGACGATCAGCGTGGGCGTGGCGCAGCTGCACCGCAAGCACAACGTCGACAGCTGGCTCAAGGCCGCCGACGACGCGCTCTATCGTGCGAAGGCCGACGGCCGCAACTGCGTGCGCATCGCGTCGCGCGGCCGCGGCATCGTGACCGACGTGGCCGACGCCGGGATGACGCGGCCGAGCGAGCTGTCGGGACTGTCGGGGTTGGCGCCGTTGCGGGACTGAGCGGGCGCTGCTCTGCCCGCAAACGGGCCTTCATGTCGACGCAAGCCGCCTCGATCAACGCGCCGAGCGCGGCCTCGTCGAGGGCTTCGTCCGGCCGCAGCTTCACGTGCCGCATCCGCTTGCCCGACCCTTCGAGCAGGCCCGACGGATCGGGCAGGTCCGCGCCCTGGAAGAAGCCGACGTTCACGTGCGCCGTGAACGCGTTGACGTAGCCGAACGCGGCGTCGCCGACGCAGGCGGTCGGGTGGCCGTCGTGCAGCAGCTCGCGGATGTGGGCGTCGCAGCGGCGCATGGCGTCGAACCAGCGTTGCGCGAGCGGGCGCAGCGCGTCGGGGCGCGCGCGCAGCCAGGCGTCGACGGCTGGATCGCGCGGCGTCGCGCTCGGGAAATGGAACAGCGGGCTCATCGTGACCTCCTTGCAGCGGCGCCGCCGCGATGGTATCGCCTCGTGCCCATGTCGGGCGCGTCTCTTGCCGCGCGACCGCGCCATGCCCTTCCTCCTGCAAGCCGACACTGCCCATGCCATTCAACTCGCGATCGCGCCAGCCTTCGTCCTCGCGGCGATCGGGTCGACGCTGACCGTGCTCACCAACCGCCTCGCGCGCATCGACGACCACGCCGAGAAACTGCGCAACGGCATGAAGGCCAAGGGCGAGCCGTTGAGCGAGGAAGAAAAGACGCTCGGCGGCACCGCCGCGCGTGCGCTGGCGCTGCTCGATCGCCGCGCGAAGCTGGTCCACGTCAGCATCAGCTGCGCCGTCGCGTGCGGCCTGTTGATCTGCACGATGGTCATGGCGACCTTCACCGGCGACGAGTTCGGACTCGCCGCCGACCGCGTCATCGCCGTCCTGTTCGGCGGCGCGATGGCCAGCCTCGCCATCACCTACGCGGTGTTCCTGGTCGAGATCTACCTCGGCGCGCACATGCTGAAGCCGGATCGGCCGCTGAGCGCGAAGTAGCGCCACGTGCGCGGAGGTCGACGGCGCGCCTCTCGCAGCGAGCGCGTCGTTCCGTGCTGCGAGCGCGGTTGGCGCAGCGGATGGCGCGGGCCATCATGGCGCGTCTTCCAGCCACGTTGCATACCATGACCGAGTTCCGCTCCCGTACCACCGCCGGCCACCGTGCCGGGCACGGCCTCGTCGCGCTCGCCGTCGCACTCGTCGTCGCGTTCGGATGGGTGGAGGGGTATGCCGTGCAGGCCGAGGCCGAGCGCGTGGCGGAGATCGCGCTGCCGGGCGACGCCGCCACGCAGGTCGATGGCGACCTGCGCACCCGCATGACGGTGGAGATCGACGAGCTGGCCGCCGCGCGCGTCGACGCCGTCGCCGGGGCCGACCACGGCACGAGCTATCGCCTCACGCCCGACGCGAAGACCGGCCTGACCCAGTCGTTCGACCTCGCGTTGCACGTCAGCCCGATGGGCGGCGGCCGGGCGTTGATCGCGACCTCGCTGACCAGCCCCGGCCCGCAACGGCTGAAGGCCCATCCGACGCTGCTCGTGCGCCTGGGCGAGCCGGCGATCGTCGAAGTGAAGACGGGTGACGGCGCACACCGCATCGCGCTGACCTTCGTCGCGACCGCGACGCCCCACGGCCTGGGATGAGTCGTCAGCGGACGATCGCCGCGGCGAAGCCGGTCGCGGCGAGCTGGCCCACATGCCGCCCGTTCCAGTTGCGCAGCGTGACGTCCTTCAAGGGATCGACGACCGCGCGGTCGGCTTCGGACAGCGGCAGCAGCGAGGCGATCAGCGCGACGACGGCCACCTCGGCGGCGCGCGCGGTGTTGCCGTCATCCATCTTGATCGCGAGGCCGACGCCGAGTTCGGGCAGCGCCGCGCAGTAGACGCCCTCGGCGCCGACCTTGCAGAACACGCGCGCGCCGAAGTGGCGCATCAGCACGGTGTCGAGCCGGCCCGTGCCCGCGACCATGAACGGCGCGGCCGCGACCGCGGCGCGCAGGCGGACGGCCGCACGCGCGTGGTCGGGCGCGAGGCCCGTGCCGGTGCCGAAGCGCGCGAAGCCGAGCGCGAGCGCGCGCAGCGGGATGCCGAAGGTCGGGATGGAGCAGCCGTCCGTGGCGCGCGGGGCGTCGGCGAGGCGCGTGCCGGTCGCGGCCTCGAGCGCCGCGCCGACCTCGCGCATCACCGGATGGTCGGCCTCGACGTAGCCACGCAGGAAGCCGCGCGCCATGTCGGCGTCGCGCACCATCATGCAGCCGACGCACGCGAAGCCCGAGTGCTTGCCCGAGCAGTTGTTGTGCAGCGCGCGCGGCGTCTCGTGGCGGGCGGCCAGCGCGCGCGCGGCCGCGTCGTTGCCGGGCCAGTGCGCGCCGCATTCGAGGACATCGGCGTCGAGCCCGGCCTTCGCGAGTGCCGACGCGGCGGTCTGCACGTGCTCGGGCTCGCCGCCATGCGAGGCGCAGGCGAGCGCGAGTTCGGCGTCGACGAGCCCGAAGCGCTCGGCCGCGCCCGACGCCACCAGCGGCAGCGCCTGCAAGCCCTTGACGGCCGAGCGCGCGTAGACGGGGCGGTCGATGTCGCCGCCCTGGCGCAGCACGGCGCCGTCGCAGTCGACGACGGCGAACGAGCCGCGGTGGAAGGATTCGACGAGGTCGCCGCGCCAGAGCTCGGCGAGGACAGGATGGGTCATGCGGAAACCTTTGCCGTGCGAGCTGCGGTGCGAGCTCCGTGCGGAGCGGCCGTGCGCAAGCTCGGGGGGCTTGCGTCGAGCGACGCCCCGATGATGCCTCGTTCCGTCACTCGCCGCCGTGCATCCGTCGGATCATCCCGATCGGGTCGGTGGCATCGAACAGGATGAAGCCGGCGATGACGACGAGCGCGACGAGCGCGACGGTGAAAAGACTTTTCTTCATGGGTTGCCTTTCGTTGGGCGGGTTGGAAAATCAAGCCAGCACGAGCGCCTGCAGCACCGTCCAGCGCGCGGCGCGCCAGGCGGGGACGGCGCCGGCCGCGAGCGCGCCGAGGAGTGCCGCGGCGAAGAGCGCCAGCGTCGAGGCCGCGGCAGGTTGCGGGACGAGGTGCTGGTTCGAGATCGCCGCGAGCACGCCGCCGACCGCGGCCGACAGCGGCCACGACAACGCGAGCGCGAACAGCGCGCCGAGCCCGCCGATCGCGAGTCCTTCGATCGCGACGATGCGCGCGACCTGGCCCTGCGACGCGCCGATCGCCTTCATCACGCCGAACTCGCGCGTGCGTTCGGCGGCGGAGGTCGCGAGCGTCGACGCGAGGCCCAGCAGGCCGACGACGGCCATCAACGTCGCGATGAAGCCGAGCGCGACGACGAGGATCGCGACGTGCGCGCCCTGCGACCGCGCGAGCCGGGACTGCGGCAGCACGGCGCGCAGGTCGATGCCGGCGTGTCGCAGTGCCTGCACGATGGCGGGCGTGGCGCGGTTGACGGCCGCGTCGGAGGCGTCGGCGAGCGCGACGCGCAGCACGGGCGTGACCGCCGCGTCACGCGTCGCCTCGACGAAGGTGCACGGCGCGACGTAGACGGCGCCCGGCGCCAGCGATTCGCCGACGACGCCGACGAGCCGCAACGCGACCCGCCGGTGCGCGATGTCCAGCGTGACCGTGTCGCCGAGCCGCACCGACGCGAACTCCTGCGCGCGGGCCGTCGAGTTCACGACGAGCGCATCGGCGTCGTCCGCGCGCAGCCATCGGCCCTCGACCAGCGTGTGCGCGACGAGCGTCGTCCACGGCGGCGCCGAGCGCAGCGCGAAGCCGCCGTGGCCGCCGTCGGGATAGCGGCGGACGATGGCGAGGCCGTCGGGGCCGGCGATCGCGGCGCCGGCGCTGTCCCAGGCTTCGACGGCGCGGACGTCCGGCAGCGCGCGCAGCGCGGCGCCGGCGGCGTCGATGTCGACCGTGTGTTCCGGCACGAGCTCGAGGTCGAAGTGGCGGTCGCGCGCGGCCTGGGCGACGGTGTCCGCCCAGGCCGCGCGCAGGTCGAGGCATGCGAGGAACATCGCGCCGGCGCCGGCCAGCAGCGCGAGCGTGAGCGCGAGCCGCGTGCGCCGGCGCAGCGTGTTGCGCAGCGCGAGCGTCGGCACGGCGCCGCCGAAGCGCGTGCGGGCGAGGGCGCGCAGCAGGCGGCCGTCGGTGGGTGCGGTGGACGTGGCGCCGTGGTCGGTCATCGCGGCCCGCACCGTGCGGCGCGCCGCCGAGGCGACCGGCGCGAGCGCGGCCAGCGTCGGCGCGGCGATGCCGGCCGCGACCACGAGGGCGAGCACCCACGCAGGCGGCGCGGCGTCGGCGATGCGCAGGTTCAACAGCTTCGCCACGACGTCGACGAAGCCCTGCGCCGCCGCGAGGCCCAGCGGCACGCCGATGGCGGCGCCGAGCGCGCCGAGCGCGGCGACGGTGGCGAGCAGGGGGGCGGCGATCTGCGCGGCACTCGCGCCGAGTGTCTTCATGACCGCGATCTGGCGCACCTGCTGCGCGAGCAGGCCGCCGACGATGGTCGCGCTCAGCACCGCCCCGAGCACGAGCACGAGCGCGCTGAAGATCGTCAGCATCGCGAGCACGGCGCTCATCTGCGGCTGGTGCGGATGGCGGCGCGGCGGCGGCACGCGCGCCTCGACGACGACCGCGTCGCGCGCCGCGAGCCAGCGGCCGAGCGCGCGCACGGTGGCCGAGATCGCATCAGCATCGTCGCCGCCGCTCGCGACGACGATCTCGAGCAGGTCGAGCGGCACGGTCTCGCCGAGCGCGGCCAGCGTCTGCGGCGTCGCGTATGCGTAGACGACACCTTCCATGCCGGCCGGCGCGATGCCCGCGTCGTGCACGGTGCCCGCGATCGCGGCGACACGCGTGCCGCCATGCGGCAGCGTCACGCGGACCGCGTCGCCGACGCGGTGCTTGGTGAGCGCCAGCGCGCTGCGCTCGACCAGCAGCGTGCCGACGGGCGGCGGCCAGGCGCCGGACTGTGGGCGCAGCGTGTTGATCGACTGCGTCGCGAAGTCGCGCACGACGAACACTGCCAGCGGCAGCGACTGGCCCGGCGCGACCTCGATGCGCCCGCGCAGCACGGCGCCGCTGTCGGCCTGCGCGACGTTCGGCTGGCGGCGCACGGCGTCGAGCAGCGCGGCGTCGATGTCGCCTTGCATCTCGAGCTGCGCCGACGCCGGGTTGCTGGCGAGGTAGCCGCGCGGCATCTCGCGCGTGAGCACCGCGGTGGCCGAGCCCATCGTCGTGACCGCGGCGACGCTCGCGACCAGCGCGAGCACGATCGCCGCGAGCCGGCCGCGCGCGGCCAGCGCGTCGCGCCAGGCCTTGATCCAGCGCGTGTCGGTCATGCGAGCGCGTCGCGGGCGCCCGGCGCGTGGGCTGGCGCGGGCGTCGTCCGAACCGGGTGGGCGGTATCGCCGTCGTCGACGATGCGGCCATCGTGCAGCGTCACCGTGCGCGTGAAGAAGCGCCGCAGCTCGCGCTCGTGCGTCGCGGTCAGCACGGTCTTGCCGTCGCGTGCGAGCGCGGCGAGCAGCGCCATCACCTCGTCGGCGGTCGCCGAGTCGAGGTTGCCGGTCGGCTCGTCGGCGACGATGATGGGCGGGTCGTTGGCGAGCGCGCGCGCGATCGCCGCGCGCTGCTGCTGGCCGCCGGACAGCGCCGCCGGCAGCTTGCCGGCCTGGTCGGCGATGCCCAGCCGTTCGAGCAGCGCCATCGCGCGCGGGCGGCGTTCGCGCGGCGGCACGGCGCCGAGGAAGTCCATCGGCAGCGTGACGTTCTCGGCGATGGTGAGCGTCGGCAGCAACTGCGGCGACTGGAAGACGAGCCCGACATGGCGCCCGCGCCAGGCCGTCAGCGCGCGTTGCGACAACGCGCGCAGCGCCTGTCCGCCGACGACGATCTCGCCGCTCGTCGCGTCGTCGATGCCGGTGAGCAGGTGGATCAGCGTGCTCTTGCCGCTGCCGGACTTGCCGACGATGGCCACGCATTCGCCGGCGCGGATGTCGAGGTCGATGCCGTGCAGCGCCATGAACGGGCACGCGCCGACGACGTGCTGCCTGGTGACGTCGCGCAGTCGGACGAGCGGCTCGGGCAAGGTCGGATTCATGGAGGGGCCTGGTTGTTGGACGACGAGGAACCGAACATACTGTTCGCCATCTCGATTGGCCCGAACACGCGCGACGCGCTTGTTCGATGCCGAACAACCCGCGTCCATCCGTTCGACAAACCGCCGCGCATGCCCACCCGCAAGACTCCTCCCGCGCCGCCGCCGGCTGCGGCAACCCGGGCGCTCGATCGCCGCTCGCAACGCTCGCGCGACCTGCTGCTCGAAGCGCTCTTCACGCTGATGATCGAGCGCGGCTACGAACGCCTGACGACGCAGAACCTGATCGACCGCGCCGGCGTGGGCCGCGCGACGTTCTACGCGCACTTCGACAGCAAGGAGGACCTGCTCGTCGCGAGCGTGGGCCGGCTGCGCGCCTGGCTGGAGCACGAGCGCGATGCGCGGCCCGGCGAGCGCCTCGGCTTCATGCTGCCGTTCTGCCGCCATCTCTCGAGCCATCGCGCGATGTACCGCACGACGTTCGAGCGCGACAGCGAAGTCACGGTCGAACGTCTCGTCCGCTCGATGCTGCGCGAGCTCGTGCACGCCGATCTCGAGACGCATCGCAGCCGCGGGCAATCGGCGGCTGCGCTCGATCTCGCGACGCAGTTCGTGGTCGCGACGCTGTGGTCGGTCATCACCTGGTGGATGGAGCGCGGCGCGAAGTCGTCGCCCGAGGAAGTGCACGCGGTCTTCCAGCGGCTCGCGTTGCCGGGGCTCGACCTCACGCTGGCGAGCGGTTCGACCGCGGGGCTGCAGCGCTTCGCGTGACCGGCCGGCAGGCAGGCGCCCGCGAGGCGTGATTTAGTGCCGACCGAAGCTGTCTTGTAGCCGTCGACTGTGAAACAGCGGAAACCAGCGCGAAACATGCCCTGATAATGCGCGGCAGTCCGACCGGAGCCGGCCACTTTCGAGCCGACGTGAGGCGGACCACACACAGAGGGAGTTCGCCATGGCGATGACGTCGTTCCAGAAGGCTGCCGCGCTGGCAGCGATCCAAGTGCTCTTCGCGGGTTGCAGCGCGGGGAATCCCGATACCGACAAGACCGGATCGACGAGCGGCACGTCGTCGCCCGCACCGGCGCCCGTACCTGCGCCGGCGCCGGCGCCTTCGGGTTCAGGTTCCGGGTCGGGTTCGGGTTCGACGGCGAGCGCGCCGACGATCTCGGCCCAGCCTCAGTCCTCGTCGTTGACGGTCGGCGGGCAGGTGGTGTTCAGCGTCACGGCGGATGCCTCGACGACGTCGTACCAGTGGTACCGGAACGAGGTCGCCATTGCCGGCGCCACGTCCGCGACGTACGTGACGCCGGTGTTGACGGCGACCGATGACGGCGCGAGCTTCACGGTCAAGGTCGGCAACGCTGCCGGCACCGTCGAGAGCGCGGCGGCGACCTTGCACGTGGCGGCGTCCACGCCCGCGCCGGGTCCGTCGCCCGCGCCGGCACCGGGTCCGTCTCCGGCGCCGGCGCCGGCGAGTGGACCGGCGATCACGTCGCAGCCTGCCGATGCCTCGGCGATCACCGGCAGCACCGCGACCTTCAGCGTCGCCGCGACCGGCTCGAGCCTCAGCTACCAGTGGAAGAAGAACGGCGTGGCCATCGCCGGCGCGACGTCGGCGACGTATACGACGCCGGCCGTGTCCTTTCTCGACGACGGCGGCCTCTACTCGGTCGTCGTCACCGGCACCTCGGGCAGCACGGCCAGCAGCTACGCGACGCTGCACCTGGCGCTGAGTTCCGACCAGCGCGTGTCCGAAGGGCTGTCGCTGAACGGCGGCAGCTACGAGGTCGAATGGAGGCTGAACCCCGTCACGGGGCAGACGCAGGTGACAAACGTCGACTACGTGACCGACGACTTCGCGGTCTTCACGGCGTCGCCGCTGACCCACGGCCCTCAGATCACGCAGCAATCGCACACGCTGAGCCTGGCGTTCAGCCTGGCGGACGTCATCAGCGGCCCGTCGCGCGTGTTGAAGAACGACACGATCCTCACGGTGGCGGGCGACCAGAACCTGATCAAGACGACATATGTCGGCTCGTCCATCCAATCGGATGACCTCGCGACCGACGGCCAGACGGTCGCGTATTCGCAGATGCGCAGCAACTACGTCTTCACGCCGCTCACCGGCCTGCTGCATGCGGCGCCGACGACGATGACGCAGTGGTACAACGCGATCTTCGGCAACGCCAACGTGCTGGACACCGTGACCAACTGGCAACCCGGCGCCGGCTTCAATACCTATACGGCGACGCAGCTCGGCGACCGCTATTCGGTGTTCGATTGCGAAGCGGCGACCACGGTCGCGAGCGCGCTGCCGTCGGCGTGCACGACGACGGCCACCACGCTGGCGACTTTCCTGGCCGCGCCCGGCTTCGGCTCCAGCAGCGACGGGACGACTTACACCTACAGCCAGGGGACGGTCGTCACCGTCGGTACCACGCCGGTCTGGATCTCGAACACGCCGCGGCCGGCGTCCGGCGTCGGCAGTTCGACGGTCCAATACCGGATCTATTTCCAGCTGAACGGCCTGTTCTACACCGGCGCGCTGACGCGGGACGGCACGCTGATCGGCGGCAGCCACTACTACGACGATCCGGCCAACGTCGCCGGCACGATCCACTACCTGAACTACCAGGTGCGCCTCAACGCCGCCGCCGCGGCGAGCCTGAAGGCCGGCATGGATCTCTGACGGCGCAGGCGGACGCGCGCGCGTCCGCCCGCCGGCGTCGCGCGCGCTCGGGAGAGCCCGCGCGACTCGCCTCCTAGAATCGCGCCATGCCTCTTTCCGCCCTGGCGATGGTCTTCGTCGCTGCCTTGCTGCACGCGTTCTGGAACATCGTCGCGAAGAAGACCGACGGCAACAAGCACTTCGTGCTGCTGGCGGGCCTGGTGCTCGCGGTGCTGTGGGCGCCGCTGGGCCTGTGGCTGGGCTGGCGCGAGGTGCCGCGCTGGGGCTGGATCGAATGGGCCTTCGTCGGTGCGAGCGGCCTGACGCACCTTCTGTACTTCAACGTGCTGCTCAAGGGCTACCGCGTCTCCGACCTCACCGTCGTCTATCCGGTCGCGCGCGGCACCGGGCCGCTTGTCAGTTCGCTCGGCGCGGTCGTCGTGCTGGGCGAATCGCTCGGGTGGCACGGCGCGGCGGGCGTGCTGTGCGTGTGCGGCGGCGTCTTCATCGTCGCGGGCGGCCCCGGCCTGCTGCGCGCGTCGCACGATCCCGAACGCCGCGCGCGCGTCCACGCAGGCCTGTTCTGGGGCGCCGCGACCGGCCTGACGATCGCGGCCTACAGCGTGATGGACGGCTACGCCGTGAAGCGGCTGATGATCGGGCCGATCATCGTCGACTACTTCGGCAACCTGATCCGCCTGCCCTTCATGCTGCCGCAGGCGTTGCGCCAGCGCGAGGCGTTCGTCGACGCCTGGCGTCGCTATCGCTGGCACGCGGTGGTCGTCGGCGCGGTGAGCCCGCTCGCCTACATCCTGGTGCTGTATGCGGTGAAGGTGGCGCCGCTGTCGCACGTCGCGCCCGCGCGCGAGATCTCGATGCTCTTCGCCGCCTTCCTCGGCGGCAGGTTCCTGGGCGAGGGCGACCGCGGCCAGCGCGTGGCCGGCGCGGTGCTGATGGGCGCCGGGGTGGCGTTGCTGGCGTTCTGAGCCGCGCTCAGGCGCGCGGCGCGACGCGCGGCAACGTGATCGTCACCGTCGTCCCGGCCTCGGGCGGCGAGACCAGCTCGATGCGGCCGCCGAGGATGCCGTTGACCATGTTGCGGCAGATCGTCAGCCCGAGCCCGCTGCCGCCCTGCGCGAGGCGCGTGGTGAAGAACGGCGCGAAGACCTGCGGCAGGTCGTCGGCCGGGATGCCGACGCCGTTGTCGTGCACGGTGATGCGCAC
>FTDG01003536.1_pt1 | contig 11765 bp, 8 predicted proteins | sample 1639751 | NCBI WGS metagenome assembly FTDG01 (sample SAMEA3914869, study PRJEB12502) | metagenome | biome: forest; material: soil | place: USA | collected 2012-03-12 | depth 0.1 m
GTCGTCCTTGCCGCCGTCGGCGGGCAGGGTCGTGACGGAGACCAGTTCGGTGCTGTCCTTGCCGTTGAATGCGTCACACAACGTCAGGGGCGCGTGGGGCCTGGTCCCTGCCGCAGCAGTGGCCGTGTGCGTGGCCTTGTCATTGTTCGCCGCCTCGGCCTCGGCGTTGACGTCCACCGCCCGTCGAAGTTGATAGACGGTCTTGGCCGGCGTCTCGACGACGTCGACTCGAACCGTCACGACAGGCGGCTGACTCGCGGGTGCCGTAGCCGGCTTCTTACGCAGCGCGCTGAGGCCCGCCGCGCTTGCGGGCGCGGTCTGCGTTTGTGCGATCGTGGTGTCGGCGACCCCCAGCACCTTGGACAGCAACGCCGTGACAGGCGTCAGCGCCAGCAACGTCGACGCCGTGTTGTCGGTCACCGACGTGCTGGACTCGCTGAGCGTGCCGTCGTCGCCGAGATGGATGTCGGCCGAAGACGATCCGATGAAGGGATTGCGCGGCTCGATGTAGTAGAACTTGGTGTTCGCGACCATCGTCGTCGACCAGGAATTCGCAACCACGTCGTACTTCCGGTGGCACTCCTCGGCCGTCGCCGGTTCCTTCGACCAGAACGCGTTGAACGACGATCCGGCCTCCGTCAACTTGGCGACAGCGGCATCGAAGCTCAACCCTCGGTCAAGGCCCAGGACGAAATGCTTGATGGCCTCCCGCGCGCTCGGCGAATCCTCCAGCCGTTCGTCCACAGGCACCTTGGCCGTGCGCCCATCCGTCGACTTGTGGCTCTCCGGGTCGGTGCTGACCTCCGTCACGACGAAGCTGACCAGCAGCTCGCGCGAGGCCAGCTGCGTTTCCTGGACGCGCCAGGGCACCTTGACGTAGAACGGGATGCCCTTGACATCCTTCCCCGCCGAGTCCGCCACCTTCACGCCGGCACAGCCCGCAAGCCCCGTCAGCACGGCAATCGGGACACACACAGACACACGCATATCGATCCTCCTCCCGTGGCGAAGCATGGCGAGCACCGGCGCCGGGCCACGGCCAGCGTCGGTGTCCGCATTCTGGAAAGGCCGGCGCCGCAAGTCATCCACAAGATGAACGACGCGTGGACGCGCCCTGCCCTCGCCCGCGTTCCTCGCCGCCCGGGCATCCCGCCGCGAACGGAGAGATCCGCGCCAGCTAGCCCGCGCCCACCGCCGCGCCCGCCAGCGGATGCGCGATGCGGCCGTCCCCGTAGGACCGCAGCACCTGGCCGATCACCACGTGGTAGCCGTCCAGCCATTCGGCCTGGCGCTGCTTGGCCACCCGGTGCGCGGGATGGTCCATGAGCTGTTGCAGCGCCTCCAGCGAGGCCCAGTAGTAGACGGTCGAGACCAGCCCCGTCGCCGCGTTCTCCCAGGCCTCCTCGCCCAGATAGCCCGGCGTCGCACGCGCGGCCTCGGCAATGGCCTGGTCGAGCGCGTGGAACGCGTCGTCGTACTGCCGCTTGGCGAAGGTGAAGGTGGCGGTGTACATGGCTCAGACGGGCCGGCGCATCAGGGCGGCCAGTTCCTCGTGGCCGCGTTCGCCCAGGGTCGCGGCGGCGCCCAGGCGGTCGCGTTCCTCGCGGTTCTGGCTCAGCTTGGACTTGCCGACCAGCGAGGTGACCGCCACTTCGATGCCGACGATGTGGCGCAGCAGGCCGTCGATGTACTCGGGCGACGAGTCGGACATGCGCCAGGGCCGCGGCTCCGCGGCCTCGAAGCGGCGCGTCAGGCGGGCGACGAAGCCGCGCACGAAGCGCTCGTCGTCGCGGATCGTCAGCGTGCCGTGCGCATGGACGACCTCGTAGTTCCAGGTCGGCACCTGCCGATGCGTCTCGTGCTTGCTCGGATACCAGTTCGGCGACACGAACGCCTCGCTGCCGCGGAAGATCACCATCACCGGCGTGCCCGTGGGATGGTCCCGCCAGACCGGGTTGGACCGCGCCACGTGCGCCGACAGCGTGCCCAGCGGGCCGGCGGCCGGGTCGAACTCGAACGGCAGGTGGTCGGCGTCCAGGCCGGCGCCGCCGTGGGTGACGAGGATGCCCAGCGGATGGTCGCGCAGGACCCGCTGGAGTTCCTCGGGGCGGGTCTCTGCGAAATGGGCGGGAACGTACATGGCGTGGATGGCGGCGATGCGAAGACGAGGCCCGAACTGTCCGATGGCGCCGGGCCGCTGGCAAGGGGCGAGCGCGATCCAGACGTCCCTACAGACGCCGATCCTGCACATTCGCAACATCCGGCGGTCGGCGCGGCGGCCAGGGACGGCACGCGGCAGGCATTTGCGCCCCGGCGGCGTACGATGGGCCAACGGAGAGGACGCGATGCTCAATGGAGGACGGTCCCGCGAGGAGCCGCCGGTGGCCGGCCGGCCCGGCGGACTTGCGCGCTGGCTGCCGGCGCTCGGGACGATGCTGTCCGGGCTACGCCGGCCACGCGCGCGCCGCCGCCCGGCCGCGAGCGCCTTGCCGCTGGAAGCCGTCTTCGAGCAGGCCGCGATCGGCATCGCGCTGGTCGCCCCGGAAGGCCGCACGCTGCGGGTGAACCGCCGGCTGGTGGAGATGCTGGGCTATGCCGAGGACGAGCTGCTGCGCGGCCGCATCATCGACCTCACCCATCCGGACGACCTGCCGCTGTCGATGGAGGAGCGCTCGCGCCTGCTGGGCGCGGACGGCCGCGACACCCGGCTCGAGAAGCGCTACCTCCACAAGCGCGGCCACCCGGTCTGGGTCAGCCTGACGGCCACGAAGGTGCAGGCGGCGGCGGACGCGCCGCCCGTGCTGGTGCTGGTCATCGACGACATCCAGGCGCGCAAGGCCGCCGAAGCCGAGCGCCTGCTGTTCTCGGAGGCGTTCCGCCAGGCGTCGCAGCCGCTGGTGCTGACCGACGCCGGCTTGCGCGGCATCTACGCCAATCCCGCCTATTGCCGGCTGACCGGGCTGGCCTCCGGCGAACTGGCAGGCCAGCCGCTGGAACTGCCGCTGGCCGCCACGGCCGACGGCCGCGGCGCGCCGGGACAGCCGCGCGGCCTGCCCGCCGACGGCCACCTGCAGGGCGAGAGCCAGTGCCGCGGCAGCGACGGCGCGGCGATTCCGGTGCACGTGAACGTCGCGCCGATCCGCGACGCGGCGGGCACGCTCGTGGGCCACGTCGCGAGCTTCGTCGACCTGCGGCCGCTGCGCGAGCGCGACCAGTCGATCCGCAAGCTCGCGCTCGCGGTGGACCAGAGCCCGACGGAGGTGATGATCGTCGACCTCGACAACCGCATCGAGTACGCCAACGACGCGCTCGCGCGGTCCAGCGGCTACTCGCGCGACGAGCTGGCGGCCATGACGCCGCGCGACCTGCACAGCCCGCGGGTGCCGCCGCAGACCTACGCCGACATCGCCTCGGCGATGCGCGCAGGGCGCAGCTGGAGCGGGCTGCTGACGAACCGGCGCAAGGACGGCAGCGACTACCAGGTCGCCGCCACGCTGCATGTGCTGAGCCAGCCGGACGGCAGCGTCACGCACCGGGTCGGCATGGGCCAGGACGTCACCGAGCGGCTGCGCACCGAGGCGGAGCTGGCGCAGCATCGCGCCCATCTCGAGGAGCTGGTGGCGCAGCGCACCGCCGCGCTCGATGCCGCGATGCGCACGCTCGCCGACCAGCAGACCCTGTTCCGCACGGTGACCGACTCGATGCCGGGCGCGGTGTACTACTGGGACGCCGACCTGCGCTGCCGGCTGGCGCACGGGGCGCACCTGAAGACGCGCGGCTTCCGCGCCGACGAGATGCTGGGACGGCGCCTGCACGAGCTGCTGCCCCCGCCCCAGGCACAGGCCTACGAGCCGCTGCTGCGCGCGGCGCTGGCCGGCGAGGTGCAGGTCCACTCGGTGAGCAAGCCCGACGGCACGCACACGATGGCCACGATGGTGCCCGACCTGCGCGACGGCGTCGGCGTGGGCGTGACCGTCGTCGTCAGCGACGTGACGGCCCTCAAGCGCGCCGAGATCCAGCTGCACAAGCTCAACGAGGAACTCGCCGTGCGCGCGACCCAGGCCGAGGCGGCCACGCGGGCGAAGAGCGCGTTCCTGGCCAACATGAGCCATGAGATCCGCACGCCGATGAACGCCATCATCGGTCTCACGCACCTGATGGCGCGCGAGACGCGCGACGCGCTGCAGCGCGAGCACCTGGGCCACGTCGACAGCGCGGCGCGGCACCTGCTGCAGGTCATCAACGACGTGCTGGACCTGTCGAAGATCGAGGCCGGCAAGATGAGCCTGGACGTGGACGAGTTCGTCCTCGACCGGATGCTCTCCAGCTGCTTCGAGATGGTGGCCGAGGCGGCGCGCGCCAAGCGGATCGAGCTGGTCCTGGACTCAGGTTCCCTGCCCGCGCGCCTGGTCGGCGACGCGACGCGGCTGCGCCAGGCGCTCGTCAACCTGCTGGCCAACGCCGTCAAGTTCACCGAGCGCGGCTGGGTGCGGCTGCGCGGCGAGCTGCTGCGCGAGGAGGCATCCCGCCTGCAGGTGCGTTTCGAGGTGCAGGACACCGGCGAAGGCATCGCCGCCAACGCGCAGGCCCAGCTGTTCAACGCCTTCGAGCAGGCCGACAGCTCCATCACGCGCCGCCACGGCGGCACCGGCCTGGGGCTGGCGCTCACCCGCCACCTGGTGCACCTGATGGGCGGCGAGATCGAGGTGCGCAGCGCGCCGGGCGCCGGCAGCACCTTCTCCTTCACCGCCTGGCTGGCACGCGCCGCCGATGCGGGCGAGGACGCCGAGGCGGCGAGCCTGCGCGGCCTGCGCGCGCTGGTCGTCGACGACCTGCCCGAGGCCCTGGCCAGCATCGCCGGCCGGCTGCAGGCGCTGGGCCTGGACGTGCAGGTCGCCGCCGGCGGCGAAGAGGCGCTGCAGCGGCTGGACGCCGTGATGGTCGAGGGACGGCCGTTCGACGTCGTGCTGGTCGACCACCCGATGGCGCCCCTGGACGGCTTCGAGACGCGCCAGCGCATGCACCAGCAGCTGGGCCGCGGCATGCCGCCCAGCCTCCTGCTGGCCGCGTTCGACGAGCCGGACCTGGCCCAGCAGGCGCACGATGCCGGCTTCGGCGGCGTGCTGCCCAAGCCCGTCACCGCCTCGACGCTGGCCGAGCGCCTCGCGCAGGTGCTGCGGCGCCGGTCCGGCAGCGCGCCGCTGCCCGCCCTGCGGCCCGGCGCCGCGGAGTCGGCGCTGCGCGAGCGCCACGCCGGGCAGCGCGTGCTGGTGGCCGAGGACAATCCGATCAACCAGCACGTCGCGCTCGCGCTGCTGCAGCTGGCCGGCCTGGAGGCCGACGTCGCCGACGACGGCGCGCGCGCCGTCGAGCTCGCGTGCGAACGCCACTACGACGCCGTGCTGATGGACATGCAGATGCCCGCGATGGACGGGCTCGCCGCGACGCGGGCCATCCGCGAGCGGCTGGGCGACGGCCTGCCGGTCATCGCGATGACGGCCAACGCGTTCGGCGAGGACCGGCTGGCCTGCCTGGCCGCCGGGATGAACGACCACGTGGCCAAGCCCGTCAACCCGGAAACGCTCTATGCCATGCTGCTGCGCTGGCTGCACGCGCGCCAGGCCTGCTGACGCCGCGTCGGACAGGCTTGCGGGAGGCTGTCGACGTTAGCGTTAACATATCTGGATGAGCGACGATTCAAAACCGAAGCGCGCGCCGCGGCCCGGCACCGGCGGCATCACCCTGGCCGACGTCGGCAAGCTGGCGGGCGTGTCCGCCATCACCGTCTCGCGCACGCTGAACAGCCCGGACGCCGTCTCGCCGGAGACGCTGGAGCGCGTGCGCAAGGCCATCGCGCGCAGCGGCTACGTGCCCAACCTGGTGGCCGGCAGCCTGGCGTCCAACCGCAGCCGGCTGGTCGCCGCGCTGGTGCCGACGATCGCGGGCCCCGTCTTCCTGGACACCATCCAGGCGCTGACCGATGCGCTGGCGACCGCCGGCTGCCAATTGATCGTCGGCCAGAGCGGCTACGGCGGCACGCACGAGGACGCGCTGATCGACGCCATCGTCGGCCGCCGCCCCGACGGCATCGTGCTGACCGGCATCGTGCATTCGCAGCAAGCGCGCCAGCGCCTGCTCGCCTCGGGCATCCCCATCGTCGAGACCTGGGACATCACGCCCACGCCGATCGACATGATCGTCGGCTTCTCGCACGAGAAGGTCGGCGTCGCGGTGGCCGACCACCTGCACGGCCAGGGCTTCCGCAAGCCGGCCCTGCTGACCGCGGACGACGAGCGCGCGACGCGGCGCCACGCCGGATTCACGCAGCGCATGGCCGAACTGGGCATCGCCGACGTGCCGATCTGCGTCGTGCCCGCGCCCTCGTCGCTGGCCAACGGCCGCGCCGGGCTGGCCCGGCTGCGCAGCGAGCACCGGCAGGACTTCGACGTGGTGTTCTGCGGCTCCGACGTCCTCGCGCACGGCGTGCTGGTGGAGGCGCAGGCGAGCGGGCTGTCGGTGCCGGGCGACCTCGCCGTCATGGGCTTCGGCGACCTCGCCTTCGCGTCGCACACCCACCCGTCGCTGACCACGGTGCACATCGACGGCGTGGCGATGGGCCGCCAGGCCGCGCGCTGCATCCTCGATCGCGTCGAGCGCCGGGACGTCGGCGAACGCGTGCACGACATCGGGTTTTCGATCATCAAAAGAGCCAGCACCTGACTTGACGCGGCCGGGGCCGAGCTTTTAACATCGTATTGTTAGCGCTAACAATTCGATCAACGAGCAAGACCGAACCCGACTCGGCTCCCCGCACCATGCACAAGGACATCCTGATCACCGCCGTCCGCGTCACGCCCATCGCCTTCCGCGACGGGCCGTTGCTCAACGCCAGCGGCATCCACGAACCCTGGGCGCTGCGCTCCATCATCGAGATCGAGACCTCGGACGACCGCCTGGGCATCGCCGAGACCTACGGCGACGAGCCGATGTTGAAGGTGCTGGAACAGGCGAAGTCGCTCGTCCAGGGCCTGTCGCCGTTCGACCTGAACCGGATGGAGGCGCGCGTGCGCGCGGCCATCCGCCCCGGCGGCCCGGCCGACGGCGCGGTCCAGTTCGAGCTGGCGCCCGGCTCGCACACGGCCAAGAACGCCGACAAGGTGGTCAGCGCCTTCGAAGTCGCGATGCTGGACCTGCAGGGCCAGATTCTCGGCATGCCCGTGTGCGACCTGCTGGGCGGCGCCGTGCGCGAGGAAGTGCCCTACAGCGCCTACCTGTTCTACAAGTACGCCGAACACGCCGGCCGGCCCTACCCGCCCGACGCCTGGGGCGAGGCGCTGGACCCGGCGCAGATCGTCGCGCAGGCGCGCCGCATGGTCGACCTCTACGGCTTTCGCAGCATCAAGCTCAAGGGTGGCGTCTTCGCGCCCGCGGTGGAGATCGCCTCGATGAAGGCCCTGCGCGAGGCCTTCCCCGGCCTGCCGCTGCGGCTCGACCCGAACGCGAACTGGTCGCTGGCCACCAGCATCGCCGCGGCCGGCGAGCTGGACGAGCTGCTCGAGTACTACGAGGACCCGACGCCGGGCCAGGACGGCATGGCCGAACTGGCCCGGCACTGCCGCGCGCCGCTGGCGACCAACATGTGCGTCACGACGATGGAGGACTTCCGGCGCAACGCGCAGACCCACGCGGTCAGCATCCTGCTGTCCGACCACCACTACTGGGGCGGGCTGCGCGCCACCGCCGCGCTGGCGCGCATGTGCGCCACGTTCGGTCTGGGCATGTCCATGCACTCCAACTCGCACCTGGGCATCAGCCTGATGGCGATGACGCACGTCGCGGCCGCCATCCCGAACCTGACCTACGCGTGCGACACGCACTACCCGTGGCAGGAGGAGGAAGTGATCCGCGGCGGCCGCGTGGCCATCGAGGGCGGCGCCGTCAAGGTGCCCGACCGCCCCGGCCTCGGGGTCGAACTCGATCCGGCTGCGCTGGCCGTCCTGCACGAGCAATATCTCGCCTGCGGCGTGCGCAACCGGGACGACCTGACCCAGATGCGCAAGTACGACCCGGGCTTCACCGGCGTCTCGCCGCGCTACTGATGCGCGGCCCTCGCCCGACCACCATCCGACAGGAGACAACCATGTCCAGGAACTTGCTTTCCACGCTGGCCCGCGCCGTGTGCCTGGCCGGCTGCGCGCTGGCCGCGGCGGCGCAGGCCGAGCCGGTGACCCTGAACGTCGTCGACGTCGCCGGCAACCTCGCCCTCACGCAGCAGGCCATCGAGAGCTTCGCCGCGAAGAACCCCGGCATCGTCTCGCACGTGACCTTCACCAAGGCGCCCGCGCCCGAGCTGCCGGGCAAGATCCGCGCGATGCAGGGCGCCGGCCGCACCGACATCGACCTGGTGCTGACCGGCACCGACGCGCTCGCCGCCGGCATCGCGCTGAACCTGTGGGAGCCGCTGCTGCCGGCGCACGCCGCGAAGTTCCCGGGGCTGGCCGACAACTACCTGCCGGCCGCCCGCAAGATGCAGGACCTCGCCGAGGGCCAGGGCATCATGGTGACCTACAGCCCCGCCGGCCCGCTGCTCGAATACAACCCGGACAAGGTCAAGACGCCGCCGAAGTCGCCCGCCGAACTGCTCGCGTGGTGCAAGGCCAACCCGAACCGCCTGATCTACGCACGCCCGGCCAACTCCGGCCCCGGCCGCGCCTTCCTCATGGGCCTGCCCTACATGCTGGGCGACAAGGACCCGAAGGACCCGATCAAGGGCTGGGACAAGACCTGGGCCTTCCTGAAGGCGCTCGACGGCTGCATCGAGTACTACCCCACCGGCACCGGCGCCGTGTTCAAGGAACTCGGCGAAGGCTCGCGCGACCTCACCGTCACCATGACCGGCTGGGACATCAACCCGCGCGCGCTCGGCGTGGTCCCCGCGCAGTTCAAGGTCGCCGCGTTCAGCAGCTTCACCTGGGTCAACGATGCCCACTTCATGGTGATGCCCAAGGGCCTGCCGCCCGCGCGCCAGGCGGCGGTCCTCGAGCTGATGGCCTGGCTGCTCAAGCCGCAGCAGCAGGCGATGACCTACGACTCCGGCTACTTCTACCCCGGCCCGGCGGTCAAGGACGTGCCGCTGACGGCCGCGCCGCAGAAGAGCCAGGACGTCATCAAGCAGTTCGGCCGCCCCGAATACGCCCAATGGATCGCCGCGCAGCCGAACGCGCAGCCGCTGGGCGATCGCGCCATGGTCGCCGCCTTCAAGAAGTGGGACCAGGAAATCGGTTCCGGAAAGCAGAAATGAACGCTCGCGCAGATTTCGGGGCCGCATCCGCGACGGCCGCCCACCCGCCAGGAGGCTCCGTGCCGTCGAACAAGGTCTCTGCCGCGAAGGGCCCGCGCAGCAACGAATTCAAGCAGCTGCGCCTGGACGGCGTGAGCCGCCGGTTCGGCGGCGCGAATGCGCTGGACGGGCTGTCGATGGCCATCGAACGCGGCGAGTTCATCGCGCTGCTGGGGCCGTCGGGCTGCGGCAAGTCCACCGCGCTCAATTGCCTGGCCGGCCTGCTGCCCCTGAGCGGCGGCAGCATCTGGCTGGACGACCAGCGCATCGACACGCTACCGCCGGAGCGGCGCGGCTTCGGCATGGTGTTCCAGAACTACGCGCTGTTCCCGCACCTGACGGTCGCCCGCAACGTCGGCTTCGGGCTGAAGATGCGCGGCGTGCCGGCCGCGGAGATCGAGCGCCGCGTCGCCGCGGCGCTCGACACCGTCCAGCTGCGCAACCACGCGGCCCGGCTGCCCGGCCAGCTGTCCGGCGGCCAGCAGCAGCGCGTGGCGATCGCGCGCGCCATCGTGATCGAGCCGCCGCTGATCCTGATGGACGAGCCGCTGTCCAACCTCGACGCCAAGCTGCGCATCGAGATGCGCTCGGAGATCCGCCGCATCCACAAGGCGCAGGGCTGTTCCACCGTGTACGTCACGCACGACCAGGACGAGGCGCTGGCGATGGCCGACCGCATCGTCGTGATGAAGCAGGGCGTGGTGCAGCAGATCGGCTCGCCGCAGGAGGTGTTCGCCCGCCCCGCCACGCTGGACGTCGCCCGCTTCATGGGCTACCGCAACGTGCTGCCGGTGCAGGCGGTGCGCGGCGACGGCTGGGAGGTGACGCTGCAGGGGCCCGCCGGCATCACGCTGCGCGGCGTGCTCGGCGCCGCGCCGGTGCACGGTCCCGCGGTCGCGGCGATCCGGCCCGACGACCTCGAGATCGCCGACGGCCCGCAGTCCTTCGAAGGCGTGGTGGAGACGGCCGAATACGCGGGCCGCGAGTGGCTGCTGCAGGTGCGCACGGCGTTCGCCGACGCGCTCTACGTGCGCACGACGCGCGCGCCCGCGCCGGGCGACCGCGTGTCGCTGGCGGCCGCGCCCGGGCGCGTGCTGGTGTACGCCGCGGAGGCTTGAGATGAGCAGCGTCACGATCTTTCCCGCGGCCGCCGCGCCGCGCCCGCCCTTCGATCGCTCGGTCCTGCTCGTCGCGCCCGCGGCGATGCTGATGGTGATGTTCTTCGTCTACCCGTTCGGCTACGGGCTGGTGCTGTCGCTGCAGCCCGCGCAAGGCGGCGTGCTGGAGAACTACCTCCACTTCTTCCAGACGCAGGACCTGCGCGTCACCATCGGCAACACCCTGGAGCTGGCCCTGCCCGCGACCTTCATCAACATCGCCGCCGGCCTGGCGATCGCCTACGCCACGCGCACCCGCGGCCGCTACCAGCGCCTGCTGTCGACGCTGCTGGTGGTGCCGCTGACGCTCGGCACGGTGCTGATCGCCGAGGGCATGCTGACCTACTTCGGCCCGCAGGGCTGGCTCGCGCAGACGCTGCGCTGGCTGCACCTGTACGGCGGCCCGATCCACCTGACGCACAACTACTGGGGCGTGCTGATCTCGCTGGTCATCACGGGCTTCCCGTTCGCCTACCTGCTGATCCTGTCGTACATCACGGGCATCGATCCCGGGCTGCCGCGCGCGGCCGCCACGCTGGGCGCGGACGGCTGGCACCGCTTCAAGGAGATCTACCTGCCGCTGCTGATGCCGGGCCTGGTGATGGCGTTCTGCCTGTGCTTCGTGCAGGCGTTCTCGGTGTTCCCGTCGGCGGTGCTGCTCGGCTCGCCCGCGGGCACCACGCGCGTGATCGCGATCGCCGCCTACGAGGCCGCCTTCGAGCAGTACGACTACTCGCTGGCCTCGGCCATCGCGATGATCATGGGCTTCGCGCAGCTGATCATCGTGATGGCGGCACTCGGCCTGCGCTCGGCCTTCTACCGCGGCCCGGTCGCCGGAGGCAAGGGATGAGCGCCGCCGTCGCCGAACGCAGCCCGCTGCGCGACCGCGCCTGGCGCGCGCTGGTGTGGGGGCTGATCGTCCTGTTCCTGCTCAACGTGGGGATGATGATCCTCGCGGTGGCGACCAACTCGCTGGCCACGCGCTGGCTCGGCACCTGGCTGCCCGAGGGCTTGACCACGCGCTGGTACGCCGACGCCTGGGACGAGTTCCAGCTGGGCCACGTGCTTGTGGTGACGGTGGTGGTGGTGTTCGCCGTCGTCCTGCTGTCGCTGCTGCTGGGCGTGCCGGCGGCCTACGCGCTGGCGCGGCGCGAGTTCCGCGGCAAGCGCCTGCTGGGTCTGCTGTTCCTGCTGCCGCTGATGGTGCCGCCCATCACCTACGGCATCCCGCTGGCCACCGTCATGTACCAGCTGCACCTGGCGGGCAC
>FTDG01001989.1_pt1 | contig 11726 bp, 10 predicted proteins | sample 1639751 | NCBI WGS metagenome assembly FTDG01 (sample SAMEA3914869, study PRJEB12502) | metagenome | biome: forest; material: soil | place: USA | collected 2012-03-12 | depth 0.1 m
ACGAAGCGAGCAAGCAGAAGGACGACAAGAAGGGCAAGGACGACAAGTCCGACAAGGACGGCGCCAAGCCGGACGGCCAGGGCGACGACGCGTCGAAGGACAAGGACGGCGACAAGAAGCCCGGCGACAAGGACGCCAAGGCCGACGGCAAGGACAAGAAGGACGACGACGGCAAGCCGCCGCTCTACAAGCGTCCCGCTGTCGTGCTGCTGGTGATCGTCGTCGTCGTCGCGGCGATCGTCGTCGGCACGATCTTCCTGATCCACTCGCGCGAGCACGCGACCACCGACGACGCGTTCATCGACGGCACCGCGAGCCAGATCGCCGCGCAGGCCGCGGGTCGCGTGACGAAGCTCTACGTGAACGACAACCAGGAGGTCAAGCGCGGCGACCCGATCGTCGACATCGATGCCGCCGACATCGCCGCCAAGGTCGACCAGGCCAAGGCGCAGGTGCTGACGGCGCAGAGCCAGGCGCAGCAGGCGATCGCGCAGGTCGACGGCCAGAAGGCCAACGCCGCCCAGGCCGCCGCGCAGGCGCGCCAGGCCGAGGCCGAATCGCTGAACGCGCAGCAGGATCTCGCGCGCTTCAAGGGCGTCGATCCGGATGCGGTCTCGCGCCAGCAGTACGACCAGGCGGTCGCGCAGGCGCGCAGCGCGAAGGCCAAGGTCGACGCGGCGCATGCGACGGAGAAGGCGGCGCAGGCGCAGGTCGAGGCGGCGCAGGCGAACGTGAAGGTGGCCGGCGCGCAGATCCAGACGGCGCAGGCCGACCTCGAGACCGCGCAGATCCAGCTCGGCTACACGCACGTGCTGGCGCCGATCGACGGCCGCATCACGAAGCGCGCGGTGGACGTCGGCAACGTGATCTCGATCGGCCAGCCGATCCTCGCGATCGTGAGCGACAACCTGTGGGTCACCGCGAACTTCAAGGAAACGCAGCTCACGAAGATGCGCCTGCACCAGGCCGTGACGGTCAAGGTCGACGCGTTCCCCGATGTCAAGTTCGCGGCGCACGTCGACAGCGTGCAGCGCGCGACCGGCGCCTACTTCTCGACGCTGCCGGCCGAGAACGCAACCGGCAACTACGTGAAGGTGACGCAGCGCGTGCCGGTCAAGATCGTGTTCGACCACCCCGAGGACCTGCAGCGCTATCCGATCGGGCCGGGCATGTCGGTCACGCCGAGCGTCACGCTCGACTGACCGCGAGAGCGCGCGCGTGGCCACCTCGGACAACTCGCTGCCTCGCAGCGCCGCGGGCAAGCACAACCCGTGGCTGATCGCGATGGTGGTGTCGATGGCGACCTTCATGGAGGTGCTCGACACGACCATCGCCAACGTCTCGCTGCGCCACATCGCCGGCGGCCTCGGCGCGAGCCAGGATGAGGCGACGTGGATCCTCACGAGCTACCTGATCTCGAACGCGATCGTGCTGCCGATCAGCGGCTGGCTCGCGACGCTGATCGGGCGCAAGAAGTTCTACATGATCTGCATCGCGCTGTTCACCGGCAGTTCGTTCATGTGCGCGCTCGCGCCGAACCTCGCGATGATGATCCTGTTCCGCGTGCTGCAAGGCATCGGCGGCGGCGGGCTCGCGCCGACCGAGCAGTCGATCTTCGCCGACACCTTCCCGCCCGCGCAGCGCGCGAAGGCGTTCGCGTTCTACGGAGTCACGGTGATCGTGGCGCCGGCGGTCGGGCCGCTGCTGGGCGGCTGGCTCACCGACAGCTTCTCGTGGCACTGGATCTTCCTGATCAACCTGCCGGTGGGCGGGCTGGCGCTGACGCTGGTCTGGTTCCTCGTCGACGAGCCGCAGGCCGTGAAGGACGACACCGCGAACTTCCGCAAGAACTTCGTCCCCGACTGGCTCGGCTTCCTGCTCGTCGCCGGCACGTTCGGCTGCCTGCAGGTGGTCCTCGACCGCTTCCAACAGGACGACGGCTTCTCCTCGATGAAGATCGTCGCGTTCTTCATCGTCTTCGTCAGCTGCGCGGTGCTGCTCGTGTGGTGGGAATGGCAGCATCCGCAGCCGGTCTTCGACGTCAAGCTGTTTCGCTTCGGCTCGTTCGGCGCGGCCAACATCGTGATGTTGCTGGTCGGCTTCACGCTGTTCAGCACGACGCAGCTGATCCCGCAGTTCGCGCAGAACCTGCTGCAGTACGACGCGACCAAGGCCGGCGAGTCGCTCGCGCTCGGCGGCTTCGCGGCCGCGTTGATGATGCCGTTCGCGGGCGTCGCCGCGACGAAGCTGCCGCCGCGCGTGCTCGTCGGCTTCGGCCTGATCGCGACCGGCGCCGCGCTGATCCACACGTCGTTCCTGAACGGCGACATCGGCTTCTGGGATCTGTCGTTGACCCGCGTGTACCAGAGCGTCGCGCTGCCGTTCCTGTTCGTGTCGCTGACGACCGCGGGCTATGTCGGCATCCCGCCCGACCGCAACAACGAGGCGTCCGCGATCATCAATCTCTCGCGCAACCTCGGCGGCAGCATCGGCGTGGCCGCGGCCACCACCGAGCTTGCGTGGCGCATCCAGTTCCACCATGCGCGGCTCGCCGAGCAGGTCTCGAGCATCGGCGACCGCGGCCGCCAGCTCACGCAGCACGGCCTCGCCGCGGCGCAGCAGATCGTCAACACGCAGGCGCAGGTGTTGAGCTACCTCGACATCTTCTACGTCTTCGGCGTCCTCGCGCTGCTCGTCTTCCCCGTCGCCATGTTCCTCAAGACGCCCCCAGCCGGAGCTCCCAGTGCCCACTGACCGCCGCCCCGCCGCCTCGCGCGCATGCGCGCCGGCCGCCCTTGCCGTCGCCGCGTTGCTGGCCGCCTGCACCGTCGGCCCCGACTTCCATCGCCCCGACGAAACGCCGCCGCCGGCCTGGGCCGCCACGTCGTCCGCATCCGCGGCATCCGACGTTTCGAGCCATGCCGTGCCGCGCGCCTACGACGGCCGGCTGTGGTGGTCGGTCTTCAAGGACCCGATCCTCGACCGCCTGGTCGACGAGGCGATGCGCCAGAACCTCGACCTGCAGACCGCCGCGCTGCGCATCGAGGAAGCGCGCGCGCAGCTCGGCTCGGCCAAGGCCGCGGGCGAGCCGTCGATCGGCGGCAACGGCGTCGCGGGCCGCCAGCGCATGAGCGCGAACGGGATCGCGAGCGCGTTGACGGGCGGATCGTCGGCCGGCGCGTCGCAAGGCGGAGCGGCCGGTGGCGCGGGCGGAGCCGGCGCCGCCGAGGCCGCGCAGCAGGCGCCGTCGCCCTACTCGGACTTGTTCCAGGTCGGCTTCGACGCGACCTGGGAACTCGACCTGTGGGGCAAGGCGCGGCGCGGCGTCGAGGCGGCGCGCGCGAACATCGAGTCGGCCGAACAGGCGCGCGGCAACGCGCAGATCTCGCTCACGGCGGAAGTCGCGCGCACCTACCTCGCGCTGCGCGGCTACCAGCGCCAGCGCGCGATCGTCGTCGCCGACATCGACGACCAGCAGCGCCTGCTCGCGCTCACCGAGTCACGGTCGAACAATGGCTTCGCGGCGAAGGCCGACGCGGTGACGCAGCAGGCGCAGCTCTCGAACGCGCGCGCGCAATTGCCGCCGGTCGACCAGAACATCGACCAGTCGGCGAACCGCCTCGCCCTGCTGCTCGCGCTGCCACCAGGCGCATTGGCCGAGCGCCTCGGCGGCGCGCCGCAGGCCGACGCGCCCTTGCCGCCGGAAGTGCCGGTCGGCCTGCCCGGCGACCTGCTGCGGCGCCGGCCCGACGTGCTCAAGAGCGAGGCCGACCTGCACGCCGCCACCGCGAAGGTGGGCCAGGCGAAGGCGCAGCTGTTCCCGTCGATCGAGCTCGGCGGCGCCGCCGGCCTGCAGGCGTCGCATGCGGGCGACCTTACCGACTGGGCCTCGCGCTTCTGGGTCGGCGGGCTGCAGGTGTCGATCCCGATCTTCGAGGGCGGCAAGCTGAAGGCGCAGATCAAGACGGCCGACGCGCAGATGCGCGAGGCCGCGCTCGGCTATCGCAGCACGGTGCTGCAGGCGTACCACGACGCGAACAACGCGCTCGTCGCCTACGCCGACGAACAGCGCCACGCGAGCGCGCTCGCGCGCCAGGTCGCCGATGCGCGCCGCAGCCGCGACCTGATGCGCGATCGCTACCGCAACGGCTTCGTCTCGCTAATCGAGGTGATCACCACCGAGCGCCAGCTGCATCAGTCGGAGCAGCAGTCGCTGCAGAGCAACGTGGCGGCATCGACCGATCTCGTGGCCCTGTACAAGGCGCTCGGCGGCGACTGGAACACGGACGAGACGACGCGGCAGGCGTCGCGCTAGGGTCGCGCCCGCGAAGACGGGACATCGCCGCCATGCCGCGGTCGCGCTACTCGGAAACGTTCTTGGCTACGTTCCAGTTGACCACCGTCACTTCGCCTTTGCCGCCGTCCGCCTTCTGCGTGATGTACTCGTAGCTGATCGCGCCGAAATTCAGCGTCACGCTTTCCGTCGGACGCTCCTCGGAACCGGTGGAGCCCAGCGAAACGCTCGAGACCAGCACCTTGCTCAGCTTGAGCTTGAGGTACTCCAGCGGTTTGTCGCCTGCCTTGCGTTGCACGAGCAAGGCGGTCTCGAAGTGCTTGCCGCTGCAGGTCGCCAGCGCGAGCGTCGGGCTGGCCTTGTCGATGTACTTGGTGAATGACAGGTCCTGCACGCTGCACTTGCCGCTCCCCGATCCTCCGCCGATATGCGAGGTTCCCGAGTTGCTGGCGCCCCAGCACCAGTCGATGACGTCGATCTCGCCCGCATGGGTCTTGTCGACCGATTCGCCGGCGATGTCGCCGATCTTGATGAACATGTCGTTGGCCATGATTTGCTCCTGTACGTTGGATGAGCGCGCCAGCTGCGTTGCGGCGCGGCGCCCCGGATGAGGGACTGAGGCCGGGCTCGTGATGCGCCATCGCTTCGGTGGCCCGGTGTGGAACACATGATCGCGAGCCGGGCAGGCTCAGGCCATGACGTCGCATGACACGCGCCGGATGCACGCCATCGAGACGCTCTTGTCATGGCCTGTCATGGCGCGCCGGAGCGCGGGCGGACAGAGTGCGCAGCATGTCGGCCCATCGGGGCCACGACATCCCGGACGACGATGGCCGATGGCGCTCTGGTGACACCAGGCCATTCCGTCGGACACATCCCAGCGCCCAACTGATTCCAAAGGAGAAAATCTTGCGCGAGATAACTACAGAGAATACGGGCGAAATGGCCGAGTGGCTGGAAAAGACATTTCGTGTCGAACACGCCTACTGCGGTACCTATGCCCGCATAGCGTGCTTCCTGTCGAACGAAGCCAAGATGAAGGACGCCATCATCAATCTATCGCTCTCGCTCGAATCGGCGTATTGGGCGATCGTCAAGCGAGAAGGCAATGGGGTCGCCAACAAAATGACCCGCGCCATCGCTGCAGTAGGAAGGGACTATGGATTCTCGGGCGACGCCGGTGCCGTCTTCAGCGGATACGTCGTCCCTTACTCCTTCCGGCAGCACGTTTGGCAAAAGAGATTCTGGAAGGACGCCGTCAGCAGCAACCACGGCGAGCACAGCCATAGCTTCCAATGGCTGATGATCGCGCAAAACCTGGACATCGACGCATCTGAATATTATAAATTCTGCTGCGAATATCGATCGACAAAAGTCTACCTGCGTCCAACATCCAAGGACAACCCCAACGACCAAATAGAAAGACTCTATCTTTGGGATTTGCTGGTCGACTGCTTCGACTACCAGCTCACTCCGGATTGGAAAGAGAACATCGTTTCGCACACCGCCCGATCTCCAACGCATTTGAACAAAATGATCCACGTATCCGATTGTTGGCTTAAAGATCAATTGCGCGCACGTTATATGAAGGACAAGCGCAATTGGAATATGCCTGGCGAGGGGTTCAGCGAAATCGCAGACTACGCGCGAAAAGAGCAGGACAAGAAAGTCGCCAAAGGCCTGATGACCCTGCGTTCAAAAGAAATTTATCACCGTTCGCCGGCCAACCCCATGCCGGCATACGCGCCATTGCAAGGCGTGTTGAAGCGATCAACCCGCAGAGGAAAGAGCCGAGGCTGGAACTCACCCTGGCTCGTGGAATATCACGGCGGCGCCGACACCGGCGTGATTCGCTTCCCACTATCAAAAGATTGCGTGAACGAGACCCCCGACTTGTTGCCGGATCGGCCCGTCACGTTCGAATTGATGTCCGACGGCCTTGTCAAGCAGCAGGTGAGAAAGATCTTGAAATGAAGAACTCGTCTCGCGGCCACATCTCACGCTCGCGCGAAAGTATCCGGCCCGGCGTCCGAACGTGCTGGCCCGACGGCGGTCAAGACAATCCGCACGCTTGACCCCATCAACCTCTCATCGCAGCACGCGCAAGCTGCGAAAGCCGCCGCACCAGCGACTCGAAGAGTTCGGCCGACGTGTTGCCGTAGCCGAGCACGAGGCCGTTGTCGGCGGCGGTTGGCCGCGTCGCGAACGCCGACAGCGCCAACGGCGCCATGCCATGGCGCAGCGCGGCCTGCGCGATCGCGCGATCGGGATGGGCCGTCGGCAGTCGCACGACGAGGTGCAGGCCGCCGCGCCCACCCTCGATCTCGTGCGGCACCCGCAGGTGCCGCGTCAACGCCTCGCGCAACGCGCGCTGCCGCTCGCGGTAGAGCCGGCCCATGCGGCCGAGATGGCGGCCGTAGGCGCCGCTTTCGATGAAGGCGGCCAGCGCCAGTTGCTCATGGCGATGGCCGCTGCGCAGCAGCTCGCCGAGCGGCGCCGCGACGCGCGCAGCGAGCGCCTCCGGCAGCACGAGGAAGCCGATGCGCAGGGACGGGAACAGCGTCTTGCTGAAGGTGCCGACGTACAGCACCGGCGCGTGCGCCACCAGTCCCTGCATCGCGCCGATCGACTCGCCGGCATGGCGGAACTCGCTGTCGTAGTCGTCCTCGATGATCCACGCCCCGTGGCGCCGCGCGTCGGCGATCAGCGCGAGCCGTCGCGCGGCACTCAGCACGGCGCCCGTCGGATATTGGTGCGACGGCGTCGTGTAGACGAGCCGCGGCGTGCGCTCGGCCCAGTCGGCGGCGCTCGCGGCCAGGCCGTCGGCGTCGACGCGCATGGGGATCACGTCGAGGTCGGCCGCGTGCATCGCCGCGCGCGCGCCGCGATAGCCGGGCTCCTCGATCCAGGCGGTGTCGCCGGGATTGGCCAGCAGGCGCGTGCAGAGCGACAACGCCTCCTGCGCGCCCTCCGTGATGACGACGTGCGCGGGCTCGCAGCGCACGCCGCGCGCGACGCTGAGATGGCGCGCGATGGCCGCGCGCAGCGCGAGTTCGCCGAGCGGGTCGCCGTAGGCGAGCCCCGATGGGCCGGCCGCGCCGATCGCGCGATCGAGCGCTCGGCGCCAGTCGGCGAGGGGGAAGTGCGCCAGTGCCGGCACGCCGGGCCGCAGCGCCATGCCGTGTTGGACCGGCGCGGCGACGTGCAGGCGCGCCAGGCGCTTCGCCACGTCCGCGACCACCGGCACGGTGCGCGGCGCGGCGGCCCGCGGCGCGCGCGCCAGCGCCGTCACGCGCGTGCCCTGGCGATCGGGCTGCAGGTAGCCCTCGGCGGCCAGCAGGTCGTACGCGGCCGTCACCGTGTTGCGCGAGACCGCGAGCGCCTCGGCCAATGCGCGCGATCCGGGCAGCCGGCTGCCCGCGGCCAGGTGGCCGCGCAGGATCGCCTCCTTCAGCCTTTGGTGGAGCTGGCGCTGCAGCGGCGCGGCGCCGGCGGAGCGAACGAGCGGCGCTTCGAGCAGCGCCTGCGGAAGCAGCGCGGCGTGGGGAGAAGTCATGCGAAGGTTCGACGAGGCGTTCGTCGTGGCACCATCAAATGACACCATTCTGGCACTTTGCATGGCGCCATTGACGGCATATCGTGAGGCCTCTTCACAAGGAAACCTCGATGTCCACCTGGCCCGCGCCGACCCATCTCGAAGGCACATCGTGCTCGCTCGAGCCCCTTTCGCACGACCACCACGACGAACTCGTCGCCGCCGTCAGCGACGGCGAACTGTGGAACCTCTGGTACACGAAGATCCCGCGCCCCGAAGCGATGCGCGCCGACATCGCCCGCCGCCTCGACCTCCAGGCCCGCGGCTCGATGCTGCCGTTCACGACACGCAGCGCCAACGGCAGGGTGGTCGGCATGACGAGCTACATGAACATCGACGCGACGAACCGGCGCGTGGAGATCGGCTCCACGTGGACCGCCGCGTCGATGCAGCGCAGCGCGTTCAACACCGAGTGCAAGCGCCTGCTGCTGGGCCACGCGTTCGAGGCGCTGGACTGCATCGCCGTCGAACTGCGCACCCACTTCGTCAACCACCAGAGCCGGCGTGCGATCGAGCGCCTCGGCGCGAAGCTCGACGGCGTGCTGCGCAGCCACATGCTCGCGAGGGACGGCACGCTGCGCGACACCTGCGTCTACAGCATCACCCGCGCCGAGTGGCCGACGGTGCGGTCGCATCTCCAGTGGCAACTCGCCAAGCCGCGCTGAGCGCGGCCCGGGCGCCTCAACGAACGACGCGACGCTCCAGGAACTCGCCGATGGTCGCGCCGATCTCGGCGACGTGGGTCTCGAGCGCGAAGTGGCCGGTGTCGTAGAGGTGCACTTCGGCATCGGGGATGTCGCGCTTGTAGGCGTGCGCGCCGGGCGGGAGGAAGTACGGATCGTTCTGCCCCCAGACTGCCAGCAGCGGCGGCTTGTACGTTGCGAAGTAGTCGTGGAACTTCGGGTACAGCGCGACGTTGGTGCGGTAGTCGAGGAACAGGTCGAGCTGGATCTCGTCGACACCCGGCCGCGCCAGCAACGCCGCGTCGAGCGTGTACGACTCCGGCGCGACCCGGGCCGGGTCCGGCGTGCCGTGCACGTATTGCCAGCGCGTCGTCTCGTACGTCACGTAGGGCCGGATCGCGTCGCGGTTCGCGGGCGTCGGGTCGGCCCAGTAGGTGCGCAGCGAGGCCCAGCCGTCGCTCAGTCCTTCCTCGTACGCGTTGCCGTTTTGCGTGATGATGGCGGTGATGCGCTCCGGCCGCGCCATCGCCAGGCGCAGGCCGACCGGCGCGCCGTAGTCGAACACGTAGATCGCGTAACGCTGCAGGCCCAGCGCGTCGGTGAAGCGTTCCATCACCTTGGCGAGGTTGTCGAAGGTGTACGCGAACTCGGCGCGGTCGCGCAGCGCCGAGAAGCCGAAGCCCGGCAGGTCGGGCGCGACGATATGGAAGCGATCGGCCAGCAACGGGATCAGGTCGCGGAACATGTGTGACGATGTCGGGAAGCCGTGGAGCAGCAACAGCGTCGGGTGCGACGGGTCGCCCGCTTCGCGGTAGAAAATGTCGTGGCCGTCGACGACGGCGGTGCGCAGGTCGATCATGATGCGAGGCTTTCGAGTGATGACGTTCGGGATGATGCAGGCGGGATGCCGGCGTCGGTTCGGGTCGCTGGCGACGCGGTGCGCCGCCATGGATCCAATTTGCGCGCCGCGCGCTGTTTTCTCAAACGGGAAGAGCTTTGCCGGTGCGATAGAAAAGCTTCGCGGGCGGCCATGAGGGCGCCGAACCATCTCAACGCCTTGCGCGCGCTCGAAGCGGTCGCGCGGCACCTGAGCTACGTCGGTGCGGCCGACGAGCTCAACGTCACGCCCGCCGCAATCGGCTCGCTGGTGCGCGGGTTGGAGGAGACGCTGGGCGTCGCGCTGTTCCATCGCTCGCAAGGCGGTGCGGCGCGGCTCGAGCCGACCGAGGCGGCGCGTGCCGCGCTGCCCGATCTGCAAGCCGGCTTCGACCACCTCGCGCGCGCGTCCGAGCGCCTGCGCGCCGACCCGGCGAGCGTCGCGATCGTGCTGACCGTGCCGCCGTCGTTCGCCGACAAGTGGCTGCTGCCACGCGTCGAGCGCTTCCAGGCGCGCCATCCGCATGTCGACCTGCGCGTCGACACCAGCCCGCGTCTCGTCGACTTCAACGCCGACCGCATCGATCTCGGCATCCGCTACGGCCTCGGGCACTGGGCGGGGCTGCATGCGACGCGGATGTTCTCCGACACTTTCTTCCCCGTGTGCGCACCGACGCTGGCCTCGGGCCGCGCGCTCCCGCGCTCGGTCGCCGAACTAAGAGAGCACGCGTTGATCCACGATGTCTCGATGCGCACCGAGCCCGCGTTTCCGACGTGGCGCCAGTGGCTCGCGCAAGCGGGCGGGCGCGCCGACGGCACCGCCATCGACGCCGATCGCGGACTGAAGATCAACGACTCCGCCGCCGTCATCCAGGCCTGCATCGCGGGCACCGGCATCGGACTCGCGCGCAGCCACCTCGTCGCCGCCGACCTCGCCGCCGGCCGTCTCGTTCGTCCGTTCGGCGACGCGCTGGCCTCGCCGCTGACGTACTTCGTCGTGCACCGCGACGACGCGCCCGAACCGGCGCCCGCCGTGGCGGCGCTCAAGGCCTGGCTGGTGGCCGAGGCGGCCGACGACGCGGACTGACGGCGTGTCGCCCGCGGCGCAACGTCACGGCCCGTCGCCGCGGCGCGCGGCCAGTCTCTCGATCGCGGCGATGCCGGCCTGCATCTTCTCGCGCGCCGACGAGTTCGCCGAATGCACCGTCATCCGTGGCGGCCTGAAGCCGCGCAGCGCGACGGCTTCCTCGATCCACAGCACGACGTCGTAACCCGTGCCGCGCGCGTCGTCGCCGAGATCGTGGTCGAGGCTCAGCTCGGCGACCTCGCCCGACTCGAGCAGCGCGATCACCTCGTCCGGCCACCATGCGCGCACCCAGCCGTCGGGCGTCGCGCGCTCGTCGTCGAGGAACACGCGCATGCTCAGTCCGACGTGTCGCGCGGAATCGCGCCCGGCGACCACCACTCCGACAACACCTGCGTCGCGAGGTCGATGTTGCCCGAGTCCGCGCTGTAGGCCAGCACGTCGAGAAAGCGCAGCACCACCGTCTCCTGCTCCTTCGTGAGCGAGCCCAGGCGCGGCGGGTCGCGATCGGGCGGTCGGAACGACGTGAGCAACGCGTCGATGACGTCGCTCGCTTCGGTCAGGTGGCGCAGCGCGAACTCCATCATGAACGGCAGGTAGTGGCGCCACGACGCCGCGTCGAGGTAGCCGCTGCCCCACGGGTGGGCTTCGAGATACTCGTCGGAAATCGCGTCGACGAGCACGTCGAAGGGCGGCGCCTCCTGGTAGGCATCGACGGCGTCGCCGCCGCGCAGCGTCATCGCGGGAAAGGCGCTGGCTTCGGCGGAGAACGCCGCGAAGATGTCGGCGATGAGATCGGTGTGGGGCATGGTGGGCGGCCTGGCGAGGTGGCGCGGGCTGGGGGCTCGCGCGACGGGCGGCGGAACGGAAAAGGCACCCTGGGATGGATGCCTTGAGAAGGAGGTCCGGTGGACGGAGTCGAGCGGGATCTTACTCCGGCCATGTCGTTGGGGAGGGCGCGGGGATCGCGTGCGCGAGGACGCCGTGGGAACGCGTTGCCCGCTGCCGTGCGGCCCGATGGTCGCGGGGTCTTCAACGTCCCTGATGCGAGAAGGCTGAAGGGCGCTCTCGAAACCTCTCTGACGTCCGCGCCAGCGACCTTCGCGAGCAGCCGACCCAGCTTGTCACGCTGCATCGAGACGCGTCGCATCGGACGTTGCTCCAGCGAGGTCTCGACGGTGCCCAGCGTGTCGA
>FTDG01000664.1_pt1 | contig 11694 bp, 9 predicted proteins | sample 1639751 | NCBI WGS metagenome assembly FTDG01 (sample SAMEA3914869, study PRJEB12502) | metagenome | biome: forest; material: soil | place: USA | collected 2012-03-12 | depth 0.1 m
CGAGCGTGAGCACCAGTGGCGCGCGCGCCGGGTCCTTCAGCAGGTGGTTGATGCAGGCCCAGTCGAACTTCACGCTGTTGATCGCCGAGTCGGGCCCGAAGCCGATGTGCACGCGGCGCACGCCGCGCCACTCGCTTTCGTACGCGGCCGTGGGCGTGGGCTCCTCGCAGTAGACCGTGACCTTCCAGCCGCGCTCGACGAGCCACGGCGCGAGCCGCGCCGCGAAGGTCTCGAAGCCGCCGTGCGCCGCGGGCACGCCGCGGATGCCCATGATCGCGAGCGACTTCTGTTCGATGGCCGGGTTCATGACGAGGCGGTCGCGGCCTGGCGCGACAAGGGGGCGGGCGACGCGGTCTTCACGGACGGCACGGATTCGAGCAAGGCATCGAGCCGAGCGTAAAGCCCGGCACGGCCCGCTGTCCCGGCGAATGTGTGGTCCGCGTGCTCGACTTCGCACACGTCGACCAATCTGTCGCGCCGAAGCCGCACGCCGGGCCGTCCGGACTCCTCGCGCAGCAGCGTCAGGCCAGGTTCGCGCGACGAAAAGACGAAGTGCAGCGCGACGCCGCGGCGCGCCGTGCGCATGAGCTCGGCCGCGAGATCCTCCTCCAGCGGCCAGCCCACGCGCCGCGCCAGCGCCCGCAGGCGCAGCCGCGCGGCCTGTCGGGCGCGCGCCGCCAGGGCGCCGGTGATGACGCCGAAGTTCGCGCGCCCGCTGAGCAGCTTCCACCAGCGCGCCGGGTCGAGCAGCGAACGGCTCGCGTCGGCGATGACGTCGATCTGGCCGAACGCGTTCTTCATCGGGTCGAGCGAAGCGCGCTTGTTCCAATGGAAGATCAGCGGGTTGATCGCGACGACCCGTTGCAGGTCGACCCCCGCGAGCGCGGCGCGCCACGCGTGGTGCGCGCCGGAGCACACGCCGACGACCGTGCACGGCCCGACGCCGTGCTCGCGGCGCAGGAAGTCGATCGCGCGTGCGATGTCGTCGACGCAGCGCGGGTCGTACAGGTCGGGTGCGCCGTCCGGGTCGGCCTGGGCGCGCGCGAAGCTGTCGCCGATGCCGCCGATGTCGAGCCGCAGCACGACGTCGCCGCGCGCGGCGCGCTGGCGCGCGAACGGCACCCACAGCCGATGCGGCCCGATGCGGCGCTCGCGCCCGGACGACAGCAGCACCAGGCCGCGCCGCTCGCCGCCCGCGGCGGGCTCGGCCGATGCAGGCGAAAGCGTCGAGCCCGGCGCGGGGCGGCCCATGCTTTCGCCGAGCACCGCGGCCAGCATCGGCGCGTTCGAGACCTCGTCGGTGCCGAGCCGCACGATGCGCTCGCGCACCAGCACGTCGCCCGTGTCGACGTGCAGCCAGGCGTCGGTGTCGGCGTCGGCGGTCGATGCCTGCATCCCCGGCGAGGCCCCGGCCGTCGGTGCCGTGCCCTGCGACGGCCCCTCGGCGTCCGCGCGTTGCTGCAGCCAGCGCACGACCTCGGCGACCGCGGCCGGCGCGAGATCGGCGTGGTGCGCGATGGCCAGCGTGCTGGACAGGTCGTGATGCCGCCACTCGTCGACCCCCACGCCGAGTTGCGCGAGCGCGTCGGCCGCGGGTCGGCAGGCCGCGTCGGGCGGGGACAGCAGCAAGGCCTCGGCGATCGACGTCGTCGCGCCGGCCGGCCACTTCAGCGCGGCGAGCGCCTCGGCCCGCGCCGCCGGCACCTCGAAGCCACCTAGCATCACGTGCGCGTCGGGCGCGTCGCCAGGCCGCGGCCGGCCCAGGCCCGCGCCGAGCAGGCGTTGCTCGCGCACGAAGACGCGGCCGCTCGCGACCGGCAGCAGGCCGACGAAGGAGTCGACGTCGACGCGCGCCATCGCCGCATGCGCGGCCAGCAGCGCGCCGAGCCGCAGGCCGACGAACGCGAGCCGACGGCAACCCGCGAGCGCGAGGGCGCGCGTGGCGGCGGCGTCGAAGGCGGCGAGCAGGTCGTCGATCGAGACGTCGCCGCTCGCGGCCGACGAGTCGCCCGTATCCGGCCATTCGAATCGCAAGGTGCCGAGGCCGCCTTCGGCGAGCGCGCTCGCGAGTTCGCGCTGGCCGTCGTAGCCGGAGATGTCTTCCTCGCCCCACGAACTCGCGAGCACGACCGCGAGCGGCAACGCGCCGCCGGCCAGCCAGCCGTCGGGCAGGTCGGGCGCGGACGCGTCGACCGCCGCGCCGCACGGCGCATGCCACCACGCGACGCAGGTGTGGCCGCGCGCCTCCAGCAGCAGTGGACGCGGCGGCGGCAGGCGGCTCGACGTCGTGATCACGACGCGTCCTGCGCGAGCGCCACCGGCGTCCAGCCCGCGGCGTTGACGGCGCCGATGCGCGCATACCAGGCCGGCTGGCCGGAGACCGGCGTGAAGTCGACGACGCGTTCGCCGCCCGGCGCGAGCGCGAAGTACTCGTCGTCGCAGCGCCAGCCCGGCGCGTCGAAGTGCACGCCGCGTGCGGCAGCGCGCGCGCGCAGCGTCACGCGCACGCTGCCGGCCGCGTCGCCGATGCGGCGGGCCGACGCGTGCAGTCCGATGTCCCCGCGCACGATCGCCGCCGACGCGCCGACCGGCCGCAGGAAGCAGACATGCTCGGCACGCGTCGCGCCGCCGGCGTCGCGCAGCGTGGCGACGATCGTGTCGGCCGCGGACGGGCCGAAACGGTAGCTGCCGTTGAGGTCGAGAAAGCCGTGCGCGTGCGCCAGCACCGACTCGCGCCACGCGCTGTGCGCCGCGAGCACGAGCGGGCGCTCGACGCGGCCGACCGGCACCTCGCCGCGGTGCAGGAAGACGAGCTCGAGCGTCGCGGCGATCGGCTCCGGCGTCTCGTTGACGGCATGCACGAACGCGCCGTTCTGGCCGTCGTCGACCAGCCCGACATGCACCGGCTGCCACGCGCGGCGCAGCGCGTGGAAGGCGGCCTTCGAATGGCCTTGCTCGTCGACGACGCCCCAGCCTGCGCCGACGCGCAGGTCGCGCAGGAACCACGCGAGCGCGCCGCGGCAGGCGCTCGCCGGGCTGCGCCATTGCGTGTACGCGGCCGCCATCGCCTCGCAGGCGGCGGCGCGCGACAGCGCCCAATACTCGGCCAGGTCGCCGCGCCGCGCGTCGTCGGCGGCGACGCCGAACTGCGCGGCGAGGTAGTGGTCGCGGACGTCGTCGAAGTCCCAGCCGGCGCCGAGGTCGCGCGGCACGCGTTCCTTCCACAGCGGCTGGTGCGTGCGCACGGGCACGTCGCGTTGCAAGGCCGCGAGTCGCGCGAGCGCCGCGTCGTCGGGCACCTGCGCGAACGCGAGGCACTCGGTGGCGAAGCGCAGGCCGCTGTGGCGCGCGTCGTCGAGCGGACGAAGGTAGGCGCCGACGCCGTAGTACGACGTCGTGCCGGCCGACGGCTGGAACGGGAACGCGCCGCCCCACGCGCTCGACGGCCAATACGGCACGTCGGGCAGCGCGCGGGCGGCGAGCGCGGCGAGCGTGTCATGGAACAACGGCGGCGCCCACGCGTCGCGGTCGGCGCCCCACATCGCCGACTGCTGCGCGACCTCCGAGTTGCCGCACACCGCCGCGACGCACGCGTGGCGCTGCCACAGCGCGAGCTGCTGTGCGGCTTCGACGGCGACGTCTTCGGCGAACGCGGCGTCGTCGGCCGGATAGTCCATGTTCGCGAACATGAACTCCTGCCAGACCATCACGCCGGCCTCGTCGCACGCCTCGAAGAACGCGGCGTCCTCGTAGGCCATCGTGCCGCCGACGCGCACCATGTTCGCGCCCGCGGCGCGCAGCGTGGCGAGCACGACGCGATAGCGCGCGGGCGTGGCGTGCAGGCGCAGCGTGTCGAGCGGCACCCAGCAGACGCCGCGGCAGAAGACGTCGACGTCGTTGACGCGCAGCGCGAAGCCGTCGCCGTCGCCGTCGCGTCCGGACTCGCGATCGAGCGCGATCGAACGGAAGCCGACGCGGCCGAGCGCGTGCGTCGCGGCCTGGCCGATGTCGAACGGTCGTTTCGCACCGGCGGAGCCCGCCGCGCGCAGCGGCAGCACGCGCAAGTGCAGCGCGTACTGCGCCGGCGTGCCGTGCGTGTGCGGCCACCAGCGTCGCACGCCGGGCACCGAGCCGACGCCGCGGTACAGGCCGTCGGCGCCGCGTTCGAGCGGCCATACGATCTCGCGGGTGTCGATCGCGTCGGCGGCACCGACGTCCCCGATGCCGTGCGCCACGAGCCGCAGCACGGCCGACACGAGCGCCGGCCCGCCCGGCAGCCACACCGCGAGGCGCAGTTGGCCGACGTCGCCGTCGATCCACGCGCGTTGCTCGACGACCTCCGGCTCGGCGTGCGCGTCGGCGTCGTCCAGCGGCTGCAGCCACACGCCGCGCCACGGCCCGACCACGGCCGCGGCCGGCGACCAGCCGGGCGTGCGTCCGAGCAGCGTCGTGCGCACGAAGCGCAGTTGCTGGTGCTCGACCATCGGTGCGCGCCAGCGCGGGCGCGGACGACGGCGGGCGAGCTCGGTGTCGAGCGCGTCGAAACGCAGCAGCAGTTCGTTGCCGGTCTCGCGCCACTGCGCGGCGTCGATCTCGACGACGTGGCTGCGGAACATGTTGCGAGACTGGAGCACCGGCGTGCCATTGAACGAGACCTCGCAGCACGTGGCGAGGCCGTCGAAGCCCAGCAACGCGCCGGCCGTGCGCGCGCCGGCGGGCGCATCGAGGCGCAGCCGGTAGCACCAGGTCTCGGCATCGAAGCGCCGGGCCGGGCCGTCGATGCTCCATTCGCCGGACTCGGACAGCACCGCGGCGACCGGCCGCGGCGCGCCGATCGCGCGCCAGCCGTCGGGCGCGCCGTCGCGCGCGAGCTCCCACCCGGCATCGAGGGCGAGACGCGACGAAGGCGAGCGCGCGCGGGCGGTCATGTGCCGCGACGGCGCGTCGGGCGGAAGAAGCAGCGGGCGATCACGAGGCGGCGCGGTGCGGGAGTCGACTCAGGCGGGGATCAGCTGGCCCAGCGCGCCGCGGATCGCAGCGACGCTGGAGAAGACGCTGCGGGTCAGCATCTGGTCGGGGAACTCGATGTCGAACGCCGACTCGAGCGCCAGCATCACGTTGACGCTGGCATGCGACGTGAGCCCGGCCTGGTACAGGTCGGCCGAGTCGGGCAAGGCGCCGGCGTCCTGCGCGAGGCGGCCGTGCTGCGCGAGCACCGCCCGGATGCGGGCGTCGATGGGGCTGGTCAAGGGGGCGGTGGCTTCGGTCATGGAGCAGTCTCCCGTTCGATCTCGCTGTTTGTTGTGTTCGGCGTGTTCGGTGCGTGCGTTGCGCTCGCCGTGTCCATGGCGTTCGTCGCGACGACGATCGCGCACGCCAGATCGCCCTGCGACGACAACGCCGCCGCGATCTCATACGTGCCGCAGGCCGCAACGGATGCGGCCGCGCGGCCGTGCAACCGCACGCGCGCCACGTCGCCATCGCAGTCGACGACCTCGATCTGCGACCAGCCGACGCCGACGTCCGACAAGTCGAACGCCTTGATCGTGGCCTCCTTGGCCGCGAAGCGTTGCGCCAGCGCGCGCGCGTCGAGACAGCCGTCGAGCGTCGCGTCGCGCAGCTCGCCGTCGGCGAACAGGCGGCGTGTGAAGCGCGGGCCGAAGTCGGCGATCGACTGCGCGATGGCCGCGACCTGCACGAGATCGATCCCGACCCGCGTGGGGGCGTGTGTCGGCGACGAGGTCGAAAAGTCCAGCATCAGGGGCGGCGGCGAGGTCGATGCGAGCATGGTTACAAGACGTGTCCGCAAATTTTAAGACGCCCCTTCCGGGCGACCTAGGACGTTTCTGGCACCTTGGGCCGGGAACCGGACAAAAGTGGCGGAGACGTCGTAAAACGTCACGCCGCGCCTGCATTTCGCGACCTATTTCACGGGACGGCCGCAACGCGACCATGGGAAAAGGCACGCGGCGTGCCGTCGTGGCAGGTCAGGATCGGCGCACGGGTTCGACGTCGCGCACGAGCCGCCGCAAGCCGACCCAGGCCTGCAGCGGGATCTCGTGGCCGCCGTCGAACGGCGACCAGCGCACGTCGGCGCCTTCGGCGAGCAACGCGTCGCGCAGCGCGGCGCCGGCGTCGAGCGCGAGGTTCATGTCCGAGCGGCCATGCACGAGCTGCACCGGCACGCCCTTCAAGCGATGCAGCAGCGGCGCCCATTCGCTGAACGCCAGGCGCGAGCCCGACCACAGCGCCAGCGCGTCGACCCCCAACGGCGGCGACTGCAGCACGACGTCGAGCGCCAGCATCGCGCCTTGCGAGAAACCGGCGAGCACCAGCGGCAGGCCCGGCGTGCGGGCGCGCAGCTCGCGCGCGACGGCGTGCACGGCGGCGCGCGCGACGTCGCGGCCCGACGGATGGCTGTCGCGCAGGTCGGACGGACCGGCGTCGAGACGCGCCTCGCGCGCCGCATCGTCGACCGGCCACCACGCGCGATGGCCGCCCGGCCGCTCGACCGGCCCCGCCGGCACCGCGACCCAGGCCGGCAGCTTCAGCGATTCGAGCAAGGGGGCGAGCTGCGCGGGCGTCATGTCGAGGCCGTGCAGCAGCAGCAAGGCCGCGCGCGGCGTGCCGTGCGGCGCGATCCAGCGCGACGGCGCGGGCACGGCAGCGCGGATTTCCGTGGAGTTATTCGAGGAATTGGCGTCGCCGTGGCTCACATCGGCATTCTGACGGCAATACCCCACCCGGGTGCCGCGCCGCCGCATATACAGTAGCGGGATGCCCAGTTCCGAGTTCCCAAGACTGCTGCAGGACGTGCGGCGCATCGCCAAGGAAGTCGCCGCGTCGGCGGCGGTCGGCGTCGATCGCGAAGCGCGTTTCCCGCACGAAGCCATCGGCGCCTTGCGCGAAGCCGGGGCGCTGTCCGCGGCCGTGCCGGTCGCGTTCGGCGGCGCCGGCCTCACGCTCGCCGAGCTCGGGCAGTTGTGCTTCGTGCTCGCGCAAGGTTGCGCATCGAGCGCGATGGTGCTGGCGATGCACACGATCCAGGTCGGCTGCATCGCGCGCCACGCGTCGGGCAGCATGTTCCTCGAGGCCTATCTGCGCGAGCTCGTCTCCGAGCAGACGTTGCTCGCGTCGATGACGTCGGAGGTCGGCACCTTCGGCGACACCCGCACCAGCGTCTGCGCGATCACGCCCGACGCCGTCGACGCGCAGCGCTTCACCCTCGCCAAGGACGCGACGACCGGCTCGTACTGCGCCCACGCCGACGCGGTGCTCGTGACCGCGCGCCGCGCGCCCGACGCCGCGCCGAGCGACCAGGTGCTCGCGCTGATCCGGCGCGAGGACGGCACGCTGGCGCAGGTCGGCACCTGGGACACGCTCGGCATGCGCGGCACGTGCAGCCCCGGCTTCCGGCTCGAGGCCGAGGCCGAGCGCGCGCAGATCCTGCCGCAGGACTTCGCCGACATCTCGGCGCTGACGATGGTGCCCTACTCGCACGTGTTGTGGGCCGCGCTGTGGACGGGCATCGCCGCCGACGCGCATGCGCGCGCCGCGGCGTTCGTGCGCGGGCAGGCGCGCAGGCATCCCGGCACGACGCCGCCCACCGCGCTGCGGCTGGCCGAGCTGACGGTGAAGCTGCAGGCGATGCGCCACCACTGGCAGTCGGTCGCGTCCGAGTTCGACGCCCTGCCCCAGCCCGCGTCCGCGATGATGCCGGCCCCGGGCGAGGCGGTCGCGCGTGCCGGCGAGCCGCATGCGCTCGCGAAGATCGGCTGGTCGCTCAAGTTCAACAGCCTCAAGACCGCCGCCGCCGAGCGCGCGCCCGAGATCGTGCACGGCGCGCTGCAGGTCGTCGGCATCCTCGGCTACAAGAACGACACGCCCTACAGCCTCGGCCGCCACTACCGCGACGCGTTGTCGGCGGCGCTGATGATCTCCAACGACCGCATCGCCGCGCAGAGCGCGAACATGTTGCTGGTGTTCAAGGACGACCAGGAATGACGACCGCTCGACTCCCCGGCCCCGACGACGCCGCGACCTTCGGCGACGGCCTCGTCGCGCACGGCTTCCTGATCCCGACCGGCGTGCGCGGCGGCGCGGGTCGTACCGCGAAGTTCGAGGACGTCCTCGACCGCTTCGACGCGCTCGTGATGCGCCACGCGGCCGGCGACGGCGCCGAGGCGCTGCACTTCCCGCCGCTGGTGGCGCGCGCGCTGATCGAGCGCATGGGCTACCTCGGCAACTTCCCGCAACTGATCGGCAGCATCCACAGCTTCTTCGGCGACGAGCCCACCGCGCGCGAGCTCGCGGCGCTGGCCGACGATGGCCAGCGCTGGGAGCATCTGCTCGAACCCACCGAGACGATGCTGCTGCCCGCGGCCTGCTACCCGGTCTATCCGGTGTTCAGCGGCCTGTTGCCCGAAGGCGGCCGGCTCGTCACCGTGCGCAACTGGTGCTACCGCCACGAGCCGTCGGACGAGCCGACGCGGCTGCAGTCGTTCCGCATGCGCGAGTTCATCCGCTGCGGCGCGCCCGATGCCGTGCACGAATGGCGCGACACCTGGCTGCAGCGCGGCCTCGCGCTGCTGCAGGGCCTGGGCCTGCCGGCCACGAGCGACATCGCCAACGACCCGTTCTTCGGGCGCAGCGGCCGCATGATGGCCGCGAGCCAGCGCGACCAGCGGCTCAAGTTCGAGATCGTCGTGCCGGTGATCTCGGCCGACAAGCCGACCGCCCTCTGCTCGTTCAACTGGCACCAGGAACACTTCACGTCGATCTTCGGCATCCGCCGCCACGATGGCGCGACCGCCCACACCGCCTGCCTCGGCTTCGGCCTCGAGCGCGTGACGATGGCGCTGATCAAGACGCACGGCTTCGATCTGGACGCGTGGCCCGCGCCGGTGCGCGCGCAGTTGTGGGGTGACGCATGACGTCCCGGCGCGACCCCGGCGCGAAGCGCGCGGCCGCGGCCGTGGCCGCCCCCGCAGCGGCGGCCATCGAACGCCAGAACCTTGGCGGCAACGGCGTCCGGCGCGCCTGCGCGCTGTCCGATGTCGGTGCCGCCGGCTACGTGCCGCATCCGCTGCACGGGCCCGACGCGGCCTGGCTCGAGAAGAACTGTTACGTCGACCTGTGGATCGAACTGCTGTCGTCGCTCAAGCTCGATCCGCACGCGCTGTGGCCGTGCACCGTCGCGCTCGACTTCCTGGGCGACCAATGGACGTTCTTCAAGCCGCCGCATGACGAGTTGCGCTCGCTGTACGGCATCGACGTGCAGGAACTCACCGTGTGGCGGCCACTGTCGGAGCACGTGATCGAGCACCTCGGCGCCGGGCGCCCGCTCAGCATCGAGGCCGACGCGTTCTGGCTGCCCGACACCGCCGGCACCGACTACCGCCGCAACCACTCGAAGACGACGATCGTGCTCAACGACGTCGACCTCGACGCGCGGCGCGTCGGTTACTGGCACAACGCCGGCTACTTCGAGGCACGCGGCGAGGACGTCACCCGCCTGCTCGATCTGCCCGATGCCGCGTCCGACCTCGAGGCCATCGCCGACTGGCGCGGGTCGCGCATCGCCGAGGTCGGCGCGACGACCGTCGCGCTCGACGAAGGCAGGCTGCCGCTCTATGCCGAGTTCATCCGCACCGGCAAGCGCGTGCTGCGCTCCACCGACGAACTGCAGACGCTCGCGCTGCACCACCTCGCCACGCATCTGGCGTTCCGCCCGGACGACAACCCGATCCGCCGCTTCGCGACGCGCCTGGCCGACGACCTGCCGCTGCTGCGTGAATACGGCCTGCCGTATTACCACCAATGGGCGTTCGGCACCGTGCGCCAGCTCGGCGCGGCCTTCGATTTCGCAGCCCGCGGCCTCGCTTGGCACGACGCGCCCGATGGCTCGCCGCTGCACGACGCGATGCGCTCGTTCGACACGATCGCGCGCGACGCCAAGACGCTGATCCTCAAGCTGGCGCGGGCGGTGTCCTCGACGAAGAACGTCGACGTGGCGCCGATGCTGGACGGCATGGCCGTCGCGTGGGACGCCGGGATGGCGGCGTTGGATCGGGACGTCGGAGGGGGTTGATGTCGCGCGCGCGTCCGGCGGATCGGGCGATGGGGTTCGTGGCTTGGCGACGATCGCAGCGGCGCGGCCTGCCACGCCGCGCGTGTGCGAGCCGGGTCGTCGTCAACGGGCCGCCATTAGCCAGTAGCCAGTAGCCAACAGCGAGCGATCGGCGATCGGCGATCAGCGGTCAGTCGTCCGCGTAAAGCGTTTCCCACGGCACGCGCACCATCACGTCCGCGTCCGCAACCAGCGCGACGATGGCGGACTCCTTCGCCGAAGTGTCGCGGCGCACATGGCGCGGCAGCGAGTCGCCGTTGCGGTTCGTGAGGCAGGCGACGATCGGCGTGTTCACCGTCGGGCCGCGGTGAATGACGATGGCCGTCTCGCCCGAGGCCAGGCGAACGAAGCAGCCCGGCGGGTAGATGCCGAACTCCTTGATCAAGGCGGCCGCGAGCGGGTGGCCGGCGCTGCCGGTGAAGATCTCGCGTGCCGCGACATTGGGCGGCAGCGCGACGCGTGACGAGCGGGCGCTGATCTTCGCGGTGAAGACGTCGACGTAGTGCAGCGCCTGTGCGAGCTCGGCGACATCGCTGCGGCGCGCGGGATAGCCGCTGCCGTCGGTGAGCTCGTGGTGCTGCTCGACGGCGTCGAGCCACAGCCGATCGGCGACGCCGGCCTCGGCCAGCATCTCCGCGCTCTTCATCGGATGGGCGTTGATCGCGGCGCGCTGGTCGGGCGTGGGCGCGGCGGTCTGCACCGCGAGGCGGCCTTGCAGCTCGATCATCGACAGGTTCATCGACATCGCCGCGCTGACCAGCATGCGGCGCTCGTTCTCGTCCCAGCCCATGCGCTTGCCGGTGAGGCAGCAGACCGCCGCGCAATGCAGCGAGTGCGAGACGCCGTAGGACTGCAGCCGCGTCTGGTCATGGCGCAGGATCTGGAACAGCACCTTGTCCGGATAGCGATCGGCCAGCGCCATCAGCACGTTGACGACTTCGTCGAGCGCGGCGCGCAGCTCTGCCGGCGGTGCCGTCAGCAGCGTGTTGAGACGGCCGCTCGACAGCTTCCAGCGTCCGAAGAAGCCTTCCTTGGGCTTGACCGCCGTGTCCTTGCCGGCCAGCGCGGCACGCATCTCGTTGGCGTCGACGAACATGCCGCGCGCCAGCAAGGTCTGCAGCATCTGCGCGTCGACCACCCGGTGGCCACGTGCGAGCAGCAGCTTGCCGGTCGAGTCGCGGATGCCCCATGCCAGCGGCGCACCGGGCTTGATCTGGCTAGCGACTTCTTGGAGCGGGAGCAGATTCACGAAGGTACCTTGGACGCGTCGGACAAATCGAGTCCGGACATTCGGCTCTTCGGATGATGGGGCCGCCACTGAAGCGGCGCGGCCTTTGGGCTGATCCCAAACGCCTACTAAATCACGGCGTCGCGCGCTGTCGGGAGTCCTCGACGCGTGGTGTCCTCCTGTCGCGCAGCGCATGTCATCCATCGCGAAGAGACCCGAGCCGGCGCGACGGCGCCGCTGAGCGGACGTGCTGTCGAAGCGCACTGACGACACAGCGCAGTTGTCCAGCCCAGCCCAGCCCAGCCAGCCAGCCCAGCCAGCCCAGCCAGCCCAGCCC
>FTDG01003093.1_pt1 | contig 11684 bp, 9 predicted proteins | sample 1639751 | NCBI WGS metagenome assembly FTDG01 (sample SAMEA3914869, study PRJEB12502) | metagenome | biome: forest; material: soil | place: USA | collected 2012-03-12 | depth 0.1 m
ACCACGCCGCTGCGCGAGCCCGAGTTCTACCAGTACGACTTCGACCTGCCGCAGATCGCCGAGGTCTGGCGCCGCGGCAGCGTGGTCGGCTCGTGGCTGCTCGATCTCACCGCCAAGGCGCTGCTCGCCGACCCGCAGCTCGCGAACTTCGCCGGCAAGGTGTCCGACTCGGGCGAAGGCCGCTGGACGCTGCAGGCCGCGATCGACGAGGCGGTACCCACCCACGTATTGAGCGCCGCGGTCTACGACCGCTTCAGCTCGCGCGGCGAAGCGACGTTCGCCAACCAGATCCTGTCGGCGATGCGGTCGGAGTTCGGCGGCCACGCCGAGAAGAAAGACTGACCGGACAACCGGAAACCCACGATGACCGAAGACACCAAGACCTCCTCCCGTTCGCCCGCCAGCGCGCAGCATTCAGACGCCCTGGTGCTCTTCGGCTTCACCGGCGACCTCGCCCGCAAGAAGATCTTCCCCGCGCTCTACGCGATGGCCAAGCGCGGCGAGCTCGTGCCGCGCGTCGTCGGCGTCGCGAGCTCGTCGCTCGACGACGACCAGGTCCACCAGCGCGTGCGCGACAGCCTGACGGAGGAAGGCGGCATCGACGACCAGGCCGCGTTCGACAAGCTCCAATCGGCCGTCACCTACGTCAGCGGCGACTACAAGAAGCCCGAGACCTTCGACGCGTTGAAGAAGGCGCTCGGCGACGCGAAGCATCCCGCGCACTACCTCGCCGTCCCGCCCGAGCTGTTCGAAACCGTGATCAAGAGCCTCGGCGCCGCCGGCCTCGCGAAGGACGCGCGGCTGATCGTCGAGAAGCCGTTCGGCCGCGACCTCGCGTCAGCGAAGGAGCTCGACGCCGTCGCGCGCTCGGTGTTCCCGGAGGAATCGATCTTCCGCATCGACCACTATCTCGGCAAGGAGGCGATCATGAACCTCCTGTACTTCCGCTTCGCGAACTCGTTCCTCGATCCGCTGTGGTGCCGCGATCACATCACGAGCGTGCAGATGACGATGTCGGAAGACTTCGGCGTCGGCACGCGCGGCTCGTTCTACGAGACCGTGGGCGCGCTGCGCGACGTCGTCGAGAACCATCTGTTCCAGATCGTCGCGCTGCTCGCGATGGAGACGCCGAAGTCGCGCGGCTTCGCCGACCTGCAGGCCGCGAAGGCCGCGGTCTTCAAGGCGGTGCGGCCGTTGAAGCCCGAGGACATGGTGCGCGGGCAGTACGACGGCTATCGCGAGGAGAAGGACGTGGCTGCCGATTCCGACGTCGAGACCTTCGTCGCGCTGCGCCTGTTCATCGACACGCCGCGCTGGCAGGACGTGCCGTTCTACCTGCGCGCGGGCAAGTCGCTGCCGAACACGACCGTCGAGGTGCTGATCCAGTTCAAGCCGCCGAAGCAGGCGCTGTTCGAGGACTCGGGCGCCGCCGGCGGCCGCCCCAACTACCTGCGCTTCCGGCTGCAGCCGACGTCGTCGATCGCGCTCGCGGCACGCGTCAAGCATGTGGGCAAGCGCTTCGTCGGCGAGCAGCGCGAGCTCTACGCCTGTGAAGACCTCGCCGGCGAGGAAGCGCCCTACGACCGCCTGCTCGGCGACGCGATGGCCGGCGACGGCTCGCTGTTCACGAGCGTCGACGCAGTCGAAGCCGCGTGGGCGATCGTCGACGACGTGCTCGTGAAACATCCGAAGGCCGTGCCGTACAAGCCCGGCACCTGGGGCCCGGCCGAAGCCGACGCGCTGATCGCGGCCGACGGCGGCTGGTTCGTGCCGAACCCGGAAACCGGTTGCGCGCCCGCGAAGACCGCCGCGAAGGCCGCCGACCAGAAAGCCTCATGATGACCGACAAGCTCACCGACCGCGCGAGCTGGCAAGCCCTCGCCGCGCATCACGACAAGATCAAGGACACGCACCTGCGCGACCTGTTCGCGAAGGACGCGCACCGCGGCGAGCGCCTCGTGCTCGAGGCCGACGGCCTCTACCTCGACTACTCGAAGAACCGCGTCGACGACGACACGCTGCGCCTGCTCGTCGACCTCGCGATCGAGTGCAAGCTCGAGGACCGCATCGCCGCGATGTTCCGCGGCGACAAGATCAACACGACCGAAGGCCGCGCCGTGCTGCACGTGGCGCTGCGCGCGCCGCGCGGGCAAGGCATCGTCGTCGACGGCGTCGACGTCGTCCCTGGCGTGCACGCGGTGCTCGATCGCATGGCCGCGTTCTGCGACCAAGTGCGCGACGGCGACTGGAAAGGCTTCACCGGCGCGCGCATCCGCAACGTGATCAACATCGGCATCGGCGGCTCCGACCTCGGGCCGGTGATGGCCTACGAGGCGCTGCGCCACTACAGCCGGCGCGACATGCGCTTCACGTTCGTCTCCAACGTCGATTCGACCGACCTGGCCGAAGCGGTACGCGACATCGAGGCGTCCGAGACGCTGTTCATCGTCTCGTCCAAGACCTTCACGACGCTCGAGACGATGACCAACGCGCAGGCCGCGCGCGACTGGCTCGTCGGCCAGCTCGGCGACGAGGCCGCGGTGGCGCGCCACTTCGTCGCGGTCTCGACCAACGCCGACGGCGTGAAGAAATTCGGCATCGACGAAAGGAACATGTTCGGCTTCCACGACTGGGTCGGCGGCCGCTACTCGATGGATTCGGCGATCGGGCTGTCGACGATGCTCGCCGTCGGCCCCGACAACTTCCGCGCCATGCTCGCAGGCTTCCACGCGATCGACGAGCACTTCCGCAGCGCGCCGATCACGCGCAACCTGCCCGCGCTGATGGGGCTGCTCGCGATCTGGAACAACGACTTCCTCGGCTTCGGCACCCACGCCGTGCTGCCGTACGAGCAGTACCTGAAGCGCTTCCCCGCCTACCTGCAGCAGCTCACGATGGAGAGCAACGGCAAGCACGTGACGCTCGACGGCGACCACGTCGCGACGCACACCTCGCCGATCGTCTGGGGCGAGCCCGGCACCAACGGCCAGCACTCGTTCTACCAGCTGATCCACCAGGGCACGCGCATCGTGCCGTGCGACTTCATCGGGTTCTCCAAGGCGCTGGCGCCGATCGGCAAGCAGCACGACCTGCTGATCGCCAACCTCATCGCGCAGGCCGAGGCGCTCGCCTTCGGCAAGACCGCGGAGCAGGTGGCGGCCGAAGGGGTCGCGCCGGAGCTCGTACCCCACAAGGTATTCGAAGGCAACCGGCCGACGAACACGATCCTCGTCGAGGCGCTGACGCCCGAGTCGCTCGGCAAGCTGGTCGCGCTCTACGAGCACAGCGTGTTCGTGCAGGGCGCGATCTGGGGCATCGACTCGTTCGACCAGTGGGGCGTCGAGCTCGGCAAGGCGCTCGCGGCCAAGGTCATCCCCGAACTGCAGGATGCGCAGGAGCCGCCGCTCGCGCACGACAGCTCGACGAACGCGCTGATCCGCCGCTATCGGCAACACCGATCCCACGACTGACACGACCCATGGCCCAGAAGATCGACCCCCTCGCCGGCAAGCCGGCACCGCGTTCCGTGCTCGTCGACGTGCCCAAGCTCGTCAGCGCGTACTACACCGGCATCCCTGACCCGGGCGAAGCGGCGCAGCGCGTCGCGTTCGGCACCTCGGGCCATCGCGGCAACGCGTTCGACCTGTCGTTCAACGAACGTCACGTCCTCGCGATCACGCAGGCGATCTGCGACTACCGCGCCGCCAAGGGCATCGACGGCCCGCTGTTCATCGGCATCGACACGCACGCGCTGTCCGAACCCGCGCAGCGCAGCGCGCTCGAGGTGCTGGCCGCGAACGGCGTCGAGACGATGCTGGCGATGAACGACGAGTACACGCCGACGCCGGCCGTCTCGCACGCCATCATCGTGTACAACCGCGAGCGCACGTCGAAGCTCGCCGACGGCATCGTCGTCACGCCGTCGCACAACCCGCCCGACAACGGCGGCTTCAAGTACAACCCGACCAACGGCGGCCCGGCCGGCGAAGACATCACCAAGGGCGTGCAGGACGCCGCCAACCGCTACCTCGAGCGCAACCTCGAAGGCGTCAAGCGCATGCCCTACGCGAAGGCGCTGCACGCGCCGACGACGCACCGCCACGACTACCTCGGGTGGTATGTGGCCGACCTCGGCAACGCGATCGACATGGGCGCGATCCGCGACTCGAAGATCCATCTCGGCGTCGACCCCCTCGGCGGTGCCGGCGTGCATTACTGGGGCCGCATCGCGGAGCACTACCGGCTCGACCTGAGCGTCGTGAGCGACGTCGTCGACTCGACCTTCGGCTTCATGACACTCGACTGGGACGGCAAGATCCGCATGGACCCGTCGTCGCCGTACGCGATGCAGCGGCTGGTCGACCTGCGCTCGCAGTTCGACGTCGCCTTCGCCTGCGACACCGACCACGACCGCCACGGCATCGTCACGAAGTCGGCCGGCCTGATGCAGCCGAACAGCTACCTCGCGGTCGCGATCGACTACCTGTTCCGCAACCGGCCGCAATGGGGCGCCGGCGCGGCGATCGGCAAGACGGTGGTGTCGAGCCGCATGATCGACCTCGTCTCGCAACGCCTGGGCCGCAAGATGATCGAGGTGCCCGTCGGCTTCAAGTGGTTCGCCGCGGGGCTCGCCGACGGCTCGCTCGGCTTCGGCGGCGAGGAGAGCGCCGGCGCGGCCTTCCTGCGCCGGGACGGCACCGCGTGGACGACCGACAAGGACGGCATGACGCTCGCGCTGCTGGCCGCCGAGATCACCGCGAAGACCGGCAGCGACCCGGGTGCGTTGTACGAGAAGATGACGTCGGAGCTCGGCAAGCCGGTGTCGGACCGCGTCGAAGCCCCGGCCGACGCCGCGCAGAAGAAGCGGCTCGCGGCGCTCGCACCCGACGCGATCGCGTCGAAGGAGATCGCCGGCGAGCCGATCACCGAGATCATCGCGAAGGCGCCCGGCAACGGCGCGGCGATCGGCGGCATCCGCGTCAGCTCGAAGAGCGGCTGGTTCGCGGCGCGGCCGTCGGGCACCGAGGAGATCTACAAGATCTACGCCGAGAGCTTCGAGGGCGACGCGCACCTGAAGCGCCTGCTCGACGAGGCGCAGGCGCTGGTCGACAAGGCGATCGCGAGCTGAGCGCGGCCAGGACGGCCGAACTGCGGTGCAAAGCCGCGGTTCATGCGGCGATCCGCCGAGGTGGCCGTCCCGCAAGATCGGGTCATCCCGCGTTGGGATGACCGCAAGGCGCGTTCGGCCGCTCGTCGCGCACGCAGATTCAGCCAGCGCACCCTTCGCAGTTCGACCGGTTCGCCCCGTTTCTGCCATGCGCTTCCACTTCCTGCCGCCGCTCGCCGCCGCGCTGGTGCTGGCCCTGCTGCCCGCATCGCGCGCCTTCGCTGCCCTCGTGCCGACGTCCTGGCCCGACGTGTCCGACATCGTCGCGCCGCTGGCCCTCGCCGGCCCCGGCCGGTGGCAGTCCGACATCGTCGTGCCGACCGCACGCGAGCTGCGCGAGCGCCTCGCCGCCGACGAGTTCGGCGCGCCGACGCTGCTGCGCGTGGGCGTCGGCAAGTCGCTCGAGCTGCGCTCCGCCGTCGACACCGCGCCACCGCCGGCCGCCTTCGAGACCAGTACCGACGCCATCCGCCGCCTGCACGGCTTCACCGACGTGTCGTTCGGCGCGAAGTGGCGCGTGCGCGGCGGCGATGCGGGCTGGCTGCCGGGCGTCGCGTGGCTGGCCAACGTCGAGTCGACCACCGGGTCGCCGGCGTTTCGCGGCAGCGACTTCCGGCCGTCGCTGCGCGCGACCGCCGAATGGGAACTGCCGCACGGCATGACCGTCGGCCTGATGCCCGGCGTGTTCCGCGACCGCGACGACAACGGCAAGCACTACGCGGCCGGCGTCCTGGCGCTGACGCTCGGCAAGGCGTGGACGCCGCGCCTGCACACCTTCGTCGAGCTCGCCGGCCAGCGTCTCGCCCGGGCGCGCTACAGCAATTACCGCGGCGCGGGCGCCGACATCGACACCGGCATCGCCTTCCACGCGACGCGGTCGCTGCAGTTCGCCGCCGTCGTCTCGCGCGGTTTCATGAACACGCCGCAGGAGGTGCGCGGCGGACTGAGCGTCTCTTCGCGGTTCTGAGCGCCGCGTCGTCCGCGACGCTGGCGACACACTCGATACACCTGCACACAGCTCGGCGCGTCCCGACCGTCAAAGTCGCGTCTCGCCGGCCGATGTCAGCCCTGCCCCACATCGTCTTCCCGAGCCCATTCCCCGCATGCGCGTTCCCGCCTCCCGCCGCCCCGCCGATCGACTCGCGAACCTGTCCGGCGCCGCCCTGGCCGCGTGGTGCTGCCTGGTCGCCGCGCCGCAGGCCCGCGCTGCGGCGGAGGACATCAACGCCGAGCCCGCCATCGGCGCCAGCATCGGCAGCGGGCTGGGCCTGGGCAACGTCGTCGTCGCTGCGGGGCGGCGCATGGTCAACAACGTGGTCGTGACGGAGCACGCGGTCGTGCAGGCCCTGAAGGACAACGCCGCGCCGTGGGTCGCGCCGACGTGGAGCCTGTCGGCCGACGCGCCGATCGTGCGCGGCCGGGCGGTCGACTACGTGATGCGCGCCAACGCCGACGCCGCCGCCGCGACGGCCGCCAACAGCGACCAGCCGCCCAGCATGGCCGACCTCTCGTTCGGCGCGCGACTGCGCGTGCTGCGCGGCGACGCCGACCTGCACATTCCGGTCGTCTCGTGGATGGCCGACGTGCAGCCCACGAACGGCACGGCGTCGGCCTACTCGACCGTGCTGCGGCCGTCGACGCACCTCAGCGCCGAATGGTCGCTGCCGGGCGATTTCTCGCTCGGCGTGATGCCGGGCATGGCCGTCGACCTCGATGCCTACGGCCACCGCAGCGCGAACGGCACGCTGTCGGTCACGGTCGGCAAGGCGTGGTCGCCGCAGTGGCGCACCTTCGTCGACATGGCCCGCGACCGCCTCGCTGCGGTGCAGCTCGGCGGCGTGTCGACCACGCTGGACGCGGGCGTCAGCTTCACCGCGAGCCCGGCCACGCAGCTCGACTTCGCCGTCACGCACGGCCTGTCGCCGGCCGCGCCGCCGTTCCAGGCCGGCGTCGGCGTGTCGTCGAGCTTCTGATCCTCATTTGTTCCAGAACTTGTCAAATGTCAGGAGACGCCAGACCTCGATGTCATCTCCTCGAGACGGGCGATCCGAAGCCGGCCCGGGGCCCCACCGTCTTGCGACGCTTCGGTCGACCACGCACGCGTCAGATCGCTGGGCCGAAAGACAAGTCGTCCGGCCTCCGGGCGCTGAACCGCATGCGGATCCATTGCTGCACGGGACGCTCGAAGAACCGGAGACTGGCCATCGACAGCGACCCCAGCACGGCGAAGAAGCCGATCAAAGCGATGGGCGACAGCATGGTCGTGAGGCCGAGGTTCGCGAGACGCAGCGCGAACGCGCAGAGGACCATGAGCGGCAGATGCAGCATGTAAGACGAGTAGCTCATGTCGCCGAACCATGCCAGCCGATGCAAGGACGTGCTGCGACGCGCTTCCCTCCTGGCCAGATACAGCACGGTGGCGGGGAACAGGACGTAGATCGCATAGCCGCCGCGAAGCCAGACCAGGTTGGTGCGCCAGATATCGATCCAGCCGCTTCCCAGCGCCAAGGATGCGATCCACGACACCGCCAGAAGTATCCTGAGCGCGCGATCCAACAGGGCCGACTCGACGCGTTCGAATATGAGGAACATCAGGCCGCCCATGAAGAAGGCCGTCAGGCCGTAGCGGATGTCCGCGAAGTGCGGCGGCAACAGGAATGCTCCAACCAGCATCGCGAGTGTCGCGAGGGCCCGGAACGGGACGAACCGCGCCAGCACGAAGAAGACGACATACATCCACGCCTCGATGGCCAGCGTCCAATCCACGGCATTGAACGAGTTTTCGCGATGGCCGATCGCCAACGGGAAGACCAGCAAGTGCTTGAGGAGTTCGAGAGGGTCGTTGGCGTCGAATCCAAACGAGTGGCCGTTGGTGACGGCGCCATATCCGAACTGGGCCACCGAGATCGCGAGCAAGGCAGCAACATGCAAGGGATACAGCCTCGAGAATCTGCCGACGGCAAATTCGCGCGCAGTCACCTGGCGCTGGCGGATCGGGCTTGCGTACAGCCAGTAGAAGATGAATCCCGACAGGCAGAAGAACAGCCCGACCGCGGCGTCACCCGAGGCGTAGAAGAGCGCCATCAGGTGCCCGAACGGCAAGCTCTGCGCCGAAAATACCGGCAGAGGCCTGCCTTCGGCATGCGGCACCCAGAAGCGCCAGTGGAACAGCACGACGGAAAATGCCGCGATACCCCTGAGCGCATCAAGCGAGTGGAACCGTTGGGGTGCTTTCATTCGATGAGATCCCGGCGCTGGAAAACTTCGGCAGACCATTGCCGAACGCGTCATCCTACGCTGTCGAGCACGGCCGCAGCGCGTCCGCACGGCGCGGCGCGGCGCGGAACTTGTGGCCGCTCGCGTCCTCGAACCGCGTCGCCCTTCCCCGCCGATGCGCCGATGAACGGTGGCGACCGCCGCCTGTTGCACCGATCCCGCACCGGGGCACGCTGAAACAATTCCGCAGTTGTCCGACGACGCGGCGCTCGCCTATCCTTCGCGGTCGGCACGCGCTCCGATCCGCCACGCCGCCCCTGTCCACCACCGTTCCGATGAGTCCTTCCGCCCCGCCCCGCTTCGTCCGGCTCGCATTGCGCCACCTGCCGCTGGCAGCCGCGCTGGCGCTGTCCGCATCGCTGGCCCGCGCCCAGGACGCGCCGCCGATGCCCGAGCCGCTCGACGACGAGGCCATCTCGAGCGCCACGCTCGACGCCGACCTCTTCGCGACCCTGCTGCCGTGCACCAACGTCGTGCCGCGCGAGATCGTCGAGTCGGCGATCGCCTCGGTGCTCGCGCCGCAGGTCGACCCGCGCCGCAAGCCCGTCGTGCCGGCGTCGGCGCCGCGCCCGGCCATCGGCGCGCCCAAGCCGATCCACGTCGACGGCAGCCCGGTGATGGAGTCTGCGGCCACGCTGCAGCTCGCGAGCCAGCTCGTGCGCGTGCACGCCGACGGCATGCCGGCTCCGAACGCGCCGAGCCCCGATCCGTTCGTGCGCGTGCTTCCGCGCGCCGTGAACCCGGCCGACGTGCAGGTCGGCGCGCACTGGGGCTCCGAGGAACACATCGACGCGCCGCTGCTCTCGGGCATCGCCTGGAACGCGAACGCCGACGTCTTCGCCGGCCCGACGCCGCACGCGGCGGTGCGCCGTTCGCTGCGCATCACGGCCCAGTGGGACAACTCCGAGGACTTCAAGCTCGGCTTCACGCCGGGCGTCGAGCATGTCGGCGGGTCGCTGCTGGAACACCACGTCACCGGCCTGCAGGCGAGCACCGTCGACAAGACGCAGTCCGCGCGCTGGCACAGCTTCATCGAGGTGTCGGGCGAGAAGCTCGGCTCGACCAGCATCATCGACAATCCGACCGCGCAGGTGCACGCCGGCGCGACGTACTCGGCCTCGAGCTCGACGCAGCTGGACGTGTCGGTATCGCGCGGCACGACGACAATCTCGGACTTCCAGTCGGCCGTCGGCCTCCAGGTCCACTTCTGAGTCGTCACGCCCGCGGCGCCGCAGCGCGCCGCTCGGACATCGGTCTTCCCGGACAATCGTCCGCATCCGATGACGATCTCCGCCACCTTTCCGCTCGTCCGCCGCCAGGCGCCGCTGTGGCTTCTCGTGCTCGTCACGTTCAGCGGCACGCTCGCGATGCACATGTTCGTGCCCGCGCTCGCCATCGCGGCGCGCGACCTGCACGTCGACGCCGCGACGATCCGTGTCGCGATCAGCGTCTACATCCTCGGGCTCGCCGGCGGTCAGCTCGTCTACGGACCGCTGTCGGACGTGTTCGGACGCCGCCCGACGCTGCTCGTCGGCCTCGCGCTGTATACGGCAGGCGGTATGGCGTCGATGCTCGCGCCGAACATCGGCGTGCTGGTCGCGGCGCGGCTCGTCCAGGCCGCGGGCGGCTGCGCGGGCCTGCTGCTGGGCCGCGCGATCGTGCGCGACACCGCGGAGTCGAACGACGCCGTGCGCCGGCTCGCGCTGATGAGCCTGATGACGATGGTCGGCCCCGGCCTCGCACCGCTCGCGGGCGGGCTGCTCGCGAGCGCCTGGGGCTGGCGCGCGATCTTCGTCGTGCTGACGGCGCTCGGCGTCTTCAACTTCGCGATCTCGTGGCGACTGCTGCCCGAGACGGGCCGGCCGACCGGCCGGATCAGCGTGCGCAGCGTGGCCGCCGACTACCGCGCGCTGCTCGGGTCGCCGCGTTTCCTCGGCTTCGCGTTCGGCGGCGGCTGCGCGACGACGTCGTTCTACGCGTTCATCGCGGCCGCGCCGTTCATCTTCGGCGCCGCGCACGAGGTCGGGCTGTACCTGATGCTGCTGATCGTGGGCGTGTCGATCGGCAACATCGTCGCAGGCAGGCTCATCGGGCCGTGGCCGATCGAGCGGCTGCTGATGGGCGGCAACGCGCTGAGCCTCGTCGCGGCGGCCGTCGTGCTCGCCGCGTTCGTCGGCTTTCGTCCGAACGACTTCGCGATCGTCGCGATCATGGTCGTGTACTGCGTCGGCGCAGGCATCTGCAGTCCGGCGGTCTCGACGTTGTCGATCAGCGTCGACCCCCGCCTCACCGGCTCTGCCGCAGGCCTCTACGGCTTCCTGCAGATGACGGTCGGCGCAGCCTGCACCACGCTCGGCGGCTTCGGCCACGTGCCGGCGATCGCCGCGGGCGCGGTGTTGCTGGGCGCGTCGGTGCTCGCGCAGCTCGCGTTCCGTGTCGCGCTGCGCACGCCGGCCGACGACGTCACCCGGCGCGAGGACGCGGTCTCCGACGCTCCACGCTGATCAGGCCAGCACGTCCAACCGCGCCTGCAACGCCGTGATCTGCTCTTCGACCGCCCGCGCGGCGCGCGGGTCGTCGCACCACGCGTCGAGAAAGCCCCAGCGCTCGTCGGGCGGCGCGATCATCTTCGACAGCAGGTCGATCGCCAGCGCGAGCAGCGGCTTGAGCTTGTCCAGATGCGGATCGGGCCACGTGTAGGGGCTGCCGAAGGACGCGAGCACGTACGCGGCGGCGCGCAGGGCCTCGTAGCGTTCGGCGGCGGGATCGAAGCGCTCGATCTCGTCGACCACCAGCGTGACGTCCGGCGTGCGCCAGAAGACCGCGAACCAGTCGGCCGCCTCGTCCGTGCCCCAGGGTTCAAAGCTCCAGTCGCCCATGCCGCGCCTCCCGATCTCGCGGCGGACATCTTAGCGAGCCGCTTCCCGCGCGCGCGTCACGAAGGTCACGCGCGCTCGAGCGCGAGCGCGATGCCTTGCCCGCCGCCGATGCACAGCGACACCACCGCGCGCTTCTCGCCCGTGCGCGCGAGCGCGTGGGCGACCTTCGTGACGAGGATCGCGCCGGTCGCGCCGATCGGGTGGCCGTGCGCGATCGCGCCGCCGTCGACGTTGAACTTCGCCGGATCGACGCCGAGCTCGTCGCGCACCACGAGCGCGATCGCGGCGAAGGCGTCCTGCGCCTCGCGCGTCAGGCCGAAGCGTTGCACGAGGTCTTCGGTGTGCCAGCCCGAATGCTTCGT
>FTDG01002498.1_pt1 | contig 11659 bp, 6 predicted proteins | sample 1639751 | NCBI WGS metagenome assembly FTDG01 (sample SAMEA3914869, study PRJEB12502) | metagenome | biome: forest; material: soil | place: USA | collected 2012-03-12 | depth 0.1 m
ACGATCGCCAGCTTGGCGTGGATGTCCATCAGCGCCTGCTTGTAGGTGATCGTGGCGCTGTCGGTGCCGTGCGAGGACGTGTACTCGTAGACCGCGCGCGCGTTCGCGCCGGCGCCCAGGATGTCGGTGACGTCCGCATCGTTGCTGGTGTGCTGGCTGTACGGCGTGATCACGGTGACGCTCGCGCCCTTGGCGGCGGCGGCCTTCAGGGCGGTGTCGAGGTCGGTCGAGAGATCCCACGCGCTGACGACGATCGTCGACGCGTTCGGAAGCACGCTGCTGAAGAAATTCGGCACGGCCGTCAGCGAGGACGTGGCGGGCGCGGGCGCCGGCGGCGTGGGGGCGGGCGAAGACGCCGGAGGCGTCGGGGCCGGCGCGGAAGCGGGAGGCGTGGGCGCCGGCGAGGAGGCCGAGGGCGTCGGCGCAGGCGACGACGAACCGTCGCCGCCGCACGCGATGAGGGAACCGGTGAGGGCCACGCTGGCCATCAGCTGGCCCAATCGGGCGAGCCGGGTGCTGTTGTCTGAAGACTTGTTCATGTGTTCGGGATGCAAGGAAGGGGCAGCAGGTCCTGCCGGAAGACATTCCCAGCCCATCGCCGAACGGACATCTCACCGCGTCGAAGCGCTCCGCCCAGGTTCAGATCCGACGCCGGGCTGAACTCGACAGTCTGTCATGGCCGGATGTCAACGCCGTGACTGGAAGACAAGGTTGTCGTGACGCCGCGACCCACCGATCTTCGGCGTCCAGGTGTTCAGCCAACCCCCATGCAAGTGACACGGTGCCGACATACGAGGCCGCGATAGTCCGACGCTTTGCCCGGTCCGGCTTGCCCCGGTCCGAGCGTTTGCATCTGCTGGTGGATTTGCCAGTTTCGGAGAGAGCCTCATGTTGAAATTCAAGTTGCCCGCACGCTGGATGTCGGGCGCGGCGATGGTATTGCTGGCCGCATTGGCGGGTTGCGGCGGCGACGATGGCAGCGGCGCGACGACGACCACGCCGCCGGCGGCGCCGACCTTGTCGGCGACGATGCCCACCACCGGCACGACCGGCACCGCGGTGAGCATCACGAGCATCGTGGCCGCCAACGGCACCGCGATGTCGGTGGACTGGGGTGACGGCCAGAAGGAGAACGAGCCGACCGTGACCGCGACCACGCTGTCGCACACCTATGCGGCGGCGGGCAGCTTCCCGATCGTGCTGTCGCTGAGCGGCTCGGGCACGCAGGTGCAGCAGACCGGCACCGTCGTCATCACCACGCCGCCGACGCTGTCGGCGACGCTGCCGACCGCCGGCACGGCGGGCACGGCGGTGAACATCACCAGCATCGCCGCGGCCAACGGCACGGCGCTGTCGGTGGACTGGGGCGACGGCACGAAGGAGACGCCGGCGGTGAGCTCGACGACCCTGTCGCACACCTACGCCGCGGCCGCCAGCTACACGATCGACCTGGTGCTGACCGGCACGGGCACCCCGGCCGAGAAGAAGGGCACGATCGTCGTCAGCGCGGTCGCCGCGCCGTCGCTGGCCGCGACGCTGCCGACCACGGGCACGACGGGCACCTCGGTGAGCGTGACCGGCATCACGGCCACCAACGGCACGGCGCTGTCGGTGGACTGGGGTGACGGCACGAAGGAAACCCCGGCGGTGAGCTCGACATCCCTGTCGCACACCTACACCGCGGCGGGCAGCTTCACCATCGACCTGGTGCTGAGCGGCACGGGCACGCCGTCCGAGCAGAAGGGCACCATCGTGGTCAGCGCCCCGGCGCCGACGGGCGACCTGTTCATCAACCGCTACATCTCGGGCAGCAGCAACAACAAGGGCCTGGAGATCTACAACCCCACGGGCGCCAGCGTGAACCTGAGCTTCTACGTGGTGGAACTGTGGTCGAACGGCGCGGGCCCGGCCTACAGCAACCCGGTGGCGACGCAAGCCACCCCGACGGCGACGCTGCACCTGAGCGGCACGCTGCCGGCGGGCGGCACGGTGGAGATCCTGAACAACACCGTGGTGTCGACCGCGACCGGCCAGGCGCTGGCGTTCTACAACGCCGCGCAAGCCAGCGGTGCCGCCTTCGTCGTGCACGGCCAGGACGACACGGGCACGACCGCCAAGGACGTGACCTCGTTCAACGGCGACGACGTCGTGCTGCTGCTGAAGTCGACCACGGCCGACCCGGGCGCGTCGGGCACGCGCACCTGCGTTCGCACCTCGACCGACACGGCGTCGCCGTGCACGGTGATCGATTCCTTCGGCGTGCTGGGCCTGCGCCCGACCACCTCGGGCTCCGGCGCCACCGCCAAGGGCGGCTGGAACAGCAGCACCACGGCGGCCTCCGTCACCGTGGCCCACACGCTGCACCGCCAGTCGACGATCGTGACCGGCCACGTGGCGGTCTCGTCGGGCACCGATCCGTACTGGGATCCGACGGCGGTGGACTACGACGCGCCGCTCGCGTCCGACGTCTGGAGCGGCCTGGGTGCGCGCTGAGGCGCGACCATCGAGAGCCGGGTGAGCCCGGCGCTCCGTCTTGAAAGCACGACCCGTCTTTTCAGGCGGGTCTTTTTTTGGGCCTTCGCCTCCTGCCGCTCGAATGGAGGCGTCACTTCGAGGAAATGATCGAGCCCGTCTCGGCCAGGTCGACTGAATGGCGTCTGCGGGGCGCCTCGTCGTGGCACGCCTTCGTGCTGGCAGGGCGCCGCTCAGGACTTCGGCTTCGGATAGATCGACGCGGCAAACGCATAGTCGCTGTCGTCGATGTCCGTGCCGCCCGGGATCGGATCACCGCTGAAGGTCAGGGAGCCCGGGATCTGGTAGCACATGATCGAGATGGCGTCCGCCGGCGTGCCGATCAGCAAGGACTCGTCGATGGGCGTCAGCACCTGGTCGCGCACCTCCGACTCGGACCAGCCTTGCGTGGCTTCGAAGTACGGAATGGCCTTCTTGGGGTCGATGAGTTCGACGAGCTGCGCTCGCATGTGCTCGTGGGGAAATCCGAGCGTGTGCCCGGTTTCGTGTCGAACGACACGGTAGAACTCGGAGTCCGGCGTGTCCATCGTGAAGTCCTGCAGGTTCATCGTCGGCTGGTCGGCATCGATCTCCAGGATCTCCGTACCCAGGTACGACCAGTAGCCCGCGACGTTGTCGGGGCTGTTGGCGCGTGCGATGCGCACCTGCGGATCGGTCGTCGTTTCCGAGAACAGGACGTTCGCCGTCTTTCCCCAGGCGTTCATGTGCGAGAGGATCCTGGCACGCAGCGCGGGCTCCGGGTTGTCCATGAATCCGACGGTGAGGTTCACGCCGTTGGTATGCCAGCGCCGGCCGATGAGGACGGCGATGTGCTCCTGCTGGGGGTTGGGCCCCAGCACGGCGCGCACCATGCGCGGGTCGACGCGGTTCGCCGGATTGATCTTCAGGGCGTTGATGGCTGCCGAGACCAGGCGATCCTGCGGCAGGGTGCGAGGGGTGCAGACGAGAACCGGTTTGTCCATGATCAGTCCTTCACGAGGGGGTTCAGCGGCGCCATCCACTGTGGGCAGTTCGCAGGCGCGACGCATCGTCAACCTGGTGGATGCGGGCATCCACGGCAGGCAGCGGCGCCGACCGCGCTACTTGGGCATGCTGATCGAGAGCGTGGATTGCGTCGTGGTGGGTGTCATCTGCTGCAGCTTGTCCAGCGAGGTCGGGAGTCCGAAGCCCCAGAAGAAGCAGTACAGGAAGTCGAGCCACGTTCCGAAACCGGGCGGATGCAGGACGAGGAGGGCGATGCCGCCGCCCGCCGTGATCAGCACGTAGAGGAGCCAGGCAAAGAGGCTCAGGTGCTCGATTCGCGCCACGAGCACGCTGGACGACGGCGGACTGACGAGGGCCCTCATCGGCGCCAATGCCATGAGCGCCTGCCGGGTCTGGGATTGCTGCGACGCCCCAAGCGACGCGGCGGGCGCGACGAGGGCATGGGCCGCGGCGCCATCCACCGTGCCGCCGCCGTCGGTGAGCGTCTGCGCGATCGCCTGGGCCTGGGCCCGCAGGCTGGCGTCCGATTCCGCCTTGGTACTCAGCACGTCGACGCCATCGCGGACCAGGATCGTGCACACCGCCAGCCGCGTTTCTGCATCGGACATGGCCTTCTTCAGGGCCGTGTCGTCGAACGTCCGGTAGAAGGCCCACTTCGGAGGAAGACTGGTCGTGAGCGCGCTTTCGGTCATCGATGCAGCGAGCTCGCGCAACGATTGGTGCATGCCCGGAAACTTCAGGCGACTCGCCTTCTCTGCCGCTGACACATCGCGTTCCAGGTCGCCGGCCCGTTCACCCAGCGATGACGCGATGGCGAGCGCCGTGAGCCTGGCGGAGAGCAACCGGCCGCGCACGTTGACCCAGAACGCCAGGAAGACCCCCAGGACGATCACGACCATTCCGGCGGCGCGGATGCAGTCACTGGAGGAGAGCACGTCCATGGCGATGATCTTGGCTTCGCCCCGGCCGTCCGCCGCGAGCGACAACGTGCCCTTGTAGACGCCCGGGTGCCATCGGCCTCCGTTCCAGCGCAGGTAGGCCTGGCCGATCGATTGCGGCGGCACCGTGGCCGGCGCGATGCACTTGCCGCCGGGGTCGGCGCAGAGTTCGAGGTCGGTCAATTCCAGGGGCCGGCTGGTGGCGACCTCGGCGAGCGTGGACATCACCAGGCGCAGCCCGGCGATCGGCTGGTCGCGCGCCTCGATCGACAGCGCGGTGGCCGACGGCTGATCGTCGGAGACGACCCATTGCTGGCGGGCACTCGCGCCGAAGTCGACCACCCCGGCTGGCCGCGCACTGAGGGTGTAGGGAAAGCGAACCTCCGTGCGGCCGACCTTGGCGTGGGCGAAGTGTCCTTCCTGGTATCCCGGCGACATGTTGGCGCCCGTGGCCGGCACGATCCAGCTGCGCGACGAGCCCGACTTCTGCATTTCGACAGCCCCTGCCACCTTGAACGAGGCACGGCCGGGATCGCTGGCGACCGCCGGGATGTCCTCCAGCAGGGAGAGCGGGGCGTCCATGTCCTCCTTGCCGAGCTGCGTGGCGTTGAGCACCACCAGGGCCGGCCCCGAGTTCGCGGCGGGCAAGCGGAGCACGCCATCGTTGCCGATGCTGAAGCGGGGACCCGTGGTCGCCTCCGAGGCCGGCGAGGTGGCGGGCGCGGCACGGCCCGGGGGCTGCGCGACGGGCGGCGTGCTGGCGGGCGTCGACGCGGGCGAGGACGCTGGCGCGGCCACGGCCGCGGCGCACAGCGAAGCGGCGGCCAGCACGGCCGCCATGGCGGCTCGAATGCAACGTGGCGCGTGCGCGCGGCGCAGAACCTTCAGACCGTTCATCGAAGATCTCCTGGGTTGTCGAGCGGAGTCCGTTCCAGCAAGAGATCGAGGTCGACGTCCATGGCGGCAGTCTGAAGGTTCGGCGCGCGGCGTCGCATCATCAATCCTGCGTACGGGGCGTGGCCGGGCCGCGTCTGGCGCACGCGCCGTTCTGGAGGAGGAGGGCGATGCCGCGCGGGAGCGCTGGGGGGACGCGCGGGTGGCAGGTCGCGCTCGACGGCCCGTCGACCTTGCGTTCACCAACGAGATTTCGCGTCCAAAGACGACATCGTCGCTAGGGATGTTCGCGGTCGGCAGTCCATTCAGACTCCTAACCATGCTCTGCAGTGTATTTGTGCAGAACATGTTCCTTCAAAAAATCAAACGTCGACTTCCGGGTGGGTAAGGTCGGCCGAGAGCACCTCGCGCGATGCGAGGTGCAGCGCACCGGGATGCCGTGGATATGAGGCGTGACGCCCATCGGCAGCCCTTGCGCCTGGCAATGAAACCAACCTGTGAGGTGATCGATGTTCGTCAACCCGATTGCAAGTCGGCGAGCAGCGCGTGCGCTGCTTCTTTTCATCTTGACCTGCGGCTCCTCGGCCTGGTCACAAAGCGTCCCCACAGACGCGGCCGGAGGATGTCCGATCGCGCCGTCCACCGTCGCGAGCTTCTTCGAGAGCGGTTCGCCGTCGCTCAACGGCGTCGTGAAGCCAGCCGACAGCACGGCGCCGCTGGCGCCGAACTGCGGCTTCTTCCAGTGGACGGAGCAAATGTTCCTGTGGCTGACGTCGCCGGCGCCGGCGAGCTATGGCGGCGGAAGCCACATCATGTTCTCGCCCCAGTTCTTCACGGTCAGCCCCGAGGACGCCAACAAGCGTCGAACCTTCCTGATCAACACGCCGGGACAGCCGCTGCGCATGGGGTTGCGGCCAACCGAGCTGGGCCCGCACGGCCTGCCCATCGTGATGGCTCGAACCGGCCAGGTCGTGGAGATCGCTCCCGAGCAGCCAGGCCAACGTCCGCCGGTCATTCGCATCGGCGGCCGGTTGGTTTCCGCGACGGACATCGCCTCGGCGCAGAAGACCAAGCAGGGCAGCCTTGCGCTTTTCGACGCGCGAGGCCTGCCGCTCAAGGCGTCCACGCTGAAACTGACGCCGATCGCGCGCCCGCGCGCGTTGCTGACGAACGGCCAGTCGCTGCCGATCGTCACCACCAAGTCCTTTGTTGCAGCGATCCAGGCGCGCAAGGTCGTCATCAGCAACCTGCCCATATTCGTCGACTCGACGGGCAACATCATCGACGTCGAGCCGGGGCAGGCCGACCACAGCGTCCTGCTCTCCCAGAAAGGCTCGCTCATCTACTACATCACGGTCGTGAACGACGTGTACGCCTTCCACCGCTCGATGCAGGGGGCGGCCGTCATTCCGCCCAACACGACGCTGACCTTCCCGCTGTCGGCCAGCGACGTGGCGCCCGTGGTGTCGTTCGCAGCGAGCAGGGGCCATGCGATCAAGGACGCCAACGCGCTGGCCATCGAGAGCAAGTCCAGCTGGGTTGACAGCAGCACCGTTCCCAACCCGAATGACTACATCGAGGTCAGCGCCGTCGTGCCCACGTACGACAAGAGCGACCCCGACAGCTGGAAGCCGAACGGCGAGGCGACCGTCAAGGTGGTGATGCTCGGGATCCACGTCGTCGGATCCGCCAACCACCACGGCGAGATGGTCTGGGGAACCTTCGAGCACCTGGGCAACGCGCCCAATGCGACTTACGCCTACAACTCGACGAGCGGGGTCAAGACCGTCTTGCAGAACACGAGCGGCTCCTGGCTATTCACTCCGAACGGCTCGACGGGTCCGTTCAACAGCACGAGCAACCACGACGGCGGCGGCGGCGTGATCACAGGCTCGCCGGTCAGTTCGGCCGCGATACTGAGAGCCAAGCCCTGGGGCTCCAACGACGGCGGAAACCCGGCGAGTGCGGCGATGCTCAACACGCAGGTGATCTCCGCCAACTCGAGCGTCATTTCGCAACTGGACCCGGCTGACGTTCGCCGGAGCTACTTCCAGCTCGGGACGACATGGACGATCAACGGGGCCCCTCCGAACGGCGGCAACGAGGTGGGGACCAACCACCTTGCCAACGCGACCCTCGAGACGTTCGTGCAGGGCGACACGCCATCGGCGCCGAGCATGAACTGCTTCACCTGCCACAACACCAACACCGTCATCGTCAGTCACGTCTACGACGTGCTGATGCCGCTGCCTTGAGGCGTTGGCGTCGGCGCAGCGCGACGACGGCGGATGTCGTCGCGTCGCGTCCCTCGTGAAGGGGGCGGCGTCCGAAGGACGAGGCATGGCTCGACGCGTGCCGGACGACCGAACCTGCGGCGGGCGGCGCCGGCATCGCGAAAGCGCAGCGTTGACCGCGCGCCGGAGCTGCGGGTAAGATTTCGCCCGCAGCGCCTTCGGGTCGCTGCCGTAGGCGTTACCGTCATCCAACGCGTCCTTCGTCGAGAGGAGCCCCGCAGGGCAGTTCTCGATGATCCACGACGCCGTTTCGATGACCACAGGTTCCGCCTTCCCGGGCTCGCCTTCGCCTGGGACTCCAACTCCCCAATTCCCGTCCTTCGACGCTTCCGACCGGCACTTTGCAGTGCGGCCGGCGGCTGGCGTCGTGCGCCGTTTCCTGCTGGCCGATCGCGGCCACGGCGGGCGGGGCCCTGCGTGCCTTTCACGGCGCGCGCCGCGGGTCGGGCGGAGCCTGTCGGTTCGTGTCGCGGCTTCGAAGCCACCCAACCCACTTGAAGTCCTCCCCATGAAACTCACCGGCAACACCATTCTCGTCACCGGCGGCACCAGCGGCATCGGCCGCGCACTCGCCGAAGCCCTGCATGACCGCGGCAACCGGATCATCGTCACCGGCCGCCGCCAGGCCCTGCTGGACGACGTCGCGAGCCTCCGGCCCGGCATCGCGGGCCTCCTGCTGGACGTCGACGATCCTGCGTCCTTCCCGCCGTTGTCCATCCAGCTGCGCGACCGCTTTCCCGGGTTGAACGTGCTGTTCGTCAACGCGGGCATCTCGCGCAGCGAGGACATCGCGGCCGACGCGTGGACCGCCGACGATGCGGCGGCCATCGTGCAGACGAACATCCTGGGCGTCATTCGCACGACTGCCGCGCTGCTGCCTCTCATCAAGGGACAGCCTGGCGCCACCCTGCTGGCCACCAGCTCCGCGCTGGCCTTCGTGCCGCGCGCGGACTTTCCGACCTATTGCGCGAGCAAGGCCTTCCTGCACTCCTGGCTGCAGTCGGTGCACCATCAATTGCGCAAGGTGCCGGTCGAGGTGCTGGAACTGTCTCCACCCTACGTGCAGACCAAGCTCACCGGCGCGCAGCAAGCCCGCGACCCCCGCGCGATGCCGCTGGCCGACTACGTCGCCGAAGTTCTCGGCCTCCTGGAGGCTGGCGACACGCCCCGAGGCGAGGTGCTGCTCGAGCGCGATCTCGCGCGCCGCTGGTCGGAGCGCGACGGTCGGTACGACGCCGTCTTCGCCGCGATGAATCCGGCCTGAAGCGCTGCCGACCATCCTTCGGCCCGGCGCAGGCCGGGTCGCCACACGATCAGATTGGCGACTCTCCGAAGCGCGACGACCTCAAGGGCTTCCAGAAGTCAGGACTTCCTGCGCCCGCTTTGTAGCGGTAGCAGCCGGTATCGTCGTACCGCCAGAGGACAGCTATCGCTGCGAAGCTGCCGTCGCCTCCTTCGGCGCAGGCTCATGTTCTCAAGTGCCCGCTGCCCCAGTAGTTCGGTAGCGGTCACCTACTCAAGTGCATCGGCGATGTCGTCTCAGCAGCCAAAAATGCATCGTCCCAACCGAGCGAGTTGGGGCTGCCAACCGCCTTCGACATAATGCTTGCCGAGTCGGATGCCCGTTCGATCGGTAGCTAATGCGCGGGAAGCGGGGGACTGGGGGCATCCTCGGGCACGCGCATTTCGCCTTTAAGCATCAACCTCGCGTGCCCGCCACCAGGACAGTTTCGGATGCCGAACCCAAAATTTTGCGGATCGACACCCGTAACCGTACCAGACGCGGTCACTATGCCGCCAGAGGTCGATGCAGAACCGGTGACGCCCTTGATATTGTTCGTGTCCACCCATGTCGCTGCTGATGAGACCACCTGGGCATTTGGCGGAAGAGTGAAGCTGACTTGAGACGTAGCGCTTTCACCGCATCCAACATTGATACTCGGACCAGAGTTTGCGAATTCAACCGTTTGGTAGATGGGCGGACGAGGTAGTACGGCCGCGGCACCTGATGCGGGCCGTGCTTCAATGCTTGACATTGCAAGCGTCACGACGGGAGTCGATCTCGCATCGCTTGTGCTGGGTGACAAAATGCGATTGATATAACTCCGGAATTTGAATGGTGCGTCCATCAGTAGGGACACCCATATGATGACGAGCACAAGCGAGGCGAAGCCACGCCAAACACTGGGCTTTGGCGAGAAGGTGAAGAACAACGCCAGGGAGATTCCGAGTAGCGAGAGGAGCGTCTGTAGGAAGCTGACGTTATCGCCGAGGCCGATGGTGAAGGTGAAGAATAGTAGGATTGACAGGATGCCCAGCGTCGTCACGAGGACGTGCTTGCCGGCCATTTGCAGGCCCGTCTTCAGAAGACCTGCATGTTCGCCCACGTTGCCTGCCTGCGACTTCTCAATCGGTTTTGGACTGACCATCTCGCTCCTCACTTCTTTTGCGGAATGGTAAGAGGCTGGCTGTCCGTTGGGCAGGTTCCCCCTAGTTTTTAGATCGTGGAGGCCGACGACCCTTTTTAAATGCCTTCTGCATCGAACGGTGCATCTAAGACGACAGTAGGCCGGACAACCACAGACCCCAAAGGCATGGCGGTGATGAAGTCCAAACCAGTCAGGCCTTTGCAACTGTGGCATGCATCTACCATTTTGCTTCCATGCGGAAAGAATTTCTGAGGCTGGCCGCTTTGCAGCGATTGCTGACACCGATTCGCTGCCTGCAAGGACGGCTTTAGGCGTCTCAACGGTCGTTTGCTCGCACTTCCCACAACCCGCTTATAGGCAGCACGCCGCCGCACTATTGTCGACGGCCCCTACCAGCTCGCATGGCCTGCGTCTTCCCAGCGCCTAGCTCGACCGCCCATCCGCCCCAATGAGGCCCTCCAGCGTCGCCAGATCAACCGGCTTGACGAGATGCGCATCGAAGCCGGCCTCGAGCGATCGGCGCTTGTCGGAGTCCTGGCCGAAGCCGGTCAGTGCCAGCAGGAGCATGCCCTGGCCGCTGGCACGCGCGCGCAGCGACCTCGCGGCTTCCAGGCCGTCGATGATCGGCATGGCGATGTCCAGCACGGCGACGTCCGGCCGGAAGGTCTCGGCGATCGCGAGGGCTTGCGCCCCGTTCTTGGCGACCCGGGTCTCGTGGCCGGCCATCTCGAGGAACAGCGCCAGGCTGGAGGCCGCGTCCTCGTTGTCGTCCGCGATCAGGATTCGCCGCGGCGACGCGGACCTGGCGATGGCGGTGTCGGCGGACGGCGCGGATCGCGCGTCGACCTGCGCCGGCGCCAGCGGGAGGCGCACGCTGAACGTGCTGCCTTGCCCGAGGCCCGCGCTTTCGGCGCGCACGTTGCCGCCTTGCGCCTCGACCAGTTGCTTGACGAGCGTCAGGCCGATGCCCAGCCCGCCGCTGACCTGCGCGTACGAGCGATCGACCTGCTCGAACATCTTGAAGACGCGTTCGAGCATGTCCGCGCGCAGGCCGATGCCGGTGTCGCGCACGCGGATCAGCGCGAAGTCGCCGTCGCGCTCCAGCGAGACGCCGATCCTTCCAGGCCCCGGGGTGAACTTGGCGGCGTTGTTCAGGAGGTTCGTGATGACCTGCACGACGCGCACGGGATCCGCCGCGACGACCAGGTCTTCCCCGGGCAGGTTGACGCTCAATTCGTGCGTCGCCTGCTCGATGGCGGGCCGGCTCGCTTCCACCGCGAGGCTCATCGCCGACGCCAGCGACACGCGTTCGATCTTGAGGTCGATCAGGCCCCGGCTGAGCCGTGACAGGTCCAGCAGGTCGTCGATCAGGCGCACCATCTGCGCCACCTGGCGTTCCATCAGCTCGCGGGTGCGGCCGATGACCGCGGCGTCGCCGGCCGCCAGGCTCTGGATCTTCAGCGCGTTGCGGATCGGGGCCAACGGATTGCGCAGCTCGTGCGCCAGCGTGGCCAGGAACTCGTCCTTCATCCTGCTGGCGTCGGACAGCTCATCGTTCAATCGCCGATAGCGCTCCTCGCTGGCGCGC
>FTDG01002360.1_pt1 | contig 11615 bp, 9 predicted proteins | sample 1639751 | NCBI WGS metagenome assembly FTDG01 (sample SAMEA3914869, study PRJEB12502) | metagenome | biome: forest; material: soil | place: USA | collected 2012-03-12 | depth 0.1 m
CGAAGTGGGCGAGATGCCCGCGCCGATGCAGGTCAAGCTGCTGCGCTTCCTGCAGGAAGGCACGTTCGTGCCGGTCGGCGGCCGCGTGCAGAAGCGCGCCGAGGCGCGCGTCGTCGCCGCGACGCACCGCGACCTCGAGGCGATGGTGCGCGAGGGCGCGTTCCGTGAAGACCTGTTCTATCGGCTCAAGGGCGTGGTGCTGCGCACGCCGGCGCTCGCCGAGCGGCCGGCCGACGTCCCGCTGCTCGCCACGCGCTTCCTGCACCGCATCGCGCCGCGCACCGGCCTCACGGCAGGCGCGCTCGCGTGGCTCACCGCGCGCGACTGGCCCGGCAACGTGCGCGAGCTGAAGGCCGTCGTGGAGTCGGCCGGCGCGTTGATCCTGCCCGGGCAGCGCGATGTCGACGCCGCGTTGCTGCGCATGGCCAGCGGCGATGCGGGCGACGACGCGGGCGAGGCGTCCCACGCGCAGCCGCCCGGGGCGACCGACGCGTCGGCCGGCCCGCTCGACGCGGCGCTCAACGAACTCGAACTGCGCCTCGTCCGCGACGCGATGGCCGCGGCCGGCGGCAACCAGTCGGAGGCGGCACGGCGGCTCGGCGTCTCGCGCGTCGGCCTGATCAAGAAACTCACGCGGCTCGGATTGCGGTAAGCCAAGGCGTGAAGGCCGCCGAGCGTGAACTAGTTCGCAACCCGCGTTCGGAGCGCGGCTGTTGCGCAACAGACAATGATCGCGCGTTCACCCGATCGTCACCGATGACCCACCCGCTCGCCTTCCTGCTCGCCCTCGCGCTGTCCGTCGGCGTCGCCCATGCCGACGGCGTGGGCGCGCCGGAGGTCGCCGCGTCCACCGACCTGGGCATCGAGATCGTGAGCCTGCAGCCGCCGTCCGGCAGCACGCTGCGCGTCGGCCAACCGGTCGTCGTGAAGCTGCGCTACCGCTACGCGCAGCCGGGCGAGGACGTGATGGTGTGGGCCAAGCTGCTCGAGCCCGGCCTGCAGTCGACCTACCAGGGCGCACCGCGCGACACGCCGCCCGGCAACGGCATCGTCGAACGCTTCGTGACGCTCGACGACCCGGGCAGCGCGACGCGGCTGACGGTCGTCGCGAAGAACAGCCGCTACCAGCAGGTCTTCGCCAAGGACTTCCCGGTCAACTACACGTGGGTGCCGAACCCGCGCGTCGAGGCTGCGCGCGACGACGGCGTCGGCGCGCGCGTGGTCGACGTCCACTTCGCGCCTGGCTCGCCCGCGGTGCTGAAGGCGGGCACGAGGGTCGACGTGCAGCTCGACATCGACGGCGCGTCCTCGCGCGGCCTGCAGCCGTGGGTCGAGCCGATCACGACGTGCGCGATGACCTACGACGGCCGGGTCGTCCTGGCGCCCGCGCAAGGCCGCGTGCACAAGACCTTCACCGTCGGCGAGAAGTGCGTCGTGACGAAGCTCAAGGTCGCGATCCGCAACACGGCGAATGCGGAAGTGTTCTCGAAGATCGTCGACGTCGACTTCCGCTACGTCGATTGACGCTCAGAGCGGAATGCGCGCGGTGTTCTTGATCTCGTCGATCGCGGCGTAGGTCCGCACTTCGCGCACGCCCGCCACCGTCCACACGGTGGACTCGACGAGTTCGTGATAGCGCTGCATGTGCGGCACGCGCGTCTTCAGCAGGAAGTCGAAGTTGCCGGTGACCTCGTGGCATTCGACGATCTCCGCGCAGCTCTGCGACGCCGCCTTCAGCGCGTGCGCGATGGCCGAGGCCGGGCCGTCGGCGCGGATCGCCGCGAACACGATCAGGCCCGAGTTGAACTTGGCTTCGTTGAGCACCGCGACGTAGCCGAGGATGAAGCCCTTGCGGCACAGGCGCGCAAGGCGGTCGCGCACGACCGCCGGCGTCAGCACGAGTTCCTCCGCGAGCCGCGCGATGCTGAGGCGGCCGTCGGCCTGCAGCAGGCGCAGCAGGCCGGCGTCGATGGCGTCGATGCGTTGCTCCGCGCCGTCGACGACGCCGCGGCCGCCGGCGGGCTCGCCCTGCTCGACGCCCGCGTGCGTGCGCGCCTCGCGCACGCCGGGCAGCTTGCTGATCTCGGAGTCGACGAGGTCGCGGCAGGCGTGCATGTCGGAGACGAGCACTTTCAGCAAGTAGTCGAAGGTGCCGGCGATCATGTGGCATTCGAGGATCGCGGGACGCTCGCGCACCGCGGCCTCGAAGCGCTCCATCACCTCGAAGTTCATGCGCTCGAGCTGAACCTCGACGAAGGCGACCACTTCCATGCCCAGCTTCTCGCGGCTGAGGCGCGCCTGGTAGCCGAGGATGTAGCCCTCGCGCTTGAGCCGCTTGACGCGCTCGAGCACCGCCGACGGCGACAGGTTGACCTGTTCGGCGAGTTTCAGGTTGGAGATCCGACCGTCACGCTGGAGCACGTGCAGGATGCGGGAGTCGATCTTGTCGTTGGTGCCGCGCTTGACGCGCTCGGGTGCGAGGAGTTGCATAGTCGAAGCGAGAGGGTGGGTTCCTGATCGAATATGACAACTTGTAATGCAGCTGCCGTGCCAACTCGGCCGCGGGCGTCTGTAAAGCCGCGATCCACCTATGACGGACAGCGCCGGCGCCGCCACCCCGCCGACCCGCCGCGTGTGAAGTTCTACCCACCCGCCGCCGGCGCGTGTATCGAACTCCGCCCACGCCGGAATCCGTCGCTTGACCGGCGCGGGCGTCCTGCCTCAACATCGCAGGCCCGGCGGATGGGGACGTCTTCGGGACGCCGTCCCCGCTGCCGCCTGCCTTCGAGTTCTTCCCAGTTTTTCGAGATTTTTCCGAGAGCCCGTTTTTGGATCCGACCCGCCTGAAGTCCCTGCGCCGCGCGGCGCCGCTGCTGATCGTGCTGTCGACGATCGCGCTGGTGGCGATCTCGGCGAGCGTGACCTACGTGTGGTCGGAGCGACGCGACTTCGCGCGCCTCGACGACGCCGTCGCCCACCAGCTCGACCTCTACGCCGCGGTGCTGGAAGTGGAGCTCGGCAAGCAGGCCGACCTGCCCGGGCTGATCGACCAGGACGACCGCATCGACGCGCTCGTCCACGCGCCCGCCGACACCGACCTGCGCAACACGATCAACCGCAAGCTGACGCGCTTCGTGGCCCGATCGGGCTCGCTGCAGGCGATCGTCGTCGACGCGCAGGGCCGCGTGCTCGCGAGCAGCGACTGGTATCGCAACGGCACGGCGCTCGCGCACGCGGCGCTGCACGCGCCGTGCGTGGCCGAGGCGCTGCAAGGCCAGCAGGCGCAGCGCTTCGCGCCGAACGCGGAGACCGGCGCGCCCGAGGTCTGCTTCGCGCGGCCGGTGCAGCGCGAGGGCGTGGCCGTCGGCGCGGTCGTCGTGCGCATCAGCCTGCAGCCGATCGAGGCGACATGGATCGACTCGGCGTTCCGCGCGGAGAGCGAGAAGCCGTTGATCGTCGACGCGCACGGCATCGTCATCATGTCGTCGGTGCCGGCCTGGAAGCAGCAGCCGCTCGGCGCGCTCGCGCTGCCGCAGGGCAGTGCCGATGACGCCGTCAATCTCGTACGCATCCCCAAGCTCAAGCCCGCGGGCGTGGAGATGCAGGTGGTGCACGAGCGCCTGCTGCCGCGCCTGGGCTGGCGCCTGCTGATCCTCACGAGCGCGAAGGACGTGTGGCGCGACGCGCGCACCGCCGCGTGGAGCGCGGGCGCGGTGACGGTGTCGCTGGGGCTGCTCGCGCTGCTCGTGCTGCAGCGCCGGCGCGTCGGCGCGCAGAAGCTCGCGACGCGCGCCGCGTTGCAGCGCGCGAACGACGAACTCGAAGCGAAGGTGCTCGATCGCACCGCGCAGCTCGAGACGTCGAACCGCTACCTGCGCCACGAGGTGCTCGAGCGCCAGCACGCCGAAGAGGTGCTGCGCCACGCGCAGGAGGAGCTCGTGCAGGCCGGCAAGCTCGCGCTGCTGGGGCAGTTGTCGGCGGGCATCTCGCACGAGCTGGGCCAGCCGCTCACGGCCTTGCGCGCGCTGGCGCAGAACGGCTGCCTGCTGCTGGAGCGCGAGCGCCCGCTGCAGGCGCGCGACAACTTCGTCGCCATCCTCGGCCTGGCCGAGCGCATGGGGCGCATCACGTCGCAGCTGAAGTCGTTCGCACGCAAGGCGCCGCCCGACGATCGTTCGCTGCCCTTTGTCGTCGCGATCGACAACGCGCGCCAGATCCTCGCCGCGCGCTTCAACACGGAAGGCGCGACGCTCGCCACCGACATCCCGCCCGGCCTGGCCGTGCGCTGCGACATCTACCGCCTCGAGCAGGTGCTCGTGAACCTGATGGCCAACGCGATCGATGCGATGCGCACGACCGAGGGCAAGCTGCTGACGATCGCCGCCGCGGTCAGCGAAGACCGCGTCGTCGTGCGCGTGCGCGACAGCGGGCCGGGCATCCCGCGCCACCTGAGCGATCGCCTGTTCGAGCCGTTCTTCACCACCAAGGCGCCGGGCGAGGGGCTCGGCCTCGGGCTGGTGATCTCTTCCCACATCGTGCGCGAATTCGGCGGGACCTTGCGGTCGGTGCCGAGTCCGGCCGGGGCCATGTTCGAGTTCGACGTCGCGAGAGGATAGACGCATCATGTTCGCTGGATTCAAGGTCGCATTGATCGACGACGACGCCGTCGTGCGGCGCAGCCTCGTGCAGACGCTGGAGCTCGCGGGCTTCGAGGTCGAGGCCTTCGGCTCGGCCGAACAGGGGCTCGCGAACCTGTCGGCCGGCTTCCCGGGCGTGCTCGTCACCGACGTGCGCCTGCCCAACATGGACGGCATGACGCTGCTGCAGCGCGTGATGCAGCTCGATCGCAGCATCCCGGTCATCCTCATCACCGCACACGGCGACGTGAGCCTCGCGGTGCAGGCGATGCGCGCCGGCGCCTACGACTTCCTCGAGAAGCCCTTCGCGCCCGACCGCCTCGTCGAGGTCACCACGCGCGCGATGGAAAAGCGCGTGCTGAGCGCCGAGGTGCAGTCGCTGCGCGCGCAGCTCACGACCAAGCGCGGCATCGAGGCGACGCTGCTCGGGCGCTCCGCCGCGATGCAGGCGCTGCAGCAGCAGGTGCAGCGGCTCGCATCGACGTCGGCCGACGTGATGATCATCGGCGAGACCGGCACCGGCAAGGAGCTCGTCGCGCGCTGCCTGCACGAGCACAGCGCGCGGCGCGACAAGCACTTCGTCGCGATCAACTGCGGCGGGCTGCCCGAGTCGCTGCTCGAGAGCGAGCTGTTCGGCCACGAGATGGGCGCGTTCACCACCGCGGCCAAGCGGCGCATCGGCAAGTTCGAGCACGCCAACGGCGGCACGCTGCTGCTCGACGAGATCGAGAGCATGCCGATGAGCTTCCAGGTGAAGCTGCTGCGCGTGCTGCAGGAACGCAAGGTCGAACGCCTCGGCTCGAACGACGAGGTGCCGATCGACGTGCGCGTGATCGCGGCGACCAAGTCCGACCTGAAGGCGATGAGCGACCAGCAGAAGTTCCGCAGCGACCTGTACTACCGGCTCAACGTCGCCGTGCTGCACCTGCCGCCGCTGCGCGAGCGGCGCGAGGACATCCCGCTGCTGTTCGAGCACTTCGTGCTGCAGGCGAGCGCGCGCCACGCACGCGAGCCCGTGGCGCTCGGCCCGACGGCGTCGCAGGAGCTGATGGCGCACGACTGGCCGGGCAACGTGCGCGAGCTGCGCAACGTCGCCGAGCGCTTCGTGCTCGGGCTCGCCGACGAGCACCTGCTGGCCGGCGCCGACACCGCGACGCTCGGGACGGCCACGCTCGCGCAGCAGATGGACCAGGTCGAGAAGGTGCTGATCGAGCGCGCGCTCAAGCGCCACGGCGGCCGCATGAACGTGACGTGCGAGGCGCTCGGCATCGCGCGCAAGACGCTCTACGACAAGATCGCGCGGCTGCACATCGACGTCGACGAATACCGCGCGTCGGGCGACTGACCCGCAGGTCCGCGCGGCATGCCGCGATCATTTCGGCAAGGAGACTTTGGCCTTCGCCGTCAATGCGCGCGCCGCATCCCTCGCGTCGTGGCAGTTCGTTTCACAGCCTTCGAGATGCAGTGCGCGATTGAACGCGTAGCTGCCCTCGCCCGAGACACTGCCTGCGGCATCCACAGGGCCGCGCGGCAAAGCCGCGGCGATCTGCACGACCTCCGAATATCAGAGGCCGTCATGACAGGCGCGGGGTCATCCGGCTCAGGGATAGCTCGCCGGATCCGGCGAGTCCGTCGGGTGCGCGACGAGCCGCTGCATCGACGGGAAGATCGGGAACGCGAGGTTCACGCCGCGCGGCGGGATCGGCGACTGGAACCACTTCGTGTACAGCTTGAAGATCTCGCCGCTCTTGAACAAGCCGATGATGACGTCGTCGGCCAGGCGCTTGAACTCCGGGTCGCCCTTGGTCAGCATGATGCCGTAGGGTTCGACGGCCAGGCGCTCGTCGGAGACGACGTAGTCCTTCGGGTTCGGCTGGTTCGCGATCGTGCCGCGCAGCAGCGCGTCGTCCATCGCGTAGGCCGCGGCGCGGTCGGTCACGACGAGGCGGAAGGCTTCGGGGTCGTCCTGCGCGGCCAGGATCGTCATGTCCAGCCCCTTGGTCGCGTAGAGCTGCTGCAGGTGCGTGAGGCTGGTCGTGCCGACGCTCGATGTGACGACCTTGCCGCGCATGTCGTCGAGCTTCATCACCGGCGACGACCGCTTCGACAACAGCCGGCTCTCGGCGACGAACGTGGTGATCGTGAACGCGACGTCGCGATGGCGTTCGACGGTGTTCGTCGTGACGCCGCACTCGAGATCGACGGTGCCGTTGGCGACCAGCGGGATGCGCGTCGGCGACTCGACCTGCACGTAGCGGCGCTCGAGATCGGGCATGCCCAGGCGCAGCTTCACGGCGCTGACGATGCGCTCGCAGATGTCCATCGTGTAGCCGATCGGGCGCTGTGCCTGGTCGAGGTACGAGAACGGGAATTCCGCTTCGCGGTAGCCGAGCGTGATGATCCCCGACTCGCGGATCTTGCGCAGCGTGACCGAGTCGGCCGCGCTGGCCGCGCAGCACGCGGCGGCCAACGTCAGGGCGAGCGGCAACTTGGAAAGGCGGAGGGCGATGGGCACGGCGCGCAGAAGATAGCACGCGACGGCACGCGCGCGGCCGTCGCCGCCAGGCGTGCCGTCGCACGGCGTGACTTCTTGCGGAGGCCGACGCCGGGCGCGCGTCAGAACCGGTAGCGGAAGCCGACCTGCGCCGCGCTCGCCGACTTGCCGGCCGAGACCGCCGGGCCCGAGCCGGTGGCGGTGTCATCGGAGTAGGCGGTGGCGTCGCCGTTCGAGATGCTGGTCAACACGCCGTAGACGTCGAAGCCCTTGGCCAGCGGGTGCACGTAGGCGACGCTGTACTGGCTCGCCGTCGAGCCCGACACCTTGTTGACCTTGCTGCCGCCCGCGCCGAGCCACAGCGAGTCGGCGCCGATGGGCACGTTGACGCCGGCCCAGAACTCGCGGCGGTTGTCGTCGGTGGCGGGGGCGCGGGTCGAGTTCGTCACGAATTGCACGCCGCCCATCACCTTGACGGCGCCGAAATCGTAGAAGCCGCCGAGCATCGTCGCGCTCGCGTTGGTGCCGGTATCGATCGCCTTCTTCTCGCCGCTCACGACGAGGTCGAGGCCGAAGGACGCATTGCCCAGGTGCAGGTTGACTTCGCCGATCGACGAATTGGTCTGCGAGCCGGTGGTCGATTCGCCGGCGGCGAGCATCACGCTGGCGGAGAAGTCGCCGACCGCGGGCGTGTTCCACACGACCGAGTTGTTGACGCGCGAGGCGAAGATGCTGACGATGCCGCTCGAGATCGCGCTGCCGGCGCCGGTGTCGAACGGGTCGTCGGCATCGAGCGCGTTGAACTGCGGCGCGTATTGGCGGCCGGCCGTCAGCGCCCCGAAACTTCCGCTGACGCCGGCGTAGGCCTGGCGACCGAACAGCACGCCGCCCTGGCCCGAGGAACCGCTGTCGAGGTTGATGCCCGCTTCCAGCTTCGCGATGGCCTTGAGGCCGTTGCCGAGGTCGTGGACGGCATCGAAACCGAGCCGCGAGCCGGACAGGCCGCCCGAATTGACCGAGACTTCGTTGCGGTCGCCCTTGCCGTATTCGCCGTAGATGTCGGCGACGCCGTACATCGTGATGCCCGGAAGGATGCTGCCTTCCGCATGGGCCGTGCCGGCGGCGGACGCGGCGATCGCTGCGCACAGCGAGATGATTCGGATGGACGGGGTCTGGTGGATCGTCTTCATGTGATTCTTGCTCGTTGGAGTGGACGTCGCCGCCGGCTTCGTCGCACGCCATGGCAGCGTGCGAACCCTGGGCCGGCGACCGGTGGCATGACCGTCCGCAATTGGCGACGGCGAGCGAAAGTCTCGATGCGATCGACTCGACAATGCGTCGATTCGGATGCCATCGAACGCAACGATGTCTCCGATGTTTCGCGCCAATTCAGAATCGACTCGCGTTGCTTCAAAGGTGAATCAACGCCAATTCAACGGCGATTCACGGGCTCGTCGAACTGCAATTCCCCAGGTGAGACGGACGCGTCCGCCCCATGTCCGTGCGCGTCGACCCGGCACTTCGTCGACATGCGGATTCACAGCGAAGCGCGCTGGATCCGACGGCGGATCGCGTGCGAATTCGATTGGGCCCGCGCGTGAATCGGGCACGTCGGCCAGCAATCTCGAAATGGCGAAATTGCGAAGTCGTGAAGTCGTGCAGTCGGAGAAGGAACGACGTCGTCACGCCGGCGAGCGCGTCGCGGCCATGAACGAGTCGGAAAGATGCGTCGAAGACTTGCAGCGCGGGAAAAAACAGGAGGCGCAGGTTCCAGCTGCGCCTCCAACCCTCAGATCTGCGTGTCGGTTCTATTTGTCGAGGTCAGGAGTTCCATGCGTGCCGAAGCGTCTCTCCCAAGAACTGCGGCACGGAAGGAAGTGTCGGCGCATCGCGATGGCGGTGTGTCGCGTTCCGCGGCCTTCGAACCGTGGATTCGCACGGATGTCCCGATGTCAAACCGAACACCCCGCGCACAGCGTGTCGCGAGCGCCCGCGCGTCACGCGCGCGCGGCGCGCAGCCGCACGACCAGCGCGCTGGCCGAGGCCGCGAACGCGAACAGCGTCACGCCGCGCCAGCCCCACTGCGCGAACACCACGCTGCCGAGCGCCGCGCCCGCGGACATGCCGACGAACATCGTCGTGAACATCAGCGCGTTGAGCCGACTGCGCGCACCGGGATCGATGCCGTAGACGATGGTCTGGTGCGAGATGAGCGTCGCCTGAACGCCAAGATCGAAGCCGACCGCGCCGATCGCGATCACCCAGAGCTGGTCGTGCGCCGGCAGGAAGCCGCCAGCCGCCATCGCGAGGAAGGACACCGCCGCGAGGCCGGCGCCCAGCCGCGTGACGATCTCGGGACCGCGCACGTCGGCCAGCTTGCCCGCCAGCGGCGCGGCGAGCGCGCCAGCCGCGCCCGCCAGGCCGAACGAGCCGGCCGCGGCGCTGCCCAGGTGCCAGGTCGCGTGCAGCATCAACGCGAGCGTCGACCAGAACGCGCTGAAGCCGACCGCGAGCAGGCCTTGCGCCAGCGCGGCACGGCGCAGCGCCGCATGCTGCTTCCACAACCGGGCCGATGACGCGAGCAGCGCGCCATAGCCGAGACGCGTGGTCGCGTGGAAGCGCGGCAGCGCGCGCGCCGCGATCGCGCCGAAGAGCGCGACGCTCGCCGCCGCCGCGACGAACACGGCGCGCCAACCGAACTGCGCGGAGACGAAGCCGCTGACCACACGCGACAGCAGGATGCCCATCAGCAGGCCCGTCATCACCGTGCCGACGATCCGTCCGCGATGCGCCTCGGGGGCGAGCGTGGCGGCGGCGGGAACGATGTCCTGCGCCATCGTCGCGGCCAGGCCGATGGCCAGGCTCGCAGCCAGCAGCAACGCCATGCCCGACGCCGCGCCCGCCGCGAGCAACGCCACGCACAGCGCCGCGGCCTTGACCAGCACGATGCGGCGGCGGTCGTAGCGGTCGCCCAGCGGCGCGAGGAAGAACAGGCCCAGCGCGTAGCCGAGCTGCGTCAGCGTCGGCACCAGGCCGACGACGCGCGCCGACGTGCCGAGATCGGCACCGAGGATGCCCAGCATCGGCTGCGCATAGTAGAGCGACGCGACGGACAGCCCGGCGCCGGTGGCGAGCATCAGCACGAGCGACGTCGAGAGCGGTGCGGACGTTATTTCATGCGAACGAGGAATGGACGACATGCTTGGCCTTCGTTGGATTTCGGGACTGGGAGTCATTCTGTCGAGGCGGGTCGCCGTCGGGTAGGCTCTCCCGATGCACAATGCCCATACGCCTGCCGTATGACCAACGCCGCCATACCGTCCACCCCATCCACGGATCGCATCGAGCTGATGGAGACCTTCGTGCGGATCGTCGACGCCGGCAGTCTGTCGGCCGCCGCCGCGCAGATGGGGACGACGCAGCCCACGGTGAGCCGGCGCCTGCAGGTGCTCGAGCGCTCGCTGGGCGTGCGGCTGTTGCGCCGCTCGACGCATTCGATGACGCTCACCGAGGACGGCCAGCGCTGCCTCGACCGCGCGCGCGAGCTGCTCGCGAGCTGGCACGCGTTCGAGTCCGACCTCCGCGGCGCCGGCGACGAGCCCGCCGGCGCGCTGCGTGTCGTCGTGCCGCACGCGTTCGGCCAGGAGCGCCTGGTCGCGCCGCTGGCGACCTACCTGCGCCGCCACCCGCGCGTCAACGTCGAGTGGCTGCTGCACGACCGTCGCCCCGACTTCATCGCCGACGGCATCGACTGTGCGGTGCACGTCGGCGAGGTCGACGACCCCGGCGTCGTCGCCGTCAAGCTCGCGGACGTCGCGCGCATCGTCGTCGCGGCACCGGGGCTGCTGCCCGAGCCGTCGGCGGCGACGGCGGCGGGCTTGCAGCCCGCGGACCTCGCCCGCCTGCCGTGGCTCGCGATGCGGCCGTACTACCGCAGCGAGGTCGCGTTGACGCGCATCGCCGACGGCGCCGTCGAACGTCTCGCGATCCGCCCGCGCGTGAGCACCGACAGCCTCTACGCGCTGCGCAACGGCGTGCTGCAGGGCGTAGGCGCGGGCATCGCATCGGCGTGGGTCGTCGCCGACGATGTCGCCCAGGGCCGCCTGCGCCATGTCGCGACCGCGTGGCGCGCCGCGCCGCTGCCGGTCTACCTCGTCTATCCGTATGCGCGCTTCTACCCGGCGCGGCTGCTGCGCTTCCTCGACGTGATGCGCGAGATGACGCCGGCGGCGGTCGGCGCCTGAACCCCATCGCGCGCTGGTCCGACACCTCCTTTCGGGTGTCGTCCGCGGTCAAGGCCTTTGCGCATAATGGCCGACAGCCGTGAGCCACCGGCGAACGAGAAAAGTGAAAGCCGACCATGCCTGACACCAAGCCGAGCGCGCCGCTGGACCTGTCGACCTTCGACGATCTCGGCCCCGCGCTCAACGCCCCCGCGCCCGCCGGCGCGCTCACCGTGCCGACGACGTCGCACGCGGTCGCCA
>FTDG01004207.1_pt1 | contig 11589 bp, 9 predicted proteins | sample 1639751 | NCBI WGS metagenome assembly FTDG01 (sample SAMEA3914869, study PRJEB12502) | metagenome | biome: forest; material: soil | place: USA | collected 2012-03-12 | depth 0.1 m
GCTGGATCAGCGAGTTGAACGGCGTGCCCGACGGCTCGCGGCCGACGCGCTCCCAGACGCGGTCGCCTTCGAGCTGCAGCGCCATCACCAGCGTGAACAGCTTGGAGATCGACTGGATCGAGAACGGCACGAGCGCATCGCCGACCGAGAACACGCGGCCATCGATGCCGACCACCGCCATGCCGAACTGGTCCGGCGCGACCTTCGCGAGCTCGGGGATGTAGCTCGCGACCTTGCCCTGGCCGACGATCGGCCGGAGCTCGTGGTGGATCTGTTCGAGGACTTCGGTGTAGTTCATGGCGGGCACCGGCGAGGGCGCTGGCGTGGGGACGGGTCGATTCGATTGTCAGGCCTGGCGCGCCGCGCGTGAACGCCTTCGACGCGCCGCCGCTGGGCGGATGCATCGACATCCACGGCGTCGACGCTCAGAATCCGCGGCTACGAATGCCGTGTCGAAGGAGGCCCGCCTTGATGACCATCACCGTCGTGAACCGCAGCGACCTGGCCGACGCCGACCTGCACCGCGCCATCAAGGCGATCAACCGCCAGTTCGCTGAGCACTTCCAGCCGGAATGGAAGTTCGGGGCCGAGCTGTCCTTGCATGCCGACGCGCCGTCGGCCCATCACGGCGGCCGCGTCTCGCTGGCCGGGCTGGCGGGCCTGCGCGGCGACGCGGTGATCTACCTCGGCGACCGCGCGACGCTCGACGGCGCCGAGGGCTATCACGCGCGCAACAACGCGAACGTCCCGTTCGGCTTCGTGTTCCTCGACGTCTGCCGCGAGCAGAAGGACGAATGGTCGGTGGCGTTGTCGCACGAGGCGATCGAGCTGGTGGGCGATCCGCTGGCCAATCTGCTGGTGCAAGGGCCGTCGCCGCACGACCGCAGCGAGTTCGTGTTCTACATGTTCGAGCTGTGCGACCCGGTCACGAACGACAGCTACGCCATCGACGGCGTCCAGGTGGCGGACTTCGTCTTCCCCGGCTGGTTCGCGCACGGCAGGACGCCTGGCGGCGGGGCGTCGGTCGCGGGCCTGACGCACACCGACTTCAAGCGCCGCCATGAACGCGGCGCCGTGCTCATGCCGTTCGCGGCGGCGCCCGGCGGCTACCTGGCGTACTACGACGGCCGGCGCGAAGGCGACAAGTGGACGACCTGGACCGCGCCGGACGACGTGGTCGCCGAGCAGCGCCTGGCCGCGAAGAAGCAGGTCGCGCAGGCGCGCGTCGAGCGGCGCCGCCGCCAGCCCGCGGTCTGACGCGGCGGCGCGGTCGACGGGCCGTGGTCAGTGCACCATCATCTTGAAGGCCACGAACAGCAGCACGAGGGCGATCGCGATGCGCACGAACTTCACCGGCGCGCGCGCGCTCACGAGCGAGCCCGCGACCACGCCCGGGATCGAGCCGGCGAGCAGGTTGAGCATCAGCGCGAGGTCGACGTTGCCGAGCGTCAGGTGGCCGAGGCCGGCGATCAGCGTCAGCGGGATCGCGTGCGCGAGGTCGGTGCCGACCAGCTTGCCGGCGCTGAGCCGCAGCGGATAGAGATAGACCAGCATCGCCGTCCCGAGCGCGCCGGCGCCGACCGAGGTCAGCGTCACCATCACGCCCAGCAGCACGCCGGCGAACACCGTCAATCCCGGCTGCATCGCCTTGAAGCGCACGCTGTCGCCGAGCCGCAACCGCTTGCCCAGGCCGTGGATCCGGTCCTTGAACAGGATGCCGAGCGACGTGATCGTCAGCGCGAGGCCCAGCGTGAAGATGATGACGCCGTCCTTGATGTGGCCGGCGCCGCTGAAGTGCATCCAGGCGAGCGTCGACGCCGCGGCCGGCAGGCTGCCGATCGCCAGGCGACGCACGATCTGCCAGTCGACCGTGCCGTGCTTCTGGTGCACGGCGGTGCCGAACATCTTCGTGATCGATGCGTAGAGAAGGTCGGTGCCGACGGCCGTGGTCGGCGCGACGCCGAACAGCATCACGAGGATCGGCGTCATCAGCGCGCCGCCGCCCACGCCCGTGACGCCGACGATGGCGCCCACGAGCAGACCGGCGACGCCGGTCGAAAGATCGAAGTGCAAGAGGCCTCCGCGATGCGGATCAGGAGTGACGGGATGGAACGAACGCCCGTGGCAAGCCGCCGCGGGCGTGGTCGTCGAGCTTGCGGGCGCGTGACGGCGCGCCGGGATCGCAGCTCGGACGAAGGCGCATTCTGCGTCGCCGGGAACCGATTCGTTATGCGAGAAACGAGCAAGCATAGGCGATGCGGCTGGCCAAGCGCCGCCTCGGCCCGTCGGGCCGCCGCCGCGCCATGGGCGTTTGCCCGACGCTGCCCGTCATCCTGCTCGACGAGAGTGCGTTGCGAGGTCGAAGCAGCCACCCGTCGCCGAAGCGGGGGGCTGCGTGCGACGCGCCGCTCCCGCCCTGGCGAACCCGGGCCCGCCGATGACGCGACAAGGAATTCGATGACGACATGGATCTATCTGCCTGTGCCTTCCCAGGAAATGCGCGGCTTCGCGAACGACATGAAGCTCGGCGACCGCTACACGCTGAGCAACTATTTCGCCTCCGGCAAGGGCAAGGCGATCACGCGCTTCTTCGGCGGATGCCTCGGCGGCGTCGCGCCGTGGGACGAGTTGCTGCTGATCTGCCACGGCGCCGCGCTCGGATCTCGCCTGACCGGCGCGGATCGGGACGATGGCAGCGAGAAGACCTATACGCCGGCCGCGCTGGCGGCCGTGATCGAGAAAGAAGGACTCAGCAAGGCCTTCGTCGACTTGAAGCTGCTGATCTGCGGCTCGGCGGTCCGGCCCGCCACCGGCGTGGACGATCCGTTCGCGATGCGGGTCTGCAGCGCGATGAAGGCGAGCGGCTACAGCAACCTGCGCGTGACCGGCTACCTCGGGAACGTCACCACGGACAACGGCAAGATCCTCGTGGCGCGGGCGGGGGTGGATGGCACGAAGTACTACGCGGGCAATGTTCCGGGCTCCTACAAGGTCTATCGCTAGGCCCGGATCGCACCGCGGCGCGCGTTCGCCGTGGCTGACCTGCTTCGCGTCGATCGCGCCAAAAGCGCCGCGGCGCGCGTACAGTCGAACCCGCATTTTTGCGCTGGAAACCTGCCATGACGCTGCACATCGACTTCGACTCCATCGACCGCAACCACCTGACGGCGCTCCTGCGTGCCGCGCCCAAGGCCGAGCTGCACATCCACATCGAGGGCTCGCTCGAACCCGAGCTGATCTTCGAGCTGGCCAAGCGCAATGCCGTCGCGTTGCCGTATGCGAGCGTCGCGGCGCTGCGCGAGGCCTATGCGTTCACGAACCTGCAGAGCTTCCTCGACGTCTACTACGCCGGCGCCAGCGTGCTCATCACCGAGGACGACTTCGACGCGATGGCCTGGGCCTACTTCGAGCGCGCCGCGCGCGACAACGTCGTGCACTGCGAGATCTTCTTCGATCCGCAGACGCATACGGCACGGGGTATCGACATCGGCGTCGTCATCCGCGGCCTCGACCGCGCCGCACAGCGCGCCGAGCACGAGCTGGGGCTGAGCGTGCGCCTGATCCTGTGCTTCCTGCGCCACCTGAGCGAGGACGACGCGCTCGCCACGCTCGAGGCGGCGCTGCCGTGGCGCGACAAGTTCATCGGCGTCGGGCTCGACTCGAGCGAGATGGGCCATCCGCCCGAGAAGTTCGAGCGTGTCTTCGCACGCGCGCGCGCGCTCGGGCTGCGCCTGGTCGCGCATGCCGGCGAGGAGGGGCCGCCGGCGTACATCCGCGCGGCGCTCGACGTGCTGCACGTGGAACGCATCGACCACGGCGTTCGCTGCCTGGAAGACCCGGCGCTCGTCGCGCGCCTCGCGCGCGAGCGCATGCCGCTGACGGTGTGCCCGTTGTCGAACGTGAAGCTGTGCGTGTTCGACGCGCTGCACCGCCACACCGTGCCCGAGCTGCTGGCCGCGGGCCTGTGCGTGACGATCAACTCGGACGACCCCGCCTACTTCGGCGGCTACCTCAACGACAACCTCGTGCAGCTGTTCACCGCGCTGCCGCAGCTCGGCGCGCGCGCGGCGTACCAGGTGCTGCGCAACAGTTTCGAGGCCGCCTTCGTCGACGACGAGGACAAGGCGCTGTGGATCGAGGAACTGGACTCGGTCTTCGCCGCGTCGTGACGTAGGGAGTTCTTGACGATGCTTCAGCTTCGACACAGTTTCCGTTAATGTCAGGTCGGCGCGACCGAAATGGACGGGAGTCTTCCACCCATCGAGGCCGCCATGAACTCCCTGAAAAGCCTGCGTATCCAGACGCGCCTGCTGCTGCTCGTCGGCAGCCTGCTGGCCCTGTTCGTCCTCGCCTGCGCCTTCGGGCTCGTCAGGATGAAGGCCGACAACGACTCGCTCGGCAGCCTCTACAACGACCGCGTCGGCAGCCTCGAGCAGCTCAAGGGCGTCGCGGATGCCTACGGCAACGGCTTCGTCGACACCGCCCACAAGGTCGCCAACGGCGCGCTGTCCGCGCAGGCCGGCCTGGCCGTCGTCCGCAGCTCGCAGGCGACGATCGCCAAGCAGTGGAAGGACTATGCCGACAGCTTTCTCGACGACGAAGAGCGCCCGCTGGCCGCCCAGGCGCGGCCGCTGATGGCCCGCGCCGACGCGCTCGGCGCCGACCTCGCGGCCAAGCTCGCCGCCGGCGACGTCGAGGGCGTGAAGACGCTCGCGGCCAAGGACCTGTATCCCGCGATCGACCCGGTGGCCGACGTCATCGACAAGCTCGCGCTGCTGCAGCTGAGCGGCGCCGGCAAGGAGTACGACGCGGCGCAGAAGCTGTTCTCCACGATGCTGTGGGCGGCGATCGGCGTCGGCGCGGGCGTGCTCTTGATCGCGACGCTGTTCGCGACCCGCCTCGTCCGCTCGATCGCCGGGGGCCTGCAGGCCGCCGTGAAGGTCGCGCAGACCGTCGCCGGCGGTGACCTCGGCGGCCGCATCGCCGTCGACCGGCACGACGAGATCGGCACGCTGATGGCCGCGTTGAAGGCGATGAACGACAGCCTCGTCGAGATCGTCGGCGACGTGCGCAACGCCTCCGAGTCGATCGCGACCGGTTCGTCGCAGATCGCCAACGGCAACGCCGACCTGAGCCAGCGCACCGAGGAGCAGGCGAGCAACCTGCAGCAGACGGCCGCGTCGATGGAGGAACTCACGGCCACCGTGCGGCAGAACGCCGACACCGCGCGCCGCGCGAGCGAGCTCGCCGAGGACGCGTCGTCGGTGGCGGCGCGCGGCGGCGACGTCGTCGGCCAGGTGGTGCAGACGATGGACGGCATCACCGACAGCTCGCGCCGCATCGCCGACATCATCGGCACGATCGACGGCATCGCGTTCCAGACCAACATCCTCGCGCTCAATGCGGCGGTCGAGGCGGCGCGCGCCGGCGAGGAAGGGCGCGGGTTCGCGGTGGTGGCGGGCGAGGTGCGCAGCCTCGCGCAGCGTTCGGCGACGGCGGCCAAGGAGATCAAGGTGCTGATCGGCGAGAGCGTCGACAAGGTCGAGAACGGCACGCGACTCGTCGCCGACGCCGGCCGCACGATGGGCGACATCGTCGCGCAGGTGCGCCGCGTGAGCGTGCTCATCTCCGAGATCAGCGCGGCCAGCGGCGAGCAGTCGATCGGCATCGGCCAGGTCGGCGACGCGGTGGCGCAGCTCGATCAGGTCACGCAGCAGAACGCCGCGCTGGTGGAGGAATCGGCCGCGGCGGCCGAGAGCCTGAAGCAGCAGGCCGCGGGGCTCGCGCGCACCGTCGCGACGTTCAAGCTCTGATCGGCCGGCGAGCCGGCATCGCGCGAGGGTTCACCAGCCGTCGGGTTGCGCGAACAGCGGGTTGCTCAACGACGTGATGCGGTGGTCGCGCCAGGCGCCGTCGATGAAGAGGTAGTCGCGCGCAAGGCCCTCGAAGCCGAAGCCCAGGCGCGCCAGCACCTTGCCGCTGCGTGCGTTCTCGGGCCGATAGGCGGCCTGCACGCGGTGCAGGTTGACGCGCGGCGAGAACATCTCGGCGATGCCGGCGACGAGCGCCTCCGTCATCAGCCCCTGTCCGACGTAGGCCTCGTCGAGCGCGTAGCCGAGCATCGTGTTCTGGAAAGCACCGCGCGAGACCTGGCTGAAGTGCACGCTGCCGATGACGTCGACGTCGGTCGACGGCAGCCGCGCGCCCCCTGCGCGCGATGCGTCGATCAGCCAGTAGCGATAGGCCGTGTCGGCATGGAACGCGGCGAGGCCTTGCTGCACGCGCAGCGTCTGCGCCTCGAGCGTGTAGAACGATTCGGCCGTCGGCGGATCCCACGGCGCGAAGTACAGCCGGTTGCGACGGTGGAAGGCGCACACGGCCGCGGCGATGCCCAGGTCGCCGGCGACGAGGCGCAGGCGGTCCGTCGTGATCTCGAGTCGGGCGAGCGGAACGAGAGGGGCGGGCCCCTGGACGGGCGCCGGCATGATCACCTGCATGGAAGGGACGGTCGGGGCGACTCGAGACGACAAGAGCTCGATCGTACCCGCTCGCGCCGGGCGTCACGCCGTTTCCGGCGCGGCGGATTCCATCGGTTACACCGACATCCGGCGGCGGGTCACGCGCAGCGCGCGGCCGTCGCGATGGCCGCGGTCTGCGCGGCGAGGGCGTGCGCGTCGGGCCCGAACGCATAGGCGTCCATGCCGAGATGGCCGCCCTCGACGCTCGCGTGCAGTCGCACGCCCGCGTCCTCCGCGCCGCCGGCGCCGGCGGCGATGAACCACGGCAACAGGTGTTCGTCGGTCGGGTGCATATGGGCGGCTTGCGGCGCCTGGCGGCGGTAGTCGAACAGCGCGGGCCAGTCGCGCGCCGCGGCGCGGTCGGCGAACCAGCTGCGGAACGCGGCGCTGGCCGGCAGCTCGGGCACCACCTGGCCGCGCGGCGGCAGGCCGAGGCGCAGGTTGTGCGTGATCGAGCCGGTGCCGACGATCCAGACGCCTTCGTCGATCAGCGGACGCAGCGCGGCACCGAGCTCGAACAGCTGCGCCGGCGACCAGTCGGGCGGGAAGGCGACGGGCAGCACGGGGATGTCGGCCTGCGGACGGATGCTGCGCAGCGGCGTCCAGATGCCGTGGTCGAGGCCGCCGGCGTCGGCGTGCTGCGCGTCGATGCCGGCCCACTGCAGCAACTGCTCGACGTGCGGCGCGAGTTCCGGCGCGCCCGGCGCGTCGTAGCGCAGCTCGTAGAGCGCGCGCGGGAAGCCGCCGAAGTCGTACACCGCCTCGTGACGCTTCGCCGCGAGCGTGACGGCCTGGCGCGCGAGCGTGTGCGCGGACAGCGCGACGATCGCCGCGGGCGGGCGGGCGCCGACCGCGCGGCCGAGGTCCTGCCAGAACGCGCCGGCGGCGCCGGGCTCGAGCGCCGTCATCGGCGAGCCGTGGGAGATGAAGACGGGAGCGAGTCGGGAGTCCATGGCGTCATTCGATCACTCGCCGGCCGCCGCGCCATTCAATGCGATTGGCGACGGTGTTCAATGCAATTGATTTGATGGTGCGCGACGGCGTCCCGGGTGGCCAGCGCGTCATTTTGCTTTGCGAATCGAGGCTTTGGCGGCGGGCGACGTCACCCGCTTCGTGTACCGTTGATGCCATGACGACGAACGACCGCCCGACGACGGGCACCCCCTCGGCGCGGCCCGCGCGCCCGCAGGCCTCCCTCTGGACGCTGGCCGCACGCCAGGTGTGGCGCGACTTCGCGGCCGGCGAGCTGAAGCTGCTGCTGTGGGCGGTGATCCTGGCGGTCGGCGCGCTGACCGCCGTCGGCTTCTTCGCCGACCGCATGCGCGCGGGCCTCGTGCGCGACGCGGCGCAGTTGCTGGGCGGCGACGCGATCGTGCTGTCCGACAAGCCGCTACCCTCGAGCTTCGCGCAGGCCGCGCGCGAACGCGGGCTGGTCGTCGGGCAGACCGAGAACTTCCCGAGCATGGCGCGCGCTTCGGCCGCGCAGGGTGGCGCGGCGAAGCTGGCGTCGATCAAGTCGGTCGACGCGCGCTATCCGCTGCGAGGCGCCATCATCGTCAAGCTCGGCGACGCCGCGCTGCCGCAGCCGATGACGCACGGCCCCGCGCCCGGCACCGCCTGGGTCGATCCGGGGCTCGCGGCCGCGCTGGGCCTGAAGGTCGGCGATCCGGTCAGCGTCGGCGACTCGAGCTTGCGCATCGCGGCGTTGATCGACATCGAGCCCGATCGGGCGCCCGGCTTCGCCGCGCTCGCGCCGCGCCTGATGCTCAACGCCGCCGACCTCGACGCGACAGGGCTGGTGCAGCCGTCGAGCCGCGTCACGTGGCGGCTGGCGGTCGGCGCGCCCGTGGCCGGCCATGACAAGGCCGTCACCGACTTCACCGACTGGGCCCGCGCCCGCGTGAAGGCGGACGCGCTGCGCGGCATCCGTGTCGAGACGCTGGAATCGGGCCGGCCCGAAATGCAGCAGACGCTCGACCGCGCGCAGCAGTTCCTGAACCTCGTCGCCTTGCTGACCGCGTTGCTCGCAGCGGTGGCGGTAGCGGTGGCCGCGCGCGACTTCGCGCAGCGCCACCTTGACGACTGCGCGATGCTGCGCGTGCTCGGCCAGACGCAGAACCGCATCGCCGCCGTGCACGCGATCGAGTTCCTCGCGCTCGGGCTGGTCGCCAGCGGCCTGGGCATCGCGCTCGGCTTCGCGATGCATCTCGGCTTCGTCATGCTGCTCACCGAATGGCTGCCCGCCGGCCTGCCCTGGCCGGGCGTCGCGCCCGCGTTGCTCGGTCTCGGCGTCGGCCTGACGCTGCTGCTCGGCTTCGGCCTGCCGCCGGTGCTGCAACTCGCGCGCGTCCCGCCGCTGCGCGTGTTGCGGCGCGATGTCGGCACGCCCAAGGTCGCGACCGTCGGCGTGCTCGCGGGCGCCTTCCTCGGCTTCGCCGCGCTGATGATCGCCGCGGCGCGCGACGTCAAGCTGGGGGTCTACAGCGTCGGCGGCTTCGCGGCGGCGGGGTTGGTGTTCGCGCTGGTCGGCTGGCTCGCGGTGAAGGCGCTGCGGCGCTTCGTGCCCGAGTCGCGCGCACCGCGCTGGCTGGTGCTGGCCACGCGCGCGATCGCGGCGCGGCCGGCGTTCGCGGTGCTGCAGGTCTCGTCGATGGCCGTCGGCCTGCTCGCGCTGTGGGTGCTGATCCTGCTGCGCACCGACCTGATCGACAGCTGGCGCCAGGCCACGCCGCCCGACGCGCCCAACCGCTTCGTCATCAACATCCAGCCCGACCAGGCGGCGGCGTATCGCGACGCGCTGAAGTCCGCTGGCGTGCAGGGCGACGACTGGTTCCCGATGATCCGCGGCCGCCTGATCGCGATCGACGACGTGCCGGTCGCCAAGCGCTTCGCGCCCGAGTCCGATGCGCTGGGCATGATCCAGCGCGAGCTGAACCTGAGCCACAGCACCGAGCTGCCGAAGCAGAACAAGATCGTCGCCGGCCAGTGGGTGCCGGGCGAGCAGGGCGGCGCGAGCGTCGAGGACGGGCTCGCGAAGTCGCTGGGCGTGAAGATCGGCGACACCCTGCAGTTCGACGTCGCCGGCCAGCAGTTCACGACGAAGATCACGAGCCTGCGCAAGGTGGACTGGGGATCGATGCGCGTGAACTTCTTCGTGCTGTTCCCGCGCGCCGACATGGGCGACCTGCCGCTCAGCTACATCAGCGCCTTCAAGGCACCGCCCCAGCCGGGCTTCGACAACAAGCTCGCGGCCGCGTTCCCGAACATCACGGCAATCGACGTCTCCGCCACGATCGCGCAGCTGCAGGGCGTGCTCGACCAGGTGATCCATGCGGTGGAGCTGCTGTTCGGATTCGCGCTCGTGGCCGGGCTCGTGGTGCTCGTGGCGACGGTTTCGGCCACGCGCGAGGCGCGCGCACGCGAGTTCGCGGTCATGCGGGCGGTCGGCGCGTCGGCCACGCTGCTTGGCAAGGTGCAGCGCGCCGAGCTGCTGGGCGTCGGCGCGCTCGCCGGTTTCCTGGCGGCGAGCGCGGCGCTGGCGGTGGGCTGGTCGCTGGCGACCTATGTCTTCGCATTCCACTGGAACCCGCCGTGGTGGGTGCCGCTCGCGGGCGCCGCGAGTGGCGGCGCGCTGGCGCTCATGGCGGGGTGGTGGAGCCTGCACGAAGTGCTGGCGCGGCCGGTGATGGAGACCTTGCGCCGCGCCGCGCAGGAATGAGCGATGGCCACGCCGGCCGCGCAGGTTCCGGTGTCGACTGACCCGGGCATGCAGATTGATCCTCTTGCGACCATGATCCGAATCGGCCTCATCTCCGACACCCACGGCCTGCTGCGTCCCGAAGCGCTCGACATGCTGCGGGGCAGCGACTTCATCGTCCATGCGGGCGACATCGGCGAAGGCGTGCTCGAGCCGCTCGCCACGATCGCGCCCGTCACCGCCGTGCGCGGCAACAACGACCGCGCGCCGTGGGCCGAACGCATCAACGAAACCGAGATGCTGCGCTTCGGCGAGGTCACGCTCCATGCGCTGCACGACCTCGCCGACCTCGACATCGACCCGAGCGCCGCGGGCGTGGACATCGTGGTGTCGGGCCACTCGCACAAGCCGAAGATCGAGAAACGCAGCGGCGTGCTCTACGTCAACCCGGGCAGCGCCGGGCCGGTGCGCTTCAAGCTGCCGATCTCGGTCGCGCTGCTGCAGATCTCGGGCAAGGACGTCAGCGCGCGCATCGTCGAGCTCGAGTCGCTGCGGGGGCGATGACCATGGTCGTTCGGATCGTCCGTCTTGGAACACCGCGTCACGCAGACGAAGGCACGCGCATCGGCACCGTGCGCCGCCCTCCGCGCGGCGTCCCGAGGACGGCGTTCGCCTCCGGCGACTGGTACGACACCTGGCTGCCGGAGCTGTCGCCGAGCGCGGAGCTGGTCAAGCTCGCGCTGGCATCGCAGAAGGACCGCACGCCGGCGGGCGATCGCGAGTGGACGACGTTCGTGCGCAAATACCGCGCCGAGATGTCGGCGCCGTCTGCGGCGCATGCGATCGCGCTGTTGGCCGCGCTGTCGACGCACGCGAGCTTCTCGGTCGGCTGCTATTGCGGACGAGGCACGCTGCCACCGGTCGGTGCTGCGAGAGTTGTTGGCCGAGGCGGGCGCGCGGGTCGACTAGCGCGGGCGCGGCTCGGCGATGAGCCCGGGATGGCAAAAAAAAGACCTCGGAGCCGCAAGAAGGCCCGAGGTCTCGCTAAAGCGGCCGGTCGCTTCGACGCCGGCCGACCGGTATATCGGTTGACGTCGACCTCAGGCCCCGTCGCCCACCCATTCGATCTTCGCCCCCAGCGACACCAGGTTCTCGACGAACCCCGGATGCGCGCGGCGGATCGGCGTCGCGTTGTAGATCGTCGAGCGGCCCTCGATGCTGGAGGCCAGCATCAGCAGCGCGATCGCGACGCGGATGATGTACGGGCTGTCGACCTCGGCGGGCACCAGCGGCTTGCCGCCGAAGGTGATGACGCGGTGCGGGTCGGACTGGAACGCGTGGGCGCCGAACTTCGACAGCTCGGACGTCCAGCCC
>FTDG01002775.1_pt1 | contig 11575 bp, 6 predicted proteins | sample 1639751 | NCBI WGS metagenome assembly FTDG01 (sample SAMEA3914869, study PRJEB12502) | metagenome | biome: forest; material: soil | place: USA | collected 2012-03-12 | depth 0.1 m
GGCCATGCGCCGCCAGCGCAGCGCACACCAGGCCAGCGACACGGCGGCGAAGACTCCCGCGAGCTCGGCGCGCGTCGCGAACTGGCCGCGCAGCAGCGCCCAGATGCCCGCCGCGATCAGCATCAGCACGAGGAACCCCGACACGCTGGCGACCGTGCTGCACGGACGCATGCGCGCCCAGCGTCGCCACAGCGTGGGCGCGAGCGGCAACGTGGCGAGGCCGATGGCGAACGTCAGGTCGTCGAGGTCGAAACGGTGGAAGCCCATCAGCCGCAGGCCGCCCCAACGCGCCAGCAGCGCGATCGCGACGGCGCCCAGCCAGGTCAGAACGAACTGGCCGCTCAGGCGCAGCGACAGCGCGCGACTCAGCGCCGGCCCGCGCGCCACGCCGGGCAACAGCGCCAGCAAGGCCTGTTCGCGCTGTGCCCGGCGCAGTTGCGCCGGCAGCTGCGACATCGCGGCCATGAACCCGAACAGCGCGCCCATCGACATCGCCGTCAGCACGGCGCCGCTCAAGCCGGGCGTGCGGCGATCGGCGAACAGCACGAGCCAGGCTTCGATCGCGCACGCCAGGATCAGCGACAGGCCCGCGTTCGCGATCACCGACGTCCAATGCGCCGCCGGATTGAGCGCCAGCATCAGGCGCGGCATCGTCGACGCGCCGCCGCGCGCGACCACGTGCCGCATCCACGCGCGGTACGGCCGCAGGCGCATCTGCGTGAACCGGTCGAACCACCGGTCCGCCTCCACGGGCGAGTGGGCGAGGCTGCGTTGGCGCAGGCGCGCGAGGCGGGCCTGGCGGATCTCGAAGTTGCGCCCATGCGCGCCGCCGCCGGACTGGAACACGGCGAGGCTGGCCGCCACGCCCGCCAGCATGATGGCCACGGTGATCGAGACGGGCGCGAGCGCCCAGACCGCCTGCGCGCGTGCCCACCCGGCGCGCCAGTCCGCGTCGTGCGTGAGCCAGCTGACGATCGTCGGCGAACACGCGACGACGACCCAGACCAGGCTCCACCGCATCGACAGCGCGACCGCCGTCACCAGCACGGCCGCGCCGGCCACGACGGCGAACCACGAGTCGAAGATCTGCAGCAACAGCGTGCCTGTCGACACGAACGCGGCCACCCAGCCCGCGGCCATCGCGACGCGCAACACACGCACGTGGGACGGCACGAGCCGCGCCGTCGTCGGGCGGTTCTGCGCGACGAGGCTGGACGCGAGCGCCCCCCAGGCGCCGAACGCCAGGATGGCCCCTTCCGCGGCGACCACGCGGACGACGACGCTCCAGTCATGCACGTCGGCACCGCCGAGGACGACGATCGCGATCGGCGGCACGCAGAAGACCGCCAGAAATGCCGCCAGCACCCAGCGCGAGGTCTGGCTGCACGACTTCTGCCACGGCGCGCGAACGACCAGCGCGAGCGCTGCGCTCCATGAAGACGAGTTGGTCATGCGCACCTCACGCCGTGATGGCCAGGAACAGGTCTTCCAGCGTCACGCGGTCGACGCTGACGTCGGACGTGTTCGCGGGCATCGGCATTTCCGCGCGGCGGCGGGCGATCGCAGGGGCGCCGGGACGGGCAGCGGACACGATCGCGTCGAGGCGGTGCGCGGCGATGAAACGCTTCACGTCGGCGGGGGCGCCTGCGAGGCGGACGCTGGAGTCGAGCAGTTCGTCGAGCGGCGCGTGCAGCGCGACCTTGCCGCCGGCGAGGAACGCGACGTCGATCGCGACGCGTTCGAGGTCGGACAGGATGTGCGTCGAGAAGACGACCGTGGTCTGGCGGTCCACGACCTGGTCGACCAGCTCGCCGAGGAAGTCGCGCCGGCCGGCCGGGTCGAGGCTCGAGACGGGTTCGTCGAGCAGCAGCAGCTCGGGCTCGTGCGCCAGCGCGCGGACGATCGACAGCCGCTGCTGCTGGCCGCCCGAGAGCTTGCTGATCGGCTTGTCGCGCGCGATCTCCCAACGCGACATCAGGCCGTCGACCTTGTCCGTGTTCCAGCGCGGATAGAAGCTGCGGAAGTACGCGAGCATCTGGTCGGGCGTCATCCACTCGAACAGGTCGCTGCGCTGCGGCACGTAGCCGATGCGCGAGCGCGTCGCGTCGTCGATCGCGGCCGCGGGCTGGCCGAACAGGAACGCGCGGCCGGCATCGGGCTCGCGCAGGCCCAGCATGGTCTCGACCAGCGTCGTCTTGCCCGCGCCGTTGCGCCCGAGCAGGCCGACGACCATGCCGGCCGGCAGCGCCCAGTCGAGGCCCGAGAGCACGCGTTGCGGGCCGAAAGCGACGCTGACGTCCTGCAGCGACAGGCACGGCGCGCCCGCGGCGATCGGCGCGCGGTCGACGAGCGGGTGGCTCGCGTGATGGGTCATGTCGTTCGTCATCTCACTCTCCCTGTTGATCGTTCAATAAGGCCTTGAAAAGCGCGAGCGCCTGGCTCGCCGGCAACTGGAGCTGACGCGCCTCCTGCGCCGCGCGTTCGAGCGTGGGCCGCAGCAGCTCGACGCGGTCGGCCGACGGCTGCGCGCGCTTGTGCTGCTCGGCGACGACCATCGCGAGCCCGCGCCGGCGCGTCAGCAGCCCTTCGGCCTCCATCAATCCGAAGGCCTTGGAGACCGTCATCGGATTGACCGCCAGCGCCTGCGCCAGCTCGCGCACCGACGGCAGCTCGTCGCCCGCGCGCAGCTGGCCGCTGGCGACGCAGCGACGCACCTGGGCGATCAGCTGGCGGTAGATCGGCTCGGCGGAGCCGGAGACGACGGAAAAAAGCGATGGGTCGGTCACGGGGGGCCGCTCCTTGTCATTGTGTATTGATACTGTAATACACCAACACACCCGGACGCAAGTGGCATGCGAAAGCAGGCGCGAGAAGACGCGCGTCAAGCACGGACGTTCAGCGCCCCCACCCAGAAAGAAGCCCGCGGCGCCGCGCCGATGGCCTTACGATGCGTGATCACAGGACAAGCGAAGCGGGAGTGTTTCGGATGGACATGGATGACGATCGTTTCTGGGCGCTGGTCGCCGCGGCGCGCGACGCCGCGGGCGACGATGTCGAGGACCGCGTGGGCGGCCTCGAGCAGGTCCTGCTGACCCAGCACGCCGACGAGGTCCTGGAATTCCAGCGCAAGTACGACGACATGCTCGTGCGCGCCTGGCGCTGGGACTTGTGGGGCGCGGCCTTCGTGATGATGGGCGGCTGCTCCGACGACGGCTTCCGCTATTTCCGCGACTGGCTCATCTCCGAAGGCGAGGCCGTCTTCGAGGCCGCGCTGGACGACCCCGAATCGCTCGCGTCGCAGGAACCCGGAGGCGAGTTCGAGCTCGAGGCCTTCGGCTACGTCGCCGCCGAGGTGTACGAGCAGCTGACCGACCTCGAGATGCCACGCGGCCAGGCGGTCGAGCCGGAGTCGCCGGCCGGCAAGGCGTGGGACGAGTCCGACCTGCCCACGCGCTTGCCGCGGCTGGCCGCGCGCTTCGCAGACTGAACGACCCGTCAGCGGCGCCCCCCGGGCCGCTGCCGATGGACGCGCACCGCGCCGCTGGCGAAAATCGTGCGGACTCAAAGGATCTCCGCCCATGGCCGGCGCCCCCGCACGGGAACCACACCGCTCCGTCAGCCCCGCCTTCTGCATCGAAGAACGCCAGCTCGCGCGCCTGGAAGCCCGCGTCGCGGCGAACCCCGGCGCGCTTGCCGCGCGCACGCTGCTCGCCTGGCACCTGCGCCAGCGCGACGGCCGCCGTGCGCTGGCGATCGCCGACGCGCTCGACATCGACCTCGACGCCCGCTCCGACCGCACCGCACGGCGCATGTCGGCGCGGCTCGATCTCGTGCGCGCGGAGGTGACGTCGGCGCGCCTCGAACTGGCCGACGCCGATGTCCATCTCGCGCGCGCGCAGGCCGCGTTCGCCGAGCTCGGCGACGCCCTCGGCGAAGCCGACTGCGCACTGCTGTTCGCGCAGAACGCGCGCATGCGCGGCAACGCGAACACGCTGCCGCACTTCGAGCACGCCTGGCGGCTGATGGAGGCGCAGCGCGACCTGGTGCGCGAAGGCGTCGCGATCGCCGAACGCGCGTTGACCGGCACCGAGAGCGGCCGCAGCGATCTCGTCGCGCCGATGGAGGCGTGGGCCGCCGCCCACCCGGAGGCCGCGCAGCGCGGGCCCGCGATGTACATGTCCAGCGTGCGCGGCTCGGAGCAGTTCTACAGCGGGCGCTTCACCGAGCTGGTGGCGCAGATGCCGTGGAACATCGTGCGCGCGGGCGCGCTGGGGCTGATGCGCGTCGCGATACAGACGACGCTCAACTGCGCCGTCGGCCACGAGAACCTGAACGACACCCTCGCCGCGACCGACCTGCGCGAGCGCGCGCTCGCGACGGCGCGCGAGCTTGGCTGGCCGGGCTACGAGGCGCATGCGCTGTACGCGCTGGCGCGCAGCCACATGTCGCTCGGCAACCGGCGCAACCGGCTCGACCTGCTGGAACAGGCGTGCGCGAGCATGGCGCCGATCGCGATGTCGAGCACGGCCGTCGGCGCGCGCACGCACCTGGGCGAGGCGAGGCTGGAGTCGGGCGACATCGGCGGCGCACTCGATGCGTTCAGCGTGGCGCGCGAGCAGGCGGCCGACCGCGGCTACAAGGCGCTGGTGCCGCGCGCGATCGTCGGCGAGTCGCGCTGCCGGGCGGCGTTGGGCGACGTCGTCGAGGCGCGGCGCCTGGCGCTGCTCGCGCTCGAACTCGCGCCCGGGCACGACACCGAATGCCACGCGCTCGAGGCCCTGATCGAGCTGCACCTGCAGGCCGACCTGCCCGGCCCGGCCGACGTCGCCGAACCGACGCCCGCGCTGCACTACCTCGCGTGGCTCGGTCGCCTGCGGCCCGTCGCCCACGGCCACCTGCCCAGCGCGCTGTTCCTGTCGCGGTCGTCGCGCGCGTGGGAGCAGGCGGGCGACCTCGCGCAGGCGCTCGCGTTCGAGCGCCGCGCCCGCGCCGCGATCGAGAACGAGAACACCCGCCAGGCCGCGGCCGCGATGGAGGCCGTGCAGGCGCGCCACGAGGCCGACCTCGCCCAGCGCGCCAGCCAGTTGCAGCAGGAACTGGCCGCCGCCGAGACCGCGCGCGTGCGCATCCTCGAGCAGGTCATCGCCACGCTCGACCGTCTCGGGCTCGTCGGCCAGGAGATCGCCCGCAACCTCGACCCCGAAAGCGTGTTCGCGGCGCTCGCGCAGCACGTCGGCTCGCTCGTCGACTCCGACCTCGTGACCGCCTGGCGCTTCGACGCCGCCAACGACTGCCTGATCGAGGCCTTCGTCACTGGCCGCGCCGCGCGGCACGACGGCGCGGTCGCGCGCGGCGCGTGCCTGCGGCTCGACGACGCGCATTCGCCGCTCGCCCGCGCCGTGCGCGACCGAAGCGAGATCCTGCAGGACCGCGACCCCGCCGGCGCCACGCCCGCCGGCCTGTTCGGCCCGCTGGTCGTGGGCGACAAGCTGCTCGGCGCGCTGGCGCTGCGGTCGCACGCGCGCGCGGCCTACGACGAGCGCGAGCGCCTGATCTTTCGCATGCTGTCGTCGTTCGGCGCGATCGCGCTCGACAACGCGTACCAGGCGCGCGAGCTGCGCGCGGCGCGCGCGAACGCCGAGTCCGCGAGCCAGGCCAAGGGCGAGTTCCTCGCCAACATGAGCCACGAGATCCGCACGCCGATGAACGCGATCACCGGGCTGTCGGGGCTCGCGCTGAAGTACGACATGCCGCCGCGCGTGCAGGACTACCTCGTGAAGATCCAGCGCAGCGGCGAGCACCTGCTGGGCATCATCAACGACATCCTCGACTTCTCGCGCATCGAGTCGGGCAAGCTGCAGATCGACGCGGTGCCGTTCGAGCTCGAGTCGGTGCTGGACAACGTCGTCAACGTGCTGTCCGAGAAAAGCGATGCGAAGGGGCTCGAGCTGGTCTGGGTGATGGACGCCGAGCTGCCCAAGGTGGTGGTCGGCGACCCGCTGCGCATAGGCCAGATCCTGATCAACTACGCCGGCAACGCCGTGAAGTTCGCCGACCGCGGCGTCGTGAGCATCGCGGTCGAGGTCGAGGGCGTCGACGTGGTCTCGGACGAGGTCGCGCTCAAGTTCTCCGTCACCGACTCGGGCATCGGCCTGACGCCCGAGCAGATGGGCCGGCTGTTCAACAGCTTCGAGCAGGCCGACAAGTCGACCACGCGCCAGTTCGGCGGCACCGGCCTGGGCCTGGCGATCAGCAAGAACCTGGCGCAGGCGATGGGCGGCGACGTCGGCGTGCGCAGCGTCCATGGCCACGGCAGCACGTTCTGGTTCACGGCGCGGCTGGGCATCGGCTCGGCCGACAAGCTCGTCGTGCGGCCCGGCATCGAGCTGCACGGCAGCCGCGTGCTCGTGGTCGACGACCACGAGGCCGTCGCGCTCGTGCTGTGTGCCCTGCTCGCCGAACTCGGCTTCGAGACACGCCACGTCGACTCCGGCGAGGCCGCCGTCGCCGAACTGCTGCAGGCCGACCGCCAGGGCGCGCCCTACGACTTCCTGCTGATGGACTGGCTGATGCCCGGCATGGACGGCCTCGACGCGATCCGCGCGATCAAGGCGGTGCGGCCGCAGTCGATGCCGCTGATGCTGATGGTGACCGCGCACCGGCGCGAGGAACTGATGGCCAAGGCGCGGCTGGTGGGCGTCGAGCACGTGCTGTCGAAGCCGGTGAGCCCGTCGCTGCTGGTCGACGCCATGATGCAGCTGGTCGGCCACGCGCCGCGCCAGGCCCCGCGCGCCGACCGCGAGGCCGCCAACCGCGAGCTGCAGTCGCGTCTGGCGACGATCCTGGGCGCGCGCATCCTCGTCGTCGAGGACAACGAGATCAACCAGCAGATCGCCAGCGAAGTGCTGGAGGATGCCGGCTTCGTGGTCGACGTCGCCGAGAACGGCCAGCTCGGCCTGAACCGCGTCCACGCGCAGCACGCCGACGGCCAGCCGTACGACCTCGTGCTGATGGACATGCAGATGCCCACCATGGACGGCCTCAGCGCGACGCGCCTGATCCGCGAGACGCTGTCGGCCGACACCCTGCCCATCATCGCGATGACCGCCAACGCGATGCCGGCCGATCGCGACCGCTGCCTGGCCGCGGGCATGAACGGCTTCGTCACCAAGCCGATCAACGCCGACGACCTGTGCCGCGCGTTGCTCGGGGCGATCCGGCCGCGCGACGCCACGCCCTCCACCATGCCCCACGCGCTCGACACGCCCGCCGCGCCCGCGGCGACGACGAGCGCGCGCCCGCCGGACGCCCTCGACGCGCTGCGCCGCGTGCCGGGCCTGCACGTCGACCAGATGCTGGCCGACACCGGCGTCGACGTCGCGTTCTACCTGCGCCTGCTGCGCAAGTTCGTCGCGCAGCAGGCCGACGCCGACGCCCGCATCGGCGAGGCGCTCGACTCCAGCGACGTGCCGACGGCGGGCCGGCTGGCCCACACGCTCAAGGGCGTGGCCGGCGGGCTGGGCGCGCGCACGCTCGAAGTGGCCGCGGACCTGCTGGAGGACCGGATCCGGCAAGGCGAGGCGCGCGCCGCGATCGACGAGGCGCTCGCGCACGCCGGCGCGACCCTGCGCGCGCTGCTCGCCGCGCTGGCGCCGGTGTTGGCCGTCGCGGCCTGAGCCAGGGTTCGCCCGCAGGCGCAGCGCCGTCAAATCGTTTGACAGCGCCGTGCCGATGCCGGATAGTGAAAAACTCCCGACGCCGCGCTCCAGACGACGTCGCGGCGTCCGGCGCTCCGCCGGACCGCGGGACCCGAAGTCCCGGTCAGCGCTGCGGACGCGTCACCCTGACGCGAGCCGCATCGGAACCGGACCGCCCGCACCACCCGAGGGTTACGGACAATGAACGACAACGACAGGCTCTTCGCCGGCGCCCGCCTGCTGGTGGTGGACGACAACGACATCAGCGCCGAACTCGCCGCCGAGATGCTGAACAACCTCGACGTGCGCTGCGTCGTCGCCAACGACGGCGCGCAGGCGCTCGACATCCTCGCGGCCGACGTCCGCTTCGACGGCGTCCTGATGGATTGCGAGATGCCGTCGATGGACGGCTACGCCGCCGCCAAGGCGATCCGCAAGATGCCCGGCATCGCGCCCGGCCTGCCGATCCTCGCGATGACCGGCAACGACCTGCCCGAGGACATGGGCGACATCCTGGGCTGCGGCATGAATGCGCGGATCACGAAGCCGCTCAGCGTCAAGAAGCTGGCAGGCGAACTCAACCGGTGGATCCGGCCCGACACGACGTCCGCGACCGACGACGCGCCGGGGCGTATCGCCACGGCGATCTGAGGCCCGTCGCGATCGCGGCGGCCGTCGAACGGCACCGGTCAGCGCAATCGGATCGAGTCCATGAAACGCCGCCATGTCGTCGAGACGATCTCCGTGCGCGCCGGAGGCTCAGATGTCGGGATGACGTCGCTGCGCACCAGGTCGGCGCGAGAAAGACCAAGCTCGCGGAGCAGCCAATCGAGATTGCTCAGCACGTAGTCGCGTTCGACCGGGAAACGCCGGGCCAGCGTCCGGTACGACGGCACGAGCGCAGTCGACTTCAAACCGGCCAGCGCCTGCAGCGTGTTCCTGACGACGTGATTGTCCGGATCGTCCAGCCCCGCGATGAAGCAGTCCAGATAGCGCGAGCGATCCGCGACCTTGCCCATCGCGTAGAAGGCCTGCGCGCGGATCGCGCTGTCCTCACTGCGCGTGAACGGCGCCAGCACGGCGCCGCGATCGACGGCGAGCGGCTCCAGCACATGGGTGAAGAAGCGGAACGTCTCCTCGTCCTGCAGGCGCCCGGCCAGGGACAGGATCTGCGTCTGCCACTGCGCGATCTCGTCGCGCGCGTACCAGAACAGGCACTGGAAGAACGACAGCGGATCGCGCTGCGCGAGTTCCGCCAGCAAGGGCCTGGCCATGCCCGGGTCCGACTTGCAGACGATCTGGCAGATCGTCGCGCGCTGCGCCGCGGCGTCCGTCCGAAGCGCCGCGAGCTCGACGAGCGTCGGCGCGGCCAGGCGTCGCTTGGACAGTAGCCCGGCCAGGAATTCCTGCGCGATCTGCGGATCCGTGGCCGTCAGGAAACCGTCGAGCAACTGCGTCTCCGGGCCGCCCGGGACGTAGCCGAACCACGCGGCGCCCCGGCCCAGGTCGCCTGAAATGACCTCGTCCAGCCATCGCTCGTACCAGGCGAGGAAATCCGGCTCGTGGGCGAAGACCGGCGGCTGGCTGAAGTCCTGGTCGACATTCACGACACGCCCGGCGAACGGCCCGTTCAAGACCAGGCAGTGAAGGTACGTGCACCCTTGCGAACCGATCGGCAGCAATCCGCCGAACAGCGCGGCGTACGCCTCGTCGTGTTCTTCGTCGCCCAGGTCGGAATCGAGGCCGAGGCGGGAGGTCAACGCCGCCCAGTCCGGCACGGACATGCGCGGAGACATCAGGCACGGCTTCGCCAGTGCGACGGCGGGCGGGTCGATCGACAAGTCGTCCAGGCCGGTTCCGAGCGCGTAGATCCCGTAGAACGGGCCCGCGGCCGAGCCGGTGTGGCTGACGCCGCCGTTGCCGACCCCCAGCAGAAACCGCTTGTAGGCCTGGGGCAGCGTGATCGCATGCAGCAACTCGAACCCGGCGACCGCCTCGACGCTCGCGGGCGCGTGGACGGCATACCGATGCGCGCTGGCGCCGAACACCTCGAACGAAGGATCGGCCAACCTGGCCGAGGCCAACTTCTCCAGGATGCGGGACACCTGCGGGTCGTCCATGGACGTCAGCATCGGTCGGCGTCGATCAGGATCTCGTTGCACACGTCACCTCAACTCGATCGCCGGCACCTGGTCCGCCACCTCGAACCCGAACACGCGCGCGTAGAACGCCAGCTCCGCCTCCAGCGCGCGCTGCACCGAGTCCTTCTTGCGGAAGCCGTGGCCTTCGCCCTCGAACGGGACGTAGGCGACCGGGATGCCGCGCTCGCGCATCGCGGCGACCATCGTCTCGGACTGCGCCGGCAGCACGACCTTGTCGTCGAGGCCCTGGAAGAAGATCACCGGGCACGACATGCGGTGCGCGTGGTGGATCGGCGAGCGTTCGGCGTAGAGCGCTTCGCGCTGCGGCATCGGCGCGATCAGGTCGGTGAGGTAGCGCGACTCGAACTTGTGCGTGTCGGCGTCGAGCGCGCGCAGGTCAGCCACGCCGTAGTGGCTCGCGCCGGCCTTGAAGACGTCGTGGAACGCGAGCGCCGCGAGCGTCGTGTAGCCGCCGGCGCTGCCGCCGCGGATCGCGAGGCGGTCGGCGTCGACGAGGCCCTCGTCGGCGAGGTGGCGCGCCCCGGCGACGCAGTCCTCGACGTCGACGATGCCCCACTGCCCGCTCAGCAACTGCCGATACGCGCGGCCGAAGCCGGTGCTGCCGCCGTAGTTCACGTCGAGCACGGCGAAGCCGCGGCTCGTCCAGAACTGGATCGCGAGCTTGAGCGTGTTGGTGGCCATCGCCGTCGGACCGCCGTGGCTGATGACGATCAGCGGTGGCTTCTCGCCGGCGGGCGCGGCGAACGCGGCGTTGTGCGGCGCGTAGTGGAACGCGTGCGCCGTGCGGCCGTTCGCGCTCGGGAAACGGATGGCGCGCGCGACCGAGACGACGGACGCGTCGGGACGCTCCTCGGCGCTCTCGGCGAGCACGGTCTCCGTGGTCGCGCCATCGGCCGCGATCGACAGCCGCACGATGCGCGTCGGCGTCGACGGCGAACCGGCCTCGAGCACGACGAAGCCGGGGCCGGCGCGCAGCTCGCCGATGTCTTCGTACGCGGTCGCGACGGGGGTCGCCGCGCCGTTGCGCACGTCGATGCGCAGCAGTCGGCTGAGCGCGTTCTCGCGTGCGACGGCGACGATCTCGTCCGGCCCGGTGAAGCCGTACGACGACTGCGCGAACACCCACTGCGGCTGCCCGAACTCGGCTGCCATCGGACACACCGGCACGAGCCCGCCGACCTCGAGGCGATGCAGGTTCCAAAAGCCGCTGCGGTCGGACACCACGTACAGCTTGCCGTCCGGCGCCCACACCGGCTGGCACAGCGACTCGCCCGGCCCGCCCGCGACGCGGCGCGCGTGCGCGAGCGTGCCGTCGTCGGCGATCGCCGCGAGCCACAGCTCGGTGCCTTCCCACGGCATGCGCGGATGGCTCCACTGCAACCACGCGAGACGCCGCCCTTCCGGCGACAGCCGCGGCGCGGCGTAGAAGTCGTCGCCTTCGACGAGCGTCGTCGACGGGCCGCCGTCCAGCGGCAACGCGACGATCGTGTTGACCGGCTCGGCCTGCGCGCCATCGCCCGGCGCCGCGTGATGCTCGCGCACCGCGACAAGGCGCCGGCGCGCGGTGTCGAGCTCGAAGTCGGCGTGGCGCTGCGTGCTGTCCGCGGTGATCGCGACGGGCGTCGCCGCGCCGTCGCGCACGTCGATGCGCAGCAGTCGGCTGAGCGCGTTCTCGCGTGCGACGGCGACGATCTCGTCCGGCCCGGTGAAGCCGTA
>FTDG01003322.1_pt1 | contig 11558 bp, 11 predicted proteins | sample 1639751 | NCBI WGS metagenome assembly FTDG01 (sample SAMEA3914869, study PRJEB12502) | metagenome | biome: forest; material: soil | place: USA | collected 2012-03-12 | depth 0.1 m
GAAGATGATGTCGTAGCCGGTCACGAGCACCGACGACGGCAGGAAGAGCTCCTGCTCGATCGTCTTCTCGGGCCAGCCCAGCGTCGAGAACGGCACGAGGGCCGACGAGTACCAGGTGTCGAGCACGTCCTCGTCGCGCACCAGCGCGCCGGCATAGCCCGCGGCGGTGGCCTTCGCGCGCGCCTCGTCCTCGTCGCGTGCGACGAAGATGCGGCCGTCGTCCGCATACCACGCCGGGATCTGGTGGCCCCACCACAGCTGGCGCGAGATGCACCAGTCCTGCAGGTCGTTCATCCAGTGGTTGTACGTGTTGACCCACTGCTCGGGGTAGAACCTGACCTCGCCCGTCTCGACCGCCTTGATCGCCTTCGCGGCGATCGACGTGCCGTCCGCGCCCGGCTTCGTCACCGCGACGTACCACTGGTTGGTGAGCATCGGCTCGATGACCTGGCCCGTGCGTTCGCAGCGCGGCACCATCAGCTTGTGCTTGCGCGTCTCGACGAGGAAGCCCTGCGCGTCGAGGTCGGCCACCACGCGCTTGCGCGCGACGAAGCGGTCGAGGCCGCGGTACTTCTCGGGGGCGTTCTCGTTGATCGTGGCGTCGAGCGCGAGCACGCCGATTGTCGGCAGGCCGTGGCGCTGGCCCACCGCATAGTCGTTCGCGTCGTGCGCGGGCGTCACCTTGACGACGCCGGTGCCGAACTCGAGGTCGACGTAGTCGTCGGCGATGACCGGGATCTCTCGGCCGACCAGCGGCAGCGTGACGGTCTTGCCGACGAGATGCCTGTAGCGCTCGTCGTTCGGGTTGACCATCAACGCGACGTCGCCCAGCATCGTCTCGGGACGCGTGGTCGCCACGGTCAGGTCGCCCGAGCCGTCGGCCAGCGGATAGCGGATCAGCCACAGGAAGCCGTCTTCCTCCTTGCTGTCGACCTCGAGGTCGGACACCGCGGACTTCAGCTGCGGATCCCAGTTCACGAGACGGTTGCCGCGGTAGATCAGGCCTTCGTCGAACAGGCGCACGAAGGTTTCGGTGACGGTCTTCGACAGCCCGTCGTCCATCGTGAAGTACTCGCGCTTCCAGCTCACCGAGTCGCCCATGCGGCGCATCTGGCGCGTGATCGTGGAGCCGGATTCCTCCTTCCAGTCCCACACGCGGGCGACGAAGTTCTTGCGCCCGAGTTCCTGGCGCGACGTGCCCTTGTCCTGCAGCTGGCGCTCGACGACGATCTGCGTCGCGATGCCCGCGTGGTCGGTGCCCGGCACCCACAGCGTGTTGAAGCCGCGCATGCGGTGGTAGCGCGTGAGCGAGTCCATGATCGTCTGGTTGAACGCATGGCCCATGTGCAGCGTGCCCGTGACGTTGGGCGGCGGCAGCTGGATCGAGAACGACGGCTTCGCCGGATCGAGCGTCGGCTCGTAGATGCCGCTCTGCTCCCACAACGGCGCCCAGCGGGCCTCGATGGCGGCGGGTTCGAAGGACTTGGCGAGATCGGACATGGAGGGCGGCTCAGCAGGATTTCTTGGATCTCGATTGTATGAGGCCCGCGCTCCGCGGCCGCGGCGAAACGGCGCTGCGGCACGCGCGACGACAATGGGGCCATGGGTGGCGCCCGGGTCTCGCGCGCCGGCCCTGCCAGAAGGAGGAACCGCCTGTGTTGCCGAGCGAGATGCCGTCGGAGGAATCGGTCTACCGCGCGCGGACGCGCACGGGCTCGCACATCCTCTATCTCGACTTCGACGGTGTCCTGCACCACGAGGAGGTCTACGTGTCGGCCAAGCGCGGCATCTACATCAGCGAGCGTCACGCGCCTGGCGCGACGCTGTTCGAGTGGGCTCCGCTGCTCGTGGATGCGCTCGCGCCGTATCCGCACGTGCGCATCGTGCTGAGCACGAGCTGGTGCCGCCGGCCCGGCTACAGTCGCGCGCTGCGCCGGTTGCCGCCCGAACTGCGATCACGCGCCATCGGCGGCACGTTCCACCGCCGCGTGCACGGCGCCGACCCGCTGCTGCTGCAGACCTTCGTCGGAACGCCGCGCGGCCTGCAGATCCTGTCCGACGTCCGCCGGCGCCGGCCGCTCGACTGGATCTCGCTCGATGACGACGTCGACGGCTGGCCGGCCGACCATCTCGGCAACCTGGTGGCGTGCGACGGCGCACTGGGCTTGTCCTGTCCCGACACGCGGGATCGCCTGAGGAAGCGGCTGGCGGCGATGCCGTCGATCGACTGAGTAACCGCGCGCGCGGCCACCGCCGGCGCGCCTTCAGAGCAAGCGCGCCCGCTTCACCGCGTGATACCGGTTGACCAGCGTCGCCGCGAGCTTCGCCGGTTCGACGTCGACCAGCAACTGGTCGCGCCCGGCGAGCCGGCGGAAGGCCTCGGTGCGCGAGCGCTCGAACCAGTGCGCCGACGCGACCTCGGTGATGGCGCGCGCGTCGACCAGCGGCTGCGATACCATCTCCGCGACCACGCTTTCCTTCAGGCTCGCGAGCAGCACGAGATGGCGCGAGCGCATCAGCTTCAGCGCGGACTCGAGCTCGGCGCAGTCCTCGTCGCGGAAGTTCGTCAGCACGACGACCAGCGAGCGCCGCGGCACGCGCAGCATCAGGTCGCGCGCGGCGGCGAGGTAGTCGGAATGCGTCGGGCTGGGTTCGATGTCGTGCAGGCGCGCGACGAGCGAGTTCAGCGCCGCCATGCCCTTGGCCGGCGGCACGTGGCGCACCTGCGAGGCGTCGTGGCCGAAGGTCATCGCGCCGACGGCGTCGCCGTCCTTCAGCGCGACGTAGGCGAGCAGCATCGCGGCGTTGAGCGCCTGGTCGAAGTGGCTGCCATCCGTTGCCGACTGCTCGTCGGCGCGCATGCGGCGCCCGCAATCGAGCAGGAACACGACGGACTGGTCGCGGTCGTCCTGGAACTCGCGCACCACCGCCCGGCGATGGCGGAACGACGCGTTCCAGTCGATGTGACGCGTGGACATGCCCGGCACGTATTCGCCCAGCTGCTTGAAGTCGGTGCCGGCGCCGCGCGCCGCGTAGGTCTTGATGCCGATCTCGGCGAGGCGACGATCGCCGGCGAGCCAGGCGTAGCGCGAGAGCGCGGCGAAGTTCGGATAGACCTGCAGCGACTGCGTCTGGCCGACGCGCACCTGCAGCTCGGCCAGCCCGAGGCGCGAACGCACGCGCACCGCGGCGCGCTCGAACGTCGCCTTGCCGCGCTGCGTGGGCGTGAGTTCGTAGCGGACGTCGAGCTTGCGCCGGGGCGGCAGCACGACGTCGGCCGGTAGCGCGCGCACTCGCATCGTCGTCGGCACATGGTCGAACAGCTCCAGCCGCCACGCCCACGGGCCGTCGTGCGCGAGCGTCACGACGATGGCGTGCGGCTGTCCCAGCGCGAGCCCGGCCGGCAGTTGGCGCTCGAACGCCAGCGGATGCCGGCGCAACTGCCAGGCCGACAGCGCGACGTCGACGACGAAGGCCAGCGCGAGCACGCCCGTGGCGAACGCGGAGACGGTGGTGACGAGCGAGTCCGGCAGCGCGCGCGCCGCCGCCACCAGCTCGGCGACGGCCGCGACGGCGCTCAGCGACGCAACCGCGAGGACGGTGCGGCGGCTCGGCAGCAACAGGCGCGACACGGGCGGCGTCCTTACAGGCGCGGGGCGTCGACGCGACCGATGATCTCGCGCAACACCTCGTCGACGGCGCGGCCCTCGAGCTGCGCGTCGGGCGACAGCACGACGCGGTGGCGCAGCGCGGGCAGCACCTGGCGCTTGACGTCGTCAGGCGTCGCGAACTCGCGGCCCTGGATCAGCGCCGCGGCGCGTGCCGCGCGCACCAGCGCGATCGCGCCGCGCGATCCGGCGCCCTGGCCGAGGCCGACGGCGCCGCGCGTGGCGCGCGCGAGGCGCACCGCGTAGTCGACGACGCGGTCGTCGATCACGACGTGGCTGACCATCTGCTGCAGGCGCGCGACGTCTTCCTGGCTCAGGCAGCGCTGCACCTTGTCGAGCGGCAGCGCGTCGCCGACCGACTGGCCCGTCGCGGCCTTCACGACGTCGACCTCTTCGGCCTGCGTCGGATAGCCGATGTCGATCTTGAACAGGAAGCGATCGCGCTGCGCCTCGGGCAGCGGGTAGGTGCCTTCGGAGTCGATCGGGTTCTGCGTCGCGAGCACCATGAACGGCCGCGGCAGCGCGACGGTCTGGCCCTCGAGCGTCACTTGGCGTTCCTGCATCACTTCGAGCAGCGCGCTCTGCGTCTTGGCGGGCGCGCGGTTGATTTCGTCGCCGAGCAGCAGATTCGTGAACACCGGCCCCTTGCGCAGTCGCAGCCGGCCGATGCCGCCGTCGCTGCCCGGCTCCAGCACGGCGTGGCCGGTGAGGTCGGATGGCATCAGGTCGGGCGTGAACTGCACGCGCGAGAACTGCAGCGACATCGCCTGCGCCAGCGCACGCGCGAGCAGCGTCTTGCCGAGGCCGGGCATGCCTTCGTAGAGGATGTGGCCGGACGCGACGAACGCGACCAGCGTCTGCTCGATCACCTCTTGCTGGCCGACGACGGCGCGGCCGACCTCGGCGCGCAGCTTCGCGAGCGAGCTGCCGATGAATTCGAGTTCCTGGGGAGCGATGGCCATGATGGATGTTCTCTCTGCGTGGATCTTTGCGTGGACGGAGGCGGACGCGTGACGGGCGCGCCGCGTCAGGGCCTGGAAGAAGTGGCTGCGGCAGCGCCGGACGACCCGGACGACGCGGCGGACGGCGGCGCGGCCCCGGCGCGCAGCAGCGCGCGGCGCGCCTGTTCGATGGTGTCGATCGCCGCCACCCATTGGGCCGGGTGTGCGCGCGGGATCGAGCTGAGCGCCGACACCAGCGCGGCGGCGTCCAGCGTCAGCCCGGGCGCGAGCTGCGCGGCGAGGGCGGCGGCGCGGGCCTCGTCGTCGAGGTCGGCGTAGCCCTCGATGCGCGGGCGCGCGGCGTCGTCGAACGCCTTGCGGGTCGCGGCGTGCAGCGCCTGAGGGTCGCGCTCCGCGATGAACTGGCCGGTGCCGCGCACCTGCTCGCCCATCGAGCGGCGCGCCTGCACGGGCGGCGCCACGCGCGGGCCGAAGCGCACGACCAGGCGCCACAGCGCGAGGGCGATGCCGGCGAGCGTCAGCAGCAGCGGCGCGCGTGCGTTGTGCCAGAGCCAGAGCGGCAACCTTTCGCCGGACTCGTCGTCGACGATCCACAGCGTGGCGCCGGGTTTCATGCCAAGGACGGCCGCGTCGATCAGCGCATGGTCGCCGAGCAGCACCGACGAGTTGTTGAGCGGCAGGCAATCGGCGACCGTCGTCACGCTGCCGCGCCCGACCGCGACGCGCATCGCGTAGCTGCGGTCGTCGTTGCCCAGCTCCCAGATCGGCCGGGCGTTCGGGTTGCGGTGCAGCGCCGGGTCGACGCAGGCGGTGCGCAGCGTCGGCCGCAGGCAGCGGCTGTAGGTGCGAGCCGGCTCGAACGCGGGCGGCGAACCTTCCGACTCGACGAACGATTCGCAGACCGGCGCCTCGGCGCCAGGCAACAGGCCGCCCAGCGGCTTCGGCGGCGCCTTGCTCGCGGCGTCGTGGCTGTCGTCATCGTCGTCGCCGTCGTTGCCCGCCGCATGCCGCGCCTTGACGTGGCGCACGAAGGTCGACGGCGCCCAGCGCAGCTGGGTGTCGGAGACCTGCGAGCCGAGCACGACGAGGTGCCCGCCGTCCGCGACCCAGCGTTGCAGCGCGGCGTCGTTCTCGGGGAAGACGTCCCAGAACCGCGACGCCAGGAACATCGTGGCCTCGCGCGGCGGCATCGGCTGCAGCGCACTGCGCTCGACGAGCGTCGTGCCCGACGCCGCGGCGATCTTCTTGAACGAGTAGTACGGGTCGGTGCTGGCCGCGCCCTTGGCGGGCGTCTCTTCCTCGACGTCCACCCACGAGGTCTTGTGCACGATCCAGCCCGCCAGCAGCAGCGTCGCGAGGCCGGCGAGCAACTGGACGATCCAGCTGTTCTTCATGCGGCCGCTCCCTTCGTCGACGTGGCGGCGGCGTCGAGCCGCGTCGCGAAGCCCGAGCACAGCGTCTCGCCCATCGCGTCGGACAGCGCGCGGCTGCCGTAGATGTTGGCCTCCCACGCGCGTACGAGCTGCGTGAGGTAGCGCAGCGCGGTCGCGTCGAGATGGCTGCGCGCGAGTTCCAGGCACTCGCCTTCCGTCGTCGCCGACGAGATCGGCACCGCCCAGCGATGGATCAGCCGCGACAGCGCGCCGCGATACAGCAGCGACAGCGCCGCCGGCACCTGGCCGGCGCGCCACAGCGCCCAGGCGGCGGCGCCGATGTCGTCGGGCAGGCTCTCGGGGCGCACGTCGAGGTCGCGCACGTGGCTGACCGCCGTGACGGCGGACGTGCGGCGGCGGAACGAGCGCAGCTGCACGAGGTGGCGCAGGCTCACGAGCAGCACGGCGACGAGCACCGCGATCAGCCCGTACAGCAGGATGCGGCTGGTGTCGTTGATGAAGTCGACGAGGTCGCGCACCCAGTGCAGCCACGCGATGTCGGACGGCGGCGTGGGTTCCTTCTTCTTCTCGGGCTCGTCGTCGGAATTCCAGTGCAAGGCGCGCGTCTTGTGCCTGCCCGACATCAGCGGGTCGACCTGGAGCCGCGCGACGGCGTCGACGATCGCCGCGGCCTGCGCCGATGCCGCCGGCGCGGGGACGGGCGCGGCCGGCGCCGCCTGGTCGACGGCATCGGATGCCGCGGCCGCCGGCACCGCGGCATCGTCTGTCGACGGCGGCTGTGCCGACGCGGGCACGGCGAGCGTCGCCAGCAGCGCGGTCGCGGCCAGGCGCCGACGCGTGGCCGCTGCCGGCCCGCGGTGCGCTTCAACGCGGAGCGAATGCATGGCGCAGATCCTGTTCGATGTCCCAGGCTTCGATCTGGACGCGGCGGTTCAGGTACATCGCGAAGCCCGCCGCGACGTAGAACGGCTCGACGAACAGCACCGCGACCGCTTGCGCCGCGAACAGCACGAACGTCGTGGCCAGGTCGCCGTGGGACAGCGACTTGAGCATGTCCAGGTTGGTCATCCCGGGGGTGAGCCAGACGGTGAGCGACAGCAGTCCCAGCATCAGGCAGGCCTCGCAGGTGGCGAACGCCTGCTGCATCAGGATGGCCGCGCCGCTCTGGCCGCGCACGACGATGCGCAGCCGATGGCGGCGCGCCGCGCCGGTCTGGCCTTCGAGCTGCATCACCGGCATCGCATACGAGCGCATCAGCGACAGGCGGCCGAACGTCAGCATCCGCACGAGGTGCGACCACGGCGCGCGTCCGCGCGCGGCCCAGGCATCGGCGAAGCCGGTGGGCTCGCCGAAGGCCTGGCGGGCGTAGATGTCGAGCAGCGTGCGGTCGAGCCACGGCTTGAACCACCACAGCAGCAGCGACGGCAGCCACGACGCGAGCTCGATCGTGCAGCCGCAGGCCGCCACCAGCAGCAGCGCGAGTGGCAGGTAGGCGCGCAGCAGCGAGCGCGCGGCCTGCTGGGCCATGCGCACGCCGAGGTCGACCGCCTCGTACGACGGCCGCGGGCGCAGCGCGAGCTGGAGCTGTTCGGCCTTCATGACGGCGCGCGTTCGTCGACGGCGCGCTCGCGCTGGCGGCCCTGCAGGCCGAGGTAGGCGAACACCAGCGTCCAGCAGCAGGCCGCGACGCCGTACTTCACCTGCGGCGCGATCCAGGCCGAGGACGACCAGAACGCCTCGATGGCGGCGGCGGTCAGCAGCATCGCGAAGACGCCGTACATCACCGGCGTCGTCTCGCGCGCGGCCTTCATCAGCGCCTGCGCGCGCGTCAGCCGGCCGGGGGCGAGCATCGCGTGGCCGAGCTTCAGCCCGCAGGCCCCGGACAGCACGATGGCGGTCAGCTCGAAGGCCGCGTGCGTGCAGACGAACGAGAAGAAGCGCTCGCCGTCGCCCTGTGTGACGAGGAAGCCCGCGATCGCGCCGGGCATCGCGCCGTTGAAGGCGAGCATGTACAGGCTCATGACGCCGAAGACGACGCCGCTCGCGAAGCACTGGAAGGCGATGCCGATGTTGTTCAGGATGTAGAAGCCGAACATGTGCCAGTCGTCGCCGGAGGTGCGCCCGAGGTGGTCGGCGGTCGGTCCGTACATGCCGTCGAAGTCGCGCACCTGGCTCGCGTGGACCACCGTCAGCACGAGGTGCGGCTCGAACCAGGTCGCGATGCCCAGCGCGACGAGGGGCAGCACGAAAACGAGCGTCGCGAGCAGCAGGTGCCAGCGCAGCGCGCGCACGGCGGCGGGGATGTCGTAGAGCACGAGGTCGCGCAGCGCGACGACGCCGTAGTCGTGGCGACGGTAGATGCGCTGGTGCGCCCGCTCGGCCAGCTGCTCGAGACGCGCGACGAGGTGCACCGGATAGGCGCGCTCGCGTGCCAGGGCGAGGTGCTCGCAGGTCTGGCGATACAACTGGGCGATGCGCGCGCCGCCGGCGGTGGCGACGGGGTCGGTCGGAAAGCCCTTGCGCGCCTTGGCGGCCTTGCGCCTGCCCTGGTCGAGGCCGTCCAGGCCGGCTTCGAGCTCGGCCCAGGACGGCGCGTATTGCGTTTCGAATTGACGGGGGGTCATCGCGGCCTCAGCGTTGTCCGGCGAGCCATTGCGCGACCGCCAGCAGACGCGGCCCAGGCCGGATCGGCGGCGGCGCGACGCCGCCCGGCGCGTGGTTCGGCGGCGGCAGCACGTCCTCGGCCAGCGCGGCGAGTTCGTCGACGCGCTCCGGCGTCAGCCGCGCCGCCCGGCCGGCCAGTCGCATGATGGCGATCATCTGCGGACGCTGCAGCGGCACGCGCGGCGCGAGCGCCACCGCCTCGGGCAGCGCGCCGGACAGCCGGACATGCTCGGCGTGGACCACGATCGTGCCCGCCGCGATGTCGCCGACGCGCTTGAAGTCGCGCCGCAGCAGCATCGACAGCAGCCCGATGGTGAAGACGAACGGCATGAAGTCGACCGCGCGCAGCAGGTTGCGCACGAGCGACGCCGCGGGCGTGATCGGCAGTCCGGTGTCCATCATGACCCGCAGTCCGAGCATGCGCTTGCCCGGCGTCGCGGAGCCGGGCATCAGCTCGAACACGATCGGATAGATCCACTCCAGGCCGAACAGCAGGATCAGGAACAGGCCCTGGCCGAAGCCCTTCAGCAGCGACAGCACGATCGCGGCCGCGATGAACACCACGCCGCGTATCGCGAAGTCGAGCGCGTACGCCAGCGAGCGCGGCGCCATGCCAGCCGGGCGCAGCAGCACGTCGATGCCTTCGGGCGTTTCGGCGAGGAGGGTGGTGTCGAGTTTCGTCACGGGCGGGCGCGGCCCCGTGCGGGTGCCGCGTCCGGGGTCGTCGTTGGCGAGCGGGTGCTCAGAAGTTCGCCGTGCGCAGATACGCGCCGTTGGCGCCGGCCAGCGTGGCCGATTCCGACGACGCCGCGGTGACGACGCGGGTGTCCGCGATGTTGAACGGATTCTGGGTTCCGGCAACTGACATGGTGTTCCTCCCTCCAGGAGCATTCCGGGGCGCCGTCGTCGTGCGCCGCATTTTTTCGAGCCGACATGGTATCGCGACGGCGATGCGGTTCGTCCCGGATCGACGGATCGGGAGTGATCGATGTCACGCGCGCGGGCGCATGCGCCCTGCGCGGCGGGCGATCAGCGGCGTTGCGACGACCCCTGCGTGTGGGTCCACGAGGTCGTGGTGACGACGATGGTGTCGGCGATCTGGTCGTGCAGGCACTGGCGCGAGTCGCGGCAGATCAACAGCGCGTCGATGAGCGCCCAGAGGCTCCCGAGCAGCGGGACGAGCGCGGGGACCGTGGCCACGCCCGCACGTCCGAAGAACAGGCGCACGAAGCCGGCGCGGCTGCCGTCGGTGCGCACGATGCGCAGGCCGAGCAGCTTCTTGCCGAGGGTGCCGCTGAAGGCGTGCAGCGACCAGCCCTGGACGGCCATGGCCACGAGGTAGCCCGGGATCATGGCGGCGAACATGGAATACATCATGCTGAACGGGTTCAGCTGCTGCGGGTCGGTCGGGGGCGTCATGAAGGCGGCGCCGCCGAACACGAAGAAGAGCGGCCACGCGACCAGGCTGATCAACAGGCCGTCGATGAAGACGGCGAGAAAGCGCATCCACCGGCCGGCCAGGACGAGCCCGTCGGTGTGGCTGGGTTCGGCCAGGTGGGCCTTGGGCGGCGAGAAGCGGGTCTGGTCGGAGTAGTCGGTCATGGAGAAGGTGTCCCGTGGAGTGGAATGCATCGCGCGGCGATGGAGCGTCGGCCGGCACGCGGCTGGGCGACGCGGCGCTCTCCATCATCGCGAGCTCCGACACGACCCCTCCCCGGCTTGCCGCGCGGCATCACGGCGATCGTGTGCAGCGTCTGACCCGGCGATGCTAACCGTTGGAAGCGAGCCGGGCCGTCAGGGTCTTCGCGAGCTTGGGCTTCGTCCCGACGCGTGCGTGAAGAAATGCGGGCACCAGCGCCTTCGCTGCGCCGTTTGCCGTCCGAGCGCGAATGCTAGCCAGGAGCGGCCGGGCCTGCGTCGCCCGAATGGGGGGAGGCGGCCGCGCTCAGTCGGCGATGACGATCGTCCCGGCGATGTCGTCGTGCACGCAGCGCTTCGACTTGCGGTAGATGAACATCATGTCCACCAGCGCGAGCAGCCCGCCCACGAACGGCACGATCGAGATGAGCATCATCCCGACGAAGCGCAGCATCAGGCGCACGAAGCCGGCGTCGCTGCCGTCGACGAGCACGGTGCGCAGGCCCAGCGCGCGCTTGCCCAGCGTGCGGCCGTTGCTGGCGTACATCGACCAGCCCTGGATGGCGAAGAGCACCAGGTAGTACACCATCATCGGCTTGCGGACCGCGTAGTAGCCGTTGTTCATCGAGGTGGCGGCGTCGGAGCCGTACGCCGCGAAGAGCACGCTGGCCAGGATGACGAACGCGAGCAGCGTGTCGAGCAGCGACGCGCCCAGGCGCCGCCAGCGGTTGGCCAGCATGAAGCCGGACACCCGCTCCGCAGGGTCGCCGACCGACGCGCGCGGCGGCGAATAGCGGTTCTCGATTCCGGTCTCCGACATGGCGGCCTTCCTCCTTGCATGATGAAACGCGGCGCGTCGCCCGGTGAGGGCGCGCGCCGTCCTGAGTCCCATCCTAGCCACTCGACGCCGGGTGTGCCTCGCCCGAACGGGGGTGTCGCGGCGCGGGAACGGCGACGCCGGCGCCGCGCCGCGCCGTCACATGAACAGGTGCTCGCCTGCGTTCTCGCCGCCGAGGACGACGTAGTTGACGCGCCGGATGTCCGACACGCGCTTGCCGCCCGCGTAGGAGATGGAGCTCTGGAGATCTTCCTGCATCTCGCGCAGCGTGTCCGACAGGTGTCCCTTGATCGGCTCGAGGATGCGCTTGCCTTCGACGTGGCGGTACTCGCCCTTGTTGAAGTCGGACGCGCTGCCGTAGTACTCCTTGTACAGCTTGCCGTCGACCTCCACC
>FTDG01001017.1_pt1 | contig 11504 bp, 8 predicted proteins | sample 1639751 | NCBI WGS metagenome assembly FTDG01 (sample SAMEA3914869, study PRJEB12502) | metagenome | biome: forest; material: soil | place: USA | collected 2012-03-12 | depth 0.1 m
ACCACGGCCAGAATGGCCGCCGCCGTGGCGGCGGGGTCGCCCAGCTTCCTGCCGACGCTGGCCTCCTTCATCTTCTGCCTCAGCGGGTCGTACGCGGCGTTCGGCGTGGTGTGGGCCGCCGACGATCCCCGCCAGTCGGTGTCGTAGCCGCCGGGCTCGATCAAGGTGACCTTGATGCCGAATCCCGTGACTTCCGATGCGAGCGTCTCGCCCAATCCCTCGACGGCCCATTTCGTGGCGTTGTAGATGCCCGCCGTGGGGAACGTGATGATGCCCGCGATGCTTGACGTCACGAGGATGCGGCCGCCGCCTTGACGTCGCAGGTGCGGCAATGCGGCCTGGATCACCCACAGCGTGCCGAAGACGTTGACGTCGAACTGCTCGCGCGCCTGCGACTCCTCGGCTTCCTCGATGGTGCCGAACAGGCCGAAGCCGGCGTTGCTCACGACGATGTCGATCCTGCCGAAGCTCGCCACTGCCTTGTCGACCGCGTCGAAGACTGCCTCGCGATCGCGCACGTCGACAGTGACCGGGAGGATGGACTCGCCGAACTCCTCGACGAGGCCCGCCATGCTTTCGATGGACCGCACGGCGGCGACCACCTTGTCGCCGCGCGCCAACGCCGCCCGCGCCCACGCGCGGCCCAGACCTCGCGACGCGCCCGTGATGAACCAGATCTTGCCGGTCATGATGAATACCTCGTGATGCAGTGGTTGAGCGCTTGGTCGACGTGACCATGAGCTAACGCTGTTAGATTAGTCTAACGTCGTTAGATTTAGATGCCTCGACTCGCGGGTGCTTGCCCCTTCTCCCGCAAGGGACGAGTTTCTGGCGACGGCCGTGCACCGCACTTCATCGATCTGCGGGGGCTGCGGTCCTCCCCGAGGGTTTGTCCGATGACATTGAACACCTGCCGTGTCTACATTTCGCTTTATCGCCGACCGACCGGTCGGTCGAGAAGTGGGAATCTTCCGACCATCCGAATCCCGGTGGCGTGCGATTGCCCAGCACGATGCGTCCGGACTCGAGTCCATCGAGTCTGGCGCAGGCCGCTGGCACAGTGGTGCTCGAACGTCGATCAAATACAACTCAGGAGACAGCGATGAAGGACTTTCCGGGCGCGGCGCGCTCTCAAGCGATGTTGTGTCGGTGCACGCACCTGGCCCGAGGCGTGACCTTCGCGGCCGCGCTTGGCGCGGCATTCCAGGCCACGGGTGCTCCGGGCGCGGCGACCTGTGCGGCACAGTTGGGCGTGAAGATTCCCAACACGACGATCACCGGCGCGGTCTACATGACCTCGCCGTCGGGCAACTATTGCCAAGTCAGTGCAACCGTCGCCCCCGAGCACGACGTGCAGGTCAACCTGCCCGACAACTGGAAGAGCCGCTACTTGCAGACGGGCGGCGGCGGCTTCGACGGCATGGTGCCGCATGCCGGGAGTTCCTTCGGCGCGGCCGGCAACGACCTGGTCGCCAATGGCTACGTCGTAACGGCGGACAACGGCGGCCATCGGGGCACCGCGCATCCGGGCGTCACCTTCGCCGTCGACCGCGGATTCAGCCTGAGCTACGCGACGGCCAAGATCTTCGATACGCACCTGGTCGCCACCGCGCTGATCCAGGCCTACTACGGCCAGCCGGCCAAGTACAGCTACTTCACGGGCTGCTCCAACGGGGGCAAGAACGCGTCAGTCGCGGCATCGAACTTCGCCGACTACTTCGATGGCATCATCGGCGGCGACGGCGTCTGGGGCCACGCCAGGGACCAGGTCGGGGGCAGCGACATGCCGGGGCTCACGGCAAAGTGGTCGCAGACCGTGCAACTGGGCGCGATCACGCCGGCGCAGGGCGCGGCGCTACACGCAGCCGTGGTGCAGGCCTGCGATGGCCTGGACGGAGTGAAGGACGGCATCGTCAGCAACGTCCAGGGCTGCAACATCCCCCGCGTGATCCAGAGCATGCGCTGCAAGGGCGCGTCAGATGGCACCTGCCTGAGCGATACCGACGTCGCCAAGGTCACGGGCTACATCAATCCCCTCGTGATGGACCATCGCGTCGTGGGCGCTCCGTGGTCCGGGGCGACCGACCTATCGACCGTCGGTGCGAGCTCCAACGGACTCGGTGGAGGCTTTCTCGCGCTCGCGCTGCGCGCGCCCGCACCGGTCAACCCGGCGACCATCGACATCCAGAAACAGTTCTCCGATATCGAGGCGGTGCTGGACGGCGTGTACAGCATGACCGGCGACCTGGACGGTGTGGTCCGATATCTGAAGGCGGGCAAGAAGCTGATCCTCTTCCACGGCTGGGAAGACCCCGTCGTCCCGTCCTATGTCAGCGTCAACTTCTACAAGGCGCTCAATCGGAGCGCAGACGAGGCCGGCCGCAACAGCCGACTCTACATGGATCCGGCGGTGCAGCACTGCGGCGGCGGCAACGGCGCCGACTCGGTCGACCTGCTGACGACCTTGACCAAATGGGTCGAACACGACGAGGTGCCCGGCTCCCCGTCGAATCCAACCGTCGCCTGGAAAGCCGGCAGCCCTGCTACGCCTGCGCTCGCGAACGCAGCCTTCTCGCGGCCGCTGTGCGCCTATCCGGACTATCCGCAATACAGGGGACGGGGCGACGTGAACGCCGCGAGCAGCTATGCCTGTCGTCCGGGGTTGTGGGATCGAGGCGACGAGCGGTGAAGCGGTCAGGGCTTGTCTGCCCAGGGTGGACGGCCCTTGGCCATGAAGGCCTCGAATCCCGCGCGCGCCTCGTCACCCGTGCGCACGCGGCTGATTGCCTGCGCCGTCATCTCTCGCACCCGTGCGTCGATCGCACCGACGCCGAGCTGGGCGAAGAGCTTCTTGATCTCGCCTTGTGCGCGCGGGGCGGCGAGCAGGAGATCCGTGACGCAGCGCTCGACGGCCTTGTTCAGTTCGGCTTCGTCCACGCACTGGTGGATGAGGCCCAGCGACAAGGCCTCGTCCGAGTCGACGATCGTGCATGTGAGCGCGAGTCGTCGTGCCTGACGCAGGCCGATCGCGTTGACCAGGTACGGACCGATGACAGACGGCAGGATTCCGAACTTCGCCTCGCTGACGCAGAAGCGGGCGCTCCGGCTTGCGATCACGATGTCGGACGCGCAGGCGAGGCCGACGCCGACTCCGTAGGCCGCGCCTTGCACCCGCGCCACGACGGGCTTCGGGCACTGGCTGATGGCAGCCATCATGGCCGCGAACCGGCGGGCGTCCTGCAAGTTCTCCTCGAATGCATTGGCCGCCGCTCGCTGCATCCATCCGATGTCCGCGCCGGCGCAGAATGCGCGACCTGCAGCGGCGAGGACGATGATGCGCACGTCGTCGTCGGCAGCGAGCCTGCCGAACGTGGCGGTCAGTTTGGCGATCAAGGCCTCGTCGAAAGCGTTCAGGACCTGGGGGCGGGCGAGCGTCAAGGTCGCCACGCCGCGCGAGTCGATGTCCAGCTGCAGATTGTCTTCCGATTCGGGCGCGTGGCGATTCATGACGAGGACCTCTTCGCGACGAGCGTCAGGATGTCGTAGCTCGCAACGAGTTCGCCATCCTGGTTGGTCACCTCGACGTCCCAGGCAACGACGCCGTAGCCCCTGCCTTGTTCGTCCACCTTGTTCCGGTCGATCTTCCGCTTCGCCGTCAGGCGGGCCTGGATCGTGTCGCCGATGCCGACCGGCTTGACGAATCGCAGCGTGTCCAGGCCGTAGTTGGCCAGTACCGGCCCGACGCCGGGCGACACGAAGAGCCCGGCCGCGGCGCAGAGCACGAAGTAGCCATGTGCAATGCGCTGGCCGAACGTGGAGGCGCGCGCGGCGACCTCGTCGAAGTGCATGTAGAAGTAGTCGCCCGAGACGCCGCCGAAGTTGACGAGGTCGGCTTCGCTCACCGTGCGTCGATGCGTCAGCAGCGAGTCGCCGATCTGCAACTCCTCGAAGTGGCTGCGGAAGGGATGGGACGGCGACTCGTTGACCTCGGCGCCTCGAACGTACTCGCCCGTCACGGCCGTCAACATCGTCGGAGAACCCTGGATGGCGGCGCGTTGCAGAAGGTGCTTTACCGCGCGAAGGCCACCGAGTTCCTCGCCTCCGCCGGCGCGCCCGGGGCCGCCATGCTTGAGCTGCGGCAACGGCGAGCCGTGGCCGGTCGATTCGTCGGCGGCCTCGCGATCGAGGATGAGCAGCCGTCCGTGAAGCGCGGCGGCGATCGGGATGGCGTGCGCGGCGACATGCGGGTCGCGGGTGACAAGGGTGCCGACCAGGCTCCCGCGGCCGCGCGCGGCCAGTGCAAGCGCCTCGTCCAGACCGTCATAGGCCATCAGCGTGCTGATCGGGCCGAATGCCTCGACCTCGTGGAGGGTGTCCGAATCGAGCGGGCGTCGGCTGGCAAGCAAGGTTGGCGCGAAGAACGCACCCTCCGACACGCCTTCGCCTTGCGGAGTGCGGCTGTCCGCCTCGCCGAACACGACTTCTGCATCCCGCGCCAGCATCGCCAGTCGCTCCGCGACGTCCGCTTGCTGCGCGTGCGAGGCCAGCGGCCCCATCCGCACGCTATCTACCGCGGGATCGCCGACCGTGATCTTCGCCAGCCTGGTGCGCAGGCGCTCGATCACTGCGTCCAGGTACTGTCTCGGCACGATGGCGCGGCGGATGGCCGTGCATTTCTGGCCTGCCTTGATGGTCATCTCGCGTGCAACCTCCTTGACGAAGAGGTCGAACTCCTCGTCGTCGGGCGTCACGTCGGGCGCGAGGATGGCGCAGTTGAGTGAATCGGCCTCGGCGTTGAAGGGCACGCTGTGGCGCATGAGGTTGGGATGCGTGCGCAGTTTGATCGCCGTGTCCGCCGAGCCGGTGAACGTCACGATGTCCGCTCCGTCGAGCCGGTCCAGAAGGTCGCCCGTCCCGCCGATCACGAGCTGCAGGCTGCCCTCGGGCAGGAGGCCCGACTCGACGACGAGGCGCATCATCGCTTCGGTGAGAAAGCTGGTGGCTGACGCCGGCTTGCCGATGCATGGCGTGGCCGCGAGGAAGCTCGGCGCAAACTTCTCGAGCAAGCCCCAGATCGGGAAGTTGAAGGCGTTGATGTGCACCGCCACGCCGCCTCGCGGAACGAGGATGTGCGTGCCTGAAAAACGTCGCTTCTTGCCCAGCGGGATGGCGGGTCCCTCGTGCAGGATGTTGCCGGAGGGCAACTCGTTGCTGCCCATGCTGGCGTACGCGAACAGCGTTCCGATGCCGCCTTCGACGTCGATCCAGCTGTCCGCGCGGGTCGAGCCGGTGTGGGCCGAGACGGCGTACAGCAGCTCCTTGCGCTCCATGAGGTAGCGCGCGAGGACCTTGAGCCTCTGGGCACGTTGCTGGAAATCGAGGGCCATCAGGGCCGGGACGCCGCGGCGTCGAGCGTGGTCGATCGCCTCTCCGAAGTCGATGGCCTCGGCATGCGTGGCATGCACGGGCCGGCCGTTCACGGCACTGCGAAGCGTCTGCGCGGCGTGGGCGCCGATCCAGCGTCCGGCGATGTAGCTTTGAAGCGTGGAGACCATGTTCTCAGATCCGTTCGATGATCAGGGCGATGCCTTGGCCCACGCCGATGCACATCGTGCAGAGGGCGTAGCGGCCGCCGATGCGTTCCAGCTGGTTGAGCGCGGTCGTCACCAGGCGCGCTCCGGATGCGCCGAGCGGATGCCCGATGGCGATCGCGCCGCCGTTCGCGTTGACGTGTTCCGCGTCGTCCGGCAGCCCAAGGTCGCGCGTCACGGCCAGCGCCTGCGCGGCGAAGGCCTCGTTCAGCTCGATCACGTCCATCTGGCGAAGCGTCAATCCGGTCTGCGCAAGCACCTTGCGGCTGGCCGGAGAGGGCGCGAAACCCATGATTCGCGGCTCGATCCCGGCCACGGCCATGCCCAGCACGCGGGCCCGCGGCGCCAGGCCGTATCGATGCGCTGCGTGCTCGGAAGCCAGCAGCAGCGCGCACGCGCCGTCGTTGACGCCGGACGCGTTTCCCGGCGTCACCGTGCCGTCCGGTCGCACGACGCCCTTGAGGCTGGCAAGGACCTCGATCGTGGTGTCGGGCCGCGGCGCTTCGTCGCACGAGATGACCCGGGGATCCCCCTTTTTCTGAAGCAAGGTGACTGGGACGATCTCCTTGTCGAAGAAGGCCGTGGACTGTGCCTTGTGCCGTCGTTGCTGGCTGCGCGCGGCGAACGCGTCCTGGTCGGCGCGGGAGATACCGAACTGGGCCGCGACGTTCTCGGCCGTTTCCGGCATCGAGTCGATGCCGTACTTGCCCTTCATCAGAGGGTTGACGAAGCGCCAGCCGATCGTGGTGTCCTCGATGCGGGAGGTGCGCGAGAACGCCGTCTCCGCCTTGCCGATCACGAAGGGCGCGCGCGTCATGCTCTCCACGCCGCCGACGATCACCAAGTGCGCTTCCCGGGCGCGGATCGCTCGCGCACCGGTGCCGACGGCGTCGAGGCTCGACCCGCACAGGCGGTTGATCGTGTTGCCGGGCACGCCCACGGGCAGGCCGGAGAGGAGGGCCACCATGCGACCCACGTTGCGGTTGTCCTCGCCGGCCTGGTTCGCACATCCGTAGTGCAGGTCGTCGACGGCCGCCCAGTCGACATCAGGATTGCGATCCTGCAGCGCCTTGACTGGCAGGGCGCCCAGGTCGTCGGCGCGGACGCCGGCCAATGCGCCGCCGAAGCGGCCGAAGGGGGTACGAATGGCGTCGCAGATCAAGCCATGGTTGGTCATCTCGTCTCGCATCAGATGGCACCGGCCACCAGTTCGTGAACAATCTTGGGTCGCTTGTCGATCACCCGGCGAGCCTTCCCTGTCGCCGTGCGCTCGATGCTGCCGGGTGCCAGGATGCGCACCTTGGTGCTGACGCCGACGTAGGTCTTGATGCCTTGCTGCAACTCCTTCGCGAGCGCTTCGAGCTCGCGCTCATTCAGTCCGTCGGAAAGGCCCGCACGGGCCTCGACGCTGATGTCGAGCTTGTCGAGATGGCCCTCGCGCGCGACGACGAGCTGGTAGATCGGCGCGAGCGCGGGGTGCCTGAGCACGAGCTCCTCGATCTGCGAAGGGAAGACGTTGACGCCGCGGATGATCAGCATGTCGTCCGAGCGTCCGGTGATCTTGCCGATGCGTCGCATGGATCGCGAGGTGGGCGGCAGCAGCCGCGTCAGGTCGCGCGTGCGGTAGCGGACGATCGGCATCGCCTCCTTCGTGAGCGATGTGAAGACGAGCTCGCCCTCCTCGCCGTCAGGCAGGACTTCTCCGGTCTCGGGGTCGATGATCTCGGGATAGAAATGGTCCTCCCAGATCACGGGCCCATCCTTGCTCTCGATGCATTCGCTCGCGACGCCGGGGCCCATGACCTCGGACAGCCCGTAGATGTCCATAGCGTCGATGCCGGCGCGCGCCTCGATCTCCGAGCGCATCGCGTCGGTCCAGGGTTCGGCGCCGAAGATGCCCACCTTCAGCGAGCACTCCGCAACGTCGATGCCTTGGCGCAGGAACTCCTCGATGATGTTGAGCATGTAGGACGGCGTGACCATGATGATGTCGGGCTTGAAGTCCTGGATCAGCTGGACCTGCTTCTCGGTTTGCCCTCCGGACATCGGAACGACCGTGCAGCCCAGCCGTTCAGCGCCGTAGTGGGCGCCCATGCCGCCCGTGAACAGGCCGTAGCCATAGGAGATATGGCAGATGTCGCCCGGCCGGCCACCCGCCGCCCGGATCGAGCGGGCCACCACGTTGGCCCAGGTGTCGATGTCCCGGGCGGTATAGCCCACGACGGTGGGCTTGCCCGTGGTGCCGCTCGACGCATGGATGCGAACGACCCGCTCGCGCGGGACGGCGAACAGTTTGAACGGATAGTTCTCGCGGAGGTCGCTCTTCCCCGTGAACGGAAATCTCGCCAGGTCCTTCAGGTCGACCAGATCGTCGGGGTGGACGCCGGCGGCATCGAACTTGGCACGATAGTGCGGGACGTTGTCATACGCGTGCTTCAGCGTCCATTTCATGCGCTCGAGCTGCAGCGCGTGGATCTCGTCGCGGCTGGCGCGCTCGATGGGCTCCAGCTCGCCTGGGTTGGTCTGTCGTTGGGCCATGGGTCGTCTCCTGGGTCTCATGCATGAAAGCTTGTCGCACTGAGCGCCTTGCGGCGCACCAGCGTCGAGCAGCGGTAGCGGTCTTCGCCATAGGCGCGGGCGAGGTTGTCGAGGAACGTCATCACCTTCGCCGTGCCGATGGCTTCGGCCCATTCGAGCGGTCCGAGGGGATAGTTCACGCCCCTCGTCATCGCGAGATCGGCGCTGGCGGCATCGCAGACGCCCTGGCTCACGGCCTCGGCGGCCTCGTTGGCGAGCATCGCGACCGTGCGCATGACCGCGAGGCCCGGCACATCGTCGATTCGCGACACGGCCAGCCCGGCCGCCTGTAGCAGGCCGATCACCGCACGCTGCGACGCCGGCGACGACTGGTCCGAGAATGCGCAGGCCACGCGTCTGGCCGTCGACGCGTCCAGCATCAGGTCGAGCAGCGCCACATGCCGATACGCGGCATCGCGCGAACGCTGCGTCGCGCTGCGTCCGTCGGTCTGATGCACGATGCATTCGTCCGCGTCGAACAGCCGGCCGTCCGCATGGGGCGCCTTGGCCACGACGAATGGTGTGTTGCATGCCCGCAGCCGGGCGACGAGTGCCTCTGCGACCGGCCCGGCGGGATACGCGATGATCCGCTCGGGTGGGGGAACCGCGGCCTCCGTGCGGGGCTCGGGCGGCGCAGCGCCCTCGTCGTAGCGATAGAAGCCGCGCCCGGACTTTCGTCCCAGCCATCCGGCATTGACGAGCTCGAGCTGGATCTGGGACGGCGTGAAGCGGGGGTCGTTGTAGAAGGCGTCGAAGACCGAGCGGGTCACCGCATAGTTGACGTCATGGCCGATCAGGTCCATCAGTTCGAAGGGCCCCATCCGGAAGCCGCCGGCCTCGCGAAGGATCGCGTCGATGGTGGCCTCGTCGGCGGCGCGTTCTCCAACGAGTCGGAGTGCTTCGGCGTAGAACGGGCGGGCGACGCGATTGACGATGAAGCCAGGCGTCGACCTCGCAAGAACGGGACTCTTGCCCCAGGCCGTGGCCGTTGCGAAGATCGTGCCGACATGCGCGGGATCCGTCGCCAGGCCGCTGACGACCTCGACGAGCGCCATGAGCGGCGCCGGGTTGAAGAAGTGCATTCCCAGGAGTCGTCCCGGATGGCTCAACGCGGCGCCGATCGATGTGATCGAGATCGACGACGTATTCGATGCGAGGATGCAGTTCCGGCCGACGATCGTCTCCAGCTCGAGGAACAGCGTTCGCTTGGCCTCGAGGTTCTCGACGATGGCCTCCACGACGAGGCTCGCATCGGCGAATTCGCCGATGTCGGCCACTGCGACGAGACGCTCGCCGGCGCGCTCGGCGGCGGAGAGGCTGATGCGGCCCTTGTCGGCCAGCCTGAGCAGAGTTCGACGCAGATCGAGGGCGGCGGCCTCCGCGACGCCGGGGCGCATGTCGAACATCTGGACGGCGTGGCCGGCGACCGCGGCGACCTGCGCGATCCCGGCGCCCATCGCGCCGCATCCGACCACGCCGACGACCTGTGTCCGGTCGAGAGGCGAGCTCGTCTCTCCGGAAGAGGGCTTTTGATTGAACATGTCTCTGTACCTCGAGCGGCTCAGCTGTCCTGGTCGAAATCGACGACGACGCGATCGGTGATGGGGAAGCTCTGGCAGGTCAGCACGAAGCCACGGGCGATCTCGTAGTCCTCCAGCGCGAAGTTCACATCCATTTCGACGTGACCCTCGACGACCTTCGCCCTGCAGGTGGAGCAGACGCCGCCCTTGCACGAGTAGCGCATGTCGACGCCGTTCCTCAGTCCTGCGTCGAGCAGCGATTCCTTGTCCTGCTCCATGGAGAAGCTGCGATGGACACCATCGATCACCACCGTGACCGCGCATTCCTTTCGATCTGGAACCGTGTCCCGATGCGCGGCGCGTTGGGTCTTGGGAATGCTGGCTGCGAACAGCTCGATCCTGATCGCCGATCTCGGCATGCCATGCGCCTGGAGGGACTCGGTGACGTCGCGCATCATGTCCTCGGGACCGCAGACGAAGGCGATGTCGTGATCCTCGACGTCGATCCAGCGCTGGAGCAGCTGGTCGCACTTCTCGCGATTGATCCGGCCGTTGAACAGGTCGATGTCCTGCTGCTCGCGGCTCATGACGTAGATGAGGTTCAGGCGCTCGCGATGGAGATCCTTGAGCTCCGCCAGATCCTCGCGGAAGATGACGCTGGAAGACGACCGGTTTCCGTAGACCAGCGTGAAGCGGCTGTCGGGCTCCGCAAGCAGGGTGGTCTTGGCGATCGACAGCATGGGCGTGATGCCGCTGCCGGCCGCGAACGCGAGGTAGCCGCGTCGCGTCCCGGCATCCAGGGCGACGTTGAAATGCCCCATCGGGGGCATGACGTCGATCGCGACGCCGGGCCTGAGCGTATCGTTCGCCCACGTCGAGAACGCGCCTCCGGGCGTGCGCTTGATGGCGATGCGAAGCTCATCGTCCTGAACGGCCGAGCAGATGGAGTAGGACCGGCGTACATCCTCTCCGTTGATCAGTGTGCGAAGCGTCAGATGCTGGCCCTGCACGAAGCGGAAGCTGTCGCGAAGCGCGGCGGGAACCGCCAGGTGCACTGCGATCGCATCGCGTGTCTCCTGGGTCACCTGCGCGACGGTCAGTGAATGGAACTTGCTCATGGGCGGGTCTGTCCTGTGGGCGTCACGAGGGTGGATGCCGTCAGTGGCACTTGAAAAGGTCGAATGGCTCGAGGCAGTCCAGGCAGCGATAGAGTGCCTTGCAGGGCGTCGACCCGAATTGACTGGCCAACTCCGTCCGGCTCGACGCGCAACGCGGGCATGCGACCGTCGGGGTGGCGGCACGCGGGCCGCGACCGATGGCGCTCAGCGGTACGTGGGTGAGCGGCGGTGGAGCGATGCCGTACTCCCTCAACCTGCGCCGGGCGTCGTCATCGAGCCACCCGGTCGTCCAGGCGGGTGAAAGCTGTGTCTCGACGCTCACCTTCGAGATGCCGTGCTCGACGAGGACTTCCTGAATCGTCCGCGATATGACCTCGGTGGCTGGGCAGCCGCTGTACGTTGGCGTGATGGTCACGACGCATTCCGGCTGCGGACCTTCATGGCCCCAGCGAAAGCCCCGCACGATGCCGAGGTCGACGATCGAGAGCACCGGGATCTCTGGATCCTGGATGCGGGACAGCCAGTCCATCACGTCGGCGTCCGTGGGATGCTCGGACTTCATTCGATCCGGCATCGCGCGGTCACCACTTCGCCGAGGGATAGGCGCGCTGCAGGAACTGCATCTCCGCGAGCAGGTAGCCCAGCGATTCGCCGTGCCTGCCCTGCTTGCCACCGGATTGCATCCAGGCCTGGAGAGA
>FTDG01000551.1_pt1 | contig 11475 bp, 6 predicted proteins | sample 1639751 | NCBI WGS metagenome assembly FTDG01 (sample SAMEA3914869, study PRJEB12502) | metagenome | biome: forest; material: soil | place: USA | collected 2012-03-12 | depth 0.1 m
CGTTCCTGACGAACCACCACACGCCGCTGATCTCGCACACCGGCGACGACATCCTGACCAGCCTCACCGGCGTATACGGCGACAAGCACGGCCAGCCGGTGGCCAACGCGTTCGGCTACTTCAACCCGAACGGCAGCGTCAGCTTCGCGAGCACCTTCGCGTACTGGACCGACTCGACCGGCGCGACGAGCGTGCCCATCATGGTGGGCCAGCGCGGCCTCGTCGCGCCCGCGCCGTGGGTGCCGTTCGCGCGCAAGGGCTGCGACGTCGGGCAGGTCGGCGTCGCCAACACGGTGCTCGAGAACATCACGTCCGACATCGTCACCGTCTTCGGCACCGGCTCGCCCGAATACATCGAGTCGACCAACTCGGCGACGCGCGCGCAGGCCACGGCCGATTTCGAAGGCGTCGCCATCCACTGCGGCTTCAACAGCACGCTGTGCGCGAACCCGAACGCGCGCGCCGACAAGCTGCGCAACGAGGCCGGCGGCTACGTCGGCTACAAGGCGCTGTTCGGCCACAAGTATGTTGCCGCGACGATCTCGCCCGACGCGCCTCTCGCCGACATCAACGGCGCGACGATCAAGTCGGGCACCGGCCAGGTCGGCTTCCCCGGCTTCAACGGGACGTCCGCGCCGGTCACGCTCGGCTACGTCGCCAAGATGCTGGAGAGCGGCGTGCCGGTCGTGTTCTCGTACATCTCCGACGCGCATGACGACAACGCCGGCGGCACCGGCGCGTTCGGGCCGGGCGAGGCCGGCTACGAGGCCAACCTGCGCCAGTACGACGCGGCGTTCGGCGCGTTCTTCGCGCGCCTGAAGGCCGAAGGCATCGACGAGAGCAACACGCTGTTCACGATCATGACCGAGGAGCAGGACCACTACGCCGGCACGCGCGCGCCGACGCCGGCCGGCTGCGACGGCGTCAGCGTGGCGTGCAACTACGTGCACACGACGTCGCCGGTCAACAGCGCGACGGTCGGCGAGGTCAACGTCAACCTGAGCCGCCTGCTGAACACGCAGAAAGGCAACACGACGCCGTTCTCGATCCACAGCGATCTTGCGCCGACGTTCTACATCAACGGCAATCCCGCGCCCACGGCCGCCGTCACGCGCCAGCTCGAACGCGACGTCGCCGGGCTGACGGTGTTCAATCCGTACCAGCAGGCGACCGAGCCGCTCGTCGACTACATCGTCGACCCGGCCGGCATGAAGATGCTGCACATGGTCACGTCGGACGCCACGCGCACGCCGAACTTCGTCGCGTTCCAGAAGGGCGACTACTACAGCGCGGCGTCCGGCACCGCGCCGTGCACCGCGGCGAACTACACGGACTGCGTCAACATCCAGCCCGGCTTCGCGTACAACCACGGCGGCTACCAGCCGGAGATCTCGACGCTGTGGCTGGGCCTGGTGGGCCCGGGCGTGAAGAACAACGGCACCGACGCCGCCACGTGGACGGACGAGACCGACGTGCGCCCGACGATCCTCAGCCTGACCGGCCTCGCCGATACCTACGTCCACGACGGGCGCGTCGTCGTCGAGGCGCTCGATGACCACGCGCTGCCCGCGTCGCTCGTGGGTGCGAACGGCACGGCGTTCGTGCAGCTCGCGCAGGCCTACAAGCAGATCAACGCGCAGCTGGGCCAGCTCGGGCTGGCGACGCTGCGCGCCTCGCAGTTCGCGATCACGGGCAACGACGCCGGCGACGCGACCTACCTGGCCTGCACCGCGAAGATCACGCAATGGACGCTGACGCGCGACGCGCTCGCCACGCAGATGAAGACGATGCTCGACGCCGCCGCGTTCAAGGGCACGAGCGTCGACGCGGCCGCGGCGGCGTCGCTGGTCTCGCAGGCCAACGCGCTGATCGCCTCGGCCAGCTGCAGCTGACGCCGACGTCGAGCGGACACCCGGAGGGCGGCCGCCGGGCCGCTTTTTCCGGGGGGCGCTCGTCCTGAGCAAGTGTTGGCGATCCGTTCGTCGGCAGGCTCTTGCGAGCTCGCGCGCAGACATTTAGCATTCCGTGCCCCTCTCGTTTCCATACGGGGTGGGTGTATTTAATTCACTATTAATTCCAGGGAAAAATCATGAAGAAAACCTTGCTGCTGGCCGCGGCCGGCATGCTCGCGTCCGCCTCCAGCTTCGCGAACTGGGAACCCAGCCTCAGCTCGGGCACGTACGTCGCCACGGTGACGGCGCCGGGCGGCAGCGTCTCGATGTCCGAGCCACTCGTCATCGGCACCGGCACGCCCGGCGGCCCGATCAGCAAGCTGGTGGGCAGCGTCTACAACATCCGCTACAACCTCCAGCAGGCCATCCTGGGCCAGATCAACGCCGCCGCGGCCTCGACGGGCAGCACGATCACGATCTATCCGGTGGTGCATGGCACGTTGACCACGTCGCTGGCGGGCCTCACGGGCGCGTACACGGGCTACAACCAGTTGAGCGTCGGCGGCGCCACGACGTCCGCGGCGATCAGCACGACGATGTCGAAGTACGGTCTGAGCGCGACATGCACGACGTCCGTCACGTTCACCAACGTGCAGTTCGCGGCGACCTACAACCCGGCCAACGGCGCGCTCCTCAACGATGCGGCGGTGACCTACGCCAACCTCAACCCGAGCACCTTCGTGAGCTGCACCACGAGCCTCGATTGGGTGCCTTTCCTGGGGGCGATGGTCGACCGCCTCGCTGCCTCGAAGATCAATTCGGCGTTGCAAGGCAGCCTGGCCGCCGTCGACCAGCAACTGGTCACGACGGTGTTCCCGACGGCGACCGCACAGATCGGCATCGACACCGTGCTGCCCCCGGGCAAGTTCGTGATCGGCGGCGTCGACTGGGGCGCCTACATCGACAACAACTTCGCTTCGCTGTTCACCGGCAAGTCGTTGACGGTGTCGATGGGCGAGTACCTGCCGCCCACCGGATCGACGAACTCCGCCAAGGAACCCAACGACATCACGCTCGACACGAAGACGCTGGTCGTCGATCTTTCCGACGGCACGCGAACCCTGAAGCTCTCGATCGACGACATCGAGGACTTCACGTGGGACTACTTCTGCACCACGGCCAAGTGCACGCGACCCTACTGATGCGCTGACGCGACGCGCGCCCTGCGCGTCTCGCCATGGGGACAGGCCGATCCGGTTCGCCCGATCGGCCTTTGTCGTTCAGGCGCCGACGCGTCGACGTCAGGGCGTGAAGTACTGGCGCCGCTGGTGCTGTTCCTGGTGCCCGGGGAACATCGTCGCGTAGAACTCGGTCCAGCCGCCCATGCGCACGCGCACGAGGTCGTAGCGTTCAGGATCGCTCGACGCCGCGGCGTAGGTCGACGGGTCGGCGCAGGTCAGCGTGACGAGGTTCGAGCCGACTTCGCCTCGCGCGTACGCCTTGACGAAGCGCTGCAGGTCGGCGAGCGGAAAGTCCTCGGCGATGTTCATGTCGACCGGCGACGCGTTCGACAGCCCGAACGTCACGGCTTCCGAGTCGTAGCTCTTCATCGCCTGGTAGATGTTGCGGAAGGCGGGCGCCGGCGGCAGGTCCTGGGCGGCAGGCACCGGTGACAGGTCGGAGGCGATGGGCATGCCGTTGCGGCGGCCGTCGGCGGAGGCGCCGCAGGGTGCGCCGTCGCCGACGTAGCCCTCGAACGTGCCGATGCCGGGCGTGACCACGAACTCGAACGGGCCATACGTCGACGCGATGCCCTCGAGCACCGGTTTCAGCGCCGGATGCGGGCGACGGACGACGTCCACGCAGAGCCGCACCATGTGGTCCATCAGCCAGTCGCCGAGCGCGTTCACCGACGCGTCGCCGCTGCCCCACTTCGGCAGCGCGAGCGCGGTCTCGCGCAGTTCCTGGTAGCGACGCGCGCGCTCGGCGGCGTCGGCCGGGCCGAGCAGGACGTTCTGGTACGGCTCGATCATCGTGCTGCCCCAGTCGTTGATCAGGCAGTCGACGAGTTCGGGCAGCGTCGTCACGGCGGTGGCCGGGTCGAAGCAGAGCTGGCGGATCGCGTACAACGAGTCGATCGTGTTCGAGGCACCGACGCACAGCGGCGCGATCATGTGGAAGCGCGCGCCGCCATTGGTGAGGTCGCGGCCGCGCTCGACGCAACCGTCGATCAGCACCGACAACAGCGGGCTTGGGCAGATCGTCGCGAGGTTGCCGTAGTTCGCCAGGATCAGGTTGTAGCTCTGGACGACGCCCCATTCGAGCTGCTTGAGGAAGACCTGCTGCAGCTGCTCGAAGCTGGCGATCTCGGCGGCGGGCGGCGAGCGGAAGGTCTGCTTGAGGCCGCGCAGGTATTCGGGGCCGGCCGCGCCGTAGGTCGAGCCCTGGTTGATCGTCTGCTCGAGCGCGGTCATCGGCGTGACGTTGTCGAACGCGAACTCGGTCGCGCCCGCGAGCATCGGTTCATAGCAGCCGTCGGCGGCGTAGTCGCGCGACCAGGCGAGGCTCACCTCGCTGCCCGAGCGGTGCAGCGCTTCGCACAGGCGGTCGTCCTGGTACAGGATCGGATGCGCGCCGCCGGCGAGCAGCGAGCGCGCGGCTTCGTCGAGGAGCTCGTCGGGCATGTCGCGATAGACGCGCAGCGACAGCGTCGGCGCATTGACCGGGATGCGGCGCGCCGCCTTCAGGCACAACAGCGTCACCGGGTTGGCGCCGCCTTGCGGCGTCGTGTCGTCGGTCGCGCGATAGCCGCCCACCGTGATCTGCTGCACCCACTGGTTGATGCCGCCACCCTGCGGGAAATTGCCGCCGACGCCGCAGACCGCGGTCGTGCCGTAGGTCACGTAGTCGTCGATGAACGCGCGGTTGACGAACGCGTTCTCGCCGATCTTGAGCCACAGGCAGTCGACGATCTCCTGCGCGCGTGTCGGATCGAGCGCGTCGCGTTCGAGCAGCGGCCACAGGATCTGGTCGAGCCGTCCGAACGACGTCAGCTCGCCGACGAGGTGCAGGCAGCAATGGAACGAGAACACGAGCTGGACGCCGTCGTGGAAGCTCGCGGGCGGCGCGGTGACGAGGCGATGCAGGCGGTCGGCGACCTCGCGCATGTTGGCGGCGGCGGCCGGGTCGGGCGCCGAGCCCGCGGCGGCCTCGGCCAGCGCGCTCCAGTTCGCGAGGTAGCCCTGCACGCCCTGCAGCGAGCTGATGGCGGAGCGGTAGAAGTCGGCCTGGCCGGCCGGCGCAGCGGCTTCGCGCACGAGCAGGTCGTCGACGAGCGCGCCGAGCCCGCGCGTGACGAGCCGTTCGTAGTGCGGCACGACATGCCCCATCGCCGACCACTCGTTGAGCTCGCCCTTGAGCCACGCGGCGACGCGTTCGTCGTCGTCGAGATACGGCACCACCTCCTTGCCGCGGCCCAGCGTGAAGTCGGGGATCTGGCCGACGATCAGCTCGCGGGCGTCGATGCGCAGCAGGTCGTTGGCGCGCGCGATGGCCGAGTCGGGCGCCGACAGCAACGTCGCCAGCGTCTTGCGGTTGGCCAGCCCCTTGCGCAGCGGGACGGCCGCGGCGAGCAGCGTGCGCTCGCCGTCGTCCACCAGTTCGGACAGGTGCGGCAGGCGCGGGAACGGCTTGCGCCGCACCCAGCCGTCGTGCCAGTGCGAGAACGTGCGCGCGGCCAGCGAGATCACGCGCGGCCCCGGCGGATCGCCGCCGATGTAGCGGTGGTCGGCCATCTGGTGCAGCCAGTCCTGCGAGTTGTAGAACAGGTAGCCGTTGGCGCTGCGCACCTGCCAATGCGGATCCTCCTGCACGTCGACCGGCCGCGCCGCCGGTACCTCGAGCTCCGCCGCCGCCGGCACGTACCAGTAGCTGCCGGACACGCCCTGGACGATCCCCATCATGCGGTCGTCGGGGCGGTCGGGCATCGGGCCCATCAGGTTCTTGATGATGTCCTCGAAGCGCGGCTGCTCGTTGCAGAACGCCACGAACATCAGCCCTTGCTCGCGGCCCGCGTGGCCGTCCTGCGCGCCGAACGGCAGCGCCTGGCGCAGCAGCTTGCGGTTGTTGCCGGCGACGTCGACGACGTGCGCGCGGTGCACGTGCGAGCGCGTCGCGTGCTGCGGCAGCACGTTGCCTTCCGGGTCGCGGCCGACCATCTCGTCCTGCGAGTCGGGCGCCATCGACGCGATCGACGGCCAGTCGAACAGGAACTTCTGCGTGAAGGCGAAGCACGCACCGGCCTGCGCGCCCGGAATCAGGATGTCCTGCGCGAGCGAGGCCGGGTCGTTCGGATTGGTGATGCCGTCGAGGTAGCGCCCGCCCATCACGCGGCCGTCCGCGCGCTTGCCGACGACGACGAGGTCGAGCGTCTCGGCCAGCGCCTCGAGCTCGGGCAACACCGGCGCCATCAGGCGCCCGGCGGCCGCGTGGTCGGGCGTCTTGAGATACAGCAGCACGTCGCCGCCGGTGTTGCGCAGCTTGGGCGAGGTGTCGAGCACGTGTGTGTGGATCGGGATGTCGCGGCCGGTCCAGCGTCCCCACAGCGCGGGCGCGAAGGCGACGGCGAGCGCGCTGCCGTCGGCGCTCGCCTCGATCGCGGCGCTCAGGCGATGCACCAGCGTGAGCACCGCGCCGCGCGCGGCGGGGCCGGTGTCCTTGAGGTGCACCGTGGCGACCTGGCCGAAGAGCGGACGCATCAGCAGCCCGCGTTGCGCGCCGCGGATGGGCGCGGCGAGGGAATCCGGGGTGAGGTTCGGGTTGGAGTCCGACACTTCGTGAGCATGCATGAGGAGCCTCCCAGCGCCTTGGAGCGAAGATGGGCGGCGCGGCGCGCTTGCCGAACGCGCGCGTGCCGTTGCAGGACCGTCGACGGCCTGCAGACCCTCACCCCTGCATGCATCGACGGCGCGGTGGAACCGGACGTCGTGGTTGTTGTCGCGAACTCGCGGTTCTCGGCAGGCGCTGCGGGCGCACGGTCGAGTCACGCAGGAATGTCAGGCCTGATTTGCGGGGGCCAGCCGAAGTCGTCGGCGATGGAGCGCGCCGCTTCCGCGCTCGCGGCGGCTCACTCCGTGTCGGAGTTCGAGCTCGAACTGGACCCGGAGCCGGATTCGTACACGACCCGGTCGTCGCCTCTCTCGATGGGCGGGAACGACACCAGGTAGCCGCTGGGCGAGCCCCGCGGCTTGTACATCCCGGTGTCGGAGTCGGCGACCGCGTAGGCCGGCGCGCGCAGGTCCACGCCGGCTCCGTGCAACGCGTCCTGGATCGGAGGCGCCAGCACTTTCTCCTGCATCGGCACCAGGTGCGCCGTTCCGCAGCACAGCACGCCGACGCCGTTGTCCGGGAGGTGGCGTTTGACGAGCTTCGCCCATTCCAGGTTGGCGACGGTGCAGCGCGCGTCTTGCCCGAACCTCTCGAGTTCCGCGTCGGTGGCGCCGTCGCCTCCGGCCGTTTCCGGCGTCTCGAGGCCGACAACCAGGTCGCACGTCTGCCTCAGCTTGGCGAGGAACTCGAGCCGCTTCTTCACGAGCGCAGGCCACGTCGAGCCCTTCTTCTCCGCGTTCGCCACCATCTTGCCATCGTCCACGCCGTTGATCCGGTCGTACGGGTAGCCTTCGATGAACACGACGTTGAAGCGCTGCTGCGTGGCCTGGTGGTGTTGCTCCACCGATTCGGCGGCGTCCAGCCCGTGCGCCGGACATCCGAGCAGCACGAGGCGGTGCGCGCGGCCGACTTCGCTCAAGACCTCGCGGCCCGTGACGTTCGCCGGCCGGATGTGATCCAGCGGCACCGTGACCTCGCGGTTCGTCCCGCCAATGCGCACTTTCACGCCATCGCCATCCTTGCCCGTCACCTGGCCGTGGCACGGCACTTCGCCGCGCGCGCCGAAGCGGACGCGCGTTCCTTTCGTGATCTCCATCGCTGTCTCCCTGCGCCGCCTGTCGGCTGTCGCGAGTCTGCGGCGAAACCGGATGCGTGCGCAGCAAGGCATTGCATCGGACAGGGATTCAAACGCCGAGCGGATCGACGCGAGGCGGCGCGACGGTCGTTCAAATTGGCTTTATAGTGGTATTAAAATGGTTTGGCCGTCATCCGGTGGCACGCCGTTTCTCCAGCCGACTCCATCTCGTCGTCATGACACTGCCTTCGATCCTCGCTGCACGAGGCCTTCTCACCTCCCTCGCGCTCATCGCCACCGGCCCGCTCGCGGCCGCCGCGTCCCCGCCGGCGTTGGCCGCTTCCGCGCCCTACGCGCTGTTCGGCGGCAAGCCGCTCGAGTTCGAGCGCAGCGGCGGCAAGGTGGTCGCCGTCTACACGCCCAACTGGCAGCCGGCGGCGCTGGTCGACGCGTTGCATGGCGACAGCGTGACGCACGTCGTCTACGCGTTCCTGCACATCTGCGGCCCCGGGCAACTGGCGGCGGACGCGCCGCGCTGCGCGGGCAAGGCCGACTTCGCGATCGCGACCTCCGCCATCGACGACACCTTCGACGCAGCGTTCGCCCGCCTGAAGGCGCGCGCGCCGCACGTGAAGGCGCTGGCGTCGGTCGGCGGCTGGGGCGGCTCCGATCCGTTCTTCCATCTCGCCGACGAGCCCGCGCCGCGCACGGCGTTCGCGACGTCGGCCGCCGACTTCCTGCGCAGCCATCCGGCCTTCGACGGCATCGACATCGACTGGGAACACCCGACCACCAACGGCTCGGCCAACGGCGTGGCGCTCGGATCGCCGGCCGACGGCGCGGGCTACGCCGACCTGATGGCGGCCCTCCGCGTCGCGCTCGACGCGTTGACCGCCGAGACCGGCCGCCCCTACATGATCACGAGCGCGATCAACACCGAGCACGTCATCGTCGACAAGGTCGACTTCAAGCGCGCGGCCACGTCGCTCGACCTGGTCTTCATGATGACCTACGACTTCTACGGCCCATGGACCAAGGTCGCGGGCAACCATGCGTCGCCGCGCTCGAGCGCCGCCGCCGCCGAGGACGGCCTCGACGCCGCCGTGAAGACGATGACCGGCGCAGGCGTGCCGGCGGACAAGCTCGTCGCCGGCGTCGCGATGTACGGCCGCGGCTTCGCGGGTGTCGCGCCGCCGGCTGGCGGCCAGGGCTTCACCGGCTCGGCATACGTCAATGGGTATCCCGCGCCCGAGAGCTCGAGCGACTATCGGGAACTTGCCGCACGCTACATCGACCACGCCGGCCACGGCCTGCACGGCTACCAGGCCGTCTTCGATCCGCGCACGCACGCATGGAATCTGTACAACGCGCGCAACCGCCTGTTCATGGGCTACGACGATCCGCGCGCTGTCATCGAGAAGGGCGCCATCGCGCGCCAGGCCGGGCTCGCCGGCGTGTTCGCGTGGGAGCTGTCGCAGGACAACGGCGACATCCTCAACGCGATGAACTTCGGCGTCGGCAACGCATTGCTGCGGCCCTGACGCGAACGCGCCGCACGGCGCGTGTCGATCAGGCGTCGAACAACGGTGCCAGCTCGCGCCGGGCCGCGTCGACGAGCGCGCGGGTGCGCGCCGGCAACAGGCGCGCATGCGGATAGACGACGCTGACCGGCAGGCGCGGCGGCTCGAAGTCCTCGAGCACCGCGCGCAGCCGTCGAGCCTGCAGCGCGTCCTGCACCTGGTACGAGAAGAACTGTCCCGGCCCCAGGCCGTTCTCGCACGCGCGCAGCGCGGCCCCCGCGTGGTTGAAGACGAGCGGCCCGTCGACCGCCACGTGCAGCCGGCGCCCGACGTCCTGGAACGCCCAGCCGGGTTTCAGCGGACCGGCGAGGCGCACGCATGCGTGCTCGCGCAGCGCCGTCGGATGCCGCGGCGTGCCGTTCTTGCGCAGCCACGCCGGGCTCGCGACGACCATGTGGCGGACCTCGCCGAGCTTGACCGCGACCAGCGACGAATCGTCGAGTCCGCCGACGCGGATGGCGACGTCGACGCCTTCGTCGACCAGGTCGACATAGCGGTCGAGCAGCAGCGCGTTGCAGCGGATCTGCGGATGCGCGCGCACGAAACGCGAGAGGAAGTCGGCCACCGCGTGCTGGCCCAGCAGCACCGGCGCGGTGATGGTGAGCTCGCCGCGCGGCGCCTGCGCGGCGCTCGCGAGGCTGGCGTCGGCCTCGGCCACCGCGCCGAGCACGTCGCGGCAGCGGCTCAGGTAGTGCAGGCCTTCCTGCGTCAACGCGATGCGCCGCGTCGTGCGCTGGAACAGCCGCGCACCGAGGTCGGCCTCGAGCGCGGCCAGGCCGCGCACGACCGCCGGCAGCGACATGCCCAGCGACGCGGCCGCGGCCGTGAAGCTGCCGTCGTCGGCGATCTGCACGAAGGTCTTCATCGCCTTGAGCTTGTCCATGGCGTCGATTATCGACCCGCTGATTGATCCGTTTTTCGCAGCAAAGTTGTTCGACCGGCGACGTTTACTGCGTTCGATGAAAACGCGATGATCGTGCGATCGACACTCCCGCCGCGCCGCCAGCGGCTCATCGCGATGCTCGGAATCCAGAACCTGTGGCTGTTCGTCGTGTCCGGCCTGCTGCTCAACATCGCGCCGGGGCCCGACTCGTTGCTGATCATGTCGCGCAGCGCGACGCAAGGCTGGCGCGCCGGCGTCGTGGCGGCGTGGGGCGTGGGCTGCGGCGTCTTCGTGCACGTGTTCGCGGCGGCGATCGGGCTGTCGGCGCTGCTCGCGACGTCGGCGACGGCCTTCACGGTCGTCAAGATCGGCGGCGCCGCGTACCTGGTCTGGATGGGCGCGGCGATGTTGTTCAAGCGCGCGAAGGCGGCCGACGCGGCGGCGGCGATGGCGACGGTCGGGGCGCCCGTCGTGCCGAAGGCGATCCGGTGGCGCGCGATCTTCGCGCAGGGCTTTCTCACCAACGCGCTGAACCCGAAGGTCGCGCTGTTCTTCCTCGCGTTCGTGCCGCAGTTCATCGCGCCCGATGCGCCGTCCAAGCCGCTCGCCTTCCTCGTGCTCGGCGCGATCTTCGACTTCAACGGCATGCTGTGGTGCCACGCGCTGGCATTGTTCGCCGCGTTCGCGAGCAGCAAGCTGAAGGTCGGCGCGGCGTTCGGCCGCTGGCTGAACCGCGCGATGGGCGCGCTGTTCATCGGCCTGGGCGCGAAGCTCGCGCTCGCGACGCGTTGAAGGCGGCGACATGACCACCTTGCTTCGCATCGCGATGATCGGCGAGCGCGACGACGCCGGCATCGCCGCGCACCGCGCGATGCCGCTCGCGTTGTCGAACGCCGCCGCGGCGCTCGACATCGACCTGATGGCCGAGTGGCTGCCGACCGAACGCATCGCCGGCGGCGTCGACGTCGCCGCCTTCGACGGCTTCTGGTGCGCGCCCGGCAGCCCGTATCGCAGCATGGACGGCGCGCTCGCCGCGATCACGCACGCGCGCCGGTCGCGCCTGCCCTTCCTCGGCACCTGCGGCGGCTTCCAGCATGCCGTCATCGAGTTCGCGCGCCACGTGATGGACTGGCCCGACGCGATGCACGCCGAGAGCGA
>FTDG01001932.1_pt1 | contig 11463 bp, 9 predicted proteins | sample 1639751 | NCBI WGS metagenome assembly FTDG01 (sample SAMEA3914869, study PRJEB12502) | metagenome | biome: forest; material: soil | place: USA | collected 2012-03-12 | depth 0.1 m
GACCTTGCCGTTGCGGATGCCCTTGACGACGACGAAGTGCTTGAAGCCCGCGTAGTCGATCGGCACGATGGCCGGCTGGTCGAGCTTGGCGAGGTCGTTGATGTCGGCGTGGAAGCCGCCGCTGTCGCTGCCGAGGGTGGCGACGTAGCGCTTCATGTCCAGCAGCGAGAAGCCGCGGCGCGCGATGATCTTGTCCTTCTCGCCGTGTTCCAGCATGCCTTCCATCGCGTCCTTCTCGGTCACGTTGAGGCCCAGATGGAACTCCAGGATCGTCGTCAGCGCCGCGGAACCGCAGCTGTAGTCGAACGCCTGGCGGGCGATGTGGCGGTACTTGAAGTACTGGTTCGGCAGCACCTGCACGGACTCGGGGTCGAGGCCGCCGTTCGTCTTCGCGACGTTGAGTTCGTACTCGAGCGGCGGATGATTGAGCGGTTCGTGTTTCGAGAGGACGCCCGCGCCCATGATGGCGGCGGCGACGACGCCGAGGAGGATGAGCAGCATGGCTTTGGATGTTCCGGGTCAGGCGTGGGCGCTCATTTGGGCCACACGTTCAGCTGGCCGGTCATGTTCGCCGAGCCATTGAGGATGAGGGAGCCGAGGCTGTTCGTGATCGGGGCCGACGGGTCGGTCTGCACGCCGATCGCGCGCACGCCGAACTGCACCGCGTTGAGCGTGTTGGGCATGCCGATGGCGAGATAGTCGGAGGCGCCGACGCGGGTGGTCGGGTCGAGCGTGATCGCATAGAGGTCGAGCAGGCCGCCGAAGTTCTGCGCGATGGCGTAGGTCGTGACGCCACCGACGGTGAAGCCCGCCGAGATGCGGCTGTCGATGGCTTGCCCCGTGAGCAGGCCGGCATTGAGCTCGAGGTGCACGAAGACCGCGACGCCCTGGCCGGCGACGGTGCCGAGCTGCTCGTCGGACATCGGCACCTTCTCCGCGCATGCGCCGCCCGTCGCGAACGCGAGGCAACAGGCGATGAGCAGGCGGCTGGACATGGTGGCGGGGCTCGGCATGGCGCGGTCGGCGATCACTGGCCGGTCTTGAACTTGATGTCGACGTAGTTCAACTGGATCGACGCGATGCTCGCGCTGCCGAGGTTGACCGACGTGGGCGCGAGCCCGCCCACGCCGGGCGACGTGAACGTGATGTTGTCGATCGCGAGCGCGCCGCCGGGCACCGGGTTGCTGTTCGTCGGCCAGCCGATCTGCAGGTGCAGGTACGACCCGCTCGAATCGGTGACGGCATTGATCAGGCCGGGATGGTTCGTGACGTCGGCCAGCATCCACGCGCCGCCGGTGATCGCGTCGGACAGGTGGATGCCGGAGAACATCAGCGAGTCGCTGGTGTCGATCGTGCCGTCGGCGCCCCTTCCGTGCGAGTAGATCCCGAGGCTGCCGATGTCGAGCCGCGTGCCGAGGCCGAAGGCGATGCCTTGCGTGTCGGCGATCGTCGACGGCGCCAGGTAGAGGCCGCCGCCCATCATCGTGAGGTTCGAGACCTGCAGCGTGCCGCCGCTGAACGTGGTATTGGAGGCGGCGTCGTAGTTCGAGAAATCGGACGTCAGCGACCATTTCTGGCCGCCCGCGATGTTGAGCGGGAAGTCGAGCGCGATCATGTCGGGCAGGCCGTTGCGCGACTGCATCGTGAGGTAGTACGGGTCGGCGAAGCCGTCCGCGTCGTCGGTGCGCGAGAGGTCGAGGCCCGACAGCGACAGCGAGCTGCCGAGCGGATTCCTGTAGGTCAGCGTCAGCGGGTTCGTGAGGCTGCTGGTCAGCGAGAAATGGCTGAGGTTGAACGCGATGCCGTCCGAGCCGCGCACGGCGGAGAGTTCGTCGTCGGCCAGCGCCTTCATGCCGCCGGTGGACGCGGACGCCGGCGCGGCGCCTGCGGCCTGAGCGCGCGCGGCCGGCGCGAACGACAGCGTCGCGGCGGCGAACAGCACGGCGAGGGCCGCTGCCGCGCCGATCGAGACCGTGGTTAGCCGGCCGCCGCGAACCGGCGGGACACCTCGCATGGCGTTCGCCCCGTCGCCCGCGCTGACCACCGCGCGCCGCATCAGGGCCCGATCTTGGGCACGTTGGGGGGCACGACGCCCGTGGTGTTGATCGCCTTCAGGCGGTCGGTCCAGTTGAGCCAGAAGCCGGCCTGCGACGTCGCGGGCGCGCCGAGCGTGGTGTCGGTCGTCGGGTAGACGAGGGCGGTCTTCAGGATCGAGAGAAAGAAGTCGCGGCTGGCGCCGTTGGCATCGCCGGCCGTCACGCCGCCGATCTGGTTGAGCGGGATCGAGCAGCCGGCGCCGCAGGACAGCGAGGTGCCTTGCGATCCGTTGAGGGTCGCGACCGTCGTGCCGCCGGTGTTGATCGCCAGCGAGCCGCTGACGGTGTTCATCAGCAGGCCGACGTCGCCGGCGATGCCGCCAAAGCCGATGCGCATGCCGACGACCTGGCGACTGGCGCTGCCGACCGCGCCCGAGTAGACCCATTCGAAGTACGGGTCGGTGATGGCGACGGTGCGCGCGGCGTCGGTGCTGTCGCTGCGGCCGAAGCTCAGCGTGGAGATGTCGATGTTCGAGATGCCGTTCTGCGTGCCCAGCTTCAGGCCGCTGAGCGTGGCGGACAACGACACGTCGGCGTTGAGCGTGATGCGCGAGAAGTCGTAGCCGTTCTGCGACGTGTTGGTGAGATCCAGCAGCGCCTGGCCCCAGGTGTCCGACAGCGCCTTGTCGTCCATCGGAACGCCTTGCGCGTGCGCTGGCGACAGCGCGGCGGCGAGTGCGGCGGCGACGGCGCAGCGGGCGATGGGCGATCGCGTGAGCGACGGCGCCAGCGATCGTGCGGGCCGGTGGGCTGCAGGAGCGGCGAGGACGGGTGGGGCGGAGTGCATGGCTGCGGCGCGAAGGGTGCGAGGTTACCGCGATCTCGCGCGAAATCGAGAGGGTCTTGAAGGTTAAAAGGCCCCGTGACGAAACATCACGAGGCCTTTGCAACAGACTTCACGCGCCCGCCTTCGGGCGAGCACGTGAACGTCTACGCTGCTTAGTGGCCGAACATCCAGACGGTCGTGCCTTGCAGGTCGAGGTTCTTGATCGTGATCGAACCGAAGGACTTGCCACCGTTGCCGGTCGTGATCGAGTCGACGGTGATCGTCGGGCTGATCGTGTGGGCAGCGGCTTGCGCTTGGGCAGCGGTCGCGCCGTTGTTGGCGGCAGCAGCCGGGAAGGCGAATTGGACGACATCGCCGCCCGTGTAGCCCAGGGCAGCAGCGATGCCGCCGACGCCAGCGCCGGTGGTGTCGCCGTAGCCGGCGCCAGCGGTGGCGGCAGCGGTCGTGAACGCGGAGGCGTTCAGGACGTCGATGGTCATGGCCAGCATGCCGTTGACATGGATGCCGTTGAACGACACGGAGCCGCCCGTCGCGTCGGTATCGGTGTACGTGAACGCGCCGATGTTGATGTTCAGGTTCGCAGCGATCGACACGCCGTCTTGGCCAGCGATGGCGCTCAGGTCGTTGTCAGCGATCGAGGTCATGGCCGAAGCCGACAGGGAAGCAGCGGCCAGGGCGGCGGCAGCGATGAGCTTGAGCTTGGTCATATGTGTCTCTCCAGATGTATAAGGTCTATTGATCGGAACTCTTTAAAACCCCTCGCGGGCAATTCGGATTTCTGCGTCAAGGGTTTTGCCCTGGAACTCGCCGACCTCTCGGTGGAGGGTCGGACTTCGCGGAATTCATACTTGCCAAACGCGTGCCGCAATCATCTGCCGTAAATTGTTCCGTAGCACTGACTTGCGGAGCCAAGGCCATGGCTTGCGAAACCATGGGAGGGGGGTATCTTCCCTAATCCCGGGTGTTTTCCCGATCGAGCGACGTGCGATCCTGCCGAGTCGGCCTCACCTATGACCTGTCGACTATCGCTAGTCCTTAAGTGGTAACCCGCGTGGTGCGTCGCGCCGGCAGTGGCTCGCGAAGCCAGCGCAATCCCCATTCGCCATTTTCGACACACCAAGAAAAATGGAGCCGGTCGGCTCCATCGAAAATATCGACATGACATATTCGAGGCGGGTTATGAAAACCCGCTTCGAAAATAATTCAGGCAGCGCAGCGAAGAGTATTCGGAGTACGTCCGAACCAGCGTTTGCACGCGCGGTAGAAATTACTCGGATCCGAGAATCCGAGGGCGAAGCTCATCTCGGTGGGCGTGTAGGCGCCGTTGACGAAGTAGCGTTGCGCGAGCTCTCGGCGGGTGTCGTCGACGAGCTCGATGAAGCTGGTACCTTCCTCGGTGAGGCGGCGCTGCAGCGTGCGTTCGCTCATGCACAACGTCGCGGCGACCAGCTCGCGCCGCGGATCGCCCTTGGCGATCAGCTGCATCAGCGCCTGGCGCACGCGCGCGGTGATGCAGCCACCCTGTTCGGCGGCGAGCTGGGCGACCATGCGTTCGCACATTTCGCCGACGGTCGGGTCGGACGTGGGGAACGGGGCGTCGAGCGCGGACAGCGGCAGCTCGATCACGAACGCCGCCGAGCCGAACAGCACCGGGCAGCCGAACGCCGCTTCCCACGGCGTCGGATCGGCAGGGGCCGGATACGGATGATGCACGCGCACCGGAGCGACCTTCTCGCCGGTCAGCCAGAAGATGCCCTTCATGAACGTGACGGCCATGAAGTCGTAGCGCTGCTGCGGCACGGGCAGCTTGCCGGCGGAGATGCGCAGCGTGATGCGGCAGGCGTCCTGGTCGACGTGCATGCCCAGCGACGTGGCCGGCGCGTCCATGCCGATCGACGTGGTCGGCGAGATCAGGTTCGTGTAGCGCGCCAGGCGCTGCAGGCCGCTGCGCAGGTCGGGTGACGACAGCACCAGGCTCGAGAGCGAGCCCAGGCCGATCAGCGGTTGGCGCGGCGACAGCGCGAGGCCGATCGCCGGATCGCCGGTGCGTGCGACCGCGGCGCCCCACGCGACGCTGAAAAGGTCGGCGAGGTTTTCCGCGTCGACGGTTTCATTCGGGTCGGGATTCAGCCCGGCTTCCGCGAGGATCGCGGCGAGATCGAGCCCGCGTTGCGCGAAGCCGTCCTTCATCGCCTTGAACGCGCTGAGCTGAGACAGGGGAACGACAACCACGGGGCGACTCCGATGCGCTGAAGAGAATCGGAAGGCTCCGTGAAGGAGTACCGAGTCTCGGCAAAAAATAGAACGACCGTTCTATTTGTTGAGTGAAATGTTAGCCAGCGGCGTTGCGCACCGACATAGGAAGGAACCCGCACTTTGCCCCAGGACAGTGCGATATCCGCCTCTTCGCGGGCGCACTCCCCCAACATGGGTGAAGGGTAAACCCGTTGCTGGTGCGTGCGGAGCCGTCACGGTGCGTTTTGCCGGGCGTCGATCGACCTGGAACGGGCGTGCCGGGGCCGTTTCCGGCCGCGGGATCGGGCGTGGATCGTGCGCCAAGGCCACAACTCCCACACCTGGCTTCGAGGCCATCGCGTTGTCGCCGCGCGACTGCCTGCCGCGCCGTCGAAAGCGGGGCGAACGACCGTGCGGAAAAAGGAGGCATCTCATGCCGCATCCGCGTCGGCTGCGCTCAAGCGTCCTGTTGCCGCGAAGCCGGTGCGTGCGCCGGATGCTTCAGCGCGTTGATCTCCATCTTGCGGCGCGCCGCGGCGGCGAGGTCGATCCCGAGCTGGTCCGCCAACTGGATCAGATAGAGCAGCACGTCGGCCGCTTCGTGGCCGACCTCGACACGCTCGGCGTCGCCCAGCGCACGACTCTGTTCCTCGGTCAGCCACTGGAAGTGTTCGAGCAGTTCGGCGGCCTCCACCGCCAGCGCCGTCGCGAGGTTCTTGGGCGAGTGGAAGGGCGCCCAATGGCGCGCCAGCGCGAAGGCGCGCAGGTCGTCTCTCAAGGTCAGCAGGTCGTCGGGCATGCATCGAGCATAGCGTGCGGCGACGGCGTCCGAATCGGCCTCGACGAAGACGCGATCGTTGGTTCAAGTTAGGGGGGTGAGGGCGCGATCTGTCGTTTTTACCCCCGCGCTCCCCTGTTAGGGGGAATGGCCAAAGCCGCTCGCGTTCTGATAATCGTGAACGGTTTTACCGCCTCAGCGCTGCAAGTGGAGGGCGCTGCAACAAGCAACAAGGATTGTCATGAATCATCTCTCGAAGATCGCCCTGGCTGCCGCTGCGGCACTGCTCGCTGGCCACGTGTCGGCCCAGGTCGTCACCGTTTCGGATTCGTCGCTGACGCACACGTCGGGCGCGCTGTACACCACCGATTTCGGCGTCAGCGCCCAGATCGGCGGTTCGACCGGCCGCAACGACGACTCGTCCACCGGCCAGATCAACCTCGGCTACACGCTGACGAACTTCTTCGGCCAGAACTACAGCTCGATCTACATCAACAACAACGGCAACATCACGTTCAACAACCCGCTCGGCTCGTACACGCCGGCCGGCCCGCAAGGCGCGACGCAGCCCGTGATCGCCCCGTTCTTCGCCGACGTCGACACGCGCGGCGCCAACAGCGGCATCGTCTACGTCAACACGTCCATCGCCAACGAAACGATCATCACGTGGGACCACGTCGGCTACTACGGCGCGCACGACGACAAGCTCGACACCTTCCAGCTCGTGCTGCGCGGCTCCGGCTACGCGACGCCGACGGGCGAAGGCCAGATCGGTTTCTTCTACGGCGACATGCAATGGGAAACCGGTGACGCCAGCGGCGGCTCCGGCGGCTTCGGCGGCACGCCGGCGGCGGTGGGCTTCGGCGACGGCCAATCGAACGGCGAAGTGCTCGCTGGCTCGATCCAGAACGGCATCTCGGGCATCGTCAACGACACCTCCATCTGGTTCGACGTGAACGACCAGGGCATCCCGACGCCGACGATCCCCGAGCCGACCAACGTCGCGCTGATGCTCGCCGGCTTGGGCCTGCTGGGCACGATCGCACGTCGCCGCAACAAGGCCTGACGACGCGTCGTCACCGAGTGCGTCGCGCACTCCCCCGCGCCTGGTTTTCTGGAGCGACTTCCAGGCGCGATGGGGCTCACCAGCGACAGCACCGCCGTGTCTTCATCTCGAAGGCACGGCGGTTTTTTTTGCGCGTCGATCGGGTCGGCCCGTCGAACCGCGGCGCCGGACAAAGAAAAAGCCCGAGCGGTTCACACCGGTCAGGCTTCGTGCTTCTTCGTTGCATCCTGCTGGGAGGATGGCTCCCCGACCTGGGCTCGAACCAGGGACCTACGGATTAACAGTCCGGCGCTCTACCAACTGAGCTATCGGGGAACAACGATGTCTCTTCAAAATATAAAAGCCTGAACGGGCGATGCCGATCAGGCCTTGTTCTTCGCTGCGTCCTGCTGGGGATGGCTCCCCGACCTGGGCTCGAACCAGGGACCTACGGATTAACAGTCCGGCGCTCTACCAACTGAGCTATCGGGGAGCAGCGAAGCCTCGCAGTATAGCGTGTTTTTTCAGGAAATCAAAACTTCGCTTCGAGTGATGCAAAAAGAGTACGCGACTCGAGCGGGAACAGATACACGTGGCTGTATTGATACGGCGCCTCGCGCCACGCGCGGCGGTTGGCGACGTTGTCCACGCCGCCGCGCCAGACCAGCGTCGTCGCGCCGACCTGCTGCGTGTAGCGCGCGCCCAGATCGACGCGTGTCCAGCCCGGGATGCGAACGCTGTCGTCGGGCAGCACTTCGCGGCCGCCTTCATAGGCGACGTCGGCCTGTGCACTGAGCCCGGGCAGCGCGGCGATCGCGTAGCTGGCGTCGATCTTGACGGCGCGCATCGGCACGTTGAGCGGCACCGAGCCCACCGACGGGTCGTCCTGGCCGCGGTTGCGCACGCGCTGCGCCATGGCGCTCGCGTGCAGCGTGAGCGCCTCGATGCGCATCTGGGCGTTGGCCTCGAGCCCGATCGAGCGGATATCGCCGCTGAGCACGCGGCGCAGCAGCGTGTTGCCCGAGCCGTCGGGCGACAGGGTGTCCGTGGCTTCGTCGACCTGCTGCGGCTGTTCGACGTCGTACGCGTCGAGGCCCCAGCTGCCGGACGCGTCGCCATGCTTCCAGCCCGCTTCCCATTGCTTGCTGATCGTCGACGGCAGCGCCGCGCCCGCGTTGATGTAGACGTTCGGATTGTTGCCGACGACCGCGCTCTCGACGCCCTCGCCCCAGCTCACGTAGACCATGTCCGCTGCAGTCAGCTGTTTGCTGAGCGACAGCCACGGCGTGGTGAACGACTGGCGGTAGCTCGTGGGTTCGTCAGTGGTCGGGTCGTTCAGCGCGATGGCGGGCGTCGGCCAGGTCTGGCGATGCAGTTGTGTGTGACGCAGGCCGGCCCAGGCGCTCCAGCCGTCGCCGAGTTGCACGGCGTCGCGCAGGTAGAGCTCGGTGCTGCGCTCGGTGCGGTCGTCGTTCGGCGTGACGGTCGACGGCGCCGGCGGCACGAAAGCAGTGCCCTGGATGTTGCCGATGCCCGCGAAGTTGTAGGCCTCGTCGTGGAAGCGGCCGGTGAAGACCGTCTGCAGCCCGCCGACCGTCAGCGCATGCTGCACCGGGCCGGTGGCGAAGGCGCCGCTCAGCGAGACGTCGAGGTCGCGCGTCTGGCGACGTTCGTCGTCGCTGCGGAAATCGTAGATCGCGTACGTGCCGTCGCTCGCGAAGCGGTCGCAGGGCTCGCAGTCGGCATTGCCGCCGAAGTCGTACGCGAGATGGTCGTTGCTCACCAGGCGTTGCTGCAGCGCCTGCACCTTGAAGCTCCATTGCGCGTCGAGCTTCTGCGTGTAGCGCAGCGACATCGTGTTGCCCTGCGTCACCACCGGCAGCGACCAAGGCTGGTCGTTGAGGTTGATGTGCGGGTCGATCGAGTGCGGATCCGGCACGACGGGCCCGAGCATGCTGAAGCCCGGCACGCTGGGTTCCGACTGCAGGTTGTGCTCGAACTCGAACTCGAGGAGATGGTCGCCGTCGATGCGCCAGTCGGTCGCCAGCGACATCACCTGGCGGTGGCCTCGTGCATCGTGCACGTTCGGGTCGAGCCGGTCGGCCGACAGCCCGAGCCGTGCGCCGAACGCACGGTCGGCGCCGAAGCGCTGGCTCAGGTCGACCGCCGCGCCGACCGTGCCGTTCTGCGACCACGTGAGCTGCGCGTCGCGCAGGTCGGCGTCGGGTCGCTTGACGACGAGGTTCACCAGGCCGCCGGGCGCGCTCGTCCCGGCCTGCATGCCGCTCAGGCCCTTGAGGATCTCGACGCCGGACTTGTTGTCGAGGGCGAGCACCGTCTCGGCGTTGATCGGCAGGCCGTCACGGCGGAAGTTGTAGCGGTTGTCGACCTGGAAGCCGCGCAGCGTGAAGGTCGTCCAGTAGCCGACGGCGTTGTACGAATCGGTGAGGCTGGCGTCGAGGCGCGTGAGGTCGGACAGCGTCGTCGCGCCGATGTCCAGCAGGCTCTTCGCGTCGATCGCGTCGGCCTGGATCGGCGTGCGCGCCAGCGGTTGTGCGAAGCCGGTGACGCCCGCCGTGTCCGACGGTCCGTGGGACACGACCTCGACGGACTGGATGGGCGAGGTCGCGACGGGCGCGGTGTCCTGCGCCTGCGCCCCGCCGGCGAGCGCGAGGGCGGCCGCGGCCGCGAGCGGCGTGGATGCAAAACGGGAAACGAAACGGGAAGGCGAACGGAAATGGGATGTCGAAGCCATCGAGCTCTTTCAAAGCGATGGCAGGGGAACGGAGTCGGGAATCGAAGGCCGCGAACGGGCCTTGGGTGTGCGACCGCTTCCCTGCGCGAGGATTACCTCGAGTCCATGCGTGTCGACGCATGGACTCCAGCCGCGGCCCGCCGACGGGCTCGCAACCGACCAGGTTCAAAGGGACTTTCTCAGCCAGCCTGCAAAGGCCAGCACCCCTAGCGAAAGCGCGTTGCAAGTCACTGCAACGCGCCGGACGTGATTATGTCAGGGCGCGCGACCGTCGCGCTTGATGCGGATCAACGGACGTCGCGGCTGTTGCGCGGCGACCGCGCGCGCGCGCCCGTCGGGCGCCGTCAGACCCCCAGGAGCCTGTGGATCCGCGGGCTGCTGGTGGTGTACTCGAGCGGGCCGCCTTCGCCCGGGTTGAGGTGCTCCGCGACACCCGCCGCGGCGAGCGTCGCCTCGTGGAAGCCCGAGAGGATCAGACGCTGCTTGCCCGGGTAGTGGACGACGTCGCCGACGGCGAACAGGCCGGGCACGTTCGTCTGGAAGGTCGCGGTGTCGACGCCCACCTGCTTGCGCGCGAGCGCGAGCCCCCAGTCGGCCAGCGGCCCGAGCTTGGGCGACAGGCCCTGGAGCACGACGAGGGTGTCGACGGGCACCGTCGCAATCGTTCCGGTCGAGTCGAGCACCATGAGCGCGGCGAGTCGATCGCCGTCGGCGACCAGCCCCGTCGGCTGCCCGGCGATGAAGCGCAGCGCGCCTTGTGCGCAGGCGCCGCGGAAGCGGGCGACGAGCTCGTCGTCGGCATCGAACGCGTCGCGGCGGTGCATCAGCGTGATCTCGGCGGGCGCGTCGTTGGCGCCGCTCGCGACGGCATGGCACAGGCGCGTGGCGAACGCGAGCGCCTGCGCGGTCGCACCCGCCACCAGCACGCGCTGGCCGGCGAGCGCGGCCGGCGGGATGCGGTCGACGTCGTGGAACAACTGCCGGCCCTCGAACGCCTCGAGCCCGGCGACCTTGAGCGTGCGCGGCACGAAAGCGCCGACGCCCGCGGCCAGCACGATGGCGCCGCAATCGAACGCGAGCCCGGCGCGCGTGCGCACGTCGAAGCGGCCGTCGTCGCGGCGGGCCACCTGGCTCACGAGCTCGCCCAGGTGCATCGGCGGCGCGAACGGCCGCACCTGTTCGAGCAACCGGTCGGTCAGCTCGCGGCCGGTGCAGGACGGCAGCGCGGGGATGTCGTAGATCGGCTTGTCGCCATACAGTTCGACGCATTGGCCGCCGGGAAACGGCAGGGCATCGACGACGTGCGAGGCGATCTCGCGCAGGCCCAGCTCGAACGCCTGGAACAGGCCCACCGGGCCGGCACCGATGATCAGGACGTCGGTCTGGATGGCGGCCATGTTGGAGCGGGCGATGTCGGCGTCGGCGCCTGGCGGGAACGATCAGCGCTCGAGGTGGCCGATCTTGTCCTTGACGTCTTTCCAGTCATCGGCGTCGGGCAGGGCGGCCTTGCGCTTGGTGATGCTGGGCCATTCCTTGGCCAGGTCGGCGTTGATCTTGATGAAGGCGAGCTGGTTGGCCGGCACGTCTTCCTCCGGCAGGATCGCGTTGACCGGGCATTCCGGGATGCAGACCGCGCAGTCGATGCACTCGTCCGGATCGATGGTCAGGAAGTTCGGGCCTTCGCGGAAGCAGTCGACGGGGCACACGTCCACGCAATCGGTGTACTTGCAACGGATACAGGCTTCGGTAACGACGTGGGTCATGGCA
>FTDG01002032.1_pt1 | contig 11452 bp, 10 predicted proteins | sample 1639751 | NCBI WGS metagenome assembly FTDG01 (sample SAMEA3914869, study PRJEB12502) | metagenome | biome: forest; material: soil | place: USA | collected 2012-03-12 | depth 0.1 m
CGCGAAGGCAGCGGCGGAACAACAGGCCGCGAACGCGCGCGCCGCGGACGAGGCCGCGCGCAAGAAGGCCGCCGAGGACGAGGCGGCCAAGCGCAAGCAGGACGCCGCCGACGCGAAGAAGGCCAAGGCCGATGCCGCCGCCGAAGCGAAGGCCAAGGCCGACGCCGATGCCGCCGCGAAAGCCAAGGCCGACGCCGACGCGGCCGCGAAGGCCAAGGCCGATGCCGACGCCGCGGCCAAGGCCAAGGCGAAGGCCGACGCCGACGCGGCCGCCAAGGCGAGGGCCGATGCCGACAAGGCCGCCACCGACTCGGCCAAGCAGCAGGCCGCCGACCTCTTCGCCAAGGGCTACGAAGCGTACCTGGCGGGACGCGTCCCCGAAGGCATCCGCCAGATGGAGCGCGCCGACGGCATGGGCGCGCCCGGTGCGCGCGCGCGGCTGTGCGCGATCTATCGCAAGCCGACGGCGGCCGAAGGCAAGGACTTCCTGAAGGAAGCGAACAAGTGCAAGGGCGTCGACTGAGGAAGAACGGGCGACGATGAGTGTCCGAGTGCCGGAATATGGCTTGATCCGTGGTCCGGCGCCAACAGGAAGAGGCCGCTGGGTGTACTCTTCAAATGCATCGCCGCCGTCGATCGGATTACCCGGGAAAACCCGTAATTTATTTTGGTGATCTGGCGCACGCAAACCCGCCGCGCGACCCCCCCATTAAGGGTGTCGGGCGTTCTCCAGGAGGTTTGGACGGCGATAATCGTCTCCGTTGCCTCATCGAATTGCCATGGAACTCGTCGTTCGCGCCCTGCGCTGCCCTCCGCCTGACCAGCCGCAAGCCATTCAAGCCCGATTCGGTGCGAATGGCGGGCGCATTGGTCGGAGCAATACCTGCTCGCTGCCGCTGCCGAGTCCTGATCGCTATATCTCGCGCGAGCATCTCGAGGTCCGCTGCCGCAACGGCAAGTATTCGCTGAAGGTGATCTCCAAGGTCAACGGCTGCAGCGTCAACGACAGCGCCGTGCCGCCGGGGGCCGCGGTGGAGCTGTCGAACGGCGACAAGATCCAGCTCGGCGACTACCTGCTGGTGGCCGAACTGCAGCCTGAGTCGCGCATCAAGGATCCGCTCGCCGCCTTCGGCTACGCGCCCACCGGCCGCGCTGATTCGCTCGACATGATGGCCTCGCTGGCGCCGCCGCCCGCGCCGGCTGCCGCGCGCGAGTTCGACACCTCGCCGAACTGGGCCCAGCCGAACGCCGGCGCCAAGAGCCGCCCGACGCGCCTCGCGCCGCTCGCCGATCCGCTCGAGTCCGATCCCAGCGGCACGGCGCTCGGGCAGATGCTCGATGCCGCGCCGTCGGCGTCGCGCACGCGTCCGCCGAGCTCCGGCTCGGCGGGGTCGCGGACGTCCGGCGTCGCGAGCGAGGAGTCCGCCGTGCGCGTGCTCGACGCCTTCCTCGATGGCGGCAACCTGATGCCCGAGCGCACGCCCGAGCAGGGAATGAGCGACCAGGCGCAGGGCCTGTATCGCCAGCAGGACGTCAACGTCGCGATGCCCGCGCGCGGCCACAGCCTCGAGCCCGATCCGCTGGACGACATCTTCTCCGCGCTCGACAACGATTTCATGCCGGCGCGCCAGGCCGCACCGACGCCTCCCGCGCCGGCGCCCGTCGCGCGCGCGCGGCCGCCGGTGGCCGCGCCCGATCCGCTCGACGCGCTCGACATCGACCTGATGGGCGAGGCCCACGCGCCGGTCGCGGCACCTGCGCCGGTGCAGGCGCCCGCCGTCGTGCAAGCCCCTGCGGTCAAGGTCAAGCCGCTGGCCACGGCGGGCGCTGCAGTCGATGGTTCGGAAGTGCTCGCCGTGCTCGCGCGCGCGCTCGAACTCGAGCCGGGCGACCTCGACGCGGCGCATCCGATGGAAACCGTGCAGATCGTCGGCGAGCTGCTGAATCTGACCGTCAACGGCCTCTACCAGATGCTCGAGATGCGCGCCCAGCTGAAGAACGAGCTGCGCATCGAGGATCGCACGATGATCGCGTCGCGCGAGAACAATCCGCTCAAGCATTCCGATTCGGCTCGCGATGCGCTGCGCTACCTCGTCGACGTGCGCCAGCACGGCAACAAGCTGTTCCTGCAGCCGGCCAAGGCGATCGGGGACGCGGTGTCCGACGTCTGCGCCCACGAGATGGCGGTGATGGCCGGGACGCGTGCCGCGCTGCTCGCGGCGTTGAAGATGTTCTCGCCCGAGGTGGTGGAGAAGCGCATCAAGAAGTCGGGCGCTCTCGACAGCGTGATGCCGGCCCTGCACAAGGCCAAGCTGTGGGAGAGCTTTCTCACGATGTACGGCGAACTCGAGAAGGAAGCCGAGGATCACTTCGACCGCCTGCTCAATCAGGAGTTCGCGCGGGCCTACGCCGAACAGGGCAAGAAGCTGCGGCGCAAGAAGTGACGGTTCGTCGCGCGGGCCGGGTGTCGCCGGCCGTCGATGCAACGAGGGTTGTGCGCGTTGCGATCGGCGCGCGTTTGCAGTGACAATCCGTCCAGTGCACCTGTGCAGTCTCGCCAGGCAACCGTCGAACCCGAACGAAGCAGGGCCATTCATGAAAGCCAGATCGCGATCCGCACACGTACCGCGCACCCCTCGCGGCGCCGCGCCGTTCGTGGGCGCCGTGGTGGCGTCGTTGGTCGTCGCGATGCTCGCCGGCTGCGCCGCCGAGTCCGCGCCGTCGTCCACCGCGCATGTGGCGCCGTTGCCGAGCGACCCCCGCGTCCTCGCGGCCGAGATCGATGCACGCCTCGAGGCGCTGCGCAAGCAATCGGAGCCGGCGTCCGACGACGTGATCGGCTCGCTCGAACGCACGCTGCGCGAGCAACGCGAGAAGCGCGCGCGCGCGGTCGTCGCTGCGGGGACGACCGCGGTGATCCCCGCCGGCGCGGCGCCGGCGCAGCCCGTGTCGGCCGCGCCGTTGGCGACGCCGGCACCGGTCGCGGTCGCCGCGGCGTCGGCGCCTGTCAAGCAGACGAAGGCGAGCCGTGCCGCGGCCGCGAAGGCGGCGGCTGCATCGGCGGCGGCCGCGCGTTCGGCTGCGGCGAATGCGAAGTTCGACGGCGTCGCCGCGGGCCCCACGTCGACCGCGACGCCGATGCCGATCCCCATGCCGCCGACGACCATGACCACGACCACGGCAGCCACCGTCGTCGGCCCCGACCGCACGCCGATGTCGCGCTCCGCCGAATCGCGGCTGCCGGTCAGCGAGCTGTACGAACGGGCGCGCGCATTGGAACTGCAATTGCAGACGGTGCAGGCGATCGCGCTCTATCGCGAGTGCAGCCAACGCGGCCACGCGCCGTCGTCGCAGCGCTTGATGGAACTCTATGCAGACGGCGCCCCCGGCGTCGCCCGCGACTACCGTGTCGCGGTCTTCTTCAAGGAACGTGCCGTGCAGCAAGGCGTCTCGTTCGACCCGACCTGGCGACGTTGACATGGCGACCCTGAGCACCAGCGCTCCCACCTGCGAGATGGCCTCGCGCACCGATACGGGCCGCGTCCGGTCCGCCAACGAGGACGCCGTTCGCTTCGACGCCAATCTCGGCCTCGCGATCCTGGCCGACGGCATGGGCGGCTACGCCGCGGGCGAGATCGCGAGCCGGATGGCGGTCGACGAGATCTTCGCGGAGCTGGCGTCCGCGCTGCCGCACCTGCAGTCGCTCCCGGTGTCGCCGGATCGCGCGGGGCTGCACGAGGACATGCGCTTCGCCGCGGCGCGCGCCAACGCGAGCATCATCGGCGCCGCGCGCCGCGAGCCCGACTACGAAGGCATGGGCTCGACGCTGGTCGTGGCCGTGCTGATGCACGACCGCGTGACGGTCGCGCACCTCGGCGACTCCCGCGCCTATCGCTACCGCGCGGGCACGCTGGAGCAGCTGACGCGCGACCACTGCTGGGTCGACGAGCAGATCGCGATCGGCGCGCTCCCCGTCGACGCGATCCTCGACTCGCGCTATCGCAACATCGTCACGCGCGCGCTGGGCATCGAGGACGAGATCGACCTGGAGGTGCACGACCACGACGCGCAGGTCGGCGACATCTTCCTGATGTGCTCCGACGGGCTCACCGACATGCTCGACGACGCCGCGATCACCGCGCATTTCGTCGCCGCCAAGCCGCTCGGCGAAACCGCGTCCGCGCTGATCGACGCGGCCAACGAGGCGGGCGGCCGCGACAACGTGACGGCGCTTCTGCTGCAGGTGGGCACGCCGCAGTCGCCGGGCTGGGCGGCGCGGCTGGTGAGGCGCTTGCAGGGCGGCGGGCGCGATCCGGCTTGAATCGAGGGACAACGCCGGCGGCGGCGTGCAGAAGGCGCGTGACCGGGCCGTCAGGCGGTCAGTACTGCACGAGCAACCCGAGGCGACGATTCATGCTGTCCTGCAGGCACTCGACGTTGGCCTCGCACGCATCGCGCGACTTCAGCCACGCCTGCTGTTCCTGGACGATCGCCGGACGGTTCTCGTCGCCAGCCTCCTGCAGCAGGCTCGCGTAGACTCGCGCGACGCTTCGATCGACGCCGGCCAGTTCCTGCGAACCGCAGATCGCCTTTTCGTGGGACTGCCTGCACTCTGACAGTCGAAGGAAGGCAGGACGGGCGCGGTCGGCGGCAGGGCGTCCAGCAGCAAGACGCCGGCGCCGTCATAGGCTACTGCCAGCTTGGCGTTGCCGAGCGACACGAACCAGGGCGCATGCCCCCACGGCGCGGGTGCCGCGTTGCCGTCGCCCGCGTGGCAGACTGCCTGAAACGGGATGACTTCCTGGTCGTGCACCGGCAAACCGAAGTCGGACAAGGTCGGTGTTCGGGGGCGGCCGTCCTCGGGCAGACGCTTGAATGTCCTCGCCATCAAGCGACTCAGCTTGAGCTTGGGCAGGGCCTTCCATTCGACCTTGCCGCAATTTTCCGCGGTGCGGTTGAGATCGAGCGACCCGTCGGAGCCGATGCGCATCACGCGATCGACTAGGCGCGGATCGTCCCGCTTGACGATGGCGTTGCGCGCGTCCTGGTCGTCGACCGCGACCTGCCGCACGATCCACGCGCCGGCAGGAGGCGGCGTCGCGGCGATGGCCGGTTCGAGAAGGGCGGCGGCTATTGTCGTGGCCGCGAGCCAGCGGCGCGACGGCGTCAATGTCCTGGCTTGCCCGCTTCCCGCGGTGCGTCGTCGAGCGCGCGTTCGATCGGACGCGCCGCTCAATGCAGCGTCGGCTTGAAGGACTTGCCGCTGGAGGTCCGCACGTTGCGCGCGACGAGGGCCGCCACGGTCGTGGTCGGCATCCGCGTCCAGGTGGTCGCCGGGCAATCGTCGCTGGCGGGCCCGATAGCGCCGTCGGGGCCGATCGTCAACAGGCGATTCATGACGCTCGGGTCGTCGGGTTTATGGGATCGCCCGATGGCGTCGCTGCTGTCGACGGCAACCTGGTGGACGATCCATCGGCCTTGCATCGGCGGCGGCGGGGCGGCTTGTGCTGCGATCACAAGCAACGCGATGACACAGGCAATGAATGGGCGAGGTGAGCCCACTCGAATGAACTCGCGCGTCATGAATTCGTCTCGGTATGCGTCAGTACTGCACGAGCAACCCAAGGCGACGATTCATGCTGTCCTGTAGGCACTCGACGTTGGCCTCGCACGCATCGCGCGATTTCAGCCACGCCTGCTGCTCCTGGATGATCGGTGCGCGGCGCCTGTCGTCGGCCTCTTGCAGCACGCTCGCGTAGACTCGCGCGACGCTTCGATCGAAGCCGGCGAGTTCCTGCGAACTGCAGATCGCCTTTTCCGCGGGGCTGCCTGCACGCTGACAGTCGAAGGAGGGCCGAACGGGCGCGGTCGGCGGCAGGGCGTCCAGCAGCAGGACGCCAGCGCCGTCATAGGCTACCGCGAGTTTTGCGTCGCCGAGCGACACGAACCATGGCGTATGTCCCCACGGCGCAGGCGCCGTGTTGCCGTCGCCCGCGTGGCAGATCGCTTGCAGCGGGGCGACGCTCTGATCGTGCACCTGCAAGCCGAAGTCGGACAAGGTCGGTGTTCGGGGTCGGCCGTACTCGGGCAGGCGCCTGAATGTCTGGGCCACCAGGCGACTCAGCTTGAGTTTGGGCAAAGCTTTCCACTCGACCTTGCCGCAGGCTTCCGCGGTGCGGTTGAAATCGAGCGCACCGTCGGTGCCGATGCGCATTATGCGATCGACCAAGCGCGGATCGTCCTTCTTGAAGACGGCGTTGCGCTCGTCCTGATCGTCGACCGCGACCTGCCGCACAATCCACGCGCCGGTCGGATACGGCGCTGCAGCGATGGCCGGCTCGAGATGGGCGGCGGCCATCGTTGCGGCCGCGAGCCAGCGGCAGGGTCGCGCGAACTTCATTGGTTGCGCGCCTCCCACAACACGTCCTCGAATGCTTCCGCGATCGTTGCGATGGTGGCCGCGTTGTCGCCAGCGTTGATCATGGCCCGCGCCTGCGTGTACTTGCGATCCGCGCCCGAGAAATAGTCCGCGAGCTTATGGGGACGAGCGAAGCCCTTGCCTTCGCGCATGCACAGCGACATGAGGTCGTAGGCCGGCTGGGGCACCATCACCTTCTCGGGATCGATGACGTAGTCGAGTCCCTGGTTCATCAGCGCTGACGCGGTCGCATAGTTGTACCACCAGGTCAGCTGGCAGTAGCCGCGGCCGAAGTAGGCATGCTCGGTACCTTGCGCCGCAACGTAGGCTGCGGAGGGCCGGGTGGGCCGTGGCGTGCCAGAGGGGTGGACGTCTCCGGGCACCGTGCCGGCGACGACGGCGTCGAAAGTGCCGTTCAGGTTGACAGTGAAAGCGTTGCCGTTCCACTCCGTGATCGTCAGCTTGCCCGAGGGTAGCTTCAGTACCTTGACAGGACGCTCGTAGCGCCGTCCCGCACCTTCGCCGGTTTCGTGGGCGGGCGTCATGTTGACCCAGTAATTGCGGTTTCGCGTGATCACGCGACCCCTGCGGTCAGTCGACGACACGGTTTCTGTTTCGATGTGGCTGGTTTCCCAATAGGCCGTCGCGAGCATGTAGGCCATCCAACGGATGTCACGGATGGTGGCGTCCGCCTCGATCATCGTTAACAGCGCCTGCAGGTTCGGGATGGAGCGGGAATCGTAGCGGTTGATATGCTGGAACTTCTCCGTGAACGCGGTCGCAATCTTCGCGTGATCGAAACCTGTTTGCCAAAGGTATTTGCGCTGGTTGGAGGTGTTCTGTCCTGGCGCGACGGTCGCGGTTTGCGTGGTTCTCCGGGCGCTGTTCGGTGGGCCTGGGGGATCCGGATGCAGCGCGGATGGCTGGGGAGCGGAGCCAGCGACGGCGGGAGGGCGAGTTTGGGCGGTTGCCATGAGAACTGTTAGTGAAAGTCGCGTGGGCGTGGGAGAGAGAACGACCAGTTGGCCTGGAGCGGCTCTTCGATGTGCGATTCGGCGATTGTTCCGCATGCTGCTTGCACGGAAGAGTCCGCACGGCTTCAACGCCGACGTTGATTGGCGCTTGCGCGCGAGAACACCGCAATCCCCCGAAAGGGTGGCTCGCGCAGGTGAGATTCTGGGTGAAACTCATGGAGCCTGAGCGCGCGACGCCGTTTCCTCTGCGCCGTGCGGATTCAAGTGGACACATCTGGCGGCGAGGCACATGGGAGCGCGGGTCCTGGGAGGCTCTTCGTTCATTGTCTCTTGGCGGAGAGCTTTGGATCGAGGATCGAGTTGCTCGGTGCTATAAGGCGTGGAAACGGCCCGAACGTCAAGCTCGGTTCGCCGTTTCCGAGGAATACAAACATTTGAAGGACTGAACATGAGCCGGATGCTAGAGATTTCGACCAAGGCAGGAGACGGCGTCTTCATCGTCCAGCGATTCAGCGGTCGCGAGGAACTCGGGCGCCTCTTCGAGTATCAGCTGGAGCTGTTGTCCGAGCGAGGAGACATCGCGGCGGAGCAACTGCTGGGCTCCAACGCGACGGTGCAGCTCGAGATGCTGGACGGCGAGTCGTCGCGCTACTTCAATGGCTACATCACGAGTTTCGTGGTTCAAGGTGTCGTACGAACGACCGCCTACAGCAGCAATACCGGGTATCTCTATTTTGTGACGCTCAATCCGGGGCTGTGGTTCAGTACCCGTAGCGCCAACAGCCAGATCTTCAATGCCATGTCGATCAACGACATCATCATGAAGCAGCTCAACGCCGACCCGCTGATTCAGACCGACACCACGGTCGGCGCGACCGAGACGCGCGACTTCGTCGTTCAATACCGCGAAACGGATTTCAACTTCGTCAGTCGCTTGGCCGAGCATGCCGGCATCTACTATTACTTCACCCACGAGAACGGCTCACACAAGATGGTGCTGCTGGACAATGTGAGTAATCACAAGCCGATCCCGAATCTTGCGGAAATCAGCTTCTCGGGGGAAGGGCGCGCGGATACGTCGATCACCGGCTTCAAGATGGTGTCGGAGGTTCGTTCCGGCGCCTTCGCGACGGGCGACTACAACCATGTGATGCCCAACACGCAGATCGCCGCGGTCAGCTCCGAACCGAAGGCCCACGACAACGCCGGCTTCGAAATATTCGACTTCCCGATCGATTCGACCACAGCTTCGTTCGCAACAACCTATTCAAAGATTCGCCAGGAGGAGGAGGCCTGCCGGTATGCCGTCGCGCACGGCTATGGATCGGAACGGAATATTCAGGTCGGATTCAAGACGACATTGAAGGATCACTCGGTTGACGCGCTGAACCAGGAATACGTGATCATCGGACACTCGTTCGCCGCGGCGAACAACCTGGGGCAGACCGGTGCCGGCGGCGGCGCGAGCTTCCAGTGCGAATTCGAAGCGATTCCGTCGGCAGTGCAGTTCCGTTCGACGCGCCTGGTCGCCCGCCCGTTCATCCCGGGCACGCAAACGGCCCTCGTCGTCGCCGACTTCACCACCGACACCGACTCCGCCGGCGGCGCCGACCCGATCGGCGCCAACATGGGCCGCGTCAAGGTCGAGTTCTTCTGGGATCGCTACGGCAAGCAGTCGTGCTGGGCGCGCGTCTCGCAGCCGTGGGCCGGCAAGGGCTACGGCTTCCAGAACATGCCGCGCGTCGGCGAGGAAGTGCTCGTGCAGTTCCTCGAAGGCGATCCGGATCGTCCGATCGTGATCGGCCGCGTCTACAACGCCGAGAACATGCCGCCGTACAAGCTGCCGGCCGCTTCCACCATCACCGGCCTGAAGACGTTGAGCATCGACGGCTCGGGCAAGAGCGTGGCCGGGAAGTGGAACGAGCTGCGCTTCGACGACAACTCCGGCTCGGAGCAGATCTACATCCAGGCGCAGAAGGACTACGACCGCCGCGTGCTCAACGACGAGAAGATCTTCGTGGGCAACGAGAGCCATGAGGTCGTCACCGCCGACACGTTCAAGAAGCACGGCGCCGACCTACACGTCCAGACCACCGGCGACCAGAACCAGAAGGTCGGCGGCTCGCTGTCGTTCAATGTCACGAAGGACGTGCACGTCAAGTCGGCGAGCAACGCGCTGGTCGAGGCGAAGACCGAAGTCCATCTCAAGGCCCAGAAGATCATCCTCGAGGCCGACCAGAAGCTGTCGCTCGTCGTGGGCAGCAACTTCATCGACATCAGCGCGCAGGGCATCGCCATCGTGGGCATGCCGCTCGTCAAGGTGAACTCCGGCGGGGCGGCGGGCGAGGGCACGCCCTGCGGGCCGATCACCGCGAAGGATGCCAAGGCCGCGATGACCAGCGAGGGCGGCACGCCGCTCGCCAAGCCGACGCCGCCCACGCCGCCCACGGCCTTCTCGCCGCAGGCCAGCAGCTTCCAGCTCGCGGCCGTCACGGGCGCGCCGTTCGTCGCGCCTTGCACCGGCTGTTGACGCAGGCGGCGACGCGCCGCCGTCCTTCTCCGAACACGGGGCGCCGACGTCGGCGCCTCATCGACCTTGGAGCCATGCCATGTCCAATCACGTCTGCAACAACGCGATCCTGAAGTGCACGATGGGCACCACCCCGAGCCCGTTGGGCGTGCTGCCGATCCACATGTGCAACACCGGCAACCAGCCGGCCGCCAACATCAATGACCACATCCCGTTCGTCAACATCAAGATGTTCGGGCCGTGCAAGTCGGTGCTGAACCCGGCCACCGCCGCCGCGACCGCCGCCGCGCTCGGTGTGCTGACACCTGCGCCTTGCCTGCCCAACACGCCTGCGCCGTGGATCCCCGGTCAGACCACGGTGCTCCTGCAGAACATGCCGTCCCTCGACAAGGCTTCCAAGCTCATGTGCGTCGCCGGTGGCGTCATCACGGTGGACTTCGAAGGCCAGGCCACCCACCAGATTCCCTGACGACTCCATCCATGTCCGAACGATCACTCCCGATGCCCCCGGCCGTACAGACCCGTCTCTGGAGCGAGGCGGGTGATTTTCCCGCCTACGCGATCCTCGACGGCGCGCAGAACGAGACGCTGGTCGGTGCCCTTCACGCCGACGGCGCACCGCCGTGGCGTTGTCTGTTCACCGGCGAGCTCGAGCCGGACATGGCCGTCGTCGCCCCGTATCTCGTGCAGCTCGAATTCAGCTCGGCGTTCACGCGTCGCCTGCTCGCCCAGGGCTGGGGCCAGAACTGGGGGGTGTTCCTCACCAGCGCGACGCCGTTGCCCGCGCTGTGGCGGCACCTGCGCTCGCAGGTGATGGTCTACGGGCCGAACCTCGACCCGCTGTATTTCCGCTTCTACGATCCGCGGGTGATGCGCAGCTACCTGCCCACCTGCGAGCCGAAGCAGCTCGCCGAATTCTTCGGGCCGGTCGACTTCTTCATCGCCGAGGACGAGGCGCCCGATCGGGCACTCGCCTGGTCCATGGCGGACGGCCGGCTGGTCTCGCACACCATCGGCCAATAGTCCGGGCGGCGAGCCGTCGAGAGTCGGCGCGCCCCGCATTGCGCGCGCGGCGCCGAGCCGCCATGATCTGTCACCGCCGCGCGGCCATCGCCGTCGCGGTTCGCCACGAAGAAGGACTGCGATGCCGTCATCGATCGAGTTGAACATCGGCCACATTCCGGCGCCGCGCCGCGCCCGCGGTGCCGGCGACGACGATGGCCCGGCACCGTTGCGCATCGTCGTCCTGGGCGATTTCTCCGGCCGGCCGACGGCGGAACGACCGCCGCTGGGCGAGCGTCGGACGATGCGCGTCGACATCGACAACATCGACGCCCAGTTCGCACGCGTGGCGCCGAAGGTCGAGATCGCCGGGCTGCAGGACAAGCTCGGCATCGCGCTGAAGATCGCGCTCGAGACGATGGACGAACTGCACGCCGACGCGATCCTCGCGCGCCTGCCGGCCGAGACCGTGGCGCGCCTCGCGGCCGCCGCACCCGCGCCCGCGCCGACGCCGGTCGCGCCCGCCGC
>FTDG01000098.1_pt1 | contig 11451 bp, 1 predicted proteins | sample 1639751 | NCBI WGS metagenome assembly FTDG01 (sample SAMEA3914869, study PRJEB12502) | metagenome | biome: forest; material: soil | place: USA | collected 2012-03-12 | depth 0.1 m
GATGACACCCGTGTTGTAGACCTGCGGGCCGTTGATCGCGAACGCCGGCAGCGTGATGCCCGACGTGCTGTTGACGGTCAGCCCGGTCAGCGTGTTCTGCAGCTGGCCGAGGCCCGTGACGGCGCCGCCGCCGAGGTTCAGCGTCAGCGTCTTGTTGCTGCCCACCGCGCCGTCGAACGCCAGCGTGCCGTTGCCGGTCGTCAGCGTGAGGTCGTTCTGCACCGCCACCGTCGACTGGAACGTGATGTTGCCGCCGCCGCTGTCGATGGTCGACGCGCCCGACACCGTGACCGGCGTCGTGAACAGGATCGGGTCGTTGGTCGTGGTGAGGTTGACGCCGACGTTGATCGTGCCGCCCGTGGCGGTGGCCGTCACGGCGTTGAAGGTGGAGCCGGTGGTGACGAAGTCGACGTCGCCGGTGCCTTGCGCATCGAGCGTCAGCGGGCCGGTGATGTTCTGGCTCTGGGCCGAGGTGATGCCGTTGACGTGCACCCAGCCGGCGCCCGTCGTCGCGAGCGCGAGGCCGGCCGAGCTGCTCATGCGCGAGAGCTCGCTGCCCGAGATCGTCATCTGGCCCGCGGCGTCGGCGCCGCCGAGCGCGATGTTGTGGCCGCTGCTGGCGTTGACGGTCATCAGGCCGCTGCCCGACGACATCGTCGAATTGCCTTGCAGGTCGAGGTCGGCCGCGGTGATGGTCAGCGCCTGGTTCGACGCCGTCAGCGACACGCCGTTGAGGAGGATGAACGTGCCGTTGCCGTCGTGGTCGGCGTCGGCCGTGAACGAGATCGGCGCGTTGACCGTGCGGCTCTGGTCGAGCGTGAGGTTGTTCAGCGCGGCGTAGGTCTGGTTGGCGTCGCCGACGGTGGAGATCGCCGGCAGCGTCAGGTTGTTGCCGGTGACGTCGATGCTGGCCAGCGGCGTGGCGCCGCCGACGACGCCGCCCAGCGTCACGTCGCCGTTGCCGGCGGTCAGCGTGAGGGCGTGCGCGCCGTTGATGCTGCTGGTGACGCCGGAGAAGTTGATGTTGCCCACGCCGGTGGCGACGGTGACGTCGGCGCCGAGCGTGGTCGGGCCGGTGATCGTGATGCCGCTGGCGGTGCTGTCCAGGTTGCCGCCGAGGGTCACGCCGGTGCTGCCGGTGTATGACTGCGCGCCGCTGGTGTCGACGGCGTGCGCCGAGACCGTCGCGCCGGTCGCGGCGACGCTGGTCAGCGGCGTGCTGCCGCCCACCGTGCCGTTGAACTGCAGCGCGCCGCTGCCCGCGTTGGCGGTGAGCGCGTGCGCGCCGTCGACGCCCGCGCCGAACATGATGCCCGCACCGTTGAACGTGGCGTCCTGTCCGAGCACGACGTTCTCGTTGTAGGTCTGCGAGCCGGTGGTCGTCACGGCCGACGTGTCGACCGCCACGCTGCCCGGGGCGTCGGTGACGATGCTGGCCAGCGGCGCGGTGCCGCCGACGATGCCGGCGAAGGTCGTGGTGCCGCTGTCGTCGACGACCAGCGCGTGCGCGCCGTTGAGCGTGCCGTCGAAGCTGACGTTGACGCCGGTGAGCGTGTCGTTGACGCCCAGAGTGACCGCGCCCGCGTAGGTCTGCGCGCCGGTGGTGTGCACGCTGGCGCCGTTGAGGGCCGCGGTGCCGGCGGCGTCGGTGGCGATGCTGGTCAGTGCGGTCGTGCCGCCGACGGCGGCGCCGAAGGTGGTGGTGCCGGTGCCGGCGTTGACGACCAGCGCCTCGCCGCCGTCGACGGTGCCGTTGAAGTTGACGGCCGCGTTGTGCGCGGTCACGGCGATGGCGCCGGTCGCGAGCGTGACCGGGCCGTTGAAGTCGATCTGGCCCGTGGCGGGCGCGCTGTCGCTGCCGACCGCGCCGTTGAGCGTGATGCCGCCGGCGGCGGTCGCGGTCATCGGGCCGTTGACGGCCAGGCCGGTGGCGGGCAGCGAGAGGGTCTGGCCGGTGAGGTCGAGGCGCGTCAGCGTGGACGTCGCGCCGATCTGGTTCAGGCCGGTGATGGTGCCGGCGCCGCCGCCCAGCGCGTTCAGCGCGAGGTGCTGCGTGCCGGTCACGGGGCCGCCGAGCGCCAGCGTGCCGCCGTTGGAGTCGACGGTCACGGGGCCGCCGACGACGGCCAGGCCGCCGTTGAACGCGACGCCGTCGAAGCCGCTGATCGTGTTGCCGCCGGTGCCGCCGGAGGTCACCAGCGACGAGAACACCGTGGCCGTGTCGCCGTTGGCCAGCGTGACGTTGTTGTCGAAGGTCACGGTGCCCGCGACGGTCATGCCGGAGCGCGCCGCCACGGTGCTGTCGAAGGTGGTGTCGCCCGTGCCCTGCAGGATGATCGCCGCGCCGGTGCCGTCGCCCACGGAGGCGATGGAGCCGACGGCGCCGGTGAAGGTCTTGGTGCCGGTGCCGGAGTTGACGGTCAGGTCGTGCGCGCCGTCGACCGTCGACAGGAACTCGACCTGCGAGTTGCTGCTGGTGACGGTGGAACTCGCGCTGACGTTGACCGGGCTGTTGAAGACGATCGCGCCGGCCGCGGTGCTGGTGACCGCGCCGCCGATGTTGATGCTGCTGCCGCTGGTGGCGGTGTAGCTCTGCGGGCCGGCGATCGAGACGCCGCCCGACGGGATCGTCGGCGACAGCGCCGTCACGGTCAGGCTCGTCAGGTTGGTGCCCATGCGGTCGAGGCCGGTCAGCGCGGCGGTGCCGGCGTCCAGCGTCAGCGCGTACGGGCCGGCCACGGTGCCAGCCGTCTGGAAGGCCAGCGGCGAGCTGTTGGAGTTGATGGTCGACGGGCCGACCAGCACCACGCCGCCGTTGAAGGTCAGGCCGTCGTAGCCCGAGAAGTTCATGCCGCCGGCCTTGCCCAGCGTCACCTGCCCGGCGAACACCGAGGCGGCGTTGCCGTTGGCGAGCGTGACGTTGTCGTCGAAGACCACCGGGCCGGTCACGGTCAGGCCGTTGTTGGCGCCCAGCGTGCTCGCGAAGGTCGCGCCGCTGGAGGTCAGGTTCAGCGCCGCGCCGGCGTCGCTGGTCGTGCCGAGTCCGCTCACGGCGGCGTCGAAGGCCGCGGTGCCGCTGCCGGCATTGACCGTCAGCTGGTTGCCGCCGCCGGCCAGCGTGCTGGCGAAGTGGATGGCGGAGTTGGACGACTGCACGCTCAGGTCCGCGCCGAGCGTGACCGGGCTGTTGAACGTGATCGCGCCCGCGGCCGTGCTGGTGATGCCCGAGGTCAGCGTGATGCCGGAGCCGCTGACGGTGCTGGCGGTGTAGGTCTGCGGGCCCGCGATGTTCATCTGCGGCAGCGACAGCGCCGTGCCGGTGGTCAGCGCCAGCGAGGTGCTGCTGGCGTTGACGTTGGACAGCCCCGTGATCGTGCCGGTGGACGACACCAGCGTCACGTTGTGCGCGCCGATGGTCACGCCGGTGGTGCCGCCGATGACGGCCACGGCGAAGCTGCCGCCGTCGGTGAACGACAGGTCGCCGCCGGAGAAGCCCGCGGCCAGGTTGCCGACGTTGTTGCCGGCGGTGTTGAGCGTGGCGTTGCCGGTGCCGATCAGGCGCAGCGACGGGGCCGTGATGGCGCCGGTCTGCGTGATGGCGCCGCCGGCCGTCACGGTCAGCGTGCCCGCGACGCTGGCGCCGCTGAAGACGATCGCGTTGGCGTCGGCGATGTCGGCGTTCGACGCCGACACGATGTTGACGGTGCCGAAGTCGCTGGCCGGGTTGGCGTTCAGGACGATCGGGTTCGCGCTGCCCGCGGTCAGCGTGGTGGTGCCGGGCACCGTCCACGCGTTGGCGTCGGTGATGCCGTTGGCGTCGGCTTCGGTGATGGACGCGTTCTGCGCGGTGATCGTGAGGTCGCCGAGCTGGTTGTTCGCCTGCGTCAGCACGACGTTGTGCGTGCCGGCGTTGAGCGTGAACGGCGTCGACGCCTGCACCCAGGCCGAGGCCTGCGTGATGTCGTCGTTCTCGGTGATGCTCACGGCGGACGGCGTGCCGCCGATGGCGATGTTGCCCAGCACGTTGGCCGAGTTGGTCAGCGTGATCGCGTTGGTGGTCGCGTTGAGCGTGGTGGTGCCGGTGGTGGTCCACGGGCCGCCCTGCGTGATCGCGTCGTTCTCGGTGATCGAGACCGCGCCGCCCGTGATCGTCAGGTTGCCCATGACGTTGGACGCGTTGGTCAGCGTGATCGCGTTGTTGTTCTGCGCCACCAGCGTGACGGGCACGCCGGTCAGCGACCAGACGCTGCCTTGCGTGATGGCGTCGTTCTCGGTGATCGCCACCGAGGTCGGCGTGCCGTTGACGGTGTTGATCGACAGGGCGCCCAGCACGTTGGCGTACGAGGACAGGTCGATCGCGTGCGCGCGCGCATCCAGCGTGACGGGCGCGGTGCCGACGAGCCATGCCGCCGACTGCGTCAGGTTGGAGTTGTCGGTCACCAGCACGCTGGTCAGCGTGCCGGCGGTGCCGGTGGTGTTGATCGCGATCGGGCCGAGCACGTTGCCGAGGTTGTCGAGCGTGATCGTCTTGCCGGTCGGGTTGGCCACCGTCAGGCTGACGTTGCCGGTGGTGTTCCAGCCGGTGTCGCCGGCCGAGTCCCACGTCGTGCTGACGCCGTCGGTGATGCTGTCGTTCTCGGTGATCGCGACGTTGTTGGCCTTGATGTACAGGTCACCCAGCACGTTGCTGGCGTTGGCCAGCGTGATGTTGCCGCCGCCGGCGGTGGTGCCGGTGCTGTCGTAGGCGACCAGGCGCACGCTGTCGCCGGTGCCCGTGCCGGCCGTCCAGGCGCCGGTGGCACCCACGTCGGTGATGGCGTCGGCGGCGCCGACCGCCTTGGCGTAGATCGTGACCGTGCTGGCCGCGCCGTTGGTCTGGCCGGTCGCGCCGGTGACCTGCAGCGGGCCGAACGTGTTGTTGGCGTTGGCCATCGCGATCGAGGTCGCGCCGCTGTCCAGGGTCAGCGTGCCGTGCACCGTCCAGGCGCTGCCTTCGGTCATGCCGAAGTAGGTGTCGCCGGTCTCGCGCACGAGCACCGCGCCGGCGCTGCTGGCGCCGTTGTTGACCTGCGTGATCGTGAGGTCGCCGAACACGTTGCCCGACTGGCCGAGCGTGATGGCCTGGTCGTTCGAGGTCGTCAGGCCGACCGCGTAGCGCGCCGAGTTCGTGCTGCCGCTGGTGTTGTAGGTGGTCCAGGCCGAGGCCTGCGTGATCGCGTCGTTCTCGCGGATCGTGATCGCGCCGGCGTTGGTGATCGCCAGGTTGCCGAGCACGTTGTTCGTGTTGCCCAGCGTGATGCCGTTGTTGAACAGGTTGAACGTGGTGGTGCTGGACGACGCGGTGGTCACCGCCGTCCCGGCGCTCTGCGTCAGCGAGCCGCCGTTGGCCGACGTCAGGGTCAGCGCGCCGGTGTTGTTGACGTTGTCGAGGATGACGCTCTGCCACGGGCGGATGTTGACCGTGGCCGCGTTCGGCACCGCCAGGTGGTTCAGCAGCAGGGCCTCGTTCGTGAGCGTGATGTTGCTGGTGCCCGCGTCGAACGAGGCGATGCCCGAGATGGTGAACGTGTTGCCGACGTCGGTGATGTTGCCGCCGGCCGTGACGGTGAAGTTGCCGGTCACGGCCTGGTTGTAGCCGGGCGCGTACAGCACGATGCCGCTGGTGTCGGCGACGGTGACGTTGCGGGCGCCGGTGTTGACGATGCCGAACTGGTTGAAGTCGTTGCCCGTGTTGGACAGGACGATGTCGCCGGTCGAGGCGACCGCCATGAGCGTCGAGCCGCCGACGACGATGGGGCCGGTCTCGGAGAGGATGTTGGCCGGCGTGGTGCCGGTGTTGGCGATGCTGGGCGCGTAGACGTCCAGGTTGCTCGTGATCGTCATGCCCGACAGCGCCAGCGACGGCGCGTTGTCGTAGCGCAGCGAGACGTTGCTGAGCGTGCCCACCGACGACAGGCCGTTGATCGCGGAGGCCGTCGTGCTGGTGTTGCGCAGGTAGACGTTGGAGAAGCCGGTGTTGCCGTTGGCCGCCGCCAGGGTGATCGCGCCGGTGAAGGTGTTCGCCTGGCCGGTGATGGTGCCGTCGAACGAGTTGGCCGCGCCCAGGTACAGGTTGACCTGCGAGGTCGCGTTGGCGGCGGTGAACAGCGAGGTGCCGTCGACGGTGATGGCCGAGTAGCCGTTGCCGTTGTTGTACTGGTACTGGCTGATGTCGCCGCCGGCCGTGACGCTCAGGTTGCCGGAGACGTGGCTGGTGACGCCGCCGCCGCCGTAGCCGCTGCCGAACATGATGGCGTTCATGTCGACCAGCGTCGTGTTCTTGCCGGAGACGATCTGCACGGCGTAGAAGTCGTTGCCGGTGGTGTCGAGCGTGATGTCGTTGCCGGTGCCCGCCGCCAGGGTGGTCTGGCGCGGCACGGTGATGACGCCGCTGTCGGTGATGGCGCCGCCGGACGTGATGCTGAGGTCGAGGCCGACGGTGGTCGTGCCGAGATTGACGGTGGTGCCCGCGGTGACCGACAGCGAGGTCGCGATGCTGTTGCTGCCGGTCGTGACGTTGATCGCGTTCTTGTCGACGAGCGTGACCTGGCCGCCGGCGCCGGTGTAGCCGCCGCCAGGGACGCTGAGGACGACGCTGGCGAAGTCGTTGTTGGCGTCGTGCAGGTCGATGTACGGATCGGGGGCGCCGAAGCCGGCCCAGGTCGACGTGAGCGTCGTGGTGCCGCCGACCACGACGGGCGCGCTGCCCGTGGTGCCGTCGGTCGACGAGCCGATCGGGCCCGCCGCGGTGACCGTCAGGTTGCCGGTGATGTTGGTCGTGCCCAGGCGCACCGCGTTGGTGTCGTTGATCTGCGCGCTGGCGGCCGTCAGGCCGATGACGTTCAGGTCGGTGGACGCGCCGGTGAGCACGACGCTGCCGCCGGCGTCGCTGATCGTGGCGACGCCTTTCACGACCAGGCTGCCGCTCTGGTTGGTCACGCTGGACGCCGTCGTGGCGCTGATCGTCATGTTGCCGGCGATCGTCGATGCGCCGAGGTCGATCGTGTCGGCCGTCGAGCTGCTCTGGTTGATCGCCAGGGTCTGGGCAGTGACCTGGCCGGCGCTGATGTTGCCGACCGTGCTGTTGGTGCCCATGTTGATCGTCACGCTGCTCGAGCCGGCGGCGACCAGGCTGTTGTTGACGAAGGCGGCGGCGCCCGGGTCGCGGGCGCCCGCGCCCGAGTTGTTGACGTTGAAGACGATCGGCGCGTTGTTGGACGTGATGCCCGCGTTCAGCGTGATGCTGCGGCCGGCGGTGAGCGTCAGCGCGCCCGAGCCGCCGGTGGTGGCGATCGTGCTGTTGACCGTGATGTCGTCGACGGCCTGCAGCGTCACGGCCGTGCCGGCATCGGTGACTGCCGTGATCGTGCTCGGATCGATGGTCTGCGTGGTGCCGGAATTGGCCCCGAAGGTCGAGACGTTGCTGATGGCGGCCGAGCCGCCGGTCTGGACGATGATGTTCAACGGGTCGAGCAGCAGCGTGCCCGCCGCGCCATGGCTGGCGCCCGCGTCGACGAAGCCGACGAAGTCGAGATCCTGCTTGCCGGACACTTCCACCGCGCCGCCGCTGCCCGACTGGGCGCCGCCGCGGGCGCTGATGTCGCCGCCGAAGCGGGTGTCGACGTCCGACCAGACCACCACCTTGCCGCCGTCGCCGGACTGCGTGGCGCTGGCGTCGATCGTGGCGCCGCTGGCGACGACCGTCTGCTGCGCGTTGCCGATCGACGCGTCCTTGCCCTGGAAGCCGCCGCCCACGCGGACGTCGCCGCCGCCGGTGGCGCCCGAGGCGTCGACGGATGCGTCGTCGAGCAGGCCGACCTGGTCGCCGGTCAGCGTCACGCCGCCGGCCTTGCCGCGGCGGCTGCTGGGGCGCAGTTCGGTGGTGCCCAGCAGCGCCAGCGTCGGCGCGCGCGAAGGTGCGTTCGGGTCGTTGGGCGACGGCACCGGCGTCTTGCCGGCCGCGAGATCGATCGAGCCGCCGGCGTTGTCGCCCGAGGCGTCGATGGAGGCGTCCTGCGCGGTGAGGTCGCCGCCGGACGTCGCCGTGACGCTGCCGCCCTGGCCGCCCGTCGCGGCGTTCGAGCTGCCGCTGGCGTTGAAGCCGCCGTCGAGGTCCAGCTTCAGGTCCGCGCGCAGCGTGATCGAGCCGCCGTTGAGGCCGGACACGTCGATCAGGCCGCTGGCCGTCTGGACGATGGTGCTGCCCTGGAGCGTGACGTTGCCGCCGGTCAGGCCGATGGCCGCGGCGCTGATCGTGCCGCTGTTGGTGATGGCCGGCGCGCTCAGGGTGACGCTGCCGGCGGGGCTGCCGTCCTTGCCGGCGTTGGCGCTGATGGTGCCGGTGTTGTTGATCGAGTCGCTCGCCTCCAGCAGGACGCGGCCGCTCTTCATCGACATGCCCGTGGCTTCGAGCTGGCCGGAGTTGTTGATCACGCCGCCTTGCAGGCGGTCGAGCGCCTTGGCCGACAGCACGATGAGGCCGCCGGGCGCCAGCACGGCGCCCTTGTTGTCGACCAGCGCCTTGATCGCCGACGGCGTCACCGTCAGGCTGGCCAGCGTGTGGTCGCCGTCGAAGTTGAGGGTGATCTCCTCGCCCGAGGCGAGCGCGACCGTGCCCAGCTGCGCCACGATGACGCCTTCGTTGCGCACTTCGGGCGCCAGCAGCGCGACGTAGCCGCCGAGGTGCGCGCGCAGCGTGCCGAGGTTGACGACGCTGCCCGTGGAGCCGGAGCGCGCGAAGGTGAGCAGGCCGGCCATGAAGTCGGCGTCGCTGATCGTGTGCGTCGTGGCCGTGAGGCTGCCGACGTCGACCGATGCGCTCTTGCCGAAGGTCACGCCGTTCGGGTTGCTCAGGAACACCTGGCCGTTGGCCGTGATGTGGCCGAGGATCTGGCTCGGGTTGCTGTCCAGGACGCGATTGAGCGTCGTGGAATTCGCGTTGGGCTGGTTGAAGTTGACCGTCGCCGCGCTGCCGACGTTGAACGTGTTCCAGTTGATGACCGCGCGCTGGCTGGTCTGGTCGACGTCCAGCACCGCGCCGCCGTTCGCACCCGCCTGGATGTTGGCGCTGCCCGCGGCCACCGCGCCGCCGGTGGGCAACTGCGTGGGCGCGGGAATCGGCCCTGGCGATCCGGCGTGCGCCTGCATCGACAGCCCGAGCGCCGCGAGCAGGGGCGCGAGCAGCGCGGTGGCGCGCACGCTGCGCTTGCCGCGACCGCGCGCGTTCTCCGCGACCGCGACCCAGACGCCCAGGACTTCGTTCCAGACGAGGCGGAAGATGCGGTTCATGCTGGCGTGTGAGCTCATGGCGGGGCTTTCGGTAGATCCGGAAAATCAGGTCGTGGTGCGATGGGGGCGGTGCGGCGCGCAGGCCGGCGCGGCCTGCGCGGAGGCGGGCGTCAGAACGGCATCGCCGCCTGGAGCCAGAAGCGGTTCTCGTCGAGCGAGCCGTCCTGGTCGCGGCCCGTGGCCGTCGGGTTCGGGTTGTCGCCCAGGCGGTGCGACCAGGTCGCGTTCAGCGCGAGGCCGAAGTTGGCCGTCCAGCCGAGCGCGAGGCCCAGGCCCTGCAGCGAGTAGCTGTTGGGCGAGGCGGCGCCGGTGAAGCTGTTCTTGACGTTCACGCGCACCGACCCGTAGTCGTAGAACGCGGTGCCGTTGAAGCCGGCGGGCAGGCGCGAGCGCAGCTCGAGGCTCAGCAGCTGGCCTTCGGAGCCGCCGCCTTCGCTGGTCGGATAGGCGCGCACGCCGGTGGATCCGCCGAGGTAGAACTTCTCGGACGAGTCGAGGTTCTTCTGCGCGAACTGGCCCGACAGCGAGCCGTACGCCGACAGCGAATCGGTGATCGCCTGCTGGCGCGCGATGGCGTAGTCCAGCTTGGTGAAGCTGCCGGCGCTGCGCGTGGTCTGCGCATCGGCCGCGCGGTTGGGCGAGCTCGAGAGATCGACGCGGCCCTGCACCAGCGACAGGCTGGCGCTGTTGGCGCCGCCGCCGTGGAAGTTGTCGAACAGGTTGCCGTTGAGGCTCAGGCGCGCGGTGTCGATGTCGTAGTGCGTGGTGACCGCGCCGGCCGACAGGTTGTCGAAGTGCTTGCGGTCCAGGCCCGAGCTGAAGTACAGGTTCATCAGCCGCGTGCGGATGATCGGATAGCTGGCCTCCAGGCCGGCCGTCTCGGAGGTGCCGTGCGCATCGAGCTGCTCGAACTCGGGCGCGACCACCTTGTAGTTCAGGTAGGACGCGTTCGCGCCGACGCGCCAGCCGCGGTCGCCCACCGGCAGCGTGTAGTCCAGGCGCACGTAGTCGCTGCCCTGGGTGTGCAGCAGCGTCGCCTGGGCCTGGTCGCCGATCTTGAGCGGGCTGTTGAGCGTGGCCATGACGGTCTCGCGCACCGCGCCGGTCGAACGCGAGCCGGTGTTGTCCAGGATGGCGCTGCCCGTCGCGAACTCGGTGTCGCCGACGTCCAGCACCAGGTCGGTGGCGCCGGGGTTCGCGCCTTCGGCCAGCCGCGCGGTGGCGTGCACGCCCGGCGTGTCGTTGATCAGCAGCAGCGCGCGGTCGAGCGAGTCGCCGTTGACCGGCGCGCCCGGCTTCTGCGCGGCCTCGACGATGCTCGTCAGCATCTCGGCGGGCACGCGCTGCGCGGTGCCGTCCATGCGCAGGCTGCCGAAGACGCCTTCGACGACCTGGATCGTCACGACGCCGCTGGTGATGTCCTGCTTGGGCAGGTACGCGCGCACGACCCAGCCGTCGTTGCGATAGGTGTTGGCGACGGCGATCGCGGCGTTCTGCAGGTCGCTGAAGGTCAGCGGCTTGTTCACCAGGCCGGCGACGACGGCTTGCAGCTGGTCGTTGGTCAGCAGCGAGTTGCCGGCGAAGCGGAACGCGGTGACCGTGACCGTGGCGCCGCCGAGCGATTCCATCGGCGTGGGCGCGACGAACTCCGGCGCCGACTTCTGAGGCAGCACGGTCTGGCGCTGCTGCTCGATCTGCTTGAGGACCGAGCCGGCATCGGGCACCGACTGGGCGTGGGCGAGCGTGGTGGTCGCCAGGGTGGCGCAGGCCAGCAGGCGCGCGGGGAAGGGCGGGAGTGGACGCTGCATGGAGTCTGAGCCTCGCAATCGGTTACTTTTTATGAGCGACTCAAATGCTATGAGCCGCTATCACTTCTTAACGCTCGATAAGGATCGTGTTCCTGGCGTTTAAACGGCTGATCGGCCGCACGGCTTGCGTCACGAAGCCGGATCGATGTAGGGAATGCTTGACGCCGTAGGCCGGCGGCCGGTCTTCAGAAACGCCGAAAAGCGTCCGATATCCAGGCCACTCCTCCCGGAGGGCCGCGGCGCGGCGAGATCCTGTGTCGGCTTCGACACGATCTACAGCTTTTCGCGCACCCGGCCGATACACAAGGCAGGACCC
>FTDG01003109.1_pt1 | contig 11450 bp, 12 predicted proteins | sample 1639751 | NCBI WGS metagenome assembly FTDG01 (sample SAMEA3914869, study PRJEB12502) | metagenome | biome: forest; material: soil | place: USA | collected 2012-03-12 | depth 0.1 m
CGGGCGCCGCCCCGGCCGCGCCGCCCGACGCCACGATGGTGCTGCGCCCCGAGGCCGCCAAGCCCGCGTCGCCGGCCGATTCGGGCCAGCGCATGCTGGCGCTCGAGGAGGGCATCGCCCGCGTCACCAGCGCGCTGGCGGGCGACACCTTCCGTCTCAACGAGGTGCTGCGCAGCATCCTGCAGACCATGCACGACGCGCTCGGCTTCCGCAGCATCGTGTTCGGGCTGCGCGACCAGAAGACCGGCGTCATCACCGGCCGCATCGGACTCGGCGCGCCGGCCGCGGCGCTGGTGGCGCAGTTCCGCGTCGACGTCAACCCGAACGGCACCGTGGACCTGCTGTCGGTGGCCTGCCGCAAGGCCGCGGACACGCTCATCTCCGACGCGCTGGCCGACAACGTCCGCACCCGCCTGCCCACCTGGCTGCAGCGCGAGGCCGGCGCGCGCAGCTTCGTGCTGCTGCCGCTGACGATGAAGGGCGCGCCGTTCGCGCTGATCTACGCCGACCACGCGGCGCCCGGCGGCATCGTGCTGGGCGAGCGCGAACTGGGCCTGCTGCGGACCTTGCGCAACCAGGCGGTGATGGCGTTCAAGACGGCGGGCTGAGCGGGCGGCGGCCGGTCTCCCGCCACGGCGCCGGCGCCCCTCGCTCACCCACCCGCGCCGCCCTCGAGCGACACCAGCAACGCATTCAGCTCCGCGATGACCCAGCTGTCCGTGTCGTCCACGTCCAGGTCCGAGGTGTTGGTCAGGACGAACGCCGCCCTGCTGCCGTCCTGTTCGACGACCGCGTCGGCCAGGAAGCCTTCGATGGCGCCGTCGTGGACAAGCACCGTGCGGCCGGCGAGCGTGCTGGCCGCCCAGCCGACGGCGTAGTCGCCCGCGGCCAGGGCGCGCAGGCGCTGCACGTAGCCCGCGGGCAGCGGCGTGGCGGCGCCCGCCAGTGCGCGCAGGTTCCATTGCAGCCAGGTCGCATAGGCCCGCGCCGTGGTGGCGAACAGGCCGGCGGGGGCGAGGGTGTCCAGCCAGGCCTGCACGTCGGGGTCCTCGGGCTCGGCGAGCGTCAGCCGGCCCGGCTGGCCCCAGTAGCCGTGCGGCTGCGCGGCGCCGGCGAGCTCGGGCCGGCCCCAGCGACCCGCGACCTCCAGCGGCTGCGTGATCTCCGCGTCGAACAGCGCCTCGAAGCTGCGCCCGGTGGCGCGTTCCAGCATCGCGGCCGCCACCACGTAGCCGGCATTCGAGTAGGAAAACGTGCTGCCCGGCACGACGCCGTCCAGCGGCGGCTGCTGCAGCACGTGCGCGGCGAGGTAGAGGCGACGTCCGGCCTCGTCGGTGGGCAGCGTGTCGGTGGTGGCCTGCAGGAAGGCGGCGAAGGCGTCGAGGTCGTCGCTGCCGGTGTAGGGCCGCACGCCGCCGCGGTGGGCCAGCAGCTGCTCCAGCGTCACGCCGGCGTAGGCGGGCAGCATCGTCGCCTGCAGCTCGGGGAGGGCCTCCCCGATGCGGGTGTCCCAGCGGATCGCGCCGCGCTCGATCAGCCGGGCCGCGACGACGGACGTCATCGCCTTGGTGTTCGAGCCGATCGAGAACAGCGAGTCCGGCGCGACGGCCGTCTTCGTGGCCAGCACCGCGAGCCCGGCGCTGCCGGTGTCGATCCGGCTGGACGTGACGGTGCCCGCTGCAGCGCCCGCGAAGCCGGCCGCCACGCCGCTGGCGGCGGCGGCCTGCGCGGGCGTGCGCACGCGGGCGTCGTCGTCGTCGCCGCAGCCGGCCAGGCCGGCTGCCACGGCGATGACAAGAAGGCCTGAGTGCCACGGTGAATGCGTCGTCGTCATGGATCTTCCTTGCCGGCCGCGGGCCGCCTCGTGTTGGGGTGGGCGCATTCTTCGCAGGCGCGGCTTTGGCGTTCCTTAAGACCGCCGCCCGCACAATCGGGGCCCATGCACCTGATGCTCATCGAGGACGACCTCGACCTGGGGCGCGCGCTCACGCAGTCGCTCAAGGCCGAGGGCTTCAGCACGCAATGGCTGCGGCGCGCCGGCGACGCGCCGCCCACGCTCGCCGGCGAGCCGGTCGACTGCGTGCTGCTGGACGTCAACCTGCCCGACGCCAACGGCCTGGAGCTGCTGGCCCGCTGGCGCCGCGCCGGCCTGGCGCTGCCGGTGATCGTGATCTCGGCGCGTTCGGCGCTGGAGGACCGGCTGAGCGGGCTGGACGGCGGCGCGGACGACTACATCGTCAAGCCGTTCGCCACCCGCGAGCTGGTGTCGCGCATCCACGCCGTGATGCGGCGCTACGCCCAGCAGGCCAGCGAGGTGTGGCGCTTCGGCGCGCTGGCGATCGAGCCGCGCCGGCATGCGGCCACGCTCGACGGCCAGCCGCTCGACCTGTCGCCGCGCGAGTTCCGCCTGCTGCTGGAGCTCGCGCGCGAGCCCGGCGCCGTGGTGCCCAAGGGCGTGCTCGCGCAGCGCCTGGAGCCGCTGGGCGACGCCGTGAACTTCGGCGCGATCGAGGTGCACCTGTCCAACCTGCGGCGCAAGATCGGCGCCCAGCGGGTGCGCACGGTGCGCGGCGTCGGCTACATGTTCGAGCCATGAGGCGGCTGTTCGAAGCCTCGCTGGTGCGGCGCGTGATGCTGTCGCTGCTGGGCGCGTTCGTGCTGGTGTGGGTGGTGCTGCTGGCCTTCGAGTATTGGCAGGACAGCGACTACGCCGTGCTCGATCGCAAGCTGGCGGCGATCACGCGCGGCCTGGTCGCGGACCTGGGCGACATCGCCGATCCGGCCGAGGCCCGCGGCACCGTGGCCGGCCTCGAGCGCACGCTCAACCGCAGCTACCGCGACGACGCCGTCCCGGCGACGATGGTGGTGCAGCTGCAGGATGCCGCCGGACACCGCGTGTACGCCTCCTCGCCGTGGGCCGGCGCCATCGCCGCCGCACACCCTGGCGCGAGCCGCCTCGAGCGGCCCGGCGCGCGGGCGCTGCGCCTGTTTCGCGTCGACGGCGCGCGCTGGTCGGTGAGCGTGGCCCAGACGGAGGTGCCGCGGGCCTGGGTGCTGCGGATGCTGGCGTTCGAGCTCACGATGTACATGGCGATCGCGCTGCCCTGCGTGCTGCTGCCGATGTGGCTGGCGGTGTCGCAGGGACTGCGCCCGTTGCGCCGGCTGTCGCAGGCGATCGCGGCGCGCGATCCGGAGGACCTCGGCGCCACCGGCCTGGTCGCGCGCCACCGCGAGCTGCGTCCGCTGGTGGGCGCGATCGACGAACTGCTGTCCCGGCTGCGCGCCAAGGTCAACCGCGAGAACGCGTTCATCCACGACGCGGCGCACGAGCTGCGCACGCCGATGGCGGTGATCTCGGCGCAGGCCCACGGGCTCGCCCAGGCCGCGGACGCGCAGGCGCGGCGCGAGGCCGAGGCGCGCCTGGACGGCTCGCTCGCGCGCGCGGCGCGCCTGGTCGACCAACTGCTCGCCCTGGCCCGCCTGGACGACAGCCACCAGCCGCGGCGCGACATGGTCGACGTCAGCGCCCTGGTGCAGCAGGAGCTCGCGCAGCTGGCGCCGCGCGCGATCGCCGCCGGCCTCGAGCTGGACCTGGACGCGCCCGAGACGCTGGCGTTCCCCGTCGAGGCCGTGGCGCTGCGCTCCATCGTCCGCAACCTCGCCGTCAACGCGATCCTGTACGTGCCGCACGGTGGGCGTGTGCGGGTGTCGCTCGAAGCCGGTGAGGCCGGTGACATCGGCCACGGCGGCCTGCGGCTCGCGGTGGCGGACGATGGTCCCGGCATCGCGCCCGCCGAACGGGCCCTCGTGTTCGAACGCTTCATGCGCGGCGCCGGCCACGACGTCGCCGGCTCCGGCCTGGGCCTGGCGATCGTGCGCCAGGCGGCGCGGCGGATGGGCGGCGAGGTCGCGCTGCATGACGGGCTGGACGGGCGCGGATGCCGTTTCGAGGTGCGGCTGCCGCCGCCCGGTGCGCGGCTTCGGTGACGTGCCGCCGCCGGGTCGGCAGTTCTGGTCGCGCTCGCGCCCGGAGCGAACGGTCGTTCGTGTGAAAGTTGGCCGCGCGTCAGCTCGCGGCCACCTTCGCGCTGCGTTCCCTCGGTACAGTGAGGTCGGCCCGATCGCCGGGACGGGCACACGACGAAGAACAAACGAGCGACCGAAGGGCGCCGCATGGACCAGATTGCGACCGAATACCTGGAGACCTATGCCCGCGGGGCGACGGTCGACGGGGGATGGACCTATGCCAAGGCGCTGCTGCAGGCGCGCCTGGACTACACCGACCAGAGCCTGCGGCGCCTGGACAAGCTGCTGCGGCAGATCCGCGAACGCGCGCAGCCCGCGGCGGCGGACCTGGAGACGGCGGCCGGCCGCAACTTCGTCGCGCTCGTCGCGTTCTACGTCATCGAACTGGTGCGCCGGCGCACGCAGGCGCACGTCGAATGGCACGACCGCGCGGCGGCCGCCCGCGCATTGCCCGCCGGCGTGGAGCTGCCGGAGGGCGAGGGCGGCCGGCTGGTCGCCTGGGCGCCGCACCAGCGCGCCGCGTTCTTCCCGCTTGCCTGGGTGCTGGGCCAGGTGCTGGGGCAGGGCGCGCTGCGCTCGCCGGCCGACTACGTGGCGGGCGTCGCCGCGCACCTGGGGCGCGACGGCCCGCCCGCGTGGTGGTCCGGCATGGACGCGCTGGGACGGCTGGCGTCCTGGCAGATGATGATGGCGGCCGACGGCGGCCACGTGCTGCCCACGATGCTCGGCGCCGATCGCCCGCAGACCTGGGTGACGCTCGCCGGCGGCGTGCCCGGCGAGGATCTGCGCAGCGCCGTCGAACGCGGCGGCCGCCGGCTGGAGGACAACCCCGACGGCGCCGCCTGGCAGGTGCTGGCCTACGACGGCATCGCCGACCTGGCGGGCGAGCGGGTCGATGCCGTGATGGTGATGCTGGTCACCTACGGCGCGACGCCGCTGCGCCTGAAGATCGCGTTCCCGTACCGGCCGGCCGCGGCGGGCCGCCGCTTCGCCATCCTCGAGCCGACGCTGCGCGAATCCAACGTCGGCCAGGAGACGGTGGCCATGCTGGGCGCGGCCATGCAGCGCGGCATCGAGAGCGTGAAGTGGGCGTTCGGCGCGACCTGGGACGAGCTGCGCGCGACGCGCGCCACGCCTGCGCGCGCGCGCCCGGCCGCGGAACGAGCGCCCGCGCGGGGGCGGGCGGCCGCGCGCCCCCGCGCACGCGAGACCGCGTCGCCGGGTGCGGCCGGCAAACCGGGCTGGCTCAGGCGCCCGGCCTGGAAGTTCTGGTGACGGCCGCGCTCACTTCGTCTTCGCCGCCGCCAGCAACTGGGCGATGACGTCCTTGGGCGAGCCCTTCTCCTCGTTCCAGAACTTCGAGATCACGTCCTTCATCGCGCCTTCGACCGCCGGCGAGACCGCCATGTCGTGCGCGATCGAGGGCACGAGCCCGCCGTTCTTCGTGGTCGCGGCGAAGTCGGCGGCCGAGCGCTTGGCGCACTCGTCGAACTTCTCGAGCGACACGCCCGCGCGCACCGGGATCGAGCCCTTGTTCAGGTTGAAGACTTCCTGGAACGCCGGCGACATGATCGCGGTCGCGAGGTCCTGCTGCGCCTTCTGGTTGGCCGGGTCCTTGACCTTGAACATCGCGAAGCTGTCGACGTTGTAGGTGTAGGCGTTGGCCGTGCCGGGTGCGGGGAAGCAGCCGAAGTCCTTGCCCGGCGCCTTGCCCGCGGCCAGGAACTCGCCCTTGGCCCAGTCGCCCATGAACTGCATGCCGGCCTCGCCGCGGATCACCATCGCCGTGGCCAGGTTCCAGTCGCGGCCCGGGGCGTTGTGGTCGATGTAGCCCTTGATGCGCTTGAAGGTCGCCAGCGACTTCTCCATCGCCGCGCCCTTGAGCGCCGCCGGATCGAGCTGCACGAAGGCCTTGCGGTAGAAGTCCGCGCCGCCCACGCCGAGGGCGACGGTCTCGAACAGCTCGAACTCCTGCCAGTTCTGGCCGCCGTGCGCGACGGGCGTGATGCCCGCCTTCTTCAGGGCTTCGGCGGCGACGAAGAACTCGTCCCAGGTCGTCGGGACCTTGGCGCCGGCCTTGCGGAAGGCCTCGGGGTTCGTCCACAGCCAGTTCACGCGGTGCACGTTGACCGGCACCGCGACGTAGTGGCCCTGGTACTTCAGGCCGTCGGCGATGACCTTGGGGATCAGCGCGTCCCACTGGCCGGCCTTGGCCACCGAGTCCATGTTCTCGAGCACGCCCTGCTGCGCCCATTCGATGATGGCCGGGCCCTTGATCTGCGCGGCCGACGGCGGGTTGCCCGAGATCACGCGCGACTTCAGCACCGTCATCGCGGCGTCCCCGCCGCCGCCGGCGACCGCGAAGTCCTTCCACGTGTGGCCCTGCTGCTGCAGCGTCTGCTTGAGTGCCGCGGCCGCCTTGGCCTCGCCGGGCGAGGTCCAGTAGTGCAGCACCTCGACCTCGCCGGCCCACGCGGTGGCCGCGGGCAAGGTCGAAAGGGCCGCGATGGCGGCGAAAGACAGCGCTGTCAATTTTGCATGCATGCGGGGACTCCGTGAGTGAAGTGAGGCAATCTACGGCGGGTGGCCGCGTGGGGTCAGAGGGATTTCCCGGGGCACGGGCCGGGGTGCGCAAGAGCGGTCGCCGACCCGGATCGTGCCCTCCGGCATCGGCCGGATTCCGGTTGGCAGCGCCCGCCTCGCCGGGTAATGTACGTGCCGGCGCAACAGACTCCAGTCCGTCCTGCCGGACCCCGCCGATGACCGACTCATCCCGATTCCGATGCCCGGCGTGTGGATTCGCCGTGTTCAACCGTCGGCTCGCCACCTGCGAATCCTGCAAGGCGCCGCTGCCGGCCAGCCTGAGGTTCACCGAGAACGACCTGGCGCGCATGGAGGCCGAGTCCGCCCGGATCGAGAAGATGCGGCGCGACATGGCGCAGGAGGCTGAACGGCTGGAAGAGGACAGGCGGCGTCGGCGTGGCGATGGCGGGTGAGCATGGCGGGCGATTGCCGCGAGCGGCCGGTCGCCAGCGACGGCTTGCCGTTCGTCACTGACTGAGGCAGAAGGGTGCCGCCGCGGCTTTCCGGTACCCTCGCTCGTTCTCGCGGTGCAGGTCGAGGCGCGAATGACACGCCGGCCCGCTCGCTCCTTTTTTCCTGCCAGCGAACGCCGTGCACCGAATTCATCGTCTCGCCGCCATCGCCTCCTTGTGCGTGGCCGCCGCTGCCGTCCACGCCCAGTCCGACGTCGATGCGGGGCTCGACGCGCTGCTCGATGCGCAAAGGCCCGAGGACGTCGCGGGCCTGCGCAAGGCCCTGGCCGGCCCGCTGTCCGTTCATTCCGCGCTCCTGTTCGCGCGAGCGAAGGCGGGCAGCGCGCGACGGAGCGCGCTCATCGAGACGCGCAGTTCCGGTTTTTCGACGGTGACCTTGCTCGTCGACCGCGGCACCGAGGCCTGGATGTACGAATGGTCGTCCCTGGTCCATTCCTGCGGCTGCCAACGCGACCATGAAGTCGGCAACAGCCTGAGCGAGATCACGGCAGCCGGGTTCGAGGAGGCCTGGAAGGTGCTTGAAGGCCGGAAACAGGGTCCGCCGGCACTCGATCGCGCCCACGGCGGCGAGCAGGCAGATTCTGGCTACGACGGCGTTGTGCAGATGCAAGCCGGCAGCCAGCGGCGCCAGTACCTGATCAGTCCGGATGACGAGGAGACGCTGCGCAGATCCAGCAAGGTCGAAGATTTCATTTTCGGCAAGACGGTGCTCGGACTGGGCGAATACCACCCCGGCGTACGCCGCACGCCGGCCTGGTTGTCCGAGTTTCGGCGCAGCCTGTACGGCATCACCGGCACGCCGCGCAACAAGCAGCAGCGGGCGTTGCACGAGTCCGTCGTCGCCGGTCGCTGGGACGAGGCCGGCGCGCTCGTCCAGGCCGGCGCCGACCCCGACTTCCTGCGCGGCGACGGCACGACGCTGCTGACCTGGGCCGTGGAGGCCGGAAGATGCGACGTCGCCACCCACCTCGTGGCGCTGGGCGCCGATCCCGCCAAGCCCGATTTCATGGGCGACATTCCCGCGGAACTCGCCAAGCGACCCGGCGCGAATGGGCGTGCGGCGTGCCCGGAGTTGCCGACGGATCGCTGAGCTGCGGCGCAACCAGTAGCGGACGTTGGTGGACTTAAGACGGGTACTTGCGGCCGTCGACAGCCTCCGATTTCGGTTAGGCTGGCGTTGACGCGGCCGAGGCCGCCGGCTGAGGTCGATCATGGTATGTCAACGCTTTCCGAAGAACGCCGCAGGAGACTTCTACACGACCGGTGAATGCCTCTCTTGCGGCATTCCCGAGTATTGGGCTCCTGAATGTCTCGCGCCTCTCGACGACCCGGGGAATGAGCTTAGCGACACTTATTTCCTGCGTCAGCCTGCCACGCCGGAGGAAGTTCGCAGGGTGTGCACCGCTGCCAAGTCGTGCTGTGCCGACGCCATCCGCTACGCCGGTACGGACGCCGTGATACTCGGTCTTCTCGACAACAATCCGCGGTACTGCGATTTCCCGCATGGCCTTAGGCCGCCGGTAGATTGAATCATGTCGACTGGCAGATCACTGCCAGGAGCGGTCCTTCGCGAACGACCGGCGTCGGGGCGCGCGATGAACGGCTACGATCCAGTGGTCAGCGTCGCGGAACGGTAGACGTACGGCCACAGCCGTCCTCGCAAGAGGTGCAGGCTTCGACACCTGCCGCTGACAACTCGCCGCCGCTTCCGGCCAGGAGCTGCCGTTCGCGACCGTCGGCTTACGAGCATCTCAACACGCAGGCCACGACCTACTTCCGGGGAAAGCCAGGAGATGCTGATTGCGACACCCGAAGTAGGATCGTGCAGCTGCAAGGCCCCTGTCTCCTAAATCCCAGCAAATGAAGAGCGTCGTTCCGCTTGCCGTCAAGATAACCATCGGCGTATTAGCCATATTCCTGGCCAACGAAGTTCTCCGTGCGGTGGTCGAATTCCCTGTACTCGCGGCAAACTTGACGGCCTCGTCGATGGTCACGCTGGAGTCGATCGCCGCTCTTGCGGGTCTAGCTGCGTTGATCCTAGTCCTGCAGCGCAAGGCTTTGGGTAGGTGGATATCGATTGCAGCACTCGGAGTGGCCTACCTGCATCACGTGATGTCGTGGCTTTCGAAACTTCAAGCTGGTGATGAACGGTTCACGGCTGAGGATACGGGCGCAGCCATGTTCGAGGCTGTGCTGTTCTTTGCTTTCATTTCGTTGATTGCCAGCATGTTTTTCTCCGGTACCGTGCGGGCATACTTCAGCGGCACCTCTGGGACGGCGGAAGGCTCGTGATGCCTTGCCCGTTGTCGGCCAGGAGCGGGCGATGATTGACGACCGCTTGTCTGCGGGCTGATGGGATTGGAGGCAAGACTTGGGTCAGAGGATTCTTCGACGTGCGACGGCAACCCTTGGCGCGCTGATCGTCGCGACCGTTGGCGGCGTGGGCATCTGGTTCAACCTCGACTTCAACCGCGTTTACTTTCCGATCGCCTCCGTCGTGAGTGCCATTGCGGATCCAATCGTGATCGCATGCTTTTTGGCGCTGATTTACTTCGCCGCGGTCTGTGGGTCGGGTCGGTGGGCGCCCTGGAGGCAGCAGGGCTGATTCAAGGTTACCTTTCAGGCGGCGCCGTGAGGCTTTCCGAAGTCAGCAACGGGTGGGGCATGGCCAAGCGGTCGTTCCGAAGACGAAGCTTCGCTAAAAGCTGCCGTACGATATCGATCACGTTCGGCGTGCTGCCGACCACAAGCGGGTTTTCGCGAACGACCGCTACGCAGGTTCGTGCTGTTCGACTGCAGTACCCTCAGAGGCTTCGGACTATAAAGATGCAAGCTTGGATACTCGCAATCGTGTTGCCGCTGGCATCAACCTCCTCGTGGTCTGCTGAGGGACTTTAGAGTGCTGACTACTTGCGCTGCGAGACAAGGTCTAACAGCGAGACGCCTGCGCTCATGGATTGCTTGGCCGTTGAATTCAAGCGGCAGGACGTTCGGTTGAACGTAGCCTACAAGCAGTTGCTCGCGAAGCTCTCTCCGAAGAAGGCTGACGAACTTCGCAGGGTTCAGCGCGCGTGGCTGGCGTATGTCGAAGGCGAGTGCAGTTTTCTGTACGACGCCGATGATTTCAGTGGGAGTCTGGATCATCTCACTGCCGAGTCCTGTCAGGTGGAAGAACGGGCGAAACGCGCCAACAGCCTTGAAGGCTTGGCAAGGCACTGACGCTAACATCCGCAGCCGGCCAGCAGCAGTCGTGAACCGACGACCGCTACGGAGCTAGACTCGGATCGAAACAGTCAATCGAACAATCCCTCTCGCGACCAAATCGACATGAACAACCCGAAACCGACCCTGGCAATCCTCCTGACGGCAATTGCCGTTGGCCTCAGCGGTTGTGCGGCGAGCTATGATCCCAAGTCGCTGACTCCCGTCGCCACTTCGTCGAGCCTGACGCTGAACGAGGCCTTTCGTTACGAATGGGAACTCGGCGGAATCTGCACCATGCGTGTCCAATTTACGCTGGCGCCTGGCACCTATCTTTCTCAGGTGCAGAACGAGAGCGGCACCTTCTTCAGAGGACCGCTCAAGGCGCTCGAATCGAACATGGTGTATTCGACCTGCAATGCCGCCCAAGTGGGCAAAGGGTTGAAGATCGATGCTGACATCTTCATCCCGAAGAGCGCCCAAGAATTGCCCAGGATATTTTTTCACGAACCGCAGAACGGCGCCTATGACTTCACGTTGACAGCGCTGCAAGGCGGTGACGAAGGTGCAGGTTTGACTCAGACATCTACGCAGGCTGCGATGGCGGTACCGCACGCAACCCCGATTGGAGGCGGCGTTGGGGCGGGACTGGGCGCCGGCATCGTGATGGCATTCATCGTCGCCGACTACGGAAAGATCAAAATCGTTCCGGGCCAGAAGGACGATGCCTTGAAGCGGGCCTTGGCGCTGCCCTAAACAGGGCGCACGTCGGTGCGACCGGGGTCGTGGAACTTGCTCCCACCGGTTACTGGCCGCGAGGAGCCTTTGGGCGTCCCTGCGCGGCCACAAGCCGTGAGTGGTCGAGGTCGGCTTTCGGGCCAGCTGGCTTGAGAGAGCGGTGGCCCCAATGCGAGTTCAACCCATCATCCCCGGCGTGAGCAAGTTTTTCGTCGCGCTCCTTCTCGTCGAGATGCTGGTGACGGTGGTCTTCGCATGGTGGTCGTGGTTATGGCTCGCATGGGCGAAGTGCGGCCCAACTGCATTTTCCGGCTCGCCGGATGCGGCTTACCTCTACTACTCTTGCGAAAGCGGGGCTATCTGGTGAATCGCCCCGGCTTTCGTGGAGGCCAGTTGGTGTGAGTCAGGTCGGGACGGCCTGACCTACGA
>FTDG01000573.1_pt1 | contig 11422 bp, 3 predicted proteins | sample 1639751 | NCBI WGS metagenome assembly FTDG01 (sample SAMEA3914869, study PRJEB12502) | metagenome | biome: forest; material: soil | place: USA | collected 2012-03-12 | depth 0.1 m
CCCAGCAGCTGGGCCTGCAGCCGCATCGCGTCCAGCGCGAGCGCCGACGCGTCGGCCTGGCCGTGAAGCTCGCCCTCGAAACGCTGCACCTGTTCGGCGAGCGCCATCGCGCCGATCGTCACCAGCGCGCCGCGCAGCGAGTGCGCGGCCGCGCGCCAGCGGGCGAGATCGTCGTCGCCGCCGGTGACCGCGAGCGCGGGCTCGCCGGCCGAGTACAGCTGGACGAACGATGCGGCGGCGCGCTCGAGCACCGCCTGCGTGCCGCCGACGGCATGCAAGGCCTGCGCGATGTCGATGCCGTCGATGTCGGCCAGGCGCGCACGCGCGTCGGCGGCTGCCGCCCGGCGCACGTCCGGCACGACCGCGCCGGCGATCACCGGATCGGCGGGCGTCAGTGCCGGATCGGGCACGCGCGGCAGCCACTTCAACAGCGTCGCGTAGAGCACCTCGGGATCGACCGGCTTGGCCGTGTGGTCGTTCATGCCCGCCGCCAGGCACGCGTCGCGGTCCTCGTTGAACGCATTGGCCGTCATCGCGATGATGGGCGTGGCGAGGTCGCCGCCGGCGCGGATCGCGCGCGCCGCCTGCAGGCCGTCCATCGTGGGCATCTGCATGTCCATCAGGATCAGGTCGTAGCGCCGCGCCGCGGCCATGTCGACGGCGCGCGCGCCGTCGCCGGCGCAGTCGACGTCGAGGTCGACGACACGCAGCAGCTCGCCGGCCACCATCTGGTTGATCGGGTTGTCCTCGGCCAGCAGGATGCGCCGGCCGCGGTGCAGGCGTCGCAGCGCGGCGCCCGCGGCGGCCCTGTCGGGCGCGGCCTCGGCGACCACCTGGCGGCTGATCACGCGCACGAGCGCATCGTGCAGCGCCGACGCCGTGATCGGCTTGACCAGCACCGCGTCGAAGTGCGCGCCGCGCGCCTGCTGCCACATCAAGGCGTCGTCGAACGCCGAGACGAGGATCGTCCTGGGCTTGCTCGTGCCGGGCAGCTCGCGCAGCTGGCGCAGCGTCTCGATGCCGTCGGGCGCGGTCATGCGCCAGTCGATCAGCATCACGTCGTAGGGCCGGCCGGCGGCGATCTCGATGGCCGCGCGCGAAACGGCCGCGCGTCCGCTGGCGCAGGCGTCGACGTCGAAGCCGAGCGCGCGCAGCCGGTCGCCGAGCGCGTCGAGCGCCTCGGGCAGGTCGTCGACGAGCAGCGCGCGCAGGCCGCGCGGCAGCACGACGGCGGTGGTGTCGCGCGCGTGCGTGACGCGGCGCAGCTGCGCGGTGAACCAGAAGCAGCTGCCTTCGCCGACCGCGCTGCTCATGCCGACGTCGCCGCCCATCATCAGCGCCAGGTGGCGCGTCAGCGCGAGGCCGAGGCCGGTGCCGCCGTGGCGCCGCGTGGTGGAGCTGTCGGCCTGCTCGAAGGCGGTGAACAGGCTCTTCTGCTGGTCGGGCGACAAACCCGCCCCCGTATCGCGGATCTCGAAGCGGATCAGCATGTGCTCGCCCGCCGCGCGCTCCACGGTGCAGGCGAGCCGCACCCAGCCGCGCTCGGTGAACTTCACCGCGTTCGACAACAGGTTGATCAGCGCCTGCGACAGGCGCGTCGGGTCGCCGCGCAGGTGGTCGGGCACCTCGTCGGTGTCGAGGACGAGCTCCAGCCCCTTGTCGCTCGCGCGGCCGGCGACCATCTCGAAGGCGCGCTGCAGCAGCAGGTCGAGCGAGAACTCGGTCTCCTCGAGCACCATCTTGCCGGCCTCGATCTTCGACAGGTCGAGGATGTCGTTGATCACCTGCAGCAGGTGCTTGGCGGCGTCGTCGATCTTGCCGAGGCGATCCTTCTGCACGGGCTCGCGCGCGTCGCGCGTCATCAGGTGCGTGAGCCCGATGATCGCGTTCATCGGCGTGCGGATCTCGTGGCTCATGTTGGCCAGGAACGCGCTCTTCGCGCGGCTCGCCGCGCCGGCGCGCTCGGCGAGGTCGCGCTGTGCCGAGAGCGCACGCCCCTGCGCCGCCACCGCCCGGCGGTGCGTGAACAGCAACAGCACGACGCTGCCCGCGAGCGCGAGCCAGACGGCAACCGCCAGCGCGACCTCGCGGTACCAGGCGGTGTAGATGTCGTCGCGCGCGAAGCCGACGATGACGTAGAGCGGATACGGCTCCATCTGGCGGAACATCACGGTGCGCATCAACTGGTCGATCTGGCTTCGCGTGGACAGCTGCGTCGCGACCTTGCCCGCCGAGATCGCGGCGAGCATCTCGGGCGCGGTGATGCGCAGCGGCATCTCGTCGCCGAGCGGGGGCATCTGCGGGCGCCGCATCAGCACCTCGTTGCGCGGGTTGAACAGCGCGATGATGCCGTGGCGGCCGATGTTGAGCGGGGCGACGACGCGCTCGAAATCGTTCATCTCGATCGTGAGGTAGACGACGCCCGCGGGCTCGCCGTCGGCGCCGAGCAGTTGCCGCGCGAGCGGCAGCACCCAGCGCTGGCTGATGCGCGACTTGAGCGGCAATCCGATCGTCAATCCGGGCGAGTGGAGCGCGTCCTGGAAATAGCGGCGCTGCGCGACGCTGATAGGGTGCGCGGGATCGATGTTGGGGCCGAAGCGCACGATGCCCGAGGCGTCCGCGGCGCGGATCGACGGCGTCTCGGCGAGCTGGCGTTGCAGGCTCTCGAGCAGGCGCGAGAACTCGGCCTGGTTCTTCGCCGGAGCGTCGGCGCGCGCATCGATCATCGCGAAGTCGCGCGCCGCCGACTGCAGCACGAGGTCGGCCGACTGGACGCGCGCGAAGAAGTAGCGGTCGAGGTTGAGGGTGAGGTTCTCGAGGTCGCCGGCGGCGTCGGCCTCGTAGCGGTCGTGGCTGGCCTCGAGCGAATAGGCGAGGAACAGCCCGATCGCCAGCAGGACGACGACCGTCCCCCAGACCAGCCTGGATGTCGACCATGATGTCGATGCGGCCGAAGCGCCCGCATCCGTCTCGTTGCGGCTCGATTGCAATCGTCCTCCCAGACGTGCGTTCGTTTCTTGGCGATGTCTCGAATTTCCTGGCGATACCCCCATCCCCTGGGGCTCGTTCGGTATTCACACACGTTCGCGAGGGCTCGTCAAGGCGAAGCGGCGCGCCGGGGGATTCATCGAGACGCTTTGCCAACGAAGTCCGCATCCGCAGTCGCGCCGTGCAGGGCGGGCACTGCAATTGCCGAGGGGGACGGCCACGGCGAATCCCCGCCCGACAGCGCGACGCCGCCTCCCCGGCTCGCCGCACCGCACAAGACTGGAGAATTTCAATGAACGCCCACACCGCCCACATCGCCTTGAAGGCCGGCATCGCCTCGCTGTCGCTGATCGTCGCCGCCGGTTGCTCGACGACCGCCAGCGTCACCAGCCCGAACAGCGACAACGCGCCGCGCGCCCAACATCACGGCCACGAGGCCATCGACTCCGGTTATCACGAGACGCTCGACCGCCTTTACGCGTCGACGCCGGGCAGCCGCGAGCTCGTCCAGAAGGCGCGCGGCGTGCTCATCTTCCCGAGCGTGGTAGCGGCCGGCCTGGTCGTCGGCGGCGCGTACGGCGAAGGCGAGCTGCGCGTGGGTGGCACGGTCGACAGCTACTACAACACGACCACCGGTTCGATCGGCTGGCAGATCGGCGCGCAATCGCGTGCGCTCGTGTTCCTGTTCATGACGCAGGACTCGCTCGACCGCTTCCGCAACAGCCAGGGCTGGGCCGGCGGTGTCGACGCCTCGGTGGCGGTGCTCAAGGCCGGCGCGAACGGTGCGATCGACGGCAATGCGGCGCAGGCGCCGACGGTCGCGTTCGTGATGACCAACGCCGGCCTGATGGCCAACCTCACGCTCGAGGGCACGAAGGTCACGCGCATCAACTGATCGCGCGCTCGCCGAGACGGCGATACCCCCGGGGCCGCGCATCGCGCGGCCCTTCTTCATTTCGCCGTCAGCTGCAGCTGCGCGTGCGGCAGCCAGTCCTGCGGCTCGGCCGCGCCCGCGCCGTGCATCTTCGGCGAGGCCACGAACATGCGTTCGTTCGGCAACCCGCGCGCGGCGAGCGCGTCGCGCACGACCAGCGCGCGCGCGATCGCGAGCTGGCGCGCCGCGTCGGCCGGCAGCGGCAGCCCCGCCATCAACATCGCTTCCATCTGCGCCTGCGGCACGTCCTTGGCCATGCCCAGCACGTTGCGCGGCTTGGCGGGCAGCTTGGTGTCGGCATAGAGGCGCTTGACGAGACGCGAGCGGTCGTCGGCCGTCAATACGGGTTCCGGTATCGGCACCGACGTTGCCGACGGCCCGACCGCCGCGACCGCCTTCGGCGTCCCGGCGTCGCCGCCCTGCAGCAGCTCGCTGCGGCGCAGTCCGGCGAGCCGCGCCTCGAGGTTGGCCGCCTGCTGGTCGGCGTGCTCCTGCGCCTCGTCGGCCAGGCCGGTGATCGTCAGCTGCAGCGCCGGCCGGTCCTGCAGCGCCTTGGCCACGCTGTCGAAGGTCTTGTCGGCGCCGTCCCTCGGCCGCGCGGTGCCCGGCACGAACAGCACCTGGCTCAGGTCCGACTCGCCGCTGCCCGCCAGGAGCGAGAACGGCGACAGCACCGCCTTCTCGAGCAGGGTGACGACGAGCCGCACCACGAGGCCGCCGACGCTGAATTGCGGATCGTTGATCGAACCGCCGATCGGCAGGTTGACGTCGATGACGCCGTTGCGATCCTTCAGCAGCGCCACGGCGAACAGCACCGGCAGCTTCGTCGCGGTCGGACTGTCGACCTTCTCGCCGAAGGTCAGCTGGTTCAGCACGACGCGGTTGCCGGCCTCGAGGCGGCCGTCGGGCGCGATCTTGTAGTGCACGTCCATCGACAGCTTGCCGCGCTCGATCGCATACCCCGCGTACTTGGCGGCGTAAGGCGACAGCGGCGCGAGCTCGATGTCGCCCGCCTTCGCCTGGACGTCGAGGGCCAGCGGCTTGGCGAGCGGGTTGAGCCGGCCCTGGATGTCGAGCGCGCCGGTGCCGGCGACGCGACCGGTCATCGCGAGCGCGGCGAGGTCGGGCTTGCGCACGCTGAACGCGCCGAGCGTGCCGTTGATGCCGGTGAGGTCGGCGCTGTAGTTGGGGCGCACGAACCGGTCGGTGTACTCGACGCGCGCGTCCGTCCAGGCGACGCCGCCGATGCGGATGTCGGGCGCGTTCGCGTCCGTGCCCACGGCCGCGATCACCGCCGACGCGGCCGACGCCGGCAACTGTGCGGCCACCGCGACCGCCGCCGGCTCGCTCGCCGCGGCAGCCGCGGCCACGGGCGCCGACGTGGCGGCCGGCGGCGCGAGGTCGGTCAGGTTGAAGTGCCCCTGCTCGGTGACGACCAGCCGCGCCTGCGCCCCGGCCAACTTCACGCCGCCCACGACGACCACCGGCGCGCGCCCGGGCGCGAGCGTGATTTCGCTCGCGCTGGCGCTCAGCGACTGCCAGCTCAGCAGGTCGTCGGCGCCCGCGCCGGCGCTCGCGATGTCGGCGACGTGGCGCGCACGCGTGTGCAGGTCGGTGAGCACCGCGTCGCCCTTGACGTGCAGGCGCAGTCCCGCGTCCGATACCTCACCCTGTATGCCGCCACGCCAGCCGAAATCGGCGTGCAGCAGTTGCAGCGGCGAGGCGTCGGCGAGGTACGGGTCGGCCAGGTGCAGCGGCACGCGCTCGGCACGCAGCCGGCCCTGCCATGCGAGCGGCGCGAGGCCGAGACGCCCGTCGAACTCGAGCCGGCCGGCGGTCGCGGCGGTGGCCGCGGTCGTCCGGTTGGCCGCCGACACCCGGCCGCTCATCTTCAGCGCCGTCATCGCATGCGGCCGCGCGGGCCAGTCGGCGTCGGCGAAGGAAACCTGCAAGCCGTCGACATCGAGCGCCACCGGCGCCGCCGCCGGCGCGTCGCGCCAATGAACGCGCCCCGCGGCGACGGCGACGCGGCCGACGTGCGCGTGCCAGTCGCTCGACGTCGACGCGGCGGGCGCCGACGCCGATGCAGAAGCTGAAGCAGCGCCCTTGCCCGGGACCACCCACCGCGACACGTTCAGCGCGCCGGCGGCGTCGCGCTCGACCCAGAACTCGGGCTGCGTCAACTCGAGGCTCGCGAGCTCCGCCTGGTGATGCGACAGGTCGACGACCAGCCCGTCGATCGCCGCGCGCCGCCACGCGGCCGCCGGCACGGCGCGGCCCGCTTCGCGCAGCGCCAGGCCGTCGACGGCCAACTGGGCGACCGTGATCGTCGGCGCCGCGTCCTGCAACGCGCCGTCCCAGTGCGCCCGCAGCCGCGTGCTCAGCTCGCCTTCGGTCGCGGGCGTCCAATACGGTGTGAGGTAGGGCCGCAGCGGGCCGAGCGCCACGCGATCGACCGTCGCGTCGACGTCGCTTCGCTGCGCGCCGAGATGGCCGTCGACGGCGAACGCGCCCGCCGCCGGCACCGGCGCGGACGCCGCAGCGACGGGCGGGCGCACCGAGCTCGCCGCACTTGCCGCCGCCTCGGCCACCCAGCGGCCCTGCAGGTGGACGTGGACGGCGTCGCCCGGTGCGCAGGCGCCGCCGGAGCGGGCGACGCCGATGGCCGACACAGACGACGCCGCCGGCCCGGGAGGCAAGGGCCAGCGCACGTTCGCGAGCCGCAACTGCAAGTCATCGACGCGGTATGACGCCGACGGCGTCACCCGCGCGTCGCGCCAGGCGATATGCGCACCATCGAGATCGATCGCATCGGCCGTCACGCGCCACGGCGTCGCGGGCGCGCTGGTCGCGGACGGTGCCGACGCGGCCGGCGCCGGCGCCGAGGCGCCGCCGGCCATCGCGCGCGCGACGTTGAGTTCGCCGTGCGTGTCGCGGTCGATGGCGATGTCGAGCCCGTCGAGCGCGACACGCTTCAATGCGAGCGCCTGCTCGAACGGTCGCAGCTCGCGCACGCCGATCGCGAGCCGGTGCCAGCCGGCGAGCGCCCGATTCGCGGCGTCGACCAGCGCGACATCGTCCACGCCGACGTCGCCCGACAGCGACACGTGCGGCGAACCCTTGGCCGGCGCGTCGAACGACAGCGCCGCGTCGACCTTCATGCGCCCTCGCGCCGGATGCCAGCCGAGGCTCGCGGGCCAGTAGGCGAGCCACGGCGCAAGATCGACCTCGCCGGTGTGCAGTTCGATGTCGCCGACGCGTTCGACGCGGAACGGCGTGGCCTGCGCGTTGCTGTCCCAGCGCGCGCCATCGAGCACGAACTGCAGGCGCGGCGCGACCTTGATCTCGGTGTCGCCTGGCAGGTTCGACACGAAGGGCACGCCCAGGCGAATGTCGTCCACGCGATGCGCGCGTTGCACGAGCGGGTCGTCGAACGCGATGGCGCCGCCTTCGATTCGGATGTTGTAGACGGCGAAGCGCGGCGGCGCATCGTTCGACGGCGGCGCGGCGGGGCGCTGCGCGAGGTGGGCGACGATGTCGTCGAAGTCGAACCGGCCCGGGCCCGTGCGGGCGACGCGCAACGTCGGCGCGTCCAGCAGCACCTCGGTCAACACGGGCGCCCGATCCCACAACGACCGCCAGCCGAGGGCGACTTCGACGTGCGCGATCGTCGCGGCGTCGGGCGCGCCCGCGCGCGCGCCGGCGAGGGTCACGCCGTCGAGCCGCAGCCGCAGCGTCAGCGGATTGAAGTGCGCGTCGGCGATGCGCAGCGTGCGTCCGAGCGCCTGCGTGCCCTGCGCCTCGCCGAGGCGCCGCACGGCGATCGGCACGGCCAGCCATGCAAGGACTGCGAGCACCGCCAGCACGACGACGGTCCGCGCCAACCCGCGCCGCCAGCGGCGCCTGCGCGGGGTGGTGGGTCTGTCGTTGACGGATGAATCGGCGCTGTCCATGCACTGCCCATGATCGAGGAGGCATTTTCCCGGCAATCGCGCTCGTCACGCAATCGCGCGGGCCGACTATCGCCGTCGTCGGCCCGCGCGGTCGCAGACAAAAAGGGCACCCCCCAGCGCCCCAAACCGTCGTCGTCAGCCCGCCGCGAACGGCAGGCCGATGTATTCCGTTCCCAACGCGGTGAGGCTGCCGGCGTCGCTCGCGAGCAGGCTCGTGAAGTGCACGTCGTTGCTCCAGCGGCCGGTGAACCAGGCGTAGCGCTGGACATCGGCACGCGACTCGCAGGTGGCGACCATGTCGGTCATCTGCGCCTGCTGCTTGGCGAGCGTGTCGATCGCGACGCTGCCGTCGCCGACGTGCCAGTTCGCGAACTCGGTGACCCAGAACGGCTTGCCGTATTTGGCGAGGCGATCGAGCTGGTCGCCCAGGCCGTAGTCGTACCAATGAAAGGCGAGCGCGTCGATGCGCGGATCGCGTCCTCCGTTGGCGGCGCGGTAGGCGGCGTAGAACGCGTCGAGCCAGACGACCGGGTCGGCGTAGCCGGCCATCGTGCCCCAGGTCATCGCCGGGCCGACGATCTTCACGCCAGCCGCCGCGGCGACCGCCTCGTAGCCCGGCCACGCCGCGGCCGCCTGCGCCGGCGTCATGTTCGACTGGCCAACGAGGTTGGGTTCGTTGAGCACCAGCAGGTGCTGGATATCGGGATGCGCCGCGAGATAGGCCTCGACCGCCGCCGCGTCGTAGTTCGCGTTCCACAGCATCGGGACGTAGCCCATCGCATACGGGGTATGCGTATCCGACGGCGCGGCCGCGTTGGGCGTCGACGCCCAGTTGTACCACCAGCTCGCGCCGGCCGAGAGGGCCTGGAAGTCGGCGGCGGCGGCGAGGTCGTAGGCGACGCCGCGCTTCGTGCTCTTGGTCTTGGCGGGCGGTGGCGGTGGCGGTGGCGGTGGCGTCGGGCCCGATGCCGGCGGCGGTGGCGGCGGCGTCGGTCCGGCCGGTGGCACCGGTGCGGATGGCGGCGACGAAGACGTCGGCGTCGTGGCCGCTCCGCTTCCGCCGCCGCCGCAGGACGCGAGCGCAAAGCTCGCGGCGAGCATCATGAGCCGGCGACGCTGGTCCACGCCGGAGCCGGTCGGCGTTGCCGCGACATCCGTCCGAGCGGGGCCGCTCATCGCGACTTCACCATGTCGATGACCTTCTGGCGGTCGTCCGCGCTCAGCGCCTTGAAGCGGTCGCGCGCCGCCGCGGCCTGGCCGCCGTGCCACAGGATCGCTTCCTCGATCGTGCGCGCGCGGCCGTCGTGCAGGTAGCGCACGTTCGGATCGATCGCCGCGAGCAGGCCCAGGCCCCACAGCGGCGCGGTGCGCCATTCCTGTTGCGTGGCGTTGCCCTGCGGGAAGGTGTCGGCGAGGTCGGGACCCATGTCGTGCAGCAGCAGGTCGGTGTACGGCGCGATGGTCTGGCTGCGCAGTTCCGCGAAGCGGTGGTTGCTGCCGGTGGTCAGGCTCGCCACGTGGCACGCGGTGCAGCGCGCCTGCGCGAACAGCACCTTGCCTTGCGCGACGCGGGCCTGCATCGCGTTCTCGGCGGCGATCTGCGCCTGCGTCTGCGCGGCGGTCTGCGCGACGATCGTCGGGCCCGTGATGCCCAGTGGCTGCTCGCCCGCGAAGTGCCGCGCGGCCGGCACCGACAGCAGGCTGAGGTAGCGCTGGATCAGTTCGAGGTCGCTGTCGCTCAGCTCCGGCGTGGCGGTGTCGGCGGCGCGGCAGGCGGCGCCGGCAGCGGACGACGCGAGGCCGCACAGGTGCTTCGGGATCAGCGAGGTCGTGACGCCGATGTCGCCGTTGAGCGCGGCGGCGGTCTGCTGCGCAACGGTCGCCGACGTGCCGCGCCAGCCGAAGCGGCCCACGCGGTTGATCGTCGGATCCTTCAGGTCGGGCACGATCTGCAGCTTGCCGACCGCGTGGTCGGGGTCGCTCGCGCTGGCGGTGGCGAGCGCCTGCAGCGTCGACTCGGGCACGGCCTCGAGCAGGCCCATGCCGACCAGGTGCGGCGCGGCGCGCACCGACAGGTGCGCCGGCATCGGCAACGCGTTGCCCGAGAGATCGGTCAGCGCGTATTGCGGCGTCTGCAGCGTGTAGGCGGTGCCGTCCGGATACGTCCCTGCCGTATTCTTGTACGACGCGATCGTGAGGGTCGCCTGGCGGCCGTCGTAGGTCTTGCCGCCGTCGGTGACCAGGCCTTGCTCGAGGTGGCCGCCGAAGCGCGCGTCCGGCACGGGCACGCCGTTGGCGTCGTCGCCGGTCAGCACCACCATCGTGTTCAGCGCCGCGCCCTGCGCGGGCGTGCTCTTGCCGTCGTTGACGTGGCAGGCGATGCACGCCGGCTGCTGGAACTTCGGCCCGGCCTTGCCGGCCTGCGCGGTGAAGACGGGGTTGCCAGCCTCGGCATGCGCGCCGGTGAGGAAGGACGTGTGGAACAGCCGGCGGCCTTCCTGGAACGCCTGCATGTCGATGCCCGCGATGTTGGTGCCGGCCTGCAGCAGGTTCATCTCGGGTTGGTTCGACGTGTCCTCCTGCTCGGTCATCAGCGTGCCGCCGGCGAGCGCCTCGCCAGGCAGCACGTGCGAGTCCCAGGGGATCAGCGTCGGGTCGCTGCTCGGCCCACGGAACCAGGGCTGCGCGCCCGGCGTGCCGACCTTGTAGACGACGACGTCCGAGTAGTAGTTGAAGCGCCCGAGGTTGGGGTCGCCCTGGTCGCCCGCGAGGAAGATGCCCAGCTCGAACTCGATCAGGTCGCCGGCCTGAAGCGGACGCTTGAGCGACGCGGAGTCGGTGATCTGCTTGACGAGCACGAACTCGCCGTCCTTCGGCGGCACCGCGAGGTCGACGGTGTAGTTGCTGGTCGGATCGGTGCCGAGCGTGTCGTAGTTCGCGATCGGCGTCTTCAGCTCCTGGTTCGACAGCAGGCTGAAGTTGGGCAGCCGCTTCATGCCGCCGTTGTCGCCGTACAGCGCCACGGCCGTCGGGCCCGGCGCGTCGCCGTCGCGGCGGCCGATGAAGCCGGAGCGGAAGTTGGTGCCGTACAGCCACCACTGCGGCCGCACCACCACCGTCAGGATGTGGTTCTGCGGGTTGGTGGTCGAGACGTTGTCGTAGATGGTGATCTGGTGCGAGCGGCGCTCGAAGTAGTGCGCCGCGAACAGGTCGTACGGATCGCCGGTGCCCGGGGTGTCGGGCTGCTCGCGCGCATGGCGGTCGCGCACGCGGCCGCCGATCTGTGTCACCAGCGTGCCGTCGGCCAGCGTGTATTGCGTGCTGGGGTCGGTCTTGGCCCAGCTGAGCGGCGTGTAGCTGGCCGTCGTCACCGGGGGCGGGGAACCGCCGTCGCCGGTGCCCGTTCCCGTGCCGGTGCCCGCGCCGCTGGACGTCGAACCGCCCGATCCAGCGGAACTGCCCGTGCTGTCGGTGCCGCCCGACTTGCCGCCCCCACATGCCGCCAGCAGTGCGCCGGCCAGCAACACGCCCAACGCCGCCTTCCAGC
>FTDG01000424.1_pt1 | contig 11408 bp, 9 predicted proteins | sample 1639751 | NCBI WGS metagenome assembly FTDG01 (sample SAMEA3914869, study PRJEB12502) | metagenome | biome: forest; material: soil | place: USA | collected 2012-03-12 | depth 0.1 m
CCGCGCGCGTCGCGAGCTCCGACGCGATCCAGCCGCCCATCGAGAAGCCGATCACGAGCACGTCTTCGAGCTCGAGCCGGTCGAGCAGCTCGACGTAGCACGCGGCGAGTTGGGTGACGCTGTCGAACGACGCGGGCCGCGGCGTCCCGGCGAAGCCGGGGTGGGTCGGCGCAAGGACGCGGCGCGTGGCCGACAGCGCCTGCACGAAGCGCGCGACCGACGCCGGGCCGCCGCCGCCATGCAGCACGAGGACGGGTCGGCCGGCGCCGTGGTCGACCAGCGAGAGGGCGAGGCCGCCGGCGAAAGTCTCGATGCGGGAGCCGGGCGTGGCGGGGGGGTTCATGGCGAGCCTTTCTGGCTTGGCGTGACGGGCAGGACGGCCGTCGATCCGTATATAAAGAAGCTTATATAAAGATGATGATACGATGGCGACATCCCGAACGCAAGGCCTGCCATGTCCGCCGATCTCCAACCTCTCGCGCTCGCCGTCAAGCGCGTGCAGTACAAGCACCATCGGACGCTCGACGCGAAGCTGATCGAGATCGGCACCACGCTCGCGCAATGGGACGCGCTGCGGGCGATCGACCGCAACCCCGATTCGTCGTCGCACAAGCTGGCCGGCATCACGTTCCAGACCGACCAGTCCTTCGGCGCGCTTGCCAACCGCATGGTCAACCGCGGGCTGATCCGGCGTGTGGCGGGCGAGGGGCGGGCGATCCTGCACCACCTCACGCCCGTCGGCGAAGCGATGCTGCGCGATGGCTTCGTCGTCGTGAACAAGGTGATCGCGGCGTCGTTCAAGCCCTTGTCGGTGGACGAACGGGCGCAGTTGCTCGGCTTGCTGAGCCGCTTGTTCGAATCCGGCCTGGATTGAGCAACCGACGCGGTGTTTGAGCAACGTCGCAGCCGTTGCACGGCACGAACTCGACGTTGCCATCTTGTTTCTCGACCGGAAGGTGGGTAAAGTTGTGATTGAGAATCAATCTCAATGACACTTACAAACCCATAGAGAGTGCGCCGCGGCTCGGGCCCGACCCGAGGTCGAGCGGCGCGACAAAAAACAATGAACGTTTTCGGCTTCGGTTCAGGATGGCGATCGCGCGAGCTGCGACCGGCGCTCGTCGCGGTGGTCGTCGGCGTCGCGGCGATGCTCGCGGCGTGCGGCGGCAGCGACGGTGGCAGCGGCTCCGGCGCGGGCACGACGCCGCCGCCCGCGCCGCCGGCCGCCGGCACGATGTCCGCGGCCGCGTTGCTGGGCCAGAAGATCTTCTCCGACACTGCGCTGTCGGCCTCCGGCACCCAGTCGTGCGCGAGCTGCCACGTGCAGTCCTTCGCATCGGCCGAGGACTCGAGCGCCAGCGGCCCCGACCACGGCCTGCCCGTGCCGCTCGGCGGCGCCGGCATGAGCCTCTCGGGCTTCCGAAATACGCCCTCCCTGAAGTACGCGGCCTTCATCCCCGACTTCTTCTTCGACGCCGACGGCGCCCCCAACGGCGGCTTCTTCCGCGACGGCCGCGCCGCGACGCTGTCGGCGCAGGCGGTGCTCCCGTTCACGACCGATTTCGAGATGGCCAACGCGGGCTCGGCGGCCGTCGTCGCGAAGCTGCGGACGCGTCCGTACCTGGCCGACTTCGTCGCGCTGTACGGCGACGCCGCGCTCGCCGACGCCGACACGGCATTGGCGCGCATGGGCGACGCGCTGGCCGCCTTCGAGCGCGAGAACCCTGACTTCGCGCCGTTCTCGAGCAAGTACGACGCGTGGCAGAACGGCCAGGCGCAGCTCACGGCGCAGGAGCTGAACGGCCTGCGGCTGTTCAACGACCCGTCCAAGGGCAACTGCGCGGCGTGCCACCCGAGCACGTCGACCAGCGCGACGCCGCCGATGTTCACCGACTTCAGCTACGACAACCTGGGCATCCCGCGCAACCCGCTGATCCCGGCCAACCTGTCGGTGGGCGCGCCGTCGTACACGCCGGCCAACGGCTCCGACGGCGTCCAGACGTACTACGACCTGGGCGTCTGCGGCCCGTTCCGCGACCAGACGGTCGACTTGTTCAGCAACTGCGGCCAGTTCAAGGTGCCGACGCTGCGCAACATCGCGCTGACCGCGCCGTACTTCCACAACGGCCGCTTCACCTCGCTGAAGGACGCCATCGGCTTCTACGTGCGCCGCGACACCAACCCCGAGGAGTGGTACCCGACCGCGTCCGACGGCAGCGTCACCAAGTTCGACGACCTGCCGGCGATCTACGGCGGCCAGTTCGTCGTGCAGGCCGGCGTCGTCGGCAGCGACGCGGGCTACCTCGGCAACGTGAACACCTCGGAGATTCCGTACAACCGGCACATCGGCGACACCCCGACGCTCTCGACGGACGAGATCGACGACGTCATCACTTTCCTGTGCACCCTCACCGACGGCTACGACCCGGCCAACCCGAACGGGCAGGCGCTGCCGGCCCAATGCCAGGCTGCCGCCAAGGCGGCTTCCTCGAAATCGATCGCCAAGAGCCGATGAACAGAATGAAAAACACCACCACTCCTCTCGCTTCGTTCCCCACGCCGCTCGCGCTCGCCGCGGCGCTGTCCCTCGGCCTGATGACCGCGCCAGCGCACGCCGACTCGGCCGCCGATGCCGCGCAACGCCTCGAGCAGCAGATCGACCAGATGCAGCAGCAACTGGAAGCGATGAAGCAGGAGCTCCAGCGCGTCAAGACGCAGAACGAGCAGCTCGCCGCGCAGCAGCAGGCGACGACGCAGCAGCAACAACAGCAACAGCAGCAACTTCAGCAGCAACAGGCGGCGCTCGCGAAGGCGCCCGCGCCCGCGGCGGCGGGCGGCATCTCGCCCGACCTCGGCCTGTGGGGCTACGGCGAGCTGTACTACACGCACCCGACCAAGGACACGAGCCGCACGCAGGCCGACCTCGCGCGCGCGGTGTTCGGCATCGGCTACCGCTTCGACGACCGCACGAACTTCAACTCGGAGTTCGAGGTCGAGCACGCGGTGGCATCGGCCGACGACGTCGGCGAGTTCGAGGTCGAGCAGTTCTACATCGACCACCAGCTCAACGACAGCGCCAGCGTCAAGGCCGGCCTGTTCCTGATGCCGTTCGGCCTGCTCAACGAGCACCATGAGCCGACCGCCTACTACGGCGTGCAGCGCAACTTCGTCGAGACGCTGATCATCCCGAGCACGTGGCGCGAAGGCGGGGTCGGCCTGCATGGCAGCAACGCGCTGGGCCTGAACTGGGACGCCGGCATCACGACCGGCTTCGACCTGAGCGGCTGGAACAACAGCCCCGAGGATCCGCAGTACCGCACGGCGCTCGACCTCGAGGACGGCGATGTCGCGCCGCTGCAGGCCACGCACCAGGAGCTGCACCTGGCCAACGCGCAGCACCTGTCGCAGTACGTCTCGCTGAACTACGCCGGCGTGCCGGGGCTGCTGCTGGGCGGCGCCGCGTTCACCGGCGAGACGGCGCTGCCGCAGGTTCCCGCGAACCTGCCGAAGTCGCGCGTCACGCTGTGGGAAGCGCACGCGCGCTGGACGCCGGGCAACGCCGACCTGTCGGCCGTCTACGCACGCGGCACGATCTCGAAGACCGCCACCTACAACCTCGACAACACCGGCGTCGCCAACCCGCTGCCGTCGTCGTTCGACGGCTACTACGTGCAGGGCGCGTACACCGTGTGGCAGGACGCCGGCTATCGCCTCGCGCCGTTCCTGCGCTGGGAGCATTACGACATGGCGTCGTCGTACTCGGGCATCGCCCCCGGCTTCGGCACCGTCCCGTCCGGCCCCGCCTCCGACGGCATGCCGTGGCCCCAACCGCGCGACCGCGTCTCGACGATCGGCGCGAACTTCTACCTGAACCCGCACGTCGTGGTGAAGGCGGACTTCCAGCACTTCCAGGTCAACTCCGACCTGACGCGCTGGGACCTCGGCCTCGGCGTCAGCTTCTGATCGACGGCCTTCGGAAAAAGCGAGCTTCGGCTCGCTTTTTCGTTTCCGGCTTCTCTCGTCGACGTGTCGACGTGTCGACGTGCCGTCGCGCCGGCCCGCCGGCTCAGCTTTTGGCCGCGAGCTTCGCGAGGCGCGCAAGCAGGTCGGCAGCGCGGGTGTCGCCGGGCCGCAGGGCCTGGGCGGCGGCGATCGTCGCGCGCGCCTCGGCCTCGAGGGCGGCCGACCGCCCGCGCTGTTCGAGGCAGGCGAGGGCGATGGCGCCGAAGTTGAGCAGCACGCGCGTGTTCTGCGGCATCGCGCGCTTGGCGGCGCGCAGGTTGTCGAGGGCGCCGTCGAGGTCGCCCTGGCCCATCAGGCGCACGCCTTCGGTCATCGAGTCGGTGGCCTGGCGCCGCGCGGCGGCCAGCACTTCGCTGCCCTGGGCGCCGAGGCCGGCGCTGTCGAACGCCTGCTGCGCGCGGCGGGCCAGCGCTTCGTCGTCATGGTTGTTGCGCGTCACGTACTGCAGCAGGTGCGTCGCGCCCTCGATCTGTTTCGATTCGATCAAGGTCTCGGCGACGCGCATCGCGATGTCGGATGGCAGCGGGCTCGTTTCGTCCTGCGCCGCCTGGACCAGCTCGCCCGCGAGCCGCGCCGCGCCCGCGTGGTCGCCCGCGGCCTGCAGCGCGCGCACGCTCTCCGCCTTGCCCAGCACCTGGGCCTTGCGGGTGTCGTGGCGCTTCGTCAGGTCGGCCAGCACCTTCTGCGCTTCGGCCGGCTCGCCGGCCTCGCTGTGCAGCCGCGCCATGCCGAGGAACGGGTCGAGGTTCTCGACGGCGCTGTGCTCGCCCAGCTTCATCGCCCGCGCGAACGCCGCGGTGGCCGCGTCGCGCTGGCCCTGCTTCATCGCCGCGGTGCCGAGCGCCGCCTGGCGGACGGCGGAGTTCGGCGAGATGGTGGCCGCGCGTTCCAGGACGGCGAGCTCCTGCTTGTGCTGCCCCTGCGCGGCGAGCAGGTCGGCGAGGCAGTCGTAGGCTTCGAGGTACTGCGGATGGTCGCGCACCGTCGCCACGAGCATTGCGCGCGCGGTCGTCGCGTCGTTCAGATGGAGATGCACCTGCGCCAGCCCGAGCTTGGCCCAGGCGACCTGGCCGCGTTGCAGCACGGATTCGTAGAGCGCCCGCGCCTTCGGCCAGTCGCCGAGCTTCTGGTACAGCTGCGACTGCAGCCGCAGCACCTCGGACACGCTCTTCGTGCCGTCGGAGAGTTGCTCGTTGCACAGCAGCAGCGCCAGCCGCCAGTCCTGCGCCTTCATCGCCGACGCGATGCCGGCCAGAGACGCCTTGCGCTCCACGAGCTTGAGCAAGCGGGTCTGCAGCAGGCCCTCGGTGATCGGCTTGAGCAGGTAGTCGTCGGGCGCGTCCTCCGCGGCGACCGACACCATGTCGCTCGTCTTCTCGGCGGTGATCATCAGCCACACCGAGGCCGGCCCGATCCAGCCGTTCATGCGCGCCTCCTCGAGCAACTGCTGCCCGTTCTTGCCGGGCCCGAGGTTGTAGTCGCACATCACCACGTCATAGGCGTTGAGGCGCAGCAGGCTGATGGCTTCGCGGCCGTCGTTGGCGGTGTCGACGCGCTGGGCGCCGCAGCGCAGCAGCAGGCCCTTGAGGACGCTGCGCATGGCCTCGAAATCCTCCACCAGCAGGAACCGGCGGCTGCGCAGCGGATCGATGTTCGACATGGCGCCCCTTACGGCAGGATGACGACGAACCGGCCGCCGCCGAGTCCGCCGCCGTTGCTGAGCCGGGTGTTGCCGCGCACCTCGCCCTTGTGGTGAAGGCCGGCCGCCAGGCGCGAGAAGAACAGGCCCAGGCCGGTGCTGCCGGTGCGCACGTCGATGCCCTGCTTGGACGGGAATCCCTGCTCCAGCATGAACTCCGGGAACCCCGGGCCGTCGTCGGCGACCTCGATCTCCAGTTGGCCGTCGCGGATCCGGAACGAGAGCTGGACCGCGCCGCGCGCATAGCGCACCGAGTTGAACAGCGACTGCACGACCACGCTGGTGATCAGGTCGTGGTCGAAGAACCAGGCGGGCAGGTCGTCCTGGACTTCACAGCGCAGTTCGAGGCCCTTGAGCTTGGCGAGCTGGCGCACGCGGTCCAGCACTTCGAGGGCGAACTCGTCCAGCGCAATCTCGGTGGGCTCGAAGGGATACATCCCTTCCTCGAGCTTGTAGATCGCCATCAGCTGCACGAGGTTGCCGTTGACGCGTTGCGTCTCGTACAGCGCCTGGTAGGTCGACATCGCCGCCTGCGAGGGCGGGGTGGTGTCGGACAACGCCAGTTGCGCCAGCACATCTTCGAGGTAGGCCGCGATGACGCTGACGGAGTTCTTCATGTCGTGCGCCGCCGCCGCCACGAATGTGGAAATGTTCACAACACGCCTTCTCCGCCATGCCGGCGGCTACGTTGTTATCGGAGGCGATCGTCGCCGATTGAGGCGCTGCCTGTCGATCTCGACAGCGCGGCCACCCGCCATGGCCCGCCCTGGGTTCCTCGATCCGCCGCCCGGCGCGCGCGGCGTGAACTCCGGACGTTCCTGCATCCACCCACGCCGGCGCCGATCGCCACTGCCGCGTAAAGTGCGGCCATGCCCGCCATTCTCGTCCCGCTCGCCATCCGGCTCGCGTCCACCGCGCCGCGCCGCGCCCGGCCGTGAAGCGCGACACCGGCGACGTCGCCTTGCCGTCGTCCGCCGACATCCCCTTCGAGTTCTTCGCCGACGACGATACCCTCGCGCTCCTCGCATCGGCCGAGGCCGACCCCGACGCGCGGGTGGCGCTCGCGTGGCAACTGCGACAACGCGATCCGGCGCGCGCGCTCGAGGTCGCCGACCGGGTCGTCGCGACCGATGCCGGGCAGGCCGCGCGCCTGCAACTCGTTCGCGCCGAAGCCGACTGGCTCGCGGGCCAGCTCGACGCCGCGGCCGTCCGCGCCGGCGGCGCGCTGCACGCCTTCGACACGCTCGCCGACCCGATCGGCCGCGCGGACGCGCACTGGCTGCGCGCAATGCTCGCCATCGATCGCGGCGACTGGCCCGGCAAGGATGCCGAGCTGCAGGCCATGGCGGAGGCCGCGCGCAGCCTCGACGTGGCGCGTGTCGACATCGCCGAAGCCGCGCAGGCCTACTTCTCGGCCTTCCGCGACTCGACGAGCGCGCAAGCGCGCTGGGGCGCGCGCTTCGCGTCGGGCAAGGACGGGCTGTCGACGGCGGCGGGATGCTGGGCCGAGGATTTCCGGGCCGTCTGCGCGCACCACGCGAGCGACTTCGTTTCGGCGATCCGCCATTTCATCGACGCCTACACGCTGGCGCTGGCGAGCGGCCAGCCGCGGCGCGCGGTGATCGCCGCGACGAACACCGGCGACTCGCTGAACCACCTCAACGACTACCCCGGCGCCCTCGAATGGATGCAGCGCGGACTCGATCTGGCGCGCACGGCCGGCGGACCGGGCGCGATGGGCGTCGCGCTGCTGCAGACGGCGCACACGCTGCGGCTGCTCGACCGGCTCGACGCCAGCCGCGAGATGCTGCACGAGGCGCTCGCGCTGATGGCGCCGCTCGCGGCGTCGCGCAACCATGCGTATGCGATGTGGCAACTGGTGGAGGTCGAACTCGCTGCGGGCCATCCGGCGCCGGCGCTCGCGGCCGCGCGCGTGCTCGCGGAGCGTGCGGACGCGTTGCAGCAGTCCGACCTGCAGTCGCACGCGCGCTGCGGCCAGGCGCGCGCGCTGCTGGCGCTGGGCCAGCCTGCCGACGCGCTGGCCGCTGCCGACGCCGCGCTGCGCCACGGCGCCGGCGCGCCCAACCTGCAGGTCGCCGCGTTGCGCGTGATGGCCGACGTGCACGCGCTCGACGTCGAGCACGCATTGCCCGCGCCGGCCGACGTCGACGCCCGGACGCCCAGCGTCGCGCTGCACTGCCTGCTGCACGCGCTCGCGCTGGCCGACGGCATCGCGCGCTTCACCGCGCCGGGCGACCTGCTCGACGCGATCTCGCGCGAATACGCGCGTCTCGGCGACTACCCCCAGGCGTATGCGTTCAGCCAGCGCGCGGGCGTGTCGCGCGAAACCTCACGCAGCCAGGAAGCGCGCAACCGCGCGGTCGCGATGCAGGTGACGCACGAGACCGAGCGCGCCCGCGCCGAGGCCGAGCGCCAGCGCGCCCTCGCCCGTGCACAGGCCGAGCGGCTGGAGACGCTCGAGCGGCTCGGTGCGATCGGCCGCGAGATCACGCGCAACCTCGACCCGGCCGCGATCCTCGCGGCGCTCGACCAGCACGTGCACGCGCTACTCGATGCGACCGCGCTGGTCATCCACCGCGTCTCGGCGGACGGCCGCGAGCTCGAGATGAGCTTCGGCGTGGCGGCCGGCGCGCCGCTTGCGCCGCAGCGGATCGCGCTCGACGACCCGCATCGGCCCGCGGCGCGCTGCGCCCGCGAGCTGCGCGAGATCGTGGCGGGTGGCGACGCGTCCGGCATGGCCCTCGCGCGCGGAGCGGGCAACTTCGGCAACCTCGGCGGCATCGTCGACGTCGACCCGGCCGGCGCGTCGCCGAGCTTCATGTGCGCGCCCTTGTCGGTCGCCGATCGCCTGCTGGGCGTGATGAGCATCCAGTCGGTGCGGCCCGGCGCCTACGCGGAGCGCGAGCTCGCGATCTTCCGCACCTTGTGCGCGTACGGCGCGATCGCGCTGGCCAATGCCGACGCGCAGGCGCAGCTGATGCGCAAGAACACGCAGCTCGAGCGGCTGTCGGTGTCGGACACGCTCACCGGCCTGTCGAACCGCCTGCGCCTCGACCGGGTGCTCGGCGAGGAATGCGCGCGGGCCGCTCGCAGCGGCGCGCCGCTCTCGGCCGTCCTGCTCGATCTCGACCACTTCAAGACCGTCAACGACCAGCACGGCCATCCGGTCGGCGACCGCGTGCTGGTCGCGATCGGCGAGCTGCTGAAGTCGGGCTCGCGCCTGACCGACGAAGTCGGGCGCTGGGGCGGCGAGGAATTCCTGGTGGTCTGCCGCGACACCGATCTCGCCGGGGCCTGCGCGCTGGCGCACAAGCTGCGCGCGCAGATCGCCGCGCAACGCTTCGCGGTCGTCGGACATCGCACGGCGAGCTTCGGCGTCGCGCAACTGGGCGACGGCGAGGACGTCGAGGCGTTGGTGTCGCGCGCCGACGTCGCGCTGTACCGCGCCAAGAAGGCCGGGCGCGACCGGGTCGAGGCGGGTTAGCGTGTCGCCGGACGCGGCGGGGTCGAGCGACTCGGCCGCCGTCCATGCCGGGCGACCAAGCCGGCGTTGGCGCGCACGAAGGCGCTCCGCGTCGTCCTTGACTGGCTCGCGATCCGCGTGTCCGGGATAATCGGGGCCGTCACCGCAGGCGCCGATCGCACGAAGCCCAGACTTCGCGAGCGCCTCGCGCTTCATGTCCTCGGGAGGGACCCATGCGCTGACGCCGGCGTCGACGGCCGACGTCGACGGGGTCTGGCTCGCGCGCCGGGTGCTGCCGGCCGACCCGTCGCTGGTGCGGCTCGTGATGGGCGTGAAGCTGACGTGGTGGGGACGCTTTCGCGGACTGCAGTCGACCGCCGTGAAGCGGATCGCGGCGCGCGAGTTCCCGGTGACGCTGACGATCGTCAGCGTCGACGCCCACGGCGCCGCGATGGAGGCGAAGTTCAAGGCCATGGCGGGCGCGCGGCTGAAATGACGTTGCGCAGCTTCCTGAAGCTCGTCGTCGCGCTGGCCGCATTGCCGTTGCTGCTGCTCGGCTCGTGCAGCGCGATGATTCGCGTGGCCGAGTGGCGCGCGGCGTCGTTCTGCGACCGCATCCAGGTCGGCTCCGACATCGCGCCGGCCATCGCGCGTTTCGAGGCGTCGGTCGGCAAACCCGGTGTCCGGCATTGGGAGTCCGCGACGCCCGAGGGGGCGGTTCACGTGTTCCTGTTCCCGTTCGCCTTCGACGACCGGGCCAGCTGCCAGGCGTGGCTCGGCCCCGACCGGCGCGTCACCGGCAAGGGCACCGACTCAAGCTACGACTGACGACGCGCGCTGCCGGCCTCAGCACCCCGCCACGCACTGGCCGCCCGCGTCGAACGCCATCGTGCGTCCCGACAGCGGTACGTGCACGGGTATCTTGACCGCCTTGATGAACGCCTCCGTCCGGCTGCCGGGCCGCACCTTGCCGTCGGCGGTGGCGGCCTCGTTCGCGTGCGAGGGGATGACCGACGCCGGCTGCACGAGGTCGTTGATGACGTAGGCCGCTTCGGCGGGCCCGGTGGTGAAGCCGTCGCCCATGTTCATCACGGCGAGCTTCGCGGCGTAGTAGTCATGGACGACGAGCTTCTGGTCGGCGAGGATGCCGGTGTCGCCGGACAGCCAGGCCACCAGGCCGTTGCTGAAGCGCAGGACGTAGCCGGTGGCGGGGCCGACGTCGCCCGCGATGCCCGCGGCCTTCATCGCCTTGCCCAGGTCGCCGCCGATGTAGTCGGGATCGACGCCGTTGCCGTGCAGCGCCGCGACCGTCGCGATGCGCACGCCGCCCACCGTCACGCTGCCGCCGAAGCGCGCGAGGACCGCGTTGGCCGGGTCGCCGCCGTTCGCCTTGAGCTTGGCCGCGAAGAACGGCGGCATCTCGCTGCCCGTCACGATCTTCGATCTCTTGGCGATCGCGATCTCCACCGCGCTCGAATTGGGCATGGCGGACACCGACGTGTCGGGCTTGTCGCAGGTGCCGGCGTTGACGGCCTTGGTGTGGACGTCGCCCACATGGTCGCCGTGCAGGTGGCTGACGAGGACGATGTCGATCCGGCCGAGCCGCGCGTCGGTCGCGCCCGCGACGCTGCGGCCCGGGTCGTAGAGGATGCGCGTGCCGTTCGGATCCTCGAAGACGAGCGCGCGATCCTGTGCGCAGAACTCGCCGTCGAAGCCGCCCAGCGGCGTGACCTTCACGTTCTGCGCCGCGACGCCGTGGGCGAGGGCGGTGCAGAGGACGCCGGCGGCGACGATCCAGCTCGAACGACTCATGACGGGCTCCTCGGATGCAAGGGTGGCTTCGGGGGCGAACGCGGCATCTTACGGCGACGACGGCCGCGATGCCGGAGCGCACAATCACCGAGGCGCGGTCCGCCTTCGCGCCTTCGGAAAGGATGACGAATGAGCCGCATCTCCAGCGTCGCCCGATGGCCGTCTCGCCACGCTCGTCCGCGCGTGCGGCCGCGCGCGCTGGCGATGCTGGCGACGGCGCTGCTTCTCGCGGCCGCGCTGGCGGGCTGCGCATCGGAAGTGCCGCTGCCCGACGTGCCCGTGGCCGCCGCCGCGATCGCCGAGCTCGCGCCGAGCGGCTCGTTGCGCGTCGCCATCAATCTCGGCAACCCGATCCTGGCGAGCCGCGGCGAGGACGGCGCGCCGCAGGGC
>FTDG01003246.1_pt1 | contig 11396 bp, 5 predicted proteins | sample 1639751 | NCBI WGS metagenome assembly FTDG01 (sample SAMEA3914869, study PRJEB12502) | metagenome | biome: forest; material: soil | place: USA | collected 2012-03-12 | depth 0.1 m
CGCTGCAGGATCACTCCGACGTCGTCATGCAGCAGGACGTCCCGGTGCTCGCCGCGCTGCTGCGCAGCCCCTACGCACCGACGGCGGCCATCGGCTTCGAGGCGGCGCGCGCACGCGTCGAGGCGAGCGACGACACCGCGTCGCAGGCGCCGTGGCTGCGGATGATGGCGCTCGGCAGCCACGCCGAGGCCCGCGACTTCGCGCTGCTGCGCGTGGCCGGCGACCTGCCGGGCTTCGCGCGCCATGTCGACCTCGTCGTCGCACTGCTGTTCGCGGCCGACGAGCGCGCGCGCAACCTCGCCCGCGGGCTGATGCAGCTCGCACCGCCCGACGCCGCGCTCGCGGAACTGCGCGCGGCGCTCGTCGCGGCGGATCCGACCGCGCCCGGCCTCGCGGAAGGCACGGCGATCGCCGAGCAGTTGCTGCGCGGGCCGCTCGCCGCGGCGGCGGCGCGGACGGTCGGCGACAGCCTCGTGCTGCTCGATCACCCGTCGACCGCGATCGTGCACCTCGCCGTCACCTGGCTGCTCGCCCACCCCGCCGGCATGGCGCTGTTGCCGCCGCTGCAGTTCGCGCGCCTGCTCTCGGCCGAAGCGCCGGCGCGCCGCGCTTGCGGCGTGCGCCTGCTCGCGGCCTTGCCCGATGACGTCCTGCGCGCGCAGGCCGACCTCGTCGTCGGCTTCGCCGTCCACGCCGACGCGGACCTGCGCCAGGCCGCAGCGCCCGCGTTGCTGCGCCTCGCGGCCTCCGACGCCGACTTCGCGCGCCAGGTCGCTGCCCGCCTGCACGACGCGCTCTTCGCGACCGAGGCCGGCGACGGTGCGCACGACGACGCGCTGCGCTGGCTCACGCACGAGCTCGCACCGCATGCGCCGGCGCGCGACGCGTCCGGCACGTGGCGTGCGCTGCAGGCGCGCAGCGCCGGCGCGCAACGCTACGGCGCCTGGGCGTTGGCTGTGCTGCGGCCCGAGGACTACTCGCTGCGCCAGCAAGCCACGCTCGCGCGCCACGCCGATGCCGGCGTGCGCGCGTGGGCGCTGCGGGCGCTGGCGCACTCGTTGCCGGCCGTCCCGACACCGGCGCAGTCGGCCGCGCTGCTGCCGCTGGCGGACACGGCGTTCGACGATGCGCGCGCGTATGCGCAGCACCTGTTCGGCGAGGTACTGCCGGACGAATCGCTCGACGTCGAATTGCTGATCGCCTGGGTCGACCACACGCAGCCCTGGGTGCAGGCGCTCGGCCGCAGCCGGCTGGTGCGCCGCATGAGCGCGGCCGACGCGAGCCTGTGCCTGACGCGGCTCAGCCAGCATCCCGGCACGCAGGTGCAGTTGTTCGTCACGCAGTGGCTGCTCGAACTGCCGACGGACGACCCCGTGCGCCTCGCCGAGCGGTTGCGCGCGCTCGTGCCCTACTTCCTGACCGTGCTGAGCCAGGTCCACCGGGGGCGTGTCGCCAAGGCGCGCGTCACCGAGTTCCTGCGCGCACAGGTCGCGGCGCCCGAGACGGCGGCGGTCGTCGCCGAGATCTTCGCGCGCCAGGTCGTCTCGGCGAGCCTCACCGACAAGCCGCAGTACGTCGCGGGCCTGCGCGACATCGCGGCCCGCCATCCGACCATCGCGCTGCCCTTCCTCTCGTGGAAGACGCCCGCCGTGCACACCGCCTGACCATGCAGTTCCGCTACAAGTACTACGGCAGCACCACGGTCGACGACGCCGCGTCGACCCAGGCGTTCAGCTTCGCGCCCGACACCCTGCGTCCTCCGACGTTCTTCTCCGGACTTCTGCGTCGCGACTCGCACGCGCACCTCGCGTTCCGCGAGGCGTTGTCGGCGCTGCACTCGGTGGTCGTGAGCGACTTGCGCACGCGCGGGCGCGACACGTCGGCGTATCGCCAATGGCTCGAGGAGAACGAGGGCAGCCTGCTCGCGCAGTTCGTGCGCCGCTCCGACAGCCTGCGCGCGCGTGCCGCGCAAGCCTCGCAGGAGCTGACGGCCGTGCGCACGAAGAAGAGCGCGCTGCTGCAGCCGTTCTACGAGGCCCGCAGGCGCTACTTCGACTGGCTGTACACCGCCAATCGCGACGCGTGGTTCGTGCTGGATCCGGTCATCACCGTGCATCCCGAGCGCCTGCTGTTCGAGGCGTTCAGCCAGGACGAGTCGAGCTACTGCGCCGTGAGCGTGCGCCACGACGTCTTCGACCGCACCGGCGAGATGGCGTGCGGCACGACCAACATCGACTACTCGGCCAGCCTGTTCGACGAGTTCCAGAAGATCCGCGACTACAAGGCGACGAGCTTCCAGGTCGACCCTGCCGGCTTCACCGTCGCCACGGCCGGCGACCCGGCGTTCCACGAAGAGAAGATCGACCTGCCCGACAGCTGGGTGCGCGGCTTCCTGCAGGTTTCGAGCGCGATGACGTTGCCGGCGACCGTGCTCGAGCTGCATCCGATGGACCTGCACAACCTGTGCAGCGCGCTGCGCCAGCGCAAGGAACGCGTCGGCCCGCGCTCGCTGCGCTTCGAGCTGCAACCGGGCCAGCCCGCGTGCCTCGTGCTCGAGCCGTGGGAGCTGCGCCTGCCGGCACGGCGCAGCCACATCGTCGGCGCGCCGATCGACGAACCGCGCAGCATCCGCGTGTGGGGACGCCGCCGCCTGCTCGCGCTGGAGCGCCTGATCGCGCTCGCCACGCGCGTGCGCGTGCACCTCCTCGGCTCGGGAATGCCCAGCTTCTGGGTCGTCGAGATGGGCGACATCACCGTCACCCTCGGCCTGTCCGGATGGACCGCGAACGACTGGTCGGCGTCCGGGCGCTTCGACCTGCTGCAGGCCCGGCACGACGTCTCCGACACCGCCAAGCTCGCCGTCGCGACGGCCCTGCAAGCCGCCTGGCTCGCGACGCCCGCGGAGCTGGCCACGCGCACCGGCCTGCCGACCGCGGACGTCGCCGCCGCGCTCGCGCTGTGGGTGCAGGCGGGCCGCGCGGTCTTCGACCTGCCGTCGGGCCGCTACGCGTGGCGCGAGCTGGCGCGAGAACCGCTGCCGCTCGAGACGCTGCGCTTCGCGAGCCCGGAGGAATCGCAGGCGCTCGCGTTGATCCACGCCAAGGGCGTGCGACTGGGCGAGGTGTCGCGACAAGGCCCCCGAACCGTGGTCACCGGCACGGTCAAGGACGGCTCGCGCGACTTCGCGCCGCGCCTCGTGCTCGATGCCGATCAACGCCTGCAGGACGGTCAATGCAGCTGCAACTTCTTCAGCCAGAACCGGCTCCGCCGCGGGCCCTGCGCCCACATGCTGGCATTGCGCCAGGTCGTCACGCCGCATCTCGCGCCGGGACTCGTGACGTCGCACGTCAAGGAGCTCGCATGATCGCGGGTACACTGGCTTCGAGTGCAGCGCGTCGGCTCTTGCAACCCGGACGGTGTTTCGCCGTCCTTGCCATCCGCCGTTCCATGCGCCACGGGTGCCGTCTTCACTGTGCCGCGTCGGCCTCCGGTGCGCCATGCCGATGGGGCTCGCTCCGAGCGCAGCGGCGCACCGGAGGCCACGCGGCGTCGAGTGGACAGCCCCCGTCCCAGGCGCCTTGCAGGCTCTTCGACGAGAGACGCGCTGCACTCCCCTCATCGTCGCGCAGGCCTTCGATCCGCTCGGAGGACGCGGCATGACGCATCGCCAACCCACCCGTGCCGAGCTGATCGCGCGCATCCAGGCGTCCAGCAAGGACGGCGTCGTCCTCGCGGAGATGCAGCGCCTGGGCTTCTGGCCCGCCGCCACCGACGCACCGTCGATCGAACAGGCGCTGATCGAGCGCGAGGCCGAACTTTCGCGCACGCTCTCGGAGATCGCCCGCGAGATGCAGGTCCACGGCGACCCGCAAGCCGCGCTGCTGGCGATGCGCAAGGAACGCATGGCGCAGGCGCGCGCGAAGCGCGAGGCGACCGCGCAGGCGCGAGAGCAGCGCCGTCACGACCGCGCGCTGCGCTGGCACCAGGCGCGCCGCACGGATGCCGGCTATCTCGGCGCCGGCGTCTCGGGCGGCCTGCAGGCCGACGCCGATCCGGCGGCCACCAAGGCCACGCTGGCGTCGCGCGGACTGCCGGCGCTCGAGACGCCGCTCGACCTCGCGCAAGCCATGGGCATCGCGCTCGCCGAGCTCAAGTTCCTGTCGTTCCATCGCGAAGTCGCGCACACCACGCACTACCGGCGCTTCGCGCTGCCGAAGAAGACCGGCGGGGTGCGCACGATCTCGGCGCCGATGCCGCGGCTCAAGCGCGCGCAGTACTGGGTGCTCGACAACCTGCTCGCGAAGGTGCCTTGCCACGCGGCCGCACATGGCTTCCTGCCTGGCCGCAGCATCGTCACCAACGCGGCCCCGCACTGTGGCCAGGCGGTCGTGATCAATCTCGACCTGAAGGATTTCTTCCCGACGATCACCTACCCGCGCATCAAGGGCGTGTTCAAGGGCCTGGGCTACGGCGAGAGCGTGGCGACCGTGCTGGCGCTCGTCTGCAGCGAGAACGCCTGCGACGAACTCGAGGTCGACGGCGAGCGGCTGTTCGTCGGCGGCAAGGGGCGCGACCGCGTGCTGCCGCAAGGCGCGCCGACCAGCCCGATGCTCACCAACATCCTGTGCCGCAAGCTCGATCGACGGCTGCAGGGCCTCGCGTCCAAGCTGGGCTTCGTCTACACCCGCTATGCCGACGACCTCACCTTCTCGGCACCGCCCGACCGCGCCGAAGGCGTCGGACGGCTGCTGCGCCAGGTGCACCACGTCGTGCGCGACGAGGGCTTCACGCCGCATCCCGACAAACAGCACGTGATGCGCGCCGGCGCGCGCCAGGAGGTCACCGGCATCGTCGTCAATGACAAGCCATCGGTCTCGCGACGCGAACGCCGCAACCTGCGCGCGGCGCTGCACCGTGCCGCGCACCAGGGCCTGGCGGCCGCCACCTGGCATGGCGTCCCGGCCGACCGCGATACCTTGGTGGGGTATGCGAACTTCGTGAAGATGGTCGACGCGCGCCAGGGTGGCCCGCTGCTCGCACGTGCGCGCGCGCTGGCCGGCGGCGAGTCGCCGGCGCGTCCCGTCGCCACGACGTCGTTCCGCGCGCGATCGGCCCAGGGCCAGGCGCCCGAACGCGCCGCCGGCGCCTGGTGGGTGCCGGCCGAGCCGGCGGCGCCCGAGCTCGCACTGACCGCCGGCCAGCTCCAGGCGGCGCGCAAGAAGCGTCTCGACGATCAGCGCGCCGCGCGCACCGCGGCGGCGCAAGCCACGCAGGCCGCCCGGCCCGCGAATCCGCCGCGTCCGGCACCGAGCGCGCCGCCGCGCCCCACGACGCAGCCGGCCGAGCCGCGCCAGCCCGAACGTCTCGAGCCAGCGGGCCGGCGCACGTTCATCGCGCAGCTGATCCTCATGCTGGTCTTCGCGCCCGCCAGTCCGCTGGGGCTGCTGGCCGGCGTGGGCTGGGCCGTCTACGCCGCGCGAACGCGCCGCTACGACTGGACGACCTTCGCGATCGCGGTCATGGTGGTCGTGATGCTGCGGCACGTGGCCAAGTGGTGACGCCGCACGCCGCGTTCCGCGTCTCGCTCCCTCAACCCTTCCGGAAACCCCCATGCGCCACACCCTGCCCCGCGTCCTGCTCGCGCTCGCCGCCCTCTCCGCGTCCGCGTGCGCGTTCGCCGAACCGATCGGCTCCGTCGATACTGCCTTCAAGCTGATCGGCCCCGACCACAAGATCGTGGTCGATGCGTACGACGACCCGAAGGTCGGTGGGGTGACGTGCTACGTGTCGCGCGCCAAGACCGGCGGCGTGAAAGGCGCGCTCGGGCTGGCCGAGGACAAGGCGGAGGCGTCGATCGCCTGCCGCCAGGTCGGGCCGGTGTCGGTGAAGCAGCCGCTGCCGCAGCAGGAGGAAGTCTTCAACGAGCGACTGAGCGTGATGTTCAAGCGGCTGCGCATCGTGCGCATGGTCGATCGTGCGCGCAACACGCTGGTCTACCTGACCTACTCCGACCGGCTGGTCGACGGCTCCCCGCAGAACGCGGTGACGGCCGTCGCCGTCGATCGCGCGACGGCCATCCCGGTGAAGTGACCCGGCGCGTCGGCGTGCACCGCCGGTCGCACTACCGGGGGCGAGCGCCGAGCGCGGTGCGCAGCTGGCGCACCATCGTGTCCAGGCGCAGGCGCAGCGAGTCGAGTTCGCTTCGCAATTCGCTGTCGTCCGCCTGCTGCGCGCGGTCGCCGCGCACGAGCAGGTCGATGCGTCGCGCCGACGCCTCCAGCGGCGTCGCGCCGAGCGCCGCGGCCGCGCCGCCCATCGAATGGATCTCGCGTCCGACCGCCTCGCGCGACGAATCGGCGCGTCCGGCGAGGTACTTGTCGACGGAGGCGAGGCCGTCGCCGTAGAGGTCGACGAAGTAGCCGAGCGCCTGCATGTAGAGCCCGCGCTGCCCGGCGAACAGCCCCAGGCCGCGCGCGAGGTCGAGGCCCATCACGCCATCGAGCACGTCGTCGACCACGGGCTTCGCGGCGGCGAGGGTCGCGGCCGGCGCAGCCGCCGGCGGCCTCGCGGTCCGTGCGGGCGGCGTCGGCGCCGGCACATCGCTCGCGTCCTTGCGCGACACGTCGAGCCAGCGCAGCAGCGTCTCGTACAGCGTTGCCGGATTGACCGGCTTGCCGATGTGATCGTTCATGCCCGCGGCGAGGCAGGCGTCGCGATCGGCGCCGAACGCGCTCGCCGTCATCGCGACGATGGGCGTGGCGTCGAGCGCCGGACGCGAGCGGATCAGGCGCGTGGATTCGAGACCGTCCATCTCCGGCATCTGCATGTCCATCAGGATGAGGTCGTAGCCGCCCTCGTCGGCCATCTCGTAGGCGACGCGGCCGTTGTCGGCGACGTCCACCTGAAGGTCGACCAGCCGCAGCAGCTCGGTCGCGAGCTCCTGGTTGATGCGGTTGTCGTCGGCCAGCAGCACGCGCGCGCCGCCGTGGCGCTGCGCGAGCAGGTGTTCGGCGGTGCGGCCTGCGGGCGCGACGTCGTGCGACGAGAGGGGAGCGGCGTCCGCCTGCGCCGCCAGCAGCCGCGCGGTGAACCAGAAGATGCTGCCTCGGCCCGGCTCGCTCTCGACGCCGACGGCCCCGCCCATCAGCTGCGCGAGCTCGCGCGCGATCGACAGCCCGAGGCCGGTGCCGCCGAAGCGGCGCGTGGTCGAGCCGTCGGCCTGCTCGAACGGGCTGAACAGGCGGTCGAGCGCATCGGGAGCGATACCCACACCCGTATCGTGCACGGCGAAGCGCACGGTGAGTTCGTTGCCCTCGCGAGTCATCACGTCGCAGCGCAGGACGATGCTGCCGCGCGAAGTGAACTTGACGGCGTTGCTGAGCAGGTTCACGAGCACCTGCGACAGCCGCAGCGCGTCGCCGCGCAGGCTTTGCGGCAGGTCGCCGCGGTCGACCGTCAGCGCCAGCCCCTTGCGCCGCGCGCCGTCGGCCACCATCGAACTGCTGCGCGCGAGCAGTGCATCGACGGAGAAGTCGACCGGCGCGAGCGCGAGCTTGCCGGCGTCGATCTTCGACAGGTCGAGGATGTCGTTGATGATGTCGAGCAGGTGCTGCGCCGCATCGCCGACCTTGGCGAGCCGGTCGGCGGTGGTCGGCTCGTGCGCGTCGCGGCGCATCAGGTGCGTGAGCCCGATGATCACGTTCATCGGCGTGCGGATCTCGTGGCTCATGTTGGCGAGGAACGCCGACTTCGCCTGCGCCGCGTCCTCGGCCAGGTCGCGCGCGAGCACGAGCTCCTCGTTGAGCGACTCGAGGTCGGCCTGCGCGCGCTTGGCCGCGGTGATGTCGGACGCGAGCACGAAGAAGCCGCGCACGACGCCGCGCTGGATGTCGGGGATGTAGTGCACGCTCCAGATGCCGTCGCGGCCGTCGGCGCTGACCTCGACGCTCTCGAAGTGCTGCGGCTCGCCGGCGAGCGCCGCGCGCGCGTGCACGTGGCGCTCGGGCGTGCGCGACTCGCCGAAGATCTCCATCGTCGTCTTGCCCAGCACCTGGTCCAGCGACTTCCCGAACCACTCGCAGTAGACGCGGTTCGCGAAACGGCAACGCTCGTCGCTGTCCCAGTAGACGACGCGGCCCGGCAGGTTGTCGGCGATGCCGCGCGTGAACGACTCCGCCTGGATGAGCTTCGCGTTCAGCTCCTGCAGCCGGCGCTCGCTGCGACGCATCTCGGTGATGTCGGTCGCGATGAAGAAGTAGCCGCGGATCTCGCCGTCGACGACGTCGGGCAGCCGGTAGATCCAGAAATTGGAGACCCGTCCGTCGTGGCCGCGCATGTCGGTCGGCGTGCCGAGCGCCTCGCCGGCCATCACGCGGTCGATGACGGTCTGCGGCGAGCCGAGGATCGCGTCGGCGATCACGTCGCGGCCGTCGCGACCGAGCACCTCCTCGCGCGTCTTGCCGAAGAAGGTCAGGTACGAGCGGTTGGCGAAGCGGATGCGGACGTCGCGGTCGATGTAGGCCAGCAGCGTGGGCTGGTGGTCGGTCATCGTCTGCGCGAAGTTCTCTGATGCGATGCGCGCGGCCACGGCCTCCTGCAGCGCGCGCGTGCGTTCGGCGACGAGTTCCTCGAGGCGGTTGCGATGGCGTTCGAGCTCGGCCTCGGCGCGCTTGCGCTCGGTGATGTCGCGCAGCACGCCCAGCACGCCCGGCGCGTTCTGGTACGTGGTGCGGTTCGCGACGAGCTCGAAATCCACCCGCGTGCCGTCCTTGCGCAGGAAGTGCACCTCGTAGCTGTGCACCGGTTCGGGGCCGGTGCCGACGCGGCCACGGAAGCGCTCGACCCAGACGTCCAGGAATTCGGGCGCGATGATGCGTTCGAAGGGCAGGCCGATGAACTCTTCGCGCGCGTAGCCGAGCTGCTCCAGCAGCAACCGGTTCGCGTAGACGAAGCGGTAATCCTGGGCGACGAAGACGCCGTCGGCGAGCGCGTCCATCAGCGTGCGGTTCGTGCTCTCGCTGACGCGCAGCGCCTCCTCGACGCGGCGCGTTTCCGTCACGTCGGTGAACGACAGCACCGCGCCGGTGAGGGCACCGGTGGTCGCGTCGCGCAGCGGCTCGGAGTTGACGTCGAGCCACGTGATCTCGGCCGGATCGGCGGAGATGCGCATGCCCAGCAGCGCGTGGCGATGCGGCTTGCCGGTGGCGATCACGACCGAGATCGGGATGTCCTCGGGCGCCATCACTTCGCCGTCGAGGCCGACGGGCTTCCAGTCGGCGACCGTGTTCTGGCGCAGCTGCGCGAACGAGCTGCGCAGCAGCCGCTCCGCGGCCGGGTTCGCGCCCTTGAGGCGGCCGCCGGCGTCGAAGATCAGCACGCCCTCGTCGAGCGACTCCACCATCGATCGGTAGCGCTCCTCGCTGCCGCGCAAGGCCGCCGTGGCGGCGCGCTGGCGCGAGATGTCGTGCAGCACGCCGACCGTCGCGGGCTGGCCGCCCCATTCGGTCAGCGTCGACGATACCGCGAGCTGGCGCGTGCGGCCGTCAGGCAGCTGGATGCGGTATTCGTTGTATTCCTGGTCGCTTCGGCGCGCGATCAGCGCCGCGGTGGATTCCCGCTGGCGCTGGCGTTCCTCGTCGAGGAGCAGCGTGCCGGGCTCGACGCCGAGCAACGCGCCGGCTTCCCGACCCAGCATCTTCGCCGCGCACGGATTCACATAGACGAGAAGGCCATCCTGCAGGATGACGACCCCGGCCGCGACGTCCTCCACCACGCTGCGGGACCACCCGTCGCCGGGCGGGCGCGCTTCCCGTTCGATCATCAGCTTCGCTCTCCCCTGAGCCGCTGCGCCGCGCAGGCGCCGGTTCATGGACCGGGCCTTGTCGAAGGAGCAGACGTTCGGCCAAGTTCACACCGGCTTGGCAGCGGTGTCAAGTCGAATCATTCGCCCGACACCGCCGGAACTCGACGGCTTCAACCTTCGCGGTGCAGCAGGTAGACCGTGAACCCGGTACGGCCGCCGTCCTGCCACGAGCGCTCGAGACGCCAGTGCGCGGCGTGCGCCATGCGCAGGAATTCGGACGGCGAATACTTGTAGCAATTCTCGGTGTGGATGGTCTCGCCGGCGGCGAACCAGAACGTGCGTCCGCGCACATGCACCTCCTGATCGCGCTGGCTGACGAGATGCATCTCGACGCGGCCGAGCTTGGGATCGTGGCGTGCGAGATGGCGGAAGTTGCGTCGGTCGAAGTCGCCGCCAAGCTCGCGGTTGATGCGATCGAGCAGGTTGAGGTTGAACTCCGCGGTGACGCCCGCCGCGTCGTCGTACGCCGGGATCAACAGCGCCGGATCCTGTGTCGTGTCGACGCCGATCAGCAGCCGCGACCGCGCGCCGAGCGCCTGGCCGAGCTGCGTCATCAGGTCGATGGCGGCCTCGGGCGTGAAGTTGCCGATCGTCGAGCCCGGAAAGAAACCGAGGTTGCCGGTGCCGTCGAGTGGGGCACGCGCGTCGGTTCCCGCGGCCGCGGACGGCGCGGGTGGCACCGCCCACGGCTCGGTGAAGTCGGCGACGACCGGCTGGATCGCGAGATGCGGGAAGTCGCGCGCGAGGCCCGCGGCGGCGTCCTGCAGGAACTCGGCCGAGATGTCGACCGGCACGTAGCGCTCGAGCGACGTCATCGCGGCCAGCAGCAGGCGTGTCTTGCGGCTCGAGCCGCTGCCGATCTCGACGAGGCTGCGCACGCCGCCGATCTCGGCCTCGAGTTCCGGCGCGAGGCCGGCGAGCAGCCGCGTCTCGGTGCGCGTCGGGTAGTACTCCGCGACCTCGGTGATCTCCTCGAACAGCTCCGAGCCGCGCCGGTCGTACAGCCAGATGCTGGACAGCCGCTTCTGGTCCTCGTCGAGGCCCTCGAGCACGTCGGCTTCGAAGGCCGGATCGATCCGGAACGCCGGCGTGAGCGGCGTGACGTTGTAGCGTGTCGACAGTTCGACGGTCGGGGCGTCGGCTTGTCGCAGGGTGTCTGTTTTCATGCGTCCTCCGCGAGGCGCAGTCCGCTGAACTGCCAGCGCTGCCCGGGTTGAAAGAAGTTGCGATAGCTGGCGCGCAAGTGGCTGCGCGGCGAGGCGCACGAGCCGCCGCGCAGCACGTACTGGCCGTTCATGAACTTGCCGTTGTATTCCCCGACCGCGCCGGCCGCGGCGCGAAAGCCCGGGTAGGCGACGTAGGGACTGGCCGTCCACTCCCACACGTCGCCGAACATCTGGCTCAAGCCCGCGCCGGCCGGCGCGGCCGCCGTCGGGCGCCACAGTCCTTGCTCGACGAAGTTGCCTTCGACGGGCAGGCCGCGCGCGGCGGTCTCCCATTCGAACTCGGTGGGCAGGCGCTTGCCGGCCCAGCG
>FTDG01004061.1_pt1 | contig 11359 bp, 7 predicted proteins | sample 1639751 | NCBI WGS metagenome assembly FTDG01 (sample SAMEA3914869, study PRJEB12502) | metagenome | biome: forest; material: soil | place: USA | collected 2012-03-12 | depth 0.1 m
GAAGCAGGCCAGTCCGGCGATGGTGGCGGCGACGCCGAAGCCGATGCCCAGCGAGCTCGGCAGCACCCAGCCGCGGCCGCAGCCGATCGTGTAGAGCGCGGCGGCCCAGGCGGCGAATCCGGTCGACATCAGCATCCACACCAGCTCGGCCTGCAGGCCCGCGTAGTGCGATCCGAGGATCCACAGGATCGTCGCGGGAAAGAGCAGCGCGGCCGCCACCAGCGCCGCGACGAAGGCCGCGAAGAACGCGTTGAGCGCGACGAATCCTGTCTCGAGATCGGCGGACTCGTGGTTGCGCGCGAAGTACGGCTGGATCACCGCGCCCATCACCGCGGCGATGACCGCGAAGCCGGCGCCGAGGCGTCCGAGGGCGCCGACGTCGGCGACGCGATCGGCGGTGCCGAAGATGCCGACCAGCCAGACCGCGAGCTGCCCGTTGACGACGTAGTAGATGCTGTTGGGTGCCAGGCGTGCGACGTAGTCCCGCATGGTCGCGCGGTGCTCGTCGCGAATCTCCGCCGCGGGGCCGAGCTCGCGGCCGAGGTAGTTGTGCCACGCGAGGAAGGTACCGGCGGCGACGCCCAGGTTGAGCAGGCTCGCGACGGTGGCATCCAGCGTCACGGTCGCCACGATCATCAGCGCGGCGAGCCGCAGCGAGTTCATGCCGAGGTCGACCTTCTGCTGCAGCGCCAGGTGGCCCGCCAGCCGCGCGACCGACAACGCGATGCTGTTGCGCACGTTGAGCACCGCGCTGGCACCGCCGATGACGGCCAGCAGCGCGACCTGCAGCGGCCGCGCCTGCTGGTGCAGCATCAGCAGCGCGAACGCGGGCAGCACGAGGCACAGGCCGATCGCCGCGAGCACGCGATGCAGCGAGTGGGCGTGGCGCACCACGCCGGCGAGCGCCGCCTTCTGGCCCGCGAGGCGGCCGCCGATCGCGAGCACCGCCACCGCGACGCCCAGCTCGGTCAGCACGTTGGCCACGCCGATCATCGTGACGGCCAGCGTATAGAAGCCGTATTGCGACTGGTCCATGTGCCGCACGAGCACGATGCCGGACGCGAAGCCCAGCACCTGCACCCCGACCTGCGCCGAGGCGAAGGTGGCGAGGCGGGACAGGCGTGCGCGCGTCAGCAGCATGGTCAGCCCGCCGCGAGCGCTCGTCGGCGACGCGGCACCGGCGCACGTGCGCCCGGCCTCGAAGGCGACGCGGCGGCACGCGTCGTCCCGACGCCTGCGACACGGCACGCCGCGATGCAGACGCCGGCGAACAGCCAGCCGTACAGGTTGATCGAACCGTTGCCGGTGATCTGCCCGAGCAGGATGACGTAGCTCACGTAGCCGAACAGGATCAGCGGCAGCGGGTCGGCGGAGCGCCGCGTCGCGCGCACGACGCGCCGCATCAGCCAGGCCACGAACGCGACCCGGAAGACGATGTAGGCGAAGCCGCAGACGACGCCGAGATCCACCATGTGCCGCGCGTAGTCCGTCTCGGCGTACAGGCCCGGCTCCGCGCCGTCGATCGTCGCCTTCAGCAGCACCGCGGCGTTGCCGCCGAAGCCCAGCCCCAGGCCGAGCGGCGGCACGGCGTCGGTCAGGCGCGTGAAGTCGACGATGCCCAGCAGTGCGCGGCCGAACACGCCGCCGACCTCGCTCTCGTTGCTCGCCGCCGTCGTCCATCTGAGCGTGAAGGCTGCGAAGCTCTCCGGGAACACGATCGGATAGAGCAGCACCGCGCCCAGGCCCATCGCGATCGGGATCAGCGCGGCGCGCGTGCGCGTCGCGCCGTCGCGCACGAGCAGCACGAGCGGCAGCGCAAACAGCAGGATCATCGCGGTCTGCAGGATCGTGCCGCGGCTGCCGCTCAGCGCCACGCACGTCATCACCGCGGCGCCGCCGGCAACCAGCGTCGGCAGGCCCAGGCGGCGGCGCGCGGCCGGCACGATCACGAGCGCCAGCAGCATCGCGAAGGCCGTGTTGTCGAACTGCCCCTGGCCGACGTTGGAACTGAAAGGGCCGGCCGGGCGCACGTGCGCCGTGTCGACGACGAGGTTCTGGAACTGCAGCAGCTTGTCGTCGGCCGTGCCGACGTTGATCGCGGCGCCCGGCGGCGAGAAGAACTGGGCGACCACGAGCAGCGCGATCGGAACGGCCAGCAGCAGCGTCAGCCGCGCCAGCCGCCGCAGGTCCTCGCGCTCGAACGTCGAACCGACGAGGAAGGCCAGCGGCGTGTAGAAGAAGTATGCGCGCCAGCCGTAGGCGCCCAGCAGCAGCCGCAGGTCGCTCGGCGGCCCGAAGGCGATCTGCAGGATCAGCAGCGCGACGCCCAGCACCGCGGCCCATTGCGCGACGCGCCACAACGCCTCGCCGCGCGGCCACAGCTGCGCGCGCGCGGCGATCAGGTAGGCCCAGGCGACGAACGGATCGCGCACGAAGAAGATGTACTGGCCGAACCCGGGCAGCACGTACTTGCGCAGCGAGCCTTCGAAGATCGCCAGCAGGTAGACGACGAACACCAGCAGCACGACACGGCGGCGCGCCTGTTCGCGCGCGGGCGAGCGCGCGACGGCCGCGGGAGCCATGGCCGGCACGCGGCGTCGCGGCCCTCGCGACGCCGCGTCAGCGCGCGCCGGCAAGGCATGCATCGGTCAGCACCTGCAGGTAGTCTTCGGAGATACGGCTTGGGGTATGTCGGCTCAAGTGCGCCGGCGCACGCGACCGGTAGGTCTCGCGCAGGCCGGCGTCGCCCAGCAGCGCCTCGATGCCGTCGGCCAGCGCCGCGGGGTCGTCGCGCGCCACGACCACGCCGCAGTCGCCCACCGCGTCCGGCAGCCCGCCGCTGCGCGTGACCAGCGGCACGCAGCCGCAGGCCAGGCCTTCGAGCACGACCACGCCGAAGGTTTCCTCGCAGACGGACGGCAGCACGAGCACGCGGTGCCGGTTGAGCGTCGCGACGAGCTCCGCCGCGACCTGCCAGCCGGCGAAGCGGATGCTGTCGCCCAGGCCGGCGGCCTCCGCCTGGCGGCGCAACGCCGGCGCCTCCGGGCCGTCGCCGACGATGGTCAGGCCCGCGCGCACGCCGCGCGCGGCCAGCAGGCGCAGCGCGGCGAGCAGCCGGTCGACGCCCTTCTCGCTGGTCAGCCGGCCGACGAACACCAGGTCGCCCTGGCGCGGCGCGCCGTCGTCGCGCGCGAACACCTCGTCGGCATACGGATTGGGGACGATCGTCGACGCCACCGGCAGCGACTGCGCGACGGCGCGGCTGATCGCGACGTTGGCCGCGCGGCCGAGCACGGCCCGCTTCACGCGCGCGGCGAGGCCGCGGCGCGGGATCCAGGTGTGGTGCGCCACGACCCAGGGCCGGCGAAGCAGCAGTTGTGGCCAGGCGAAGCGCAGGCTGATGTTGTTGTGGAAGACGACGTCGGCGTCGCGCACGAGGCCGAACAGGCGCGCCGCGGACGGCCGCCGCACGACCTCGAACGGATCGCGCTCCGGCCCCACCGCGGCACTGCGCGTCGCCAGCACCACGCGATGTCCGGCACGGTGGAAATGCTCGGCGAGCAGGGCCGAGACGGTCTCGGTCCCGCCGATGGAAGGATGGAACGGGACCGAGCAGAACAGGATGTTCAAGGTGGAGTCCGGGCTGTCGACGCGCGCGGAGCGGCACGACCGAAGACGCGCGCAGCGAGAGCCGGGCGCGACGGTTGGGGCATCGTAGGCAGCCAATGTGGCAGCCGTGCGTCAGGCGTCCTTGCTGGATCGCTTGTCGGGGAACTTCCTGCACCGTGTAGGCGCGACGCCTGCGCCGGGTCACGAAGCTGCCCCGGCGACGGTGCAGGATGGGCTGGGGGTCTCGGCAAGCCGGGACCAATCTTGAAGACAGTTGTGTGACGTGATGTTCGTCACCGAGGCTCGTCACTTCCTTCCACGGCCCGATCCATGAGCAAAGATTCCACGTCCGCCCGCCGATATCCAGTCCGGGGCATCCATGCAGCCCCGGTTCTGGACAACGGGGAAATGCGATGCGCGGGTTGGATGTGGCGGAAGCGACGCGGAGTCGCTCGATGATGGTCTTGCTGGGCCTGTTCCAGGCGGTCGCCTGCACGATGTCGCTCGTCGGCTGCGGCGGTGGCGGCGGTGGCGACACGCCCGCCGCGTCCACGCCGGCGCCCACGCCTTCGCAGTCGGCATTCCCGGGCCAGGGCGCGCTCGGCTCGTCGCCGGCACCGGCGCCCTCCAGCGGCTCGTCGGCAGCCGCGACCGGCGGCGGCACCGGCCTGTCCTTCACGTTCACGCTGCCTGCCACGCGCACCACCAGCGCTGGCGTCTACACCGCCGACGGCACGCTCGTGCGCACGCTGTGGCGCGGACAGAGCTTCGGTGCGGGCGCGCACGCCGCGTCCTGGGACCAGCGCGACGACTCGGGCACGCTGCAGCCCGCCGGGCAGTACACCGTCAAGGTCGCGCACCACGCGATGCAGTACGTGTGGGAAGGCGCCATCGGCAACACGTCGGCACGCGCCGGCGCGGCGGTGCTGCACCATTCCTACCGCAGCCCGACCAGCTTCGCCAGCATCCCGGGCAGCATGCTGTACGCGGTCGGCTACAACGAGGGCCAGAGCGCGATCAACGGATTCGCGCTGGACAACGTCCAGGCCAACCAGAGCCCGGTGCGCGTCACGTCCAGCTTCATCAGCCCGGACATGATCGCCGCCGATACCTCACGGGTGTATTGGGCCAGCACCGGCCTGGGCATGAGCAAGACGACGTTCGTCGCGGCCTTCGACATCACGACGGGCGCGCAGACGGCGTTCAGCGCCGGCGCGCCGGTCTGCCTGATGCTGATGCAGGACAACAAGACCTGCTATCCGACCGAGTCGTACCAGAGTACGCTGGACCTGCGCGTCGGCGACAACAGCAACCCGGCCACCGGCATCGCGGTGCAGCGCAGCGGCAACATCCTGGCCGTCGCCTATGGCGCGGCCAACGAGGTCCGCCTGTTCGACAAGACCTCGGGCCAGCTGCTGCGCAAGATCCCCGTCGCGTTGAACGCCGGCACGATCAACCAGATCGCGATGAGCCCGATGGGCGACCTGTGGGTGTTGTCGGGCGCGACCGCGCTGCGCTACACCGGCCTCGCCACCGTGCCCGTCGTCGCCGCGTCGATCGCGTCGCTGGTCAAGCCGCTGGCCGTGACGGTCGATCCGAACGACGAGAACGGCGTCTGGATCGCCGACGGCGGCACGAGCGAACAGGTCAAGCGCTTCGACAGGACAGGCAACCTGCAGCAGGCGATCGGCGCGGCAGGCGGCTACGGCACGCAGACCCAGCTGGCCTCGGACCACCTCAACTTCACGCAGGCCCCGGGCCAGGAGCGCACTGCCGTCGGCGTCGACGACAACCACGCCGTCTGGGTACTGGACACCGCCGTCAACCGCATGCTCAAGTTCCTGCCGAACGGCAGCCTGGGCGACCAGATCGCCTACTTGCCCGCCAGCTACACGACCTCCACCGACGCCGGCAATCCGACCCGCGTGTTCGCCAACTTCATGGAGTACAGCGTCGACTACACGAAGGCCTTGAACGACCCCGGTGCCTGGACGCTGGTGCGCAACTGGCTGCCCGCCGTGCCGTCCAGCCTGCAGGTGGGGGCGGCCGGCGTGGATCCGACCTATGTCTCCGCGAACTGGGGCTGGACGGGCTTTCGCACCGTGCTGACGCTGTCCAACGGCCACACGTATGCGCTGCTGGGCGTGCAGGAGAGGAACGCGTTCGTCGAGCTGACGGCCGACGGCAAGGTGCGCTTCATCGGCTGGCTGCGCGACGTCGGCAACGGCGAGACGCGCGTCGTGTTCTACGAGAACGGCGACATCGGCTGGTCGAGCTCCGACGGCGTGACGCAGACGGTGCTGCGCCTGCCGCTGCAGGGCTTCGACAGCGCCGACAATCCGCAGTGGGCCGGTACGGCCACGACGCTGGCGACCGCGCCGGCCGGCATCGCCACGCCGGCCGATCCGGTGCTGACCTTCACGGGGGTCGTCGGCGCGCGCTTCCCGCTCACGTCCTCGGGCAAGGTCGTGTTCTTCAATCCCTCGATCGCCGCCGGCACCGGCTACCACCTCGGCGCGGTGCTGCAAGGCGGCTCGACGTGGAGCTTCGAGGCCAGTCCCAGCGGCCCCATCGACGACCTCGGCACGTTCCAGACCAGCAAGGACGACTCGACGCTGCAGTACGGCGGCAACCTCGTGCACGCGCTGGGCCGCGACATCGTCTACGGCTACCACGGCGAGTACTACAGCGACCTGAGCAACGGCAAGTTCGGCCAGGCCAACCAGTTCATGCATTTCCTGGACGACGGCCTGTTCATCGGCGAGTTCGGCGTCTCCACCACGCGCGCCACGTCCGCCTCGCAGGCCGGCGAAGCCGGCAACGCGTTCAGCTCCACGTTCCTGCGCGCCAACGGACAGGCCTACCTGTATCACAACGACGAGTCGGTGTGGGGCGGCGTGCAGCGCTGGCGCTTGGCGGGCATCGACGACATCCAGGAACTCACGGCGACCGGCAATGCGGGCGGCTCGATCTCGCTCACGTTGAACTAGCCCGCATCCGGCGGCCTGGTCCGGATGGACCAGGACCGGCGATGTCATCAGAATGGCACGAGCGGCGTGTAAGTTGCGGGCTCCTCGACACCCGGCGACGCGCGCAGCAGCCATGATGCAGTCCATCGCGAAGTTTCGCCATTCCGTGCGTGTCATGGGCGTGCTGCCGACGCTGGCGCGGAGCGCGCGCTATGCCGTCTTCCTGGTGCGCGGCAGCGCGCAACGGCGACGCACTCGCCGCCTGCTCGCCTCGGCCAGCATCGAGGACCGCTTCACGCGGATCTACGAGAGCAACCACTGGGCCAACGGCGAGAGCGTCAGCGGCGACGGCTCGTCGCTCGCCTACACGCGCGGACTGCGGGCCGCGTTGCCGGCCATGTTCGAGCAGTTCGGCGTGCGGCGTCTGCTCGACGCGCCCTGCGGCGACTTCAACTGGATGCAGCACGTGCTGCGCGAGCGCCCGCTCGACTACACCGGCTGCGACATCGTCGTGCCCATCGTGCTCAAGCTGCAGGAGCAGCACGGCGACGCGCAGCGCCGTTTCATGCACCTGGACATCACGCAAGGCCCGCTGCCGCCCGCCGACCTCTGGCTGTGCCGCGACTGCCTGTTCCACCTCGGCTACGACGACATCGGCCGCGCGCTGGACAACTTCCTGGCCTCCGGCATCCCCTACCTGCTGACGACGACGCACCTCAACCCGGCCGGCCATTTCATCAACACCGACATCCGATCCGGCGACTTCCGCCGCATCGACCTGTTCGCCGCGCCGTTCGAGTTTCCGCGCGACGTGCTGTTCGCGGTCGACGACTGGGCCGAGCCCGACCCGCAGCGCCAGATGTGCCTGTGGAGCCGCGAGCAGGTGGCCGCGGCCGTCGCGAAGGGCGGCCTGCCTGCGCACGCGCACTGACTGCGATCGAACCGTGTCCGAGAATCGCCGGCTGTCCCGCGCCACGTCCGGCTTCCTCGACCTGCTGCGCATCCTCGCGGCCGCCATCGTGTTCGCGAGCCATTGCGCGCAGTACTGGAACCCGCGCCTGTGGGCCGAGCTGGAGCCGCTCGGCCACGCCGCGGTGGTCGTCTTCTTCGTGCTGTCCGGATACGTGGTCACGTATTCGACGATGTCCAGGCCGCAGCGCGATCCGCGGATCTACATCGTCGCGCGGCTGTCCCGGTTGTACTCGGTGGTCATGCCGGCGCTGCTGCTGACCGCGGCGCTCGCCTTTGCCGGCGCCGCGATCGATCCGGTCCTCTACGCCGGGCTGTCGCGCGGGTTCGACGGCGTGCGATACGCGATCAGTGCCCTCTTCCTGCAGAACGTCTGGTGGCTGTCCGCCAGCCCGCCGAGCAACGGGCCGCTCTGGTCGCTGTCCTACGAGTTCTGGTACTACGCGCTGTTCGGCTGCGCCGTCTTCGTGCACCCCCGATCGCTTCGACTCGCGTCGCTCGCGATCGCCGCGGCCATCGCCGGCCCCAACATCCTGCTGCTGATGCCGTGCTGGGTCGTCGGCGCCGCCGTCTGCCTCGGACGGCAAGGGCTGGCGCAGCGCATCGCCTTTCCGCGTGCCACGTTCGTCGCGGGCGGGCTGCTGCTCGCGGCGAGCATCGTCGCGATGCCCGCGCTGCCGCTGCCGCACGGCGCGCCGCGCTGGTTCTTCTCGGCGTCGTTCCTGACCGACTGGGTGACCGCGCTGGCCGTCGCGACGCTCGTCGCGAGCGTGGCGGCCATGCCGCTGCGATGGCCCGGCGAGCGCGCCGTCGCCTGGCTGCGGCGCGGCGGCGACCTCACCTTCCCGCTGTACCTGTTCCACTATCCGCTGATCGTCTTCCTGACCGCCGCACTGCCCTTCGACAAGTCGAGTTCCTTGCAGGTGACAGGCGTCGTCGCCGGCTTGCTTGTCGTCGTCGTGGCGCTCGGCGCCGCCGTCGAGGCGACTCGTCCTCGATGGACTCGCCTGCTCGACGGCCTCCTTCCGCGCGGTGCGGACGCAGGCGCCGGCGCAAGGCCCCGGACATCGCCTTGAACGGACCATCGTCACAAACGATCCGCAGAATCGCGCGATGCCCGCCGAGCCCCTGCCCCGCACCCTGGTCGTCAACTTCAACGCGCCGGAACTCAACCAGCTCGCGCTGGCGCTCGCGCATGCCGGCAGGCTGGAGCGCTACGTGCGGCCGTACGTCAACAAGGGCCGCGGCTGGGAGCGCGTGCTGGCCTCCGTGCCGCTGGCGGGCCGCGTCTACGCCTCGACCTTCGGCCGCCGCCTGATGGACGATCCCGCGCTGGTGCGCCTGACACGCGAGGCCGGCGTGCTGCCCGACGTGCTGGCCGCGACGTCGATGCGGCTCAGCGTGCTGCCCGACGCCCTGCGGCGACGTTGGACCAGCGCGCTGATCAAGACGCTGCGCGAGTCCGTCGCCGAGAGCGCGGCGCGCCTCGCTCCCAACGCGGAGTGCGTCGTCGCCTACGAGGGCTTCGCGCTGCCCGCGTTCGTCGCCCGGCGCGCGGCGGGCCCGGGCCGCACGGTGCTGAACTACCCGGTGGCGCATCATCGCGTGCGCCGGCGCGAGCGGCTCGAGGAGATCGAACGCACGCCGCGGTTCGCATCGACCTGGCCCGACTTCGACGACTGGCCCGCCGGCCACGAGCAACGCCTGGACGAGGAGATCCGCCTGGCCGACGCGGTGCTGGTGGGCTCGACCTACGCGGCCGACAGCTTCGTCGACGAGGGCATCGCGCGCTCGCGCATGAAGGTCGTGCCGTACGGCGTCGACCTGCGCACCTTCTCGCCGCCCGCCGACGGCGAGCGCGCGCGCCGCGACGGCCGGCGCTTCGAGGCCATCTTCACGGGCCAGATGACGCAGCGCAAGGGACTGTCGTACCTGCTGGAGGGGTGGCGCCGCTTCGCGCGTGCGGACGCGCGCCTGACCATCGTCGGCCAGACGGTGGGCGACGCACGCGCGCTCGCGCCGTACGCCGACCTGTTCCGCCACGTGCCGCACCAGTCGCGCCCCGAACTCGCGCGCCACTATCGCGCGTCGGACGTGTTCGTGTTCCCGACGCTGGTCGAAGGCATGCCGCTGGTCGTGCTCGAGGCGATGGCCTGCGGACTGCCGGTCATCGTCACGGCCAACGGGCCGGCCGACATCGTGCGCGACGGCGTCGACGGCTTCATCATCCCGGCGCGCGATCCCGAGGCGATCGCCGAGAAGCTGGAGACGCTGTACCGCGACCCGGCGCTGCGCGAGGAGATGGGCCGCAACGCCGTCCTGCGCGCCGCCGAGTTCGGCTGGTCGGCCTACAACGACAAGGTCAAGGCCTGCCTCGCCGACCTGTGCTCGCCCGCGCGCACGACGGCAGCCGCGGCGAGCGGCCTGCTCACGCCGCGGGGTGCTTCGCTCGGCTCCTGATGGCGCGCGCCGGCATGCCGGCGTAGACCGTCCACGGCGCCAGGTCCTTCGTCGCCAGGCTGCACAGGCCCAGCACCGCGCCGTCGCCCACCTGGACGCCGGGGCCGACCACCGCGCGCGCGCAGATCCAGGCGTAGCGTCCGAGCGCGATCGGCTTGTCGACCATCGGGAACGCGGGGTCGTCGTAGTCGTGCGTGGAGCCGCACAGGTAGGCGTCCTGCGACACGATGGCGTGCGAGCCCAGGCGCATGGTCGCCGCGTTGTACAGCACGGCGCCGTCGGCGATGGCGACGGCGTCCTCGCAGACCAGGTTCCACGGCGCCCAGATGCGCGCGCCGGCGTAGATGCGGCAGTTCGGCCCCAGCGTGGCGCCGAACAGGCGCAGCACGAAGGCGCGCCAGCGGTGCATGGGCCGCGGCGTCGGCCGCACCAGCAGCAGCCACGCGATGCCCCACAGGAAGCGGCCGGCGCGGTTGCGCAGCGACTTGCTGGGGCCGAGATAGGGGTCGGCGACGGCCGGGACGGACGGCGATGGCGGAGCGAGCATCGCGCGAGCCTGAGGGCGCGATGTGTCGGCGTGTTGACATGGTCCGCACGAGCCAGGCCGGACCACATGCTGGCCACGCGCGAGTCACATTGCGCGCCTACATTGCGGCCACCTGTTCGGGCGGCTTGCGCGCGCGACGCTTCATCCCTGCCCGAGTCGTCGCCCATGTCCACTCCGCTTCCCACCCATTCCGCGCCTGTCGTCTGGAAGACGTCGCCCGCGTTGTGGGCGCTGATCGCGCTGTCGCTGCTGGCCGCCATCGGCGCGTTCTTCCCCGCGCTGCACTTCATGGTGGCGACGTGGGACCAGGTGCCGGAGTTCGGCTACGGCTACTTCATCCCGTTCGTCAGCGCCTACCTGGTCTGGCAGTGCAGCGACCGCCTGCGCCTGCGCGATTCGCAGGGCTCGTGGGGCGGCCTGTGGCTGGTGCTCGCCGGCCTGCTGCTGGGCCTGGTGGGCGCGCTCAGCGCGATCCGCATGACCAGCCAGTACGGCTTCGTGCTCGCGCTGTTCGGCATCGCCGTCACCTGGCTCGGCTGGCGGGGCACGCGCATCATCGCGGCGCCGCTGGCGATGCTCGTGTTCATGATCCCGCTGCCGCAATTCCTGCTGCGCGAGATGTCGGAACAGCTGCAGCTGCTGTCCTCGCAGCTGGGCGTCGCGCTGATACGGCTGTTCGACATCAGCGTGTTCCTCGAAGGCAACGTGATCGACCTCGGCAGCATGAAGCTGCAGGTCGTCGAGGCCTGCAGCGGCCTGCGCTACCTGTTCCCGCTGCTGGTGCTGGGCGTGATCGCGGCCTACC
>FTDG01004013.1_pt1 | contig 11338 bp, 8 predicted proteins | sample 1639751 | NCBI WGS metagenome assembly FTDG01 (sample SAMEA3914869, study PRJEB12502) | metagenome | biome: forest; material: soil | place: USA | collected 2012-03-12 | depth 0.1 m
CCATCAAGGTGCGCGACGGCCGGCTCAAGCACGTGATGAAGGAGGCGTTGCGCGAGCTGCTGCCGGCCGATATCCTCGACCGCAAGAAGCGCGGCTTCGGCACGCCGATGGGCGCCTGGCTCAAGGGCGAGCTCGCGCCGCTGCTGCGCCGGCTGGTGGCGCCGGACGTGGTGCGCTCGCGCGGGCTGTTCCGCCAGCCGGCCATCGACCGCCTGATCGCCGACCACCAGGCCAACCGCATCGACGGCACCGACGCGTTGCTGGCATTGATGAACCTCGAGGTGTGGAGCCGCGTCTACCTCGACCGCCGCGACCCCGCCGACGTCGCCGCCGAACTGAAGGAGTACGTCGCATGAACGTGCTGTACCTGTGCCACCGGTTCCCGTACCCGCCCAAGCGCGGCGGCAAGATCCGGCCATTCAACATGATCCGCCACCTGACGGCGCGCGGCGACAAGGTCACCGTGTGCTCGCTGGTGCGCTCCGCCGCGGAAGGCGAGGAGGGCAAGGGCATCGCGCCGTTCTGCGCCGGCTTCGAGATGGGCCAGGTCTCCAACCCCGTGCAGGCGCTGCGCATGGTCGCCCGCCTGCCGCTGACGACGCCGTCGTCGATGGGCTTCTTCTACTCGCCGGTGCTCGCCCGCCGCGTGCGCGAGCTGCTCGCGCAGCAGTCGTGGGACCTGATCTTCGTGCACTGTTCCTCGGTGGCGCAGTACGTCGAACACGTGCGCGACATCCCCAAGATCCTCGACTTCGGCGACATGGATTCGCAGAAGTGGCTCGAATACGCCCAGCGCAAGCCGTTTCCGCTGTCGCTCGGCTACCGGCTCGAAGGCCACAAGATGCTGGCGGCCGAACGCCGGCTGGCGCGCCGGTTCGACCTCTGCACCGCGACGACCCGTGCCGAGTGGGAGACGCTGGACGGCTACGGCACCGGCGCGGCGACCGACTGGTTCCCGAACGGCGTCGACGCGAGCTTCTTCAAGCCCGCCGAGACCTACGACGCCGACACGATCAGCTTCATCGGGCGCATGGACTACTACCCGAACCAGGAGGCCATGACGCGTTTTTGCGCGCAGACCTGGCCGCTGCTGCGGGCGCGCCGGCCGGAGGCGCGGCTGCTGATCGTCGGGGCGGATCCGTCCGCCGAGATCCGCCGGCTGGGCGAGATCCCCGGCGTGACGGTCACCGGCTCGGTGCCGGACGTGCGGCCGCACATCGTCGGCTCGGCGCTGATGGTCGCGCCGCTGAGCATCGCGCGCGGCACGCAGAACAAGATCCTCGAGGCGATGGCGATGGGCGTCCCGGTGGTGACCAGCAGCGTCGCCGCCGGCGGCGTCGACGCGCAGGCGCCGGCACATTTCCTGGTCGCCGACACCCCCGAGGACACCTGCGCCGCGATCCTGCGCGTCCTCGGCGATCCGCAGGAACGCACGCGCCTGGCCGTCGCCGGCCGCGAGCGCGTCCTGACCCACCATTCCTGGGCCCATTCGATGCAGCGGCTGGACGGCATCATCCAGCGCTGCGTCACCGACTTCGCGGCCCGGCGACTTTCAGATTCCAATTCCAATTCCCTGCGGGAGCTTGCATGAAGATCAGCATCTTTGGTCTGGGCTACGTCGGCGCGGTGTCGCTGGCCTGCCTGTCCCGTGACGGCCACGAGGTCATCGGCGTCGACATCGACCGCGCCAAGCTCGACCTGATCCAGGCGGGCAAGACGCCCGTCGTCGAGGAGGGCATGATCGAGCTGATGGCCGCCGTCGCCGCCAGCGGTCGCGTGGTCGTGACCACCGACCCGGCGCAGGCGGTGCGCGACTCCGAGCTGTCGCTGGTCTGCGTCGGCACGCCCTCGGCCGCCAACGGCAGCCAGGACCAGTCCGCGGTGCTGCGGCTGGCCGCCGAGATCGGCCGCGCGATCGCGCAGAAGGACGCGCCGCATGTCGTCGTCTTCCGCTCGACGCTGGTCCCCGGCACGGTGGAGGACGTGCTGCGCCCCATCATCGAGGAGACCTCCGGCAAGAAGGACGGCGAGGGCTTCTTCCTGTGCTTCCAGCCCGAGTTCCTGCGCGAGGGCTCGTCGATCCGCGACTACGACAAGCCGCCGTTCACGGTGGTCGGCGCCAACCACGGCCATCCGGTCGATCGCCTGCGCGAGCTGTTCGGCCACCTGCCGTGCAAGTTCATCCAGACCTCGGTGCGCTCGGCCGAGATGATGAAGTACTGCTGCAACAACTTCCACGCGCTGAAGATCACCTTCGCCAACGAGACGGCGCGCCTGTGCGAGGCGCTCGGCGTCGACCCGTTCGAGGTGATGGACCTGGTCTGCCAGGACACCCAGCTGAACATCTCCAAGGCCTATCTCAAGCCGGGCTTCGCGTTCGGCGGCTCCTGCCTGCCCAAGGACCTGCGCGCGACGGCGCACCTGGCCAAGGTGCACGACGTCGAGATCCCGATGCTCGCCAGCATCATGCCGTCCAATCGCGAGCACCTGGACGTGGCCGTGCGCAAGGTGTTGGCCGCCGACAAGCGCAACATCGGCTTCATCGGGCTGTCGTTCAAGACCGGCACCGACGACCTGCGCGAGAGCCCGCTGGTGAACCTGGCCGAGCAGCTGATCGGCAAGGGCCTGCGGCTGGCGATCTACGACCCGGAGGTGAGCCTGTCGCGCCTGCTGGGCGCGAACCGCCGCTACATCGAGACGCGCCTGCCGCACGTCGGCGAGCTGCTGCGCAAGGACATCGCCGAGGTCATCGCGCATTCGGAGGTGCTGGTGGTGGGTCTGTCGGACGCCGCCACCCGCCAGGCGCTGGCGCAGCATTGCCGGCCCGACCAGCTCGTGCTGGACCTGGTGCACCTGGGCGAGCACGACGACATCGCGGGCAGCGTCACCGGCCTGTCCTGGTGATCCGCCGCCGCTGACGATCCCGCATGGCTTCCCGACTGCGCTCCCTGCTGTTCTCCACGCTGTTTCCCAGCAGCGTGCGGCCCCGCCACGGCATCTTCGTGCAGACCCGGCTGCGCGAGCTGCTGGGGACGGGCGCCGTCGAGACCCGGGTGGTCGCGCCGGTGCCATGGTTCCCGTCCTCGCACCCGCGTTTCGGCACCTACGCGCTGCACGCGGGCACGCCGCGGCGCGAGATGCTCGAAGGCGTCGAGGTGCTGCATCCGCGCTATCCCTTGCCGCCCAAGGTGGGCATGACGGTGGCGCCGCTCACGCTGGCGCTGGCGGCCGTGCCGGCGGTGCGGCGCCTGATCGCCGAAGGGTTCGACTTCGACCTGATCGACGCGCATTACTACTACCCCGACGGCGTGGCGGCCGGCCTGCTGGCGCGCTGGTTCGGCAAGCCCTTCGTCGTGACCGCGCGCGGCTCCGACCTGAACCTGATCGCCGGCTACGGCCTGCCGCGGCGCATGATGCAGTGGGCCGCGCGGCACGCGGTGGCGTCCATCGGCGTCAGCCAGGCGCTCGTCGACCTGATCGGCGGCTGGGGGATCGGGCCGGAGAAGCTGCACCTGATGCGCAACGGCGTCGACCTCGACCGCTTCCAGCCGCTGCCCAAGGCGCAGGCCCGCGCCCGGCTCGGCCTGGGCGGCGGCCCGATGCTGCTGTCGGTGGGCAACCTGGTGGCGCTCAAGGGCCACGACCTCACCATCGACGCCTTCGCGAGCCTGCTGCCCGAGATGCCCGACGCCCGCCTCGTGCTGGTGGGCGAGGGCGCGGAGCGCGAACGGCTGCAGGCGCAGGTGCAGGCGCTGTCGCTGGCCGACCGCGTGCGCTTCGCCGGCGCCATCCCGAACGCCGAACTGCCGCTCTGGTACAGCGCGGCGGACCTGTCCGTGCTGTCGTCCAGCCGCGAAGGCTGGGCCAACGTGCTGCTCGAATCGATGGCCTGCGGCACGCCGGTGGTGGCGACGCGGCGTGGCGGCAATCCGGAGGTGGTCAGCGACCGCGCCGCGGGGCGCCTGGTCGACGTGCGCGACGCACCGCACATCGCCTCCAGCATCCGCGAGCTGCTGCAGTCGCAGCCCGACCCCGCCAGCGTGCGCGCGCATGCCAGCAGGTTCGGCTGGCGCGCGACGAGCCAGGCGCAGGTCGACCTGTTCCGCGCCGTGGCGCAGGGGAGCCGCCATGCGTGACGTCCTGCTGATGGGCGTCGTGCTGTGCTCGCTGCCGATCGCCTGCCGCCACACCTGGGCCGGCGTGCTGCTCTGGACCTGGATCAGCATCATGAACCCGCACAAGCTGGCGTGGGGCTTCGCGATGGACATGCCGTTCGCCGCGATGGCCGCCGGCGCCACGATCGTCTCGCTGGTCTTCACCAAGGACAAGCTGCGCCTGCCCAGCCATCCCGCCGTGGTGGCGATCGTGCTGCTGACCCTGTGGATGTGCGTGACCACCGTGTTCGCGGTGCATCCGGACGAATCCTGGCCGGACCTGAAGCGCACGCTGAAGATCCAGGCGATGACGCTGGTGGCGCTGGCGGCGCTGCGCGAGCGCAAGCACATCGAGATGTTCGTCTGGATCAACGCGCTGTCGATCGGCTTCTACGGCTTCAAGGGCGGCCTGTTCACCATCGCCAGCGGCGGCGGCGAACGGGTCTGGGGGCCGCCGGGCGGCTTCATCGAGGGCAACAACGAGGTCGGCCTCGCGCTGGTGATGGTCATCCCGATGCTGAACTACCTGCGCGTGGTGTCCACGCGCCGCTGGCTGCGCATGGGGCTGGTGGCGCTGATGCTGTTCACGGCGGTCGCGGTGCTGGGCACGCAGTCCCGCGGCGCGTTCCTGGCCATCCTCGCGATGGGGGTGCTGCTGTGGTCGCGCTCGAGCGAGAAGGCGATCGCCGCGGTCGTGATCGGCGTGATCGGCATGGGGCTGACCGCCTTCATGCCGTCGTCGTGGTCCGACCGCATGAACACCATCGGCACCTACGAGCAGGACGGCTCGGCGATGGGGCGCATCAATGCCTGGAAGATGGCGTTCCACCTCGCCAACGACCGTCCGCTGGGCGGCGGCTTCGACATCTACACCGGCCCGATCTTCGCCAAGTACGCGCCGGTGCCCGAGGACGTGCACGCCGCCCACAGCATCTACTTCCAGGTGCTGGGCGAGCATGGCTGGCTCGGCCTGATGCTGTTCCTGATGATCGGCGCCTTCACGTTCCGCGCCGCCAACCAGATCCGCCGCGAGGCCAAGCGCCGCCCGGACGCCCAGTGGCTCTATCACCTGGCCGGCATGATGCAGGTCTCGATGGTGGGCTACGGCGTCGGCGGCGCGTTCCTGAGCCTGGCGTACTTCGACCTGCCCTACAACGTGACGGTGGTCATGCTGGCCGGACTGCGCTGGCTGCACGATCCCGACCTCTCGTCGCGGACCGAAGGCGCGTTCGGCGCCGCCGATCCGACAAGCGCCGCCGAGCGACGGCCGCGCGTGCGCCGGCTGGCCTGAACGGCGGGCGTGCCCGCGCCGCGAGGCGCCGGCCGGACCCGCCATTCCAGGGCATCGACATCCATCCTCCCGCCCGGCCGTCCAGGCGCTGACGGCTCACGCGCCGGGAGCGCTTGGCGCCGGCCCGGCTGCGACCCGTCGTCCGGGCCGTCGATTCGTCGCACGCGGGTTTGGCGCCGGCGGCCGATGGCGGACATTGGCGTCATGCGCCGGTGCGGTTGCGCCGAGCGATCCACGACCCGAACGTTCCGGGCGCCGATGCGTCCTGGCGGCGGCGTGTTCGTCCAGGAACGGAAAGGTTGGCGATGGACCAGTTGATGCTCGAGGCCAAGGGCCTGCGAAAGACGTACGGCACGCGTACGGCGGTGGCGGAGGTCTCGCTGGGCGTGGCCGCCGGCGAAGTGCTGGGGCTGCTCGGCCCGAACGGCGCCGGCAAGTCGACCACCGTCGGCATGATCGGCGGCCTGGTCGCGCCCGATGCCGGCACGGTCGCCGTCGGCGGCGCGACGCTCGCGGCCGGCGAGTTCCAGTTCAAGCGCCGGGTCGGCCTCGTGCCGCAGGAGATCGCCCTGTTCGAGGACTTGCCGGCACTCGCCAACGTGGAACTCTTCGGCGCGCTCTATGCCTTGCCGCGCCGCGGCCTGAAGGCGCGCGCGATGGCGGTGCTCGAGAGGGTCGGCCTGGCCGACCGCGCGCACGACAAGCCCGCGACCTTCAGCGGCGGCATGAAGCGCCGGCTGAACATCGCCTGCGCGCTGGTGCACGACCCGGACGTCCTGCTGCTGGACGAGCCCACCGCGGGCGTCGACCCGCAGAGCCGCAACGCGATCTTCGACAACCTCGAATCCTTGAAGCGGGCCGGCAAGGCGCTCGTCTACACCACGCACTACATGGAGGAGGCCGAGCGCCTGGCCGACCGCATCGTGATCGTCGACCACGGCCTGGTCGTGGCCAGCGGCACCGCCGCCGAGCTCTACCGGCTGCTGCCCGCGGCGCAGACGCTGCAGATCGAGGTGGAGGGCGTCGCCGATGGCGCGCCGCTGGAGTCCGCCCTGCGGGCCGCCGACGGCGTGAAGTTCGCCAAGGTGGATGGCAGCCGCGTCGAGATCGGGCTGGACGACCTGGGACGCACGGTGGCATCGGTGATGCAGTTGCTGGCCGCGCGGGGCGTGGCCGTGCGCCGCGTCGATTCGGGCCGGGCAAACCTGGAGGACGTGTTCCTCGCGCTCACCGGCAAGCAACTGCGCGACTGAAGCGAAAGGACCGAACGATGAACGCCTTCCTCGCCCTGGTGCGCAAGGACCTGGTCCTGTATTTCTCGAACCGCCGCTCGGTGATCGTCAGCATCGTCGCGCCCATCCTGATCGCGGCCTTCTTCGGTAGCCTCTTCGGCGGCGGCGACAACCAGCCCGCGAGCGTGCCGATCGGCCTCGCCGACCTGGACGGCAGCGTGCTGTCGAAACAGGTCGTCGCCGCGATCCGGGGCGACGCCAGCCTGGCGGTGACCGAGTTGTCCGACGCCGAGGGCGCCGCGCAGGTCAAGGCCGGCAAGCTGCGCGCGGCGATCACGTTGCCCAAGGGCTTCGGCGCGCAGAGCGGCCCGGCGCTGTTCGGCGGCTCGCCCAGGCCGCAGGTCGAGCTGCGCTACGACCCGTCGCAGCCCATGGCGCTGGCACTCGTCCGCGGCCTGCTCGCGGAGTACGTGATGCAGACCGTGTCGCGTGCGGTCTTCAGCGGCGGCTCGCCGGCGATCGCCGACGTGCGGGCGCAGGTGGCCGCCGACACCGTGATGCCGGCCGAGCGGCGGCGCGAGCTGCTCGCGATGTTCGACGACATCGCCAAGGTGCAGCAGCCGCCGGCTGCCGGTTCCGCCACGCCGGCCGGCGACACGAACGACGGCGCCAGCGTGCTGACCATGCCCTTCGTCACCCACGAGACGCAGGCGAGCGCCGGCGCGGAGCCGCGCTACAACGGCTATGCGCACGCGTTCGCCGGCATGGGCGTGCAGTTCATCCTGTTCATGGGCGTGGACATGGCCATCGGCCTGCTGCTGATGCGTCGGCTCGGCCTCTGGACGCGCCTGCGCGCCGCGCCGCTCTCGCGCGGCACGCTGCTGGGCAGCCGCATCGCCAGCACCGCGGCCATCGCGCTGACGATCTTCGCGGTGATCTACGCGGCGGCGATCGGCGTGTTCGGCGTGCGTGTGGAGGGCAGCGTGGTGGGCTTCGTGGCCGTCCTCGCGGCCTTCGCCCTGCTCACCGCGAGCTTCGGCCTGCTGATCGCCGCGCTCGGCCGGACGCCGGAGGCGACGCGCGGCCTCGCGATCCTCGCGACGCTGCTGCTCGTGATGCTGGGCGGCGCCTGGGTGCCGTCCTTCATCTTCCCGGCCTGGCTGCAGCGTGTGTCGCTCGCCGTCCCGACCCGCTGGGCCATCGACGGCCTCGACGCGATGACCTGGCGCGGCCAGCCGCTCGAGGCGGCCTTCATGCCCGTCGCGGTGATGCTGGGCTTCACGGCCTTGTTCGCGGTCCTCGCGGTCTGGCGCTTCGACTGGGAAGAGTAGGCGCCGCGCGCCGTCGCGGCAGGCAGGCTCAGCGCTGCAGCGCGAGCCGGGTGTCGTAGACGGCGCGCAGGCGCTCGCCGTAGGCCTGCGGATCGTGCCCGGTGCGGATGCGCTGCAGCGCCGCGGCGCCCTTGGCGGCCAGCGCGTGCGGTCGGCGCAGGATCTCGCCGAGCACTTCGACGAGGCCTTCGCGGATCTCGACGGCCCGCGCGGCGCGCTGGGCGGCCGTGTCGCGCCGGATCTCGCCGAACCGGTTCTTCGCGACGCGCAGCACCCAGCCGCAGTCGTCCGAGTTGATCTCGGGCATGGCACGCACGTCGGTGGTCAGCACCGGCACGCCGCAGGACTGGAACTCCAGCACCGTGTAGCCGTAGGTGTCCGCGTGCGTCGGCAGCAGCCCGAGGTCGGTGTCCTTCATGAGGGCGAGGACCTCGTCGTTGGGCAACTGGCGGTGCCAGGTGATCCAGGACGGGTTGGCGGCGATCGTGCGTTCCACGTCCTGCATGTCGCTGGCCGTCTCGCCGGTGGCGTAGGGGTCGACCTGCAGCGAGCTCACGATGGTCAGGTGGAAGTTCGCCAGGCCGGCCGTCTCGCGCAGGTGGCGCAGGGCCTGCAGCAGCTCGCGGCCGCCCTTGCGGATGAACGACGCACCGACGAAGGCCAGGCGCAGCGTGCCGGTGGCCGAGGGTGCGGCGCGCGGCTCGGCCACGTTGGCGGCCTGCGGCGGATGGAGCACGGCCAGCTTGGTGCGCACCAGGTCGCCGCGACGGCCGAAGGGCTCGAGAAAGGCCTCCTCGATCGACCGGGCGCAGTCCGAGAGCGCGAGCAGGCCGAGGCAGCGCGGGCGGCTCATGGCGTGCAGCGCGGCCCGATTGAGCAGCTGGCGCGCGACCGGCGCGAAGTCCGGCTCGGGCGCGGGGTGGATCAGGTTGCCGGCGAAGCGGGGTGTGACGGTCTCGAAGGTCGACACCCACGGCGTCGGCCCGAAGGCGACTGCGTTGACCAGATGCAGCAGGCCGACGCCGGGCAGTGCGCCGGCGCGGAACAGGTTGTCGATGGTGGTCGGCGAGACGAGCTCGCGCCGCGCCATCGCATTCAGGCGTGCGACGACGTGGCCGTCGCGCCTGGAGCTGTCCGGGACTTCCACGTAGCTGGCGTCCGCCACCCGGCCCAGGATCAGCCGGCGCTCCGCGTAGTTGGGGCGCACGTGGCCGATGCGCGGCGCAGCGCGCGGACCCGCGTCGGGGCCGGGACGCGCGGCAGGCGGCGGGGCGGTCTTCGTGTCGGCCATGCGGACGTTGGCGGCGGTGGCGCCGGCGGCTACTGGGTGCGGCTGGCCGCGATCGGCACGACCTTGGCCGTGCACTGGCCGAGCCACCATGCCAGTTCGGGAAAGGTGCTGCCCAGCGAGGCGATCATCGTGCGGCCGCGGGCCAGCAGGAACAGGTCGGCGACCGCGTCGGTCATCGACGTGTAGTCCTTGCCGGGCAGCTCGAGGATGCGGTCGCCGAAGTGGCGGCGCAGCTCGTCGGAGAACACCCGGCCCATGGCGGAGACGAAGAAGACGGTGTCGTCCGGGTACTGGCGCATCGCCGTGACGAACGAGTCCATGTCGGGCACGTTGGCGTGGTCGTTCTTGTCCAGGCTGTTGCGCACCTGCACGCGCACCACGTCGTCGCCGAGCGGCAGGTCGCGCAGGCGTGCGGCGACCGCCGGGCTCGGTCGTACGCGCTTGAAGAACTCGCAGTAGCGCTCGCGCACCTCGGCGGGCGTGCGCTCGTAGAGGAAGTCGACGCAGGGATAGTCGCGCCCGTCGCGCCGGGTCCAGAGCGCGCGGTCGGTGACCCACTCCGGCCGCACCTGCAGCCGCCAGTAGCCGCGTTCGCCGAACTCGGGCATCGTCGGGTAGGTGATCAGCGGCGGCACGCGGATCAGGCTGTCGGTGGGCAGCCGCTCGCGGATGCCGATGCCGTCGAGGCTGAACAGTTGCTCGAACGGCGCGCTGACCCACGGGTCCAGGCGCCATTCGAGGGTGGCGCCGTCCAGCCCGAAATGCACGTGGTAGGACGCCATCAGCTTGAGGCGGTTGCCCAGGCCGGTGTATTCCAGCCCGATCCGCACCAGCTTCCTGCGGCGGACGCTGAACAACGCGTTCAGCAGGCGCCGGCGGACACGATCGCTCATCGACGTGCTCCGCTCAATCGAACCGGGCGTCGGGCGCGTGGGCGCGCAGCCACTGCTCGAGCATCATCAGGATCCACACCATCTCGCCGTAGTAGCCGGGGTGCGAGGGCAGCAGGGTGTCGACCAGCCCGCGGATGAAGTCGGGCGCGATGATGCCGCGGCGCGACAGGCTCTCGAGGCTGTCGACCGCGAGCGCCTTCAGCTTCGGATGGCGCGTCGCCCAGACGCCGAAGGGCAGGCCGAAGCCCTGCTTCTTCTTGGTGATGATCTCGTCGGGCAGGAAGCCGCGCAGCGCCTCCTTGAAGAACCAGCGCAGCTTGAGTCCGCGCAGCTTGTAGCGCGAGGGCAGGCCCAGCGAGAAGTCGACCAGCGCGTCGTCCAGCATCGGGTAGGCGACGTCGACGCCGGCCAGCGAAGTCGCGATGGCGACCTTGGGCAGGTCGCTCTCGGCGAGCGTGTAGCGCCAGTCGTAGGCGAGCGTGCGGTTCACCTCGTCGCCGGTCACCGCCTGCGCGTAGACCTCGCGTTGGCGGCGTGCCGGCCGCCCGGGGTCGACCTGGGCGATGAACGACGGCGTCAGCACCGTGTCGACACCCAGGCGCAGCAGCAGGTTGTACATGTTCATGCGGTCGGGCATGGGCACCCGCGCCTGCTCGACGTAGCTGGCGCCCTTGCGCAGCAGCGGCAGGCGGCCGGCGGGCGTGTCCTGCAGGAGGCTTTCGAGCGCGCTGCGCGCCGGGCCCGGCACGTGGCGGTACCAGCTGAACACGCGCTGCTTGGCGTAGCGGCTGTTGCCGCCGAACAGCTCGTCGCCGCCATCGCCGGCGAGCATGCGCTTGAAGCCGTGCTCGTGGGCGGCCTTGGCGCAGTAGTACGCGGGCAGGACCGACGAGTTGCCGAACGGCTGCTCGCACCAGGCGGCCACGGCGGGGATGCTCGCGACGAGGTCGTCGGGCGTCACGTAGTACTCGTGGTGGACCGCGCCGAAGTGCCTGGCCGCCAGGCGGGCGTAGTCCATCTCGTCGTAGCCCTCGGCGTCGAAGCCGATCGAGAAGGTCTGCGGTGCCTCGCCGGTGACCTCGCGGACCATGCCGGTGACGGTCGAACTGTCGGTCCCGCCGCTCAGGAAGCAGGCGGCGGGGCCGG
>FTDG01004145.1_pt1 | contig 11277 bp, 5 predicted proteins | sample 1639751 | NCBI WGS metagenome assembly FTDG01 (sample SAMEA3914869, study PRJEB12502) | metagenome | biome: forest; material: soil | place: USA | collected 2012-03-12 | depth 0.1 m
CGGCCATGTGATCGAGGCGAGCCTGGGCTACTTCGTCACGCCGCTGGTCAACGTGCTGCTGGGCACGCTGGTCCTGAAGGAGCGGCCGCGCCGGCTGCAGTGGACGGCGCTCATGCTCGCGGCCACCGGCGTGCTGTGCATGACGCTGACGATCGGCCGCCCGCCCTGGATCGCGCTCGGGCTCGCCGCGACGTTCGGCAGCTACGGCCTGCTGCGCAAGACGGCACCGCTCGGCGCGCTCGAAGGGTTGGCGCTCGAAACGCTCGCGATCGCGCCGGTGGCGCTCGTCGGGCTGCTGGTCATCGGCGCGGGCCGCGGCGGCGTGTTCGCCGGGATGTCCGGCCACGACATCGCCTGGCTGCTGGCCGCCGGGCCGATCACCGCGATTCCGCTGCTGCTGTTCGCCGCTGGCGCGCGCCGCATCACGCTGGCAACGCTGGGCACCTTGCAGTACCTGGCGCCGTCGCTGCAGTTCGCGCTCGGCGTCTGGTTCTTCGACGAGCCGCTCGCCCCCGATCGCCTCGCCTGCTTCGCGCTGATCTGGTCCGCGCTGGCGCTGTACAGCGCGGACGGCTTCCTGTGGCTGCGGCGCCAGCGCGACGTGCGGGCCGCCGTCGGGGCCTAGCGCGGATTGCCGACCAGGAACGAACTCACCAGCGTCAACTCGCCCGGCTTGCGCATCGGCACGCGGAACGTCTGCTGCTTCTCGCTGGGCGTGCCCTCGTCCTGGATGATCGCGATCTGCGCCGTCGTGATCAGGTCGCGCCGGTCGCCGGCGCCGTAGTAGTTGACGTACACGTGATAGATGCCGGGCAGCGGCGCCTGCGTCGCGAAGATCTCGGGGCCGAAGCCGGTCGTCACGTCGACGTCGAGCGCGCCGCCGTTGGGCGCGACGCGGTCGCCGTAGAACACGTGCGCGCCGTCGGGGGAGACCACGTGCAGGTCGAGGTCGGTGTTGTCCGAGTCCCACGTCAACACCACGCGCAGCCGCGGCGCGACGCGGTTCGGTTGCGCCTCGTAGAACTGGCGGCGCTTGACCTCGCCGTCGGGCGTGCGCACCTCGATGCCGTGGCTGCCCGAGCCGAACGACCACGGCCGCGCGAAGCCGCCGTTCTCGTCGATCGACAGTGGCATCGCGATGCCGTCGACCACCAGCCGCGCCGGCGAGCGCGAGCCGTCGTCACGCGACTTCGGCTGCGCCTTGACCTGTCCGCGGATCTGCGCGGCGATCGACTTGCCGTTGACGTTGACGCTCGCCGCCGGGTAGTGCACTTCCTGGACGAAGTCGTCCTGCGTCTCGGGCACCGCGCGCCAGCCGCCCGAGGGCGAATCGATGGTGTTGGCCTGCGCCGAAGCGGTGGCGGCGGACGCCGCGAGCGCGGCCCCCAGCAAGGACGCACGCACGCACGCGAGGACGGTGGACGAAGAAAGAGTTCGCATCATGAGTCGACCAGTTGGCGGGCCAGACGTTCGACGAAGTCTTCGTCCTGGCCGTTGGGGTGGTGGCGGAAGGCGAGGTGCAGGTACTCGTGCAACAGCGCGACGCGGCCGTCCTGCGTCGACCAGTCGCGCACGCGGATCTGCAGCAGGCGTTGATCGGAATGCGGCGTGCCGAACGCGAGGCGGCAGACCTGCAGCGTCGCGGGCAGCGGCTCGAAGCCAGCCTCGCGGCGCAGCGGCTCGCGCCAGCGGCGCTGCGCGGCGAGCAGCCAGTCGCGCGCCTCGGGCAACGGCGCGCAGTCGACGGACGCGTCGAACGCGGCGAGGCGCGACTGCGGATAGGCGCTCGCGAGGATGGACTGGAATGACGTACCCGCGCGCGACGACGCGACCGCCGCCCGCCACGACATCTGGCCGTCGGCCGACGCGGTGCTGTGATAGTGCACGGCCGGGCCGTCCAGCACGAGGCCCTCGGTGAACGCGGCCGCGTCGCGCGCGGCGCGCGTCGGCGGGTTCGGGCTGACGCGTTGCGCGCGGCTGTCGTCGGCGATGCGCCGGCAGCCTTCCTGCGACGCGCCGTTCTGCAGCACGTAGCTGCGCGCGGCGACGGCGAGTGCGCGGGCGGCCTGCACGTCGGCACCCTCGCCTTCGCGGTCGACGACGCGCGCGACGTAGTCCTCGAGCGGCCAGCGCGCATCGAGGAACAGCGCATGCGACTGCGCGTCGCCGCCCACGCGCAGTTGCAAGCCGGGCGACGCGTCGATCGGCAACACGTGGCCGTTCGCGAACGTGACGCGGTGCGGGCCGACGATCGTCCCCGGCTGAGCCGCACGGCCATCGGCGCCCGCGACCGTCGCGATCGGGTAGCGCGTGAACAGCGTGACCGCGACGCAGGGCTGCGCGGCGAGCGCGGCCGGGTCGGCGGCGACGTGGTCGAGGCCAGCGGCGGCGAGCGACCGCGCGATCCATGCCGCGTGCGCATGCAGCGCCGTCTTGCTGGTGCCGGCCGCGCCGAACCAGAACGGCGTGCCGTCGGCCAGCCAGCCCGCCGCGCCGCCGGCACGTTCGCCACCGACCGGCCACGACCAAGTCTTGAAGCGCGGCCCCGCGCCGAGGCTCGGCACCACGCCGTCGATCTTCAGCGCCAACGGCAGCAACGCGGCGCGCGCGGCCTGGCGCGCGGGCGCGGGCACGTCGCCGAGCGCCGCGAGCAGCGAGACGACGTCGACCTCGGTGCCCGGCTCGAACGCGGCCGGCGTCGACAACCACGCCGGCGCGCGGCGCTCGCGCCAGAAGCGCTGCCAGTCCGCCGGGTCGACGTGCAAGCGCTGCGGCGCGAAATACGGACCGCACGATCGCGCCAGCGCCTCGTCGCGCCCGACCTGGCCGCCCGGGTCGCAGCAGTACTCGTCGTCGACCGCCGGCCGCGCCGCCGTGCAGCGATAGGCCGGCTCCCGGGCGCCGCGTGTCTGCAGGTACGCGTAGGCGAACAGCTTCCAGACGCTGCCGATCGGCACGCGCGGCGCGGCGGGATAACCGACCACTGCATCGGACGCCGGCACCGACGCGCCGACCGCCGCCGTCCGCGCGGCACCGTTCGCGACGACGCGATGCACGCCGTCCGCGTCCGACCACCACAGCTGCGTCGGCAACGCCGCGGCCGATGCCGGCGACGCGGTCGACGCGAGCAGCGCCACGCCGCCCATGCCGACGGCACGGCGCACGCCCGCACGCCATCCGCCTCGCGCACGTAGCGCGATCCGCAAGCCGGCAAGACGCGGCGTCGCCATGGCCGTCACTTCACCTCGACCTTGATCCACGCACCGCTCGTGTCGAACGCCTTCGCGTCCGGGTCGTACACGCGGTGCAGACGCGTCGGCGGCAGCACGAAGTGGCCGCGCTGGGCAAAGCGCACGAGGTGGCGCACCGTGGTCGACTGGCCTGCGCCCAGCACGTCGATCGGCACGGCGTAGCCCTGCGCGGTGTCCTGCTGCTGCGCGCGTTCGAGCGGTTCGGTCTTCGAGGCGTCGCTGCCTTCGATGTCGATGCCCCACGTGCCCGATTCGACGCTCGCCCCCGGCGGAAGCGCCGCCTCGACGAGCGCGTGGCGCAGCGGCTGGTCGGCGCGCACGTCGATCTCGTCGAGGTACAGCGTGTCGGTGGCCAGCGTGCTGCCCGGCGCGACCGGCTCGAGGCGCACGCGCAGGCGCCGCGCATCGGACGACGCGTCGGCCGACGCGCCCGCACCGGACGCTCCCGACGCGGCCACCGGCGCGCGATCGCGCTGCGGCACCAGCTTCCACAGCTTGCGGTCGACGTGCGCCGCGAGCGCCGGCCCTTGCGCGGCGGTGCTGTCGAAGTCGACATAGGCCCAGGCCGGACGCGCGCCCGACGGCAACGCGAGCGTCGTCGGCAGCGGCTGGCCCGCGGGCCAGCGCCACTGCGGCGCGCCGCTCGGGCCAGTCGCGCGTTGCCATGGCGCGGGCATCGTGGTCGCTGCGTCGAGCGATGCGAGGTCGGCGCGATGGCCGAGCGCGCGCTGCAGCCAGACGAGCGTCTGCGCGCGATCGAAGGTGGGCATCGGCGCGCCGGACTGGGCGCTCGCCTGGGCGATCAATGCCGGCGCCGTGGCGGCGCTCGCGCGCTGGCTCGCCATCAGCAGCGCGCGCACGAACGGCGCGTCGCTGGTCGCGAGACGCGCGGCCGCCGCATCGGCGCGCGCACGCGCGTCGGGCGCGACGCCCGCGTGCGCACGGTCGGCCGTCGCCACCGCGAGCACCAGCGCCATGTCGCGCGCGGCGGGCTCGGTGTCGAACGCCAACGCGTAGCTGCCGTGCCAGGACGCGGACGCGGACGTCTGCGAAGGCGCGGGCGGCACGGACGACGCGGCCGCGCCCGGGGCCGGTGCCGGTGCGCCGAGCGCGTCGAGCAGCGACGCCGTCATCGGCGCGACGGGCAAGCCCATCTCCTGCATCCACGACAGCGCCAGCGCGCGCTGCAATGGCGGCAGGCTCGCGCCGGACGTGGCGTAGGTGTCGAGCAGGCTGGCCCAGTGTTCGTCGGGCAGCGTCAGGTGCAGCGCCTGCGTCGCGTGCCAGTCGGCGTAGTACGCGTAGGCCGTGAGGAAGGCGTCCGTGTTCATGCCGCGGCCCCACCAGCCGAAGCGCGCCTCGGGGCCGGCCATCTGCGCGAGCGACAGCCGCGCGCTCGCCAGGCGTTGCGCGAGCTTCGGCGCGGCGCCCTGCTGCGTCGGCGACAACGATTGCAACGCGATCGACAGCGGCAGCATGCGGCTCGCGGTCTGCTCGACGCCGCCATACGGCTCGTCGATCAACGCGTCCATCCAGCCGCTGAACTCGCCGGCGGCCGCGTCCTGCGCGAACGCGACCCGCACGCGCGTGGCATCGGCCGGCAACGCGAGCGGCGGCGGCGCGGTGGCCGCGCCCAGGTCGAGCGCGAGTTCGCGCGGCGCGCGCCAGGCGACCGGCAGGCGCTGCAACGGCAGCGCGAGCTGGTCGACGACCTGGCCGTCGTGGCGGATCGCGATCGTCAGCGGCAGCGCACCGGCATGGTCGGCCACGAGCGGCACGTCGACGAAATTGACGCCGGGCTTGAGCGTGGCCTTGCCGTGGCTGTCGACGCCGGGCGCCTGCGCCGACCACTCGATCGTCGCCTCGGCGCCGGTCTGGTTGAACAACGCCAGCGCGGCGACGGCGCTGTCGCCTTCGCGTTGCCAGTCGGGGCTCGTCCACTTCGCGAAGAACGGCTTGTCCGAACGTACCCACGCGGCCTGCTGGCCGACGTTGCCGTCGGCGTCGATCGCGCGGCCGGTGATGCGCCAGCGCGTGAGCGAGTCCGGCATCACGAAGCTGAAGCGCGCGTGTCCGCTCGAGTCGGTGGTCAGGCGCGGCACCCACGCGGCGGTGTCGATGTTGTCGCGGCGCGGACGCTCGAGCACCTTGACCGCGCGCTCGTTGACCTGCCCGCGCACCGGCGCGTTGCCCAGGCGCGAGGTCGCCAGGTCGTAGCCGATGAACGAGAGGCTCGCGCCGGTGCGGACGTTGTCGCGCCGCGGATGGAAGAAGAAGTCCTCGATGCGCGGCGCGATCTCGGGCTGCAGCACGTAGATCATCTCGTCGACGACGCCGACGTTGACGTCCGTGACCGCCGGCTTGCCCGACAGCGTCGCGGCGATGTCGACGTCGACCCGCTCGCCCGGCGCATAGACCGCCTTGGCCGTGTGGAAGCCGAGCACGATGCGCGGCTGCTCGACGAGCAGGCCCTGGTTCTGGAACACATAGTCGCCGTTCTTCACGTACGCGATCGACAGCGTGATGTTCGGGCTCATCGTGCCCTGCACCGGCAGGCGCAGCTTCCACTGCGTCGGCGTGACGCGTTCGCTGCGCACCCACGCGGCCGGCTGGCCCAGCAGCGCGGTGGCCTCGACGCGGTCGCGCTCGAGCGTCAGCAACGCGTGCTCGATCGGCTCGGGAAAGCTCACCAGCGCCTCGGCGACGTCGCCCTCGTGATAGCGCTCGCGGTCGAAGACGATGCCGATCGAGCCCGCTGGCGCCTTCAGGCCGTCGCCGCTGACCCAGTGGCTGGTCGCGGCGACGATGCGGTGATGGTCGTCGCGCAGCGTCAGCGTGTACGAGCCGGGCTGCGGGAAGGCGACGTCGACCTTGTCGCCGGCCGCGATCGCGCCCGACGCGCGCGTCTGGCTCTCGAGCCGCACCCACTCCCAGGTCGCGGGCTTGTTGGCGTCGGCGCGCGCGGCGGCGGCGTCGAGCGTGCCGACGCCGGGCAGCGCGGTGCTGCGCAGGCTCGCGGCGATGTGGAACGCGACGCTCTCGCCGGCACGCGAGAACTGGCGGTCGGGCGTGAGCTTGTAGCTCGTGCTGCCGCGTTCGACGAGCAGCTCGCGCGACGCGCGCACGCGGTACGCGGCGCCGTCGGTCGCGAGCACGGTGATGACGTAGCGGCTCGGATCGCCGGCCGCGGGCAGCGCGAACTTGGCGACGCCGTCGCCGTCGGTCGTGAGCTCGGCCTGCGTCAGCTTGAGCGGGAACTGGCCGCCGTAGTCGAGCTCGCCTTCGACCATCGCGAGCTTCTGCGCGCGCGCCGTGAGGCTGACCTTGGCGTTGGCGACGGGCTTGCCGTCCGGGTAGTTCAGCTGCAGCTTGCCGGTGACCGCGTCGCCGGTCGCGAAGTCGGGCTTGTCGGGCAGCACGCCGATCTCGAAATGCGGCTTCTGGTATTCGGAGACGCGGAATGCCGCCGTGTAGACGTCGTCGCCGAGCGCCATGCGCAGCTCGTAGCCGCCGCCGGGTGCGCCGTCGGGCAACGCGAAGCGCGCGTCGGCGCCCTGCGTGCCCGAGAAGCGCGTCTGCTGCGACACCACGGTCTGCCCGAGCGGGTCGACGACCGTCAGCGTCAGCGCGCCATCGGCCAGCGCGACCGACTCGCGCGAGCTGCGGAACTCGCGCCCGGTCACGTGCACGTTGACGGTGTCGCCGGGCCGGTACAGCGGCCGGTCGGTGACGGCGTAGACCGAGGCCGTGTAGATCTCGCTGTCGTAGTAGAAGTTCTCGGTGATGAACGCGCCGCCCTTCGGGTCGACGCCGAACACGTAGCTCTGCTCCGGGCTCTTGCGATCGAGCGCGATCACGCCTTGCGCGTCGGCCTTGCCGCTCTTGAGCGCGCCGATGCCGTCGGTCCAGACGACGTTCGTGCCCGGCACCGGTGCACCGTCGGTGCGCTGCGTCGCCCACACGAGCATCTGGTCGCCCGAGACCTTGGTGACGGCGACGGTGTCGGACACGAACAGCAGCGTCGTCGCGCGGAAGTTGCCGGCCAACGCCTCGACGACGTAGAGCCCGGGCGCCCGCTTGCCGACCGGCACGAACACGTTGCCGGCGCTCGGCGTGATGAAGTTGGTGCTGCTGCCGGCGAGCTTCAGGTCGGGCGGCGGCCCGATCGGCGCGGCATGCTGCACGGGGTATCGGAAGCGGTCGACGACCGTCAGGCCCGGCAACGGCTGGTACTGCACGGGCTCCTCGAACGTCGACGGCTCGCGCAGCGTCGGCGGCGTCTTGAGCGCGGGCGCCTGCGTCGTGACGGCGGTGCGCGCGTCGGCGGCGAACAGCTGCTGCCACGACAGCCGCGCCTTGACCGACCAGCTGTCCCACAGGTGCGTCAGCGTGTTGGCGACGCCTTCGTCGGCGGGCTTGGCGTCGAACTGCACGCGATGCAGGTTCTTCTGCTTCTGCAGGAACGCGAGCGCGTCGGGGACGCGGTAGACACGGATGTCGACCCCGCCGACCTGCTCGAGCGCGGCGGGCGAGTTGACCTCGATGCGCACGCGCGCGGTCTCGTTGCTGCCGAACGTCGCGTCCGACAACAGGAAGAACGGCTCGCCGGCGAACGGCGTGTGCGAGTTGGCGAGCGGTTGCGGCTCGGTGTGCGGCGTGGGCGCGGAAGCCGGCCGGGGCGCGGGCACCTTGGCGACGGCGCCGGGCAGGCCGGCCGCGAGCGCGCAGCAGGCGAGGACGGCCGCGGCGGCAGTGGCGAGTCGGGGCAGGAAGTGTGCGGTCAAGATCGTGGCCTTCACGCGAGGAAGTCGAGGCTATAGACGCCTGCGAAGTTCGGGTTGTCGCTGGTCGGGCGCCAGCGCGTGTCTTTCCATGCGAACAGCTGCGCCGGGCGCAGCGCGCGCAGGCCGTTGTCGCCGGGCTCGATGCGGCCGGTGTGGTACGCGATGTAGTGCCCCATCCAGACCATCAGGTGCTGCTCGTCGCCCATGTCGAAGAACATCAGGTCGCCTTCGTCGGCGCGGTTCAGGTCGCGCGAGACGAAGCGCGCGTTCTCCTGCACGATGTCGATCGCGGGCGCGAACGCGCCGGTCGTGCCGTCGGTGCGGCGCCACGACTGGCGCAGCGCGCGCAGCGTCGGCTCGTCGGCCTCGACGTCCGCCGGCACGCGAACGCCCAGGAAGCCATTGGCGCGCTTCCAGGCGACGTCGTGCGCGCGCAGCGCCTCGTCGACCGCGAAGCGCACGAGGCCGGCGCAGTCGCGGTGCACCCAGCGCGGGTTCGGGCCGTGCTCGATCTGCGCGCGGATCAGCAGCGCCATCCAGTCGCGGAAGCGGCGCGACTGCTCGCGATCGAGCGCGGGATGCGGCGCGGGCGGCAGGCCGGCATCGGCCTTGGTCTTGCCCGTCGAAGCCGCCTGCGCCGTGCCGATGCCCATGCCCATGCCCATGCCCGTACAGGTACCGAGCGCCAGCAGCGCGCTCAAGCAGGTGCGGCGCTTCACGGCTGGCTCGCTGCCGCACCCGCGCGCGGCGCGGCGCCGCCGCGCGCGTCCGCCAGCGGCTGCCACGTCACCGGCACCCAGCCTTCGGACGACGGGCTGCCCACCGGCGTCGCGCGCACCGCGGGCCAGCGGCGCATCGCGTCGAGGCGCGGCGTGAGGTAGGTCTCTGCCGCCTGGCGGAACAGCTCCTGCTGCGCCGGCAGGACCGCGTCGGCCTCCTGCTGCACGAGATCGGCGACCTGGCGGGGCGCGACGACGGCCAACGTCGACGCGCCGGCGGGCAGCGTGTCGGCGACGCTCGGATAGAGCCGATCCTGCGTCGCGAGCGCGAGCTCGACGAGCTTGTCGTCCGGCGAGAAGGCGATCCACGGGCCCGAGTGCGACAGCGTCGGCAGGTAGGCGCTGACCTCGTCGCCGCCGTTCGGCCCGTACGGCGCCGGCACCTCGCGCTGCCAGCGATGGGCGCCGGACTTGCCTTCGGGCGGTAGCGCGATACCACCACCGGGTATCAGCCACGCGGCGACGCGCGCGAGCGCGACGTCGACCGCCGGCGCGTCGGCGCGCGTGCGCGCAATCAGCAGCGGCGTGTGGAGCTGCGAGCGCGCGTACCAGCAGATCGCGGCCGGACCGTCCAGCGTCGCGACGAAATGGTCCCACGCCGCCTTGGTCTCGTCGGACGCCGGGGCCGGCTCGTGCGCGGCCTTCGGCTTCTTCTTGTCGGACGCGGCCGCCTTGCCGCCCTTCTTCGGCGGCAGCTTGATCGTGTTGTCGTCGGCCTCGGGCGGCGTCGCGTCGTCGGGCTTCGCGTCGCCCACGCCATCGAGCACGGCGCGTGCGCGCGTCCAGTCCGCAGGCAGCCAACTGCAGGCCGCGGCGCCCATCGGCACGCCCGACCACAGCGCGGCGGCGGCGGCGGGCGACGGCAGCGCCTGCGTGTCGACGCGCAGTTGCGTGCGCAGCGCGCCGCCACCGGACGCGACGTCGACCTGCACTGCGCGCAGGCCTGGGAAGAAGTGGCGATAGCCGAACGACAGCAGGCTCGAGTCGGCGACCAGCACGTGGTCGGTGCCCGCCGCGCCCAGGCCGAAGCGGCGGCGGTAGAGATCCTGGTCCTTCGCATCGCCCGACAGCAGCGCCGCGATCGTCTTGGCGGCCTTCGTGTCCGCATGGTGCTCGCCGTCGAACAGCAGGCCCGGGTCGCTGAGGACGACGACGCGGTTGCCGCGCGCGACGAAGGCGAGCGTGCGGCGCGAGGACAGCGTCAGCGCCATGACCTTCGTCGCGCCGCTGGCGCCGGGCAGGTCGCCGATCGCGCTGAGCTGGCTGTCGCTCGCGGCGATGGGCCCGAGCTCCTGCAACGTCTTGGCGAGCACGCCGCGCGTCATCGCGACGAGCCAATAGCGCGGCGCGCCCTTCGGGTCGGTCCACAGCGCGACCTCGGCCGGCTCGTCGAGCGACAGCGCGACCAGCTTGTCGGCGAAGGTGGTGTCGTGCTCGTACGCGATGCGCTTGACCGCGCCTTCGAGGCCGAGACGGTCTTCATGCTCTTCGTAGTAGAACGCGAAGTCCTCGGTCAGCAGGTCGCGCGCGAGCGGCGCCTTGACGAGGTCGTGCGGCAGGCGCGACAGCGCGGGCGTCGAGATGTACGCGTCGGGCGCGGCCAGATCGACATGCAGCGCGTTGATCGACCCCGCGAATTTCGTCCAGCCCAGCCTGACGCCCACCACGGCGGCCGCCACCACGGCCACGCCGCCCAAGGCGCCGAGCGCCCACTTGCTTCGTCGTTTCAAGATTCGTCCTCCGCTTGCCGATCTCGCTGCCGCGAGTGTAGGGGCGGAAAACGAAGACGCCCGCACGGAGGCGGGCGCCTTTGCTCACGGCCGGCGGAATGTCTCTTCCGCGCCGCGCCGCGCCGGGTCAGGCCGGGACGGCGTCGGCCGGGGCCGGCGCGGAGGTCCGGATCAGGTGGTCGAACGCACCGAGGGCCGCCTTCGCGCCGTCGCCGGTCGCGATGATGATCTGCTTGAACGGCACGGTCGTCACGTCGCCGGCCGCGAACACGCCGGGCAGCGACGTCTGGCCGCGCGCGTCGACGACGATCTCGCCGTGCTTCGTCAACTCCAGCGTGCCCTTGAGGAACTCGGAGTTCGGCACCAGGCCGATCTGCACGAACACGCCTTCGAGCGCGACCTTCTTCGACTCGCCGTTCGTGCGGTCGGTGTAGGTCAGGCCGCTGACCTTGCCGTCGGTGCCGGTGATCTCGGTGGTCTGCGCCTGCGTGTGGACGACGACGTTGGGCAGGCTCTTGAGCTTGCTGACCAGCACCGCGTCGGCACGCAGCGCGTCGCCGAACTCCAGCAGCGTGACGTGGCCGACGATGCCCGCCAGGTCGATCGCCGCCTCGACGCCCGAGTTGCCGCCGCCGATCACCGCCACGCGCTTGCCCTTGAACAGCGGGCCGTCGCAATGCGGGCAGTACGCCACGCCCTTGTTGCGATATTCCTTCTCGCCCGGCACGTTGAC
>FTDG01000451.1_pt1 | contig 11232 bp, 6 predicted proteins | sample 1639751 | NCBI WGS metagenome assembly FTDG01 (sample SAMEA3914869, study PRJEB12502) | metagenome | biome: forest; material: soil | place: USA | collected 2012-03-12 | depth 0.1 m
CCATTGCCCAGCGCGTCCAGGTGGCGCAGGGCGTCGGCCATGCGGTCGGGGGCGATCCAGCGGCTCGGGCGCGAGCCCGCCACGGCCTTCTGCAGCAGGATCAGGCCCAGCGTGTCGAGATGCTGCTCGAAGTGCGGCGCATGCTCGTCGATGTAGTCGGCCGGCTTGACCACTTGCGGCAGCTGGTACGCCGCCTGCTGGATGCGCGCGACGTCGGCCGGCGTGATCGCTTCGGGCACGCGGCTCGCGTGGCGGGCGTTCGGCAGCTTGAAGGTGCGCGCGGTGGGCGCGGCGGCGGCAGGGCCCGTGGCGGGCGCGTCGGAAGGCGGGAGGGTCGCGGAATCGGAGCTCATGCAGCGGCACGCGCGCGTTCGTGCGCGAATGCATCGGTCGAAGGAATGTTGCAGTATGACGGGTCGGCGTCACCGGGAGAGACGAACTGGGATCATCGAAGGCAAATCTGGGCGCTGCGAACGCACCGGCTGACCCGCGCGTCGCAGCATTGCAACGCATGAAGTGGGGCGCGGCGGCGCTGCTGTGCGCTGCGCTGGCCGGGCTGGCACTCGCCCGCTGGCGTGGCGGGCAGGGCGCGTGGGCGTGGGTCGAGGCCTTCTGCGAGGCGTCGGCGGTCGGCGCGATGGCCGACTGGTTCGCCGTCGTCGCGCTGTTCCGCTACCCGCTGGGCCTGCCGTTGCCGCACACGGCGATCATTCCGCGCAGCAAGGAGCGCGTCGCCGACGGCCTCGCCGCGTTCGTGCGCGACCATTTCCTCGACGCCGACACGCTGATGACGCGGCTCGCCGTCTTCGACCCGTCGCGCCGGCTGGCCGACTGGCTGGCCGACCCGGTGCGCGTGCGCGAGTGGGTCGCCGAAGGCCGGCGCTGGGCGCTGAAGGCCGTCGGGCTGTTCGACGACGACCGCATGCGGCGCGCGACGCTCGACCTCGTCATCGAGCAGGTGCGCAAATGGGACGCCGCCGCCACCACGGCCGAAGTGCTGGCGCTGCTGACGCAGGGCGGTCGCCATCACGAGCTGCTCGACACCGCGCTGCAGAAGCTGGGCGACCTGCTGGCGGAGGACGAGATCAAGGCGCGTGTCTCGGAGCTGATGGTGCGCCACGCCCGCAAGGAGTGGCCCAAGGTGCTCGGCATGGTGGAGCTCGTGACGCCGGCCGCGCGCATCGCCGACGGGCTGGCAGACAAGATGAGCGCCTCGGTGCTGGGCGAATTGCGTGACGTGCTGGCGCAGCCCGACCATCCGGTGCGGCTGCGCTACGACGCGTGGCTGGCCGAGTTCGTCGTCCGGCTGCGCGAGGACGCGGCCCTCATCGCCGCGTTCGACCGCGTGAAGGAACGCGCGATCACCGACCCGGCGATGCTCGACTACGTCGCGTCGATCTGGTCGGACATCAAGCGCATGCTGAGCCGCGACCTCGCCGACGACGGCTCCGCGATCGCGGCACATGTCGAGGAGGCGATGCGCGACGTCGGCGCGCGGCTTGCCGCGGACGAGGGGCTGCGCGCCTCGCTCAACGAGCACCTGCTGTCGGCCGCAGGCCAGCTCGCGACCAACCTGCGCGCGGGTGTCACGGAGCACATCGCGCAGACGGTGAAGGACTGGGACGACCGCCAACTGGTCGCCGAGCTGGAGTTGAGCGTCGGCAAGGACCTGCAGTTCATCCGCATCAACGGCACGGTCGTGGGCGGACTGGTGGGGCTCGCGCTGCATGCAGGACGTGTTTTCCTGGCGTGAGGTCGCGCACTGCCGCGCCGATTCCGATGAAATCATCGGTTCGGCGCGCAGGGCGGTTGTCGATGCCGGGTGCGTATGCGAAAGTCGATCGTCATCGGGACAAGGGAGTTCACGACAATGAGGATTCTTGCCGGGGTGCGCACCAGCGGGCGTTCCTCGCGGTCGAGGCTGGCCGGGTTGGCGGTCGCGGTCGTGCTGGCCGTCGCGTTGTTGTGTGGCTGGCTGATCCACCGGGCCTTCGTCGACGCGCGCGCGCAGGCCGCGCTGCGGCTGCAGTCGATCGCCGAGCTGCGGGCGACGCAGGTCCAGGCCTGGTACGACCACCACCTGAGCTTCGCGCAGTTCCTCGACGACGGCACCGTGTTCGCCGATCTCTACGCGCGCTGGCGCGACCACGGCGACGAGGCCGCAGGCAAGGCCTTGCTCGAGCGCGCGATCGACTCGCGTCACGCCGACGGCGACGACAGCGCGCTGTTGTTCGACGGCGCGGGCAACGTCATCGCCCGCGAGCATCCGGCCCATCGCGAGGTCAGCCCCGAGCTGCGCGCCACGATCGCGGAGGCGCTGCATGCCGGCTCGTCCGTCACGTCGACGATCTATCGGCGGCCCGCAACGGAGCTGCCGCTGCGCATGGACATCGTGATCCCGTTCCTCAAGACCGGCACGCCGGCGCGCGGCGGCATGGTGTTGCGCGTCGATCCGCGGCGCTCGCTGTTCCCGCTGCTGGGCGCGTGGCCCGTGCCCAGCCGCACGGGCGAGGTCGTGCTGTGGGACAAGGTCGGCCCGCGCATGCGCAACATCAGCGACGTGCACCAGTTGCCCGACAGCGTGGGCAGCATCGACGAACCGATCGCGACGTCGAAGCTCTCCGTCGCGCGCGCCATGCGCGGCGAGCAGGAGCCCGGCATGGTCGTGCAGATGGTCGACCACTGGGGCAACGACGTCCTGACCGTCGCGCGGCCGGTCACCGGCACCGACTGGTGGCTGGTGGCGAAAGTCGATCTCGACGAAGTCTACGCGCTCGCCTGGGAACGCACGATCGAGACGCTGGTCGTCGCCGCGCTCGGGTTGCTGGGCCTGGCGCTCGGCGCGCGCCTGTGGGTGCAGCGGCGCGACATCGAGGAACGCGAGCGTGACGGCGCGGCGCAGCGCGAGCGCTTGCGGGCGCTGGGGCTGCTCGAGGCGATCGCGCGCAGTGCCAGCGACGCGATCTTCGCGAAGGATCTCGAAGGCCGCTACGTGTTCTGCAACCGCTCCGCCGCCGAGATGCACGGATGCACCATCGACCAGGTGATCGGCAAGACCAACGCGCAGCTGTTCGGCGACGCCGCGGCGGCCGTGTCGGAGGACGACCGTCGCGCGATCGCTGGCGAGCTGCCCGAGGCGTACGAAGAGACGCTGGTGCTCGCGGGCGGGCCGACGGCCATGCTGACCACCAAGGGGCCGCTGTTCGACGCCGACGGCACGCTGATCGGCATGCTGGGCGTCGCGCGCGACGTGACGTCGGCGCGGCGCACCGAGCGCGCGCTGCGCGACAGCGAGGCGCACCACCGCACCGTGATCTCGGTGCTGACCGAAGGGATCTTCGTCTGCGATGCGCAGGGGCGCGTCCTCAGCTGCAACCCGGCGGCCGAGCGCATGACGGGGACGACCATCGCGCAGTGGCAGGGCGGCTCGTACGTCGCGCCCGGCTTCCAGCCGCTGCACGAGGACGGCTCGCCGATGCCCATGACCGAGCTGCCGATCGCCGAGGTGTTGGGCGGCGGCGCACCGGTGCATGGCCGGCCGGTGATGGCGCGCAGTCGCGACGGCGCCATCCGCCACTTCGAGCTCAGCTCGGTGCCGCTGCTCAGCCCCGACAGCGGGCTGCTGGCGGGGGTCGTGACGTCGTTTCGCGACGTCACCGAAAGCCGCGGGCTCGAGGCGGCCCTGCGCCGGCACCGCGACGAGCTCGAGGCGCTCGTCCTCGCGCGCACGAGCGAGCTGCGGGCGGCCAACGACTCGCTCGAGGCGACGGCGCGCTTCAACCGCGAGATCACCGACGCGATCCCCGGGCTCGTCACCTACTGGGACCACGAGCTGCGTTGCCGCTTCGCCAACCGCGCCTATCTGCGCGCGTTCGAGGTGACGCCCGAACAGGTGCTCGGCCGGACGCGCTCGGAGATCTTCGGTCCCGCCTACGAGATCGCGCTGGAGGACCGGCTGGCGCGCGCGTTGTCCGGGGAGCCGCAGCGATTCGAGTTTCGTCCGCCGGTGGCGGTCAATGGCGAACGCATCTACCAGACGCACTATGAGCCGGCGCTCGATGCCGAAGGGCGCGTGCGCGGCGTCTACATGATGGCGTTCGACATCAGCGCCCTCAAGCGCGCCGAGGCCGCGCTGACGCTGACCAACGAGGCGCTGGAGCGTTCGCGCGACGAGGCCGAGACGGCCAACCGCGCGAAGAGCGCGTTCGTCGCCAACATGAGCCACGAGATCCGCACGCCGCTCAACGGCATCCTCGGCCTGGCCTACCTGCTCGCGCGCGATCCGCGCGACCAGCTGCAACGCGAGCGCCTGGGCAAGATCGGCGACGCCGGCCAGCACCTGCTGCAGATCATCAACGACATCCTCGACCTGTCCAAGATCGAGGCCGGCAAGCTCACGCTGGAGTCCACCGACTTCTCGCTCGACGGGTTGCTGTCCTCGGCCTGCGACATGGTGCGCGAGCGCGCGCAGGCCAAGGGGCTCGAGATCGTGCTCGACACCGACCACATCCCGAAGCGCCTGCGCGGCGACCCGACGCGCGTCTCGCAGGTGATCATCAACCTGCTGTCGAACGCGGTGAAGTTCACCGATTCCGGTTGGGTGCGGCTCAAGGGCGACCTGCTGGCCGAGCACGGACGGCGCCTGCACCTGCGCTTCGAAGTGCAGGACACGGGCGAAGGCATTGCGCTGGAGCGCCAGTCCGAGCTCTTCAACGCCTTCGAGCAGGGCGACAACACGACCACGCGGCGATTCGGCGGCACAGGCCTCGGGCTCTCGCTCACCCGCAAGCTGGCTGCCGCGATGAACGGCGAGGTCGGCGTGGTGAGCGCCCCCGGCGCCGGCAGCACCTTCTGGTTCACGGCGTGGCTGGAGCACGCGGAGCAGGCCGACGAAGGGCCGCCCGACGCACCGATGGCGTCGATGCGGATCCTGCTCGTCGACGATCTGCCCGAGGCGTCCGCGGTCATCGCGGGCGTCCTGCGCGCCATGGGCATGCAGGTCGACGCGCAGGACAGCGGCGAGGCGGCGCTGCACAAGGTCGAGGCGGGCATGGCGCAGGGCCGGCCGTACGACCTGATGCTGATCGACTCCAGCACCAAGGGCCGCGACGGCGTGCCCACGCTCGTGCGCCTGCACGAGTTCATGGGCGAAGGCATGCCGCCGTGCGTGCTGATGTCGTCGTCGGACGAGGCGACGCTGCGCGAGCAGTCGCACGGCGTGCGTTTCGAGGCGATGCTGGCCAAGCCCGTGACGGCGTCGACCCTGCACGACGTCGTGGCGGGCGTGCTGTACCAGCGCGGCGGCACGTCGGCGGCAGTCGCCGGGCCGGCGGACGCGAGCGAGGGGCGCGTGCGCGAGCGTCACCTCGGCCAGCGCGTGCTGCTCGCCGAGGACAACATCATCAACCGGCTCGTCGCGCGCGAGTTGCTGTTCGGCGCCGGGCTGGTCGTCGAGCAGGCCGAGAACGGCGCGATCGCGCTCGAGCTGGCGCTGTCCAACGACTACGACCTGATCCTGATGGACATGCAGATGCCGGTGATGGACGGCCTCGAGGCCGCGCGCGCGATCCGCGAACGCGGCCTCCTGAGCGTGCCCATCATCGCGATGACCGCGAACGCGTTCGCCGAGGATCGCAACGCGTGCATCGCGGCCGGCATGAACGACCATGTCGCCAAGCCCGTCAACCCGCAGGCGCTGTACGAGATGTTGCTGCGCTGGCTGCCCGACCCGCGGCCGGACGCCGGCTGAGGACGGCGACGGCCGCGTGGCAGTTATCTTTTGTAGGGAAAGCTCAACATTCAAGTTCGCCCGGGTCTCGTCGATAACCCTGATGCGACACACGCGACAGGCGTGCGGGTCCAGGAAAGAGACCGGTCGCACGACGGCACGACAACGCACGGGATCCCTCGTGCGCCGCCGCCGGCCCGCTTCGTTGCCAGCTTTCGGCACGCTCTTGTCCAGAGTCCCATCATGAACCTCAAACTCAAGATGCCGCTGACCTTCAGCGGCGTGCTCGCCGCGCTGATGGCCGCCGCCCTCGTCGGCATCCACAGCCTGAACCAGTCGATCACGACCTACGACACCGAGGTCGCGACCAACCAGGCGGCCGTGCAGTCGGTCCAGGACGTGCTCGTCACGTTCAAGACCCAGGTGCAGGAATGGAAGGACACGCTGCTGCGTGGCAAGGATCCGGCCAAGCTCGACAAGCACTGGTCGGCGTTCGCCGCGCGCGAGGCCGACGTCGACGCCAAGGCCAAGGCGCTGCTCGCGACGCTGCCCGAAGGCGAGAGCCGTACGCTGGTCGAGCAGTTCGAGGCCGCGCACGTGAAGATGGGCGAGGGCTATCGCAAGGGCTTCGACGCGTTCAAGGCGGCCGGCTTCGATTCCGCCGCCGGCGACGCCGCGGTGGCCGGCGTCGACCGCGAGCCGGCGCGCCTGCTCGGCGAATCCGCGAAGAAGATCGCGGCCGACAGCGCGGCCGTGGCCGCCCGCGCGGCCGTCGACGCCCATCGCGCCACGCTGGTGAGCATCGCGCTGATGCTGGCGGTCGGCGTGGCGGGGCTGTGGATCGGCATCTGGTTCAGCCGGCGCATCACGCGGCCGGTCGACTTCGCGCTCAAGCTGGCGCAGGCCATCGCCGAAGGCGACCTGAGCGTGCAGGTGCGCGTCTCCGGCAACGACGAGATCGGCGCGCTGCTGGTGGCGCTGTCCAGGATGCAGGGCAGCCTGTCCGACGTCGTCGGCCACGTGCGCCAGAACTCGGAGAGCGTCGCGACCGCGTCGATGCAGATCTCGCAAGGCGCCAACGACCTCAGCTCGCGCACCGAGGAGCAGGCGTCCGCGCTGCAGGAAGCGGCTGCGTCGATGGAGGAACTGAGTTCCACCGTGCGCCAGAACGCCGACAACGCGCTGCAGGCCAACCAGATGGCGCTCGGCGCGAGCGAAGTGGCGCGGCGCGGCGGCGACGTCGTCGGCGAGGTCGTCGAGACCATGAAGGGCATCAACGAGAGCTCGCGCCGCATCGTCGACATCATCGGCGTGATCGACGGCATCGCGTTCCAGACCAACATCCTTGCGTTGAACGCGGCGGTCGAGGCCGCGCGCGCCGGCGAGCAGGGCCGCGGCTTCGCCGTCGTCGCGAGCGAGGTGCGCAGCCTCGCGCAGCGCAGCGCGGACGCCGCGCGCGAGATCAAGACGCTCATCTCGGCGAGCGTCGAGCGCGTCGAGCACGGCACGACGCTCGTCGACCAGGCGGGCGTGACGATGACGGAGATCGTGGCCTCGATCGCGCGTGTCACCGACATCATGGGCGAGATCAGCGCCGCGAGTTCGGAGCAGAGCACGGGCGTCGGCCAGATCGGCGAGGCGATCTCGCACATGGACCAAGCCACGCAGCAGAACGCCGCGCTGGTGGAGGAAAGCGCCGCCGCCGCGGAGAGCCTGAAGGACCAGGCGCACCAGCTCGTCGACGCGGTCGCCGTGTTCAAGCTGACGCCGGACGCCGACGCCGCGTTCCGCAAGCCGGCGTCCGCCGTGCGCGCGACGCCGGCGGCGCGCAAGGTCGCGCCGCAGTTGCGCGTCGCGGCGAGCGCGCCCAAGGCCGCCGCCCCGGTTCGCGCGCCGGCCCCCGCGTCGGCGCCGGTGGCGGTGGCTGCCGGTGGCGACGATTGGGAATCGTTCTGAGCGTCCACGCCATGGCGGCGGCCTCGCTCGCCTCTTGACCGCATGACCCCCGAGCCGCGCACGTCGCGGCTCGTTCGCTTCCTGGCCGACCAAGTCCGGCTGCATCGAAGGGGCCAGTCCACGCGCTTGATCCCGAGGCGGGTCGAAGCCGACGATGGCGCATGTCCTCACGTCCACCTCTGCGTCCGCGTCCGCGCGGAGGGCTTCGTCTCGGCCTCGGCCTCGTTCTCGCGTCGGCCGGCGGCACGACAGGGTCGGCACCGCCGGCGGTCGTCGCGACCGGCCTGCAGTTCGCGGAAGGCACGATCGTCGTCGGCGACACGCTCCACCTCGTCGACCACGGCGCGTCCGACGTGCGGCGCCTCGTCGGCGGACGGCTCGAGCGCGTGTGGCATGGCGACGGCGGCGGCACGAACGGCTTGCCACGGGTGCCGCAAGGCTTGATGGTGGCGTGCCTCGACGGCGGCACGATCGAGACGATCACGCTCGCGGGCAAGGCCGTGGGCCCCATCGATCGCAACGACGTCGGCCAGCGCTTCCAGGGCCTCAACGATGTCGTCGCCGATCGCAAGGGCGGCGTCTACCTCAGCGCGTCGGCTCGTGACGACGCTCGCCCAGCTGTTGCCGGCCGAGGCGAAGAAGAACAAGGAGGCATCGCCCGCGTCGCCGGACCAGGCGGCGATCGCGCCCGACAGCCTGCGCGTCGACGCGGCCGGCCTGCCGGCAGGCTGCTGCGGCTGCCGCTCGTCACGCCGACGTGAGGCGCGGCCGGGTGGGCGCCGTCCGACGCGGGCGGTACAGTGGCGCACCTCACCAAGGACTGGCCACGATGACCAAGACATGGATCGCCGCCGCACTCGCCGTGGCCGGTTCGACGGCGTTCGCCACCACTACGGTCGTGACGGCCGACCGGCTGCTCGACGTGGCCAGCGGCAAGCTCGTCGACAAGCCCGCGATCGTGATCGTCGACGGCCGCATCACGGAAGTCGGCGCGCAGGGCGCCGTCGCGATCCCGAGCGGCGCCGCGCGCATCGACCTGCCCGGCGAGACGATCCTGCCCGGGCTCGTCGACATGCACGTGCACCTCAATTCCGACGCGCGCATCAGCGGCGACACCTACCTCGACTACACCGACACCTTCTGGGCGGTGATCGGCGTGGCCAACGCGAAGGCGATGCTCGAAGCCGGCTTCACGACGGTGCGCAACGTGGGCTCGCGCGACTTCGACGACGTCGCGCTCAAGCAGGCGATCGAGCGCGGCTATTTCCCGGGGCCGCGCATCGTGCCCGCCACGTACGCGCTCGGCACCACGGGCGGCCACTGCGACGGCACCGAGGGCCTGCCGCCGGCATTCGGCGCCGTGCCCGCGCCGTCGGTCGCCGACGGCCCCGACGCGTTCCGGCTGCTGGTGCGCAAGGTGCACAAGTACGGCGCCGAGGTGATCAAGATCTGCGCCACCGGCGGCGTGCTCTCGCGCACCGATGTCGCGGGCGCGCAGCAGATGTCGTACGCCGAGATGAAGGCCGTCACCGACGAGGCGCACATGCTGGGGCTGAAGGTCGCGGCGCACGCGCACGGCACCTCGGGCATCAACGACGCGCTGCGCGCGGGCGTCGACACCATCGAACACGCCAGCCTCGCCGACGCCGAGTCGTTCCGGCTCGCGAAGGAGCACGGCGCGTGGTTCGACATGGACATCTACGACGACGACTACATCCTCGCCGAAGGCGCGAAGAACGGCGTCTACGAGGAGTCGCTGGCCAAGGAACGCCTGATCGGACGCCGGCAGCGCGAGACCTTCCGCGACGCCTACCGGGCCGGCGTGAAGATGATCTTCGGGACCGACAACGGCGCCGTCTTCCCGGCGGGCCAGAACGCGTTGCAGTTCGCCAAGATGGTGGAGTGGGGCATGCCGCCGATCGAGGCGATCCGTGCCGCGACGACCAACGCGGCGCAGGCGCTCGGCCGCGAGAACGACGTCGGCCAGATCGCCGTCGGCCGCTACGGCGACATCGTCGCGGTGCACGGCGATCCGCTGCGGGACGTGCGGCTGCTGGAGCATCCGAGCGCCGTCATCAAGGGCGGAGAGCGCGTGCGTTGAGCCGAATGGGTCGTCGACCACGTCGCCGCGCTCCCGGACGGCGGCCGACGTCCCCTGCCCGTCGTCGACGACCAGCGCCGGCTGCTGTGCGTGGTCACGCAGTCCGACATGATCGGTGCGCTGTACCGCGCCGGCCTCGAGACGCCGGTGCAGGCGCCGGCAGCCTGGCTCAGCGCGCCTCGACCGAGCCCGAACCCGCGACGTCGCGCGAGATGTCGTGCGGGTGGCCGCTGTAGGTGACGTCGCCTGACCCGGCCACGCGCGCCTGGAGCGCGTCGGTGGCGTTGACGTGCGCGTCGCCCGAGCCGGCGATCGCGACCTCGACGCGCTTGGCGACGAGTTCGTCGGCCGAGACGTCGCCCGAGCCGTCGATCTTGAAGTGGGCCTCGTTGGCGTGACCGGCGATCTTCAGGTCGCCCGAGCCGCGGATGCTGATCGAGAAGGTGTCGAGCTGCGCGTTGTCGATCTGCAGGTCGCCCGAGCCGGCGATCGACGAGTCGAGCTTGCTGCCGCTCACCGTCGTCACGTGCAGGTCGCCGCTGCCGTGCTGCTGCGTCGCGCTGAGGCTCGCGAACTCGACCTCGACCCAGATCCTGCGATGGGTGCGGAAGCTCGTGCCCTTGTGCATGCGCACGACGAGCGCGTCGCCTTCGATGGCGGTCTCGATCAGCGGCGCGATGTTGTCGTCCGCGTGCACGACGACGCCGGGGTTCGGCCCGGGGTGGGCGGTGACGTCGACCGAGTCCTCGAGGCGCAGCGTCGTGAACGGCGCGACCTTGCGCGCGAGCGCGGTGTCCCTGTCCGAGCCGACGATCATGTTGCCGCTGTCCTTGCCGAAGATCGTGATCGTCATCGCGTTGGCGGCGGGGATCGCGAACGCGGTGGCGATGGCGGCGGCGGTGACGGCCACCGCGGCGATGAAGTGGGTCGTGGCGTTCAGGGCTCGCATCTTGGATCTCCTCGGGTTTGAAGCTGTTCGGATTGAATCGATGAGCGGATGCTAGGCACACGCCCCCGAGCCGTCGCCGCCAGCGCGACGGCTTGCCCCGGGCGAGGGATCAAGTGCGATCTGGCGCGATGAACGGGACGCTGGCTGCGTCGTCGGTGCGGCACTCCGGGCCGCGGACACGCCGCGGCTCGCTCGGAGCGAGCCCGTGTCAGCCGTGAACGGAGAGAGCTTCACGCCCTGTCGAGCGGAGCCACGTGGGCGGCGGCGTCAGGCGTGGCCGGTGGCGTCGTCGGCGGGCTGCCAGTGGCCGTCGGTCAGCGTCTCGTACGGCTTGAACTGCACCTTGTAGGCCATCTTCGGGCTCTCGGCGATCCAGTAGCCGAGGTAGAGGAAGGGCAGCTTGAGCGAGCGGGCCTGCTCGATCTGCCACATCACGGCGTAGGTGCCGAAGCTGCCGCGCACGTCGGGGTCGTAGAACGTGTAGACGGCCGACAGCCC
>FTDG01000437.1_pt1 | contig 11217 bp, 8 predicted proteins | sample 1639751 | NCBI WGS metagenome assembly FTDG01 (sample SAMEA3914869, study PRJEB12502) | metagenome | biome: forest; material: soil | place: USA | collected 2012-03-12 | depth 0.1 m
ACGGCGCCGACCAGGCCGACGACGACGTGCAGCTGCACTACCCCGAGGTCTGCTATCCGGCGCAGGGCTACCGCGTCAACAGCAACCGCGTCGGGCAGGTCGACACGCCCGAAGGCCTGATCCACGTGCGCCGGCTGGAGACGCAGCGCGCGGACGTCTACTTCGAGCCCGTGACCTACTGGACCATCGTGGGCGACCAGCAGAGCCTGGGCGGCTGGGACCGCAAGCTCTCGGAGATCCGCCACGGCCTCAAGGGCGAGATCGTCGACGGGCTGCTGTTCCGCGTCTCGAGCGCCGACCGCAACTCCGACGAGGCGTTCGAGGCGCAGGCGCGCTTCATCCGCGACATCGTCGGCGCCATGTCCGCGCAGGGCCGGCGCCAGCTCGCCGGCCTGGCCTGAGCGCGCGGAGACCGCATGAACATCGTCTACGCCGTCAAGATCTTCGCGGCCCTGCTGATCATGCTGGGCGCGCTGCGCGTGCTCGCAGGCACCGGCCTGAAGCAGGTCATGGCCTCCAAGGACTGGGAAGGCGTCTGGCCGGCCACGATCGGCACGCTGTTCCTGTCGTGCTTCTCGTGGAAGGTGCCGCTGTTCTTCGTCACCTTCAGCGTGTGGGCGATGTTCGTGCCGCGCTTCTTCGGCAAGGGCGGCGAGGGGCGGCTGCCGGCCTACGTGCTGCTGGCCTGCATCACGCCGCAGTTCAACATGGAGCTGGAGAACCTCGGCCCGATCCGCGACGTCATGCGGCTGGACGGTTTCCGCATCATCGAGATCTTCATCCTGCTGCCGGCGGCCGTGTCGCTGATCTCGCGCCGCGAGCGGCCGCCGTATCCGTCCTGGCTGGCGTTCGCCGACCTGGCCACCGTCGTCTACACGACGTACTGGATCGTCCAGCTGTTCGGCCACCTCAACAGCACCGCGCTGGCGCGCGAATCGCTGCAGGTGCTGCTCGATACCGTGCTGCCGTACTTCGTGCTCTCGCGCGCCTGCGTGCAGCTGGAGATGCGCAAGCGCGTGCTGTCGGTGCTGCTGTTCGGCGCGGCCTTCGAGAGCCTCGTCGCGATCGCCGAGACCCTGTCGCGCCACCTGCTCTATGCGCAGCTGCAGTACCTCTACGGCGTGCGCTGGAACATCATCGGCGCGCTGACCCGCGGCGACTGGATCCGCGCGCAGGCCGCCTTCGGCGGGCCGCTGGTGCTGGCCCTGCTGGCGCTGTTCGGCATCGGGCTCTGGTACGTGCTGCGTCCGTTCACGAAGTCGCGCGCCTACGCCGTGGTCGGCCTGATCCTGCTGGGCGGGCTGCTGGCCACGGTCAGCCGCGGGCCGATCCTGGCGCTGGGGGTGCTGGCGGCGGGGCTGGTCTGCCTGCGCTTCCTGTCGGCCAAGCGCTTCCTGCTGCTGAGCCTGGTGGTGGTGATCGCCGGGGCCGTGGCATGGAGCGCCGGCCTGGGCGACGTGCTGGTCGAGGCGATCAACAAGAATTCCGGCGCCGACCAGACGGCCGACTTCAACGTCCTCTACCGGCAGGAACTGCTCAAGACCTCGGTCGCGCTGATCCAGCAGAGTCCCTGGTTCGGCGTGCCCAACTACCTCGACCAGATGAGCAACCTCAAGCAGGGCGACGGCATCGTCGACCTGGTCAACACCTACCTGATCGTCACGCTCAACGTCGGCGTGGTCGGGCTGGCGCTGTTCATGCTGCCATTCCTCATCGTGCTGGCGCGCCTGGGCGCGAGCGTGCCGTCGGAGCCGGGCTTCCTGCGGCGCGAGCGCCTCGTGTGGATCCCGCTGACGCTGGCCGTGATGGTGGCCGTGTTCACGGTCTCGCCGCTGTCGATCATCCGCGCGATCCTGGTGTGGACGGTGGCCATCGGGCTGGCCGGCCTGCAGGAAGGCCTGGCGGCGCGGCGCCGCAGCGGCGTGCCGATCGCGCCGGTGATCCGGGCGGAGGCCTGAGCCCGTGTCCCTCGACGCGGGCCGCCTGGCCGACCCGGGCGCGGGCGCGGCCGGTCCGCAGGTCAGCGTGCTGATGCCGATGCGCAACCCGGGGCGTTTCGTCGAGGAGGCGGTGCGATCCGTGCTGTCCCAGGACGGCGACGGCCTCGAGCTGCTGGTCATCGACGACGGCTCGACCGACGGCAGCCGCGCGTTCGTCGAGGGCCTGGCCGACGCGCGGGTGCGCGTCGTCGACGGCCCGCGCGCAGGCATCTCGGCCTGCATGAACCGCGGCCTCGAGCTCGCCCGCGGCGAGATCGTGATGCGCTGCGACGCCGACGACGTCTATCCGCCGGGACGCATCCGCGCGCAGCTCGATTTCCTGCGGCGGCATCCCGGTTTCGTCGGCGTGTGCGCGCCGTTCTCGCGCATGAGCCCGTCCGGCGAGGACCTGGGCAGCGTGGCCATCGCGCCGCCGCCCGGCCGTGCGGACGTCTCGCCCGACATCCTGGCCGCCACGCTGCGCACGCACCTGTGCGCTTTCGCCTTCCGCCGCGACGCGCTGGCGCGCATCGGGCTGTTCCGGCCGTTCTTCCAGACCGCCGAGGACATCGACTTCCAGCTGCGCCTGGCCGCCGCCGGGCCGATCGGCTTCCTGCCCGCCGACGCCTATGTGTACCGGCTGCATGATGCGTCGATCACGCACACGCAGGCGTCCACGCTGCGCCAGTTCTTCGAGGCCACCGCCTACGCGATGGCGCGCGAGCGCGCGGCCACCGGCTCCGACGCGCTGATGCGCGGCGAGACGGTGGCGCTGCCCGAGCTGAAGCCGGGCGAGCACCGCGCCGACCGCTCGTCACGCCAGGTCTCGCAGCTGCTCGTGGGCGAGGCCTGGCGCCGCTTCCTCGCCAGGGATCGCCCTGGCGCGCTGCGCACCGCGTGGCGCGCGGTGGTGGCCAGCCCCGGCCATGCCGACGCGTGGCGCTCGCTGTTGCTGGTGGGCATCAAGCCGCACCGCTGAAAACGAAGAAGGGCGGACCGCCTGCGCGATCCGCCCTCCGTGTCCGGGTGCGACAGATCAGAAGATCGACGCCTTGACCGCCTTCTGCTGCAGGATCGGCACGATGGTCTTGCCGAACGCGGTCAGGTCGTCGGCCGTCTTGTAGGTGCCGCACTTCTTGGTCATGCTGAAGCCGTTGTCGTCGGACGCGCAGGCCGCCAGGTTGTTGTCGTCCCACGACCAGGGCATCCAGCCCCAGCCGTTGGCCTCGGCGTCGGCGATGACCTTCTCGGGCGGGACCATCGTCGGGCTCGGGCCGATGTTCTTGCCCGGGCCGAATTCGCCGAGGATCAGCGGCAGGCCGCTGGCCTTGAGCTGGGTCAGGGCCGTGGCGTAGTCCTGCATCCACGTGGCCGTGGCCGGGTAGTGGAAGCTGCCGTACACGTGCACGTCGAACAGGATGTTCTTCTGCGGGTCGGAGGCCAGCACGGCCGGGCCGTACTTGATGATGTCCTGCGCGTCCTGCCCGCAGCCACCGGAGTCGACCACCAGCGTGCCGGTGTAGCCGGCCGCGCGCATGCGGGCGATGGCCGCCACGTAGCCGTCGCGCCAGACGGTGCTGTTGGCCGGGCCCCATTCGTTGGCGATGTTGATCAGGCCCTTGGCGTTGAGCTGCGTCCAGGTGGAGGCCTGCGCGACCCAGGTGTCGACGATTGCGTTGAGCGAGGCGAGGTCGGCCTTGCAGGTCGCCGTCCAGTTGCCCGGGATCGGAACGATCTTGTTGGCCAGCATCTGCGACGAGACGATGTTCCAGTTGTAGGCCGTGGTGTTGGTGAAGCTGAGCACCACGCGCTCGGTGTTGGCGCCGCTCAAGGGCAGGCCGGTGGGGGTGCCGTAGCTGTCCCAGTGGTTGCGGTTGACGCCGCGGATGCGGAACTCGGCGCCCTTGGCGTCGTAGAGCTTGCTGCCCGAGACGTAGAAGCCGGTGCCGGTGTTGCCGGCCGGGCGCTGCGCGGCCAGCGTGGGCGTGTGGCTGACCAGCGGCTGCGCGTCGGTCGAGGACGAGGTCGCCGTGGACGAGGACGACCCCGCGTCCGCGACGGTCGTCGTGCCGCTGTCGGTGCTGGCGCCGCCGGCCGCGGGCGCGGTCGACGCGGTGTCGGCCTGCGCCGGCGTCGAAGCGCTGCTCGTGCCGGCGCTGTTGTCGGCGCTCGTGCTCGTGCTCGTCGCCGAGGACGTGCTGCCCGTGCCGGCGTCCGACGTCGAGGCGACCGCCGACTGGTTGGTGGTGGTGAAGCTCTCGCTGCCGGCGGACGACGCGGCGTCGGCGGCGCCGCTCACGGGCGCGGTGGACGCGGCGCTGGCCTGCGGGTCGGACGAGCCGCCGCCGCACGCGGCGATCGCGGCGGTGAGGGCCAGGGCAATGCTGGTTGCCATGCGGGTGCGAAGAATGCGGTGTGACATGAGATTGTGGTCTGAATCCGTGCGCGATGCAGGCATCGCTGCAATCGCTGTAGGGCGGCCGCAGGGCAAACGATCGCTTCGGATGGAACGCGTCCGAATCGAGTGCGTCGTTGTAACGAGATGTCTTGGGGCCAGGTGCCAACGCGCGGACACTCGTGTGTCACCGCGTCGCCATGCCCATTTCTTCGGCGCGAGCCGGCATGCGTTGAGCGCTCGAACGCGCGAGAAGCACGGTGTTCGAGAACTAATTTGTCCGAGCGCCCGATCTCAACGCGAGCGTGGGAACCGCGATCCAGATCTCCCCTCGACCTCCTGCTGGAAACGCATGGCGATGGTGCCGGCTGGTGCGCCGACTTGTCATTCACCGTCGTATCGCGATGTATCCATTGGACGCGCGTCCAGCCTGGGCTGCCATGCGCCGGACGGCATGTTATCCGGGTCCTTGTCGCGCTATCGGCGAGGCGCGCCGCTCCGTCGCGACGCGGCGCGAGATGACAGTCGCATGACGCCGGACGCGCTCCCGCGCGATACGGCAGGGGGCATCACCCGGCCGCTATCTTTTGTTGCGATTTAGCGCGGCCTCGAACAGCCTGGACGAGCGTTCCCAGCTCGAGTCGGCCACGGTCGCGGCAGCGCCGTCGGACAGCGCGCGCCATCGCGGTGCATCGAGCTGCAGGATGCGCAACGCGGCGGCCGCGAGGCCCGCGACGTCGTCCACGTCCGCGAGCGCGCCGTTGACGCCCCCGGCGATCGCCTCCACCGGCCAGCCGGTGCGCGTGGAGACCACCGGCGTGCGGCACGCCATCGCCTCCATCGCCATCAGGTTGAAGCCCTCGGTGCGGCTGCAGCACAGCCAGACGTCGCAGCTCGCGTAGATCTCGCGCAGCCGGTCCTGCGGCGTCTGCAGCTCGAGGCGGATGCCGTCGACCCGGTCGCGCCAGCGCACCGGCGCGTGCTCGCCCATCGCGAGGATCTCGACGTCCGGCAGCGCGCGCCGCACGGCCTCGATCACGCCGAGCGCGATGTCGAAGCCCTTGTTGTCGTTCTCGCTGTAAAGCGTGCCCAGGCGCGGACGCGCGCGCTTGTCGCGCGGCGGCGCGAAGAACAGCGCGCGGTCGACCGCGTTCGGCACGATCGTGCAGCCCTGCGCGTTGCCATCGCGCTCGATGGCCTCGGCGAGCCACTTCGCGACGGCGATCTTCTGCATGTCGGAGCGGTACGTCGCCAGCACGCGATCGCGCGGCTGCCCCGGCAGCACCTCGTAGCCCTGCACGAAGTACACCTTGCGGCCCTTGGCGGGCGACATCGGCGCGATGAATTCCGCCGTCTCCCACCAGGTCGCGACGATCACGTCGGCGTCGGGCACGTCGGCCTCGAGCACCTTGCGCGGGCGATCCAGGATCCTCATGGCGACGCCGGTGCCGTCCATGTGCGACGGCGGCTGCGGGCGCATCGCGCGCGCGGGCAGGCGCAGCTTCTTCCTCAGCGTGGCCAGCCGGCCCCTGGCCGGCCGCGGCGCCGCCACCACCGTCACCTCGTGCCCGAACGACTGCAGCAGCTTCGCGTGGATGGCGATGACGCGAATGCCCCCGGTCATGTTCAGCGGCGGGCAGACAAAGGTGATTCTCATCGTGGCGGCAGGGGCGGAGGCGGAGGCGGGGCGCGAGAAGGCAAGCGGCGTTCCGCGCGGGCCATCGTATAGGATGCCGGGCCGTCGGCCGCACGCGAGGCGCGTCACCAGAATGGGGTAGCGACCGCAGTCCGCGCGACCCCGCGACGCCAACTCGGCCGCAAAATTGCTTGGAGCTGTCCCGCGGCCGCGAAAGCGCGCTCGCGCCCGTTCCCGAACCGCGTTCCCATGCCCCTCGAATCGACGACTGCCGCCATCCCCGACGCCGCCTCGCGCGACGCCGCCGCCGGCATGGTCGTCATCGGCCGCAACGAAGGCGCGCGCCTCGTGCGCTGCCTCGAGTCCTGCGTCCGCGCGGGCGGGCCCGTCGTCTACGTGGACAGCGGCTCCACCGACGGCTCGCCCGAGGCCGCGCGCCGGCTGGGCGCCACGGTGGTCGCGCTCGACATGGCCCGCCCGTTCACCGCCGCGCGCGCCCGCAACGAGGGCTTCGCCGCGCTGATGCGCCTGCATCCGGCCACGGCCCGCGTGCAGTTCCTCGATGGCGATTGCGAGCTCGCCGACGGCTGGATGGACGCGGCCGCCGCCTTCCTCGACACCCATCCCGAAATTGCGGCAGTGTGCGGCCGGCGACTGGAAAGATTTCCTGATGCCTCGGTCTACAACCGCCTGTGCGACATCGAATGGAACACGCCGGTGGGCGAGGCGCTCGCGTGCGGCGGTGACGTGTTGATACGTTCGCAACCGCTCGCTGCCGCGGGCGGCTATCGCGAGGATCTCATCGCCGGCGAGGAGCCCGAGCTGTGCGTGCGCCTGCGCGCCGCGGGCGGCCGCATCTGGCGCCTGGGCCACGACATGACCTGGCACGACGCCGCGATGACGCGCTGGCCGCAATGGTGGCGCCGCAACGTGCGCTCGGGCCACGCGTTCGCCGAGGGCGCGGCGCTGCACGGCGCGCCGCCGGAGCGCCACTTCGTCGCGCAGACGCGGCGCGCGCTGCTGTGGGGCGCGCTGCTGCCGATCGTGCTGCTGCTGGCCACGCTCGCGTGGCATCCGCTCGCCTGGCTGTGGCTCGCCTATCCGCTGCAGTGGCTGCGCGTGGGCCTGCGCCTGCGCGCCGCGGGCCAGCCGATCCCGTGGACGCAGTCCGCGTTCTTCCTGCAGGGCCGCTTCGCGGAGGCCGTCGGCGTCCTGCGGTTCTGGTGGGGCCGCACGACCGAGCGCAGGAGTGCCATCATTGAATACAAGTGAAACGCGCGCGCGGCGCCGCCGCAGCGCGCGCATGAAGGAGACGAGATGAGCTGGCTCGCATTCGTGGCGTGCTGGATCCTGGCGCTGGCCGCCGTGCCGTTGTCGCTGGCCACCGGCGTGTTCGCGATGCAGGTCGTGGCGGCGTGCTGGCCGCGCCGCGCCGCGCCCGCGCGCAGCCGCGCGCACCTCGTGCGCGGACGCGTGGCGGTGCTGGTGCCGGCGCACGACGAGGCCGGCGGCATCGCGCAGACGCTGGCCGCGGTGCTGCCGCAGCTGCAGGCGCAGGATCGCGTCGTGGTGGTGGCCGACAACTGCCGCGACGACACTGCCGCCATCGCGCGCGCCGCCGGCGCGCAGGTGCAGGTGGTCGAGCGCTTCCACGAGACCGATCGCGGCAAGGGCTTCGCGCTGGCGTTCGGCGTCGACGCGCTGCGCGCCGATCCGCCGGGCTTCGTCGTGATCCTGGACGCCGACTGCGACCTCGCGCCGGGCGCGCTCGACGCGCTGTGCGACTGCGCGGGCACCTACGACCGGCCGGCGCAGGCGCTGTACCTGATGAACGCGCGCGACGGCGCGGGCCTGGCGCGACGCATTGCGCAGTTCGCCTGGCGCGTGCGCAACTGGCTGCGCCCCGCGGGCTGGCGCCGCCTGGGCATGCCGTGCCAGCTGATGGGCACCGGCATGGCCTTCACCTGGCCCATGCTGCGCGCGGCGCCGCTGGCCAACGCGTCGATCGTCGAGGACATGAAGCTGGGCATCGCGCTGGCCGCCGCCGGCAAGCCGCCGCTGTTCTGCCCGCAGGCGCGGGTGACCAGCCTGTTTCCCGACGCGGCCGCGGCCACGAGGACGCAGCGCACGCGCTGGGAGCACGGCCATCTCGAGATGATCCTGCGCGAGGCGCCGGGCCTGCTGGCCGCGGCCTGGCGCCAGCGCGACGCGCGTCTGGCGGGTATGGCGCTGGACCTGTGCGTGCCGCCGCTGGCGCTGCTGGCCGCGCTGCTGCTGGCGGGCGCGGCGGCGGCGGCGCTGCTGTCGTGGTGGATCGCCGACGCCGGGCCGGGGCTGGCCTACGGATTGCTCCTCGCGGGCTTCGGCGCCGCGGTGCTGCTGGCCTGGTGGGCGCGTGGGCGCGACCTGGTCCGGTTCATCGAGTTGTTGTCGATCCCGGTGTACATCGCTGCCAAGGTGCCGGTCTACGTCCGCTTCGTGGTGCGACGCGAACGGCGCTGGGTGCGCACCGACCGCGATTCCCCCTGAAAGAACCGTCTCTTGCCGACTCCCAGAACCATGCCCGGCCATGCCGCCTCCCGCCCTGCCGCCGTCCCGCATCGCCGGGAGGCCGCGACCCGACCGGGAGGCGCCCGTGGCTGACCGCCCGACGCAATGGCCGCGCCAGCCCCTGCTCAACGTGTGGGCCGACGACCTGACCATGGACGAACTGCTCGCGCGCCTGGCGAGCACGGGCGGCGTGGTCTTCACGGTCAACCCCGACCACCTGTACCACCTGCAGCACAACCCGGAGTTCCTGCGGGCGTACCGGTCGGCCGACATCATCACCGTCGACAGCCATTACGTGCGCCTGGCGCTGCGCGCCCAGGGCCGCGCGGTGGCCAACCGGCTGTGCGGCTCCGACATCGTGCCCGCCTTCTGCGCGCGCCAGGCCGCCGACCCGCACACCCGCGTCTTCCTGCTGGGGGCGATGCCCGGCGTGGCGCAGGTCGCCCGCGAGGCGCTCAATCGCAAGGCCGGCCGCGAGCTGGTGGTGGGCGCGCACGGGCCGTCGATGAACTTCGTCGACGACCCCGCCGAGATCGAGGACGTGCTGCGGATGATCGACGACAGCGGCGCCAACGTGCTGATGGTCGGGCTCGGCGCGCCCAAGCAGGAGATCTGGATCGCCAAGCATCGCCACCGCCTGCCGCAGGTCAAGGTGATGCTGGGCGTGGGCGCGACGATCGACTACGAGGCCGGCGCCGTCCGGCGCGCGCCGATGGCGTTCCGGCGCCTCGGCATGGAATGGGCGTACCGCGTGGGCTCCGAGCCGCGCCGGTACCTGATGCGCTACGTGCGCAGCTCGAAGTTCCTGTGGTGGATGTTGATGGATCGACTGGGCCGCTACAAGGACCCGTTCGCCGCCACGGCTGCGCCGCAGGCGCGTTGAAGCGACGCCGCAGCCAGCGGCAGGAGAAAAGCAGATGAACAACAAGACCCTGGCGGCGCTGTCGCCGCTGTGCCTGTGCCTCGTGGCGATGAGCGCGCGGGCCGACCTCGAGCCCTTCTCGTTCGAAGCGAGCGAGAAGATCAAGCACGAGACCAACATCAACCACACGAGCGGGGCGCCCGGCCAGGGCCGCATCGCCGACTGGATCTCCGCCACCGAGTTCAGCGCCGCGCTGAAGGAGCCCCTCGGGCGCAGCACGCTGCAGGCGGACGCGGGCGTCAACTACGACGCCTACAAGCGCGAGCATTCGCTCAACTCCTGGGGCTACCACGCGGGCGTCGAGCTCGACTGGGAGACGATCGGCGACCTGTCCGGCGCGCTCGGCGCCGACAGCAGCCGCCGCCGCTACATCGACGGCGTGACCGCCGACCCGCTGTTCGGCCAGCCGGGCCAGCAGCCCGAGACCCAGCTCAACATGCAGACCGACAGCCACGTGTTCGGCCGCATCGAGCTGGGCGGGCCCTCGCGCTGGCAGATCTTCGCTGGCGCCGACGCCACCAAGCGGCGCTTCTCGTCCGACGCCTTCCAGGCGAACAACGAGAACCAGTGGTCGAGCAACTTCGGCACGCGCTACGCCACCAGCCCCGACCTGCGCTTCGGCGTGGTGGGCACGTATTCGCACGGCGAGTTCCCGCGCGCGGGCTCCTTCGTGTTCGGCAACACGGTGCAGTACTTCTCCTCCAAGTTCAACACGCGCTCGTACGACGGCACCGTCACCCTGCAGGCCACGGGCAACAGCGCGTTCGACGCCAGCCTGGGCTACACCACGGAGAGCAGCGACTCGCTGACCAAGGAACTCGGCTTCCTCAACGGCTCGCTGAACTGGACGTGGACGCCGCCGTCCCACTTCACGGTCAAGCTGGGCCTCAAGCGCAGCGCCGACCTCGACACGCAGTCCGCCGGCCTGAACACCGGCACGCGCTACGTCAACAGCCTCAGCGGCCCGTCCATCGACAACATGGCATCGCTGGACGTAAGCTACGAGCTGACGGCCAAGATCAGCCTGGAGGCCGACGCGTCCTACTCGCACCGCAAGTACTCCGACCTGCAGGTCACCAACACCTCGAGCGGCGCGATCGAGACCGTGAACGGCACGCTGCGCTCGACCAGCTTCTACCTGTCGGCGCACTACAAGCCGACCCGCACGACCGACCTGAGCTGCGGCGGCGGCCACGAGCAACGCAGCGCCGGCGGCGATCTCGCGACCTTCGGCTACGTCGATAATACGATCCAATGCACCGCGTCCATCCGCTTCGAGTGAGCCCCGATCCCCGATGAAAGTCCTGGTCACAGGCGCCGCCGGCTTTATCGGCATGCACGTCGCCCAGCGCCTGTGCGCGCGTGGCGACGCGGTCGTGGGCATCGACAACCTCAACGCCTACTACGACCCGGCGCTGAAGGCCGCGCGGCTGGGCGAGCTCGCCGCGCTGCCGGCGTTCCGCTTCGAGCGCCTGGACATCGCCGACGGCCGCGCGCTGGACGCGCTGTTCGAGCGCGAGCGGTTCGACCGCGTGGTGCACCTGGCCGCACAGGCCGGCGTGCGCTACTCCATCGACAACCCGCTCGCGTACGGCGAGTCCAACCTGGCGGGCTTCCTCAACGTGCTGGAGGCGTGCCGGCGCCATCCGGTGGCGCACCTGGTCTACGCGAGCAGCTCCAGCGTCTACGGCGGCAACGCGAAGATGCCGTTCTCCGAGGCCGACAGCGTCGACCA
>FTDG01000719.1_pt1 | contig 11207 bp, 9 predicted proteins | sample 1639751 | NCBI WGS metagenome assembly FTDG01 (sample SAMEA3914869, study PRJEB12502) | metagenome | biome: forest; material: soil | place: USA | collected 2012-03-12 | depth 0.1 m
GTGTGGATGTTGGCGCCGGTCGACAGGTCCATCACCGTGTCCGCGCCCCAGCGCGTGGCCCACACGAGCTTGTCGACTTCTTCCTCGATGCTCGACGTGGTCGCCGAGTTGCCGATGTTGGCGTTGACCTTGACGAGGAAGTTGCGCCCGATCGCCATCGGCTCGAGCTCGGGGTGGTTGATGTTGGCCGGGATGATCGCGCGGCCGCGGGCGACCTCGTCGCGCACGAACTCGGGCGTGATGCGCTGCGGCACCGCGGCGCCGAGGCCGTTGCCCTTCAGGCGCAGCTCGCGCGCGTGGTCGCTCAGGTAGTCGGCCATCCATTCGTGGCGACCGTTCTCGCGCAGCGCGACGAACTCCATCTCGGGCGTGACGATGCCGCGCCGCGCATAATGCATCTGCGTGACGTTGCGACCCGGCACCGCGCGGCGCGGCGCGCGTTGCAGGCCGCTCGCTTCGCGGCGCAGCGCGGCGATGCGTTCGGCCGCCGCGCCGGCCGACGGCGCGCGCGGACGCTGGCCGTCGTCGACCGGCGCGGCGGCGCGGCCGGCGTAGGGTTCGGTGTCGTTGCGCGCGGCGATCCAGCGCGAGCGCACGGTCTCGAGGCCCTTGCGCAGGTCGATCAGCGCGGTCGGGTCGGTGTACGGGCCGGAGGTATCGTAGACGGCGACCTTCTCGCCGTTGGTCAGCGAGATCTCGCGCATCGGCACGCACACGCCGGTCTGTAGGCCCTGCACGCGGATCTTGCGCGAGGCGGGCAGCGGCTGGCGCGAGTGGGCGGCGAAGTCCTCGGCGAGGGACGCCGACGTGGGCGCCGCCTCATGCGAGGCCGGGGCGGTCGGGCGGGATGAGCAATCGTGCGACGAAGACATGGCGGGAGCTCCGGTCCAAGGTGGAATTCAAAAGCTCCGGACGGTGCGCCTCCGCGCGCTCGGCGTGCCTTGACGGGCGCCTCGCTTGCGATGTGCAGCTCTCCTTACGCCGGTATGAACCGGATCAAGTTCGCGGGTTCGACCTAGATTACCCATCCTGTGGTCGTCTCAGCATCTCTTAGCGGATGCACCCCGGAGCGGACGCAAGTTTCGCTCGACTTGCGCGACCGTGCAAATGAAATTTTGTTACTGGACGCGGATGCCCCTCAGGGTATCCACGAAGTCGATGCGCATGCACCGGTCCGGCCTGCGGCGCGCACGCGAACGGCGGGTCCGTTCAGGACGGCGCGGCGTCTTCAGCGAGCGCGTCCGGCGCGCCGCGCGTGCTCGCGAACCAGCTCACCATCGGGCTCGCCATCGCGGTCGTCACGAGCGCCATCAACAGCAGCAGCGTGAACATCTCGTGGCCGATCAGGCCGGCGTCGAGGCCGATCTTCATCACGACCAGCTCCATCAGGCCGCGTGCGTTCATCAGCGCGCCGGTGGCGAGGCTGTCGCGCCAGCCGTAGCCCGCCGCGCGCGCGCCGAATGCGCCGCCCGCGACCTTGCCGATCGACGCGGCCGCGACGATCAACCCCAACGCGCCCAGCCCCGCGCCCGAGAGCGCGCCACCCGTGGTGGCGAGGCCGGCGAGCGCGAAGAACAACGGCATCAACACCACCATCGAGATCGGCTCGACGCGCTGCACCAGCGATCGCAGCAGCCGATCGTCGCGCGGCAGGCCGGCGCCGAACAGGAACGCGCCGAACACCGCGTGCAGGTGCATCCACTCGGTGAGCATCGCGCACACGAGCAGCCCGATCATCAACGCCGCGAGCACGGTGGCCGAAGGCTCGCCGTCGGCCGCGTGCGTGCGCAGCAGCCACGCGTAGGCCGGCTTCAGCAACAGGAACACGAAGGCCAGCAGCGCGACGACGGCGGCGCTGGTCTTCAGCAGGCCGGGCAGGCCGTCGCCCGCGCCGACGAGCGCGACGACGAACGCCAGCAGGATCCACGCGATCGCGTCGACCACCGCGGCCGCCGACAGCGAGAGCTGCCCGAAGGCCGTCCGCGTCATCGCGCGATCCTTGAGGATGCGCGCCATCACCGGGAATGCGGTGATCGACAGCGCCGCCGCCATGAACAGCGCGAACGGCCAGTAGCCGATGCCGCGCGGCGCGAGCGTCGGATGGAGGAAGGGCGAGATCGCGACGCCGAGCACGAGCGGCGCCACGACGCTCGCCACGCCGACGGCGCTCGCCGAACGCAGGCGCGCGCCGACGCCGTCGGGCCAGCGCAGCTCCAGGCCGATCACGAACATGAACAGCACCAGGCCGAAGGTCGACAGCGCGGTCAGGCCCTGCAGCGACGTCGCCGAGAACAGCGCCGCGTGCACGTCCGGCAGCAGTGCGCCCATCACGATGGGGCCGAGCACGACGCCGGCGGCCATCTCGCCGACGACGGCCGGCTGGCCGAGCCGGTTGGCGAGCCAGCCGCAACCGCGCGCGACGGTGAGGACGACGATCAGCTGGAGCAGCAGCAGGGTGGTTGACGACATGGGGAACGGGGACGAAGGACGCGGCAACCTCGATTGTCGCTTGGCCGGCGCGCCATGCCGGCCCGGGCGGCATGGTTTATATACAAAAAGTTGTTTAACTCGGCGGCACTGTCCACAATGCACTCATGCCCGCCGAACTCACCGCCGCGCCGCCCGGCCATCTGAAGCATCCGTACTGGATCCTCGCCGCGATCTGCCTGCTCGCGATGATGAACACCATCGGCGTCGCGATGCCGTATCCGATCCTCGCGCCGATCTTCGTCGCCGGGCCGGCCGACGGCTTCACGCACTTCGCGGGCTTCGAGCCGTCGGTGCTGATGGGCGTGGCGCTCGCCGTCAATCCGCTGGGCATCCTGCTCGGGAGCCTGGTCACGGGGCCGATGTCCGACCGCTACGGCCGCCGTTCGGTGATGACGGTGACGCTGCTCGCGACCTTCGTCGGCTATCTCGTGACGGCCGCCGCGCTGGCGAGCCGCAACTATCCGCTGTTCGTCCTTTCGCGCTTCGTGACGGGCCTGACCGAGAGCAACACCGCCGTCGCGCGCGCGCTCGTCGCCGACATGCACGAGCAGGTCGACCGCACCCAGGCCTTCGCATGGCTCAACGCCTGCATGTATTCGGGGTGGCTGCTCGGGCCGCTGGTCGGCGGGTTGACGTTGCCCTTCGGCGAGCCGGTGCCGTTCGTGCTCGCGGGGGCGATGATGTTGCCGTGTCTCGTCGTGCTCGCGCTGTGGCTGCCGCCGTCGACGCCGCGTCCCGGCGCGCCGCATCCGCAGCATCCGCGCGGGGCCATGCGCGCGAAGAACCTGCTGGCGGTGCTGCGCAGCGATCGCGTGCTCGGGCTGGTGTTCGGCCTGCAGCTCGCGTACACGCTGTCCTTGACGTCGATGTACGAGTACGCGCCGCTGTGGATGCTGAAGTTCGCGGGGCTCGACGGCCGCGGCATCGCGTTCGTCACCGCCGGCCAGTGCGCGATGATGACGCTCGCGAGCGCCGCCGCCGGCCGCTTCGGGTCGGCCAGCCGCGACCCGCTGCGGCGCGCCGCGCAGTGCGCGCTCGTCGCGGCCGCCTGCTGCGCGACGCTGGCGGTGGCGCCCGGCGTGCCCGGCCTCGCGGCGATCGTCGTGTTCGGCTTGCCGACCGCGCTGTACAACGCGGTGATGCCGGCGTGGATGTCCGAGCGCTTCGCCGCCCACGGCCAGGGGCGCGTGATGGGCCTGCTGTCGACGATCTTCTGCGTGTCGAACGTCGTCGTCGCGGTCGCCGGCGGCTGGATCGCGCTGCTGTCGACACGCTGGATCATGGGCCTGGGCGGGGTCGCGGGCGTGGTGGCGGCGGCGCTGATGCTGCGGCTCGCGCGCACGGAGCGCGCGCCGGGCGTGGCCGCGGAGCTGGCCTCGTGACCACGCGCACGCCCGACCAGTTGCTGTACCAGCTCAAGAGCCGCGGCCCGCAGGCGGCCGCCACGTTGGCGCAGGCCTGCGGCGTCACGGCGATGGGCGCGCACAAGCAGTTGCAGTCCTTGCAGGCGCAAGGCCTCGTCGACGCGCGCGACGAGATCGCCGGCCCCGGCCGCCCCAGGCGCATGTGGACGCTGACGGCCGCCGGCCACGCGCGCTTTCCCGATCGCCACGCCGACGTCGCCGTGCAGCTGATCCGCCATGCCGCGGCGGTGCTCGGGCCGGGCGCCGTCGACAAGCTGATCGGCGAACGCGAGCGCGAGCTCCGCGTGCAGTACGACCAGGCGATGGCCGGCCTTGCCACCACGGCCGCGCGCGTGAAGCGCCTGGCGGAGCTGCGCGCCGAGGAGGGCTACATGGCGCGCGCCGAGAAGCACGGCCGCGACTGGCTGCTGGTCGAGGACCACTGTCCGATCTGCGCGGCCGCCGCGTCTTGCCAGGGCTTCTGCCGCTCCGAGCTCGCGCTGTTCCAGCACGCCCTCGGCGCGGGCGTGCACGTCGAGCGCGTCGAGCACGTGTTGGCCGGCGCGCGGCGCTGCGCGTACCGTGTGAGCCCGGTCGCCTGAGATCGAATTGGCGGGCGCGCCCGCGCGCGTGACGCGGGGGGCGTGAATCCGGATGGCGCCGGCCTGCGTATACGAGGAAGGACAGACCTTCTTCCGCCCGCTTTCGGCCATGCCGCCAGGAGACCGCCGCCATGCCCAACGCCACCGCCCGTGCCGTCGACTGGGTCGAACAAGGCCTCGTGCCCGACCGCGTCGTGCGGCTCGGCATCCGCCGCCTGCTGAAGGCGCGGCTCGCCGAGATGCATGATGTCGACGCCGAAGCCGCGGCCGACGTCGCGCAGGCCTTCGTCGACGAGATGCGCCGCGCGCCGATCGCGCTGGTGCCCGAGAAGGCGAACGAGCAGCACTACGAGGTGCCGGCCGCGTTCTTCGCCGAGGTGCTGGGCCCGCACCGCAAGTACAGCAGCTGCTGGTGGCCTGACGGCGTGCGCGACCTCGCGCAGGCCGAGGCCGCGGCGCTCGCCGCGACGTGCGAGCGCGCGCGGCTGGTCGACGGGCAGGACGTCCTCGAGCTCGGCTGCGGCTGGGGCTCGCTGAGCCTGTGGATGGCCGAACGCTACCCCGGCAGCCGCATCACGGCGCTGTCGAACTCGCAGTCGCAACGCGCCCACATCGAAGCCGAGGCCGCCGCGCGCGGGCTCGCGAACCTGCGCGTGGTCACCTGCGACATCAACGCCTTCGAAACAGAGGCGCTGAGCTACGACCGCGTCGTCTCCGTCGAGATGTTCGAGCACCTGCGCAACTGGCCGCACGCGTTCTCGCGCGTCGCGGGCTGGCTGCGCTTCGACGGCCAGTTCTTCATGCACGTGTTCGCGCACCACGGCGCGCCGTACGCGTTCGTCGAGCGCGACGAGAGCGACTGGATGAGCCGCCATTTCTTCTCCGGCGGCATGATGCCGAGCGACGACCTCGCGCTGAACTTCCAGGACGACCTGCGCCTGCTGCGCCGCTGGCGTTGGGACGGCACGCACTACCAGAAGACCGCCGAGGCCTGGCTGCGCAACATGGACGAGGCGCGCGAGACGCTGATGCCGCTGATGCTGCAGACGTACGGCGGCGACGCGGACCTCTGGTGGCAGCGCTGGCGCCTGTTCTTCCTGTCGGTGAGCGAGCTGTTCGGCTACGACGGCGGCCAGCGCTGGTGGGTCAGCCACGCGCTGTTCGCCAAGCGCCCGTGAGTCCCGCGATGATGTCCGCGCACGCGCTCCGCGACAGCCGCGTCGACACGCACGCGCCCGGACGCGCCCGCCAGCTCGCGAACTTCGCGGTCTTCCAGTGTGCCTGGTTCGCCGCCGTGCTGGGCGCGGCGCACGGCCACCCGCTGTGGGGCACGGCCGCGGTGCTCGCGGCGATGGCGTGGCATGTCGCGACAGCCGCGCGGCCGCGGGTCGAGGCGAGCCTGCTGTGCGCGGTGGGCGCGATCGGCTTCGTCGTCGAGACGGCCGTCGTGCTGCAAGGCCACGTCGTCTACCCGTCGGGCCAGCCGGTCTCGAGCCTCGCGCCGTATTGGATGGTCGCGCTGTGGGGGCTGCTGGGCATGGCGTTGAACGTGACCGTGCGCTGGCTCAAGCATCGGCCCCTGCTGGCCTCGGTGCTCGGCGCCGTCGCGGGGCCGCTGTCGTTCGTCTCCGGCGTGCGGCTCGGCGGCGCGCAGTTCGTCGACCGGACGCCGGCGCTCGTCACGCTGGCCTGCGTCTGGGCCGTCGCGATGCCGATCCTGATGGCGCTGTCGAACCGCTTCGACGGCGTCGCCGTTCCCGATGCGAAGGAGGCGACCCATGCCTGACTTGTCCGACTGGTTCACGCTGGCGCTGGCCGGCTTCGCGTGGATCGCGATGCTCGCCGTCGCGACGTGGATCGCGAGCCTCGTGCGGCGCGACGCGAGCCTCGTCGATCGCACCTGGGCGCTGATGATCGCGGGCCCGGCGGTCGTGTACGCCTGCGAGTCGGGCGCGCACGGAACGCGCGCGACATGGCTGCTGGGGCTCGTGCTCGCCTGGGGCGTGCGGCTCGCGGCCTACATCACGTGGCGCAACTGGGGGCACGGCGAAGACCGGCGCTACCAGCAGATCCGCGCGCGCAACCAGCCGCATTTCGCGTTGAAGAGCCTCGTCTACGTGTTCGCGTTGCAGGCCGTGCTCGCGTGGATCGTGTCGGCGCCCGCGTTGGCGGCGCTGGTCGGAACGCGCGCGTTCGGCGCGTTCGACGTCGCGGGCATCGTCGTCGCGCTGGTTGGCTTCGCGTTCGAGGCGATCGGCGACGCGCAGATGGCGCGCTTCAAGGCCGACCCGGCCCACGCGGGCCAGGTGATGGATCGCGGCCTCTGGCGCTTCACGCGCCATCCCAACTATTTCGGCGAGGCGGCGTTCTGGTGGGGCGTCTGGCTGATCGCGCTCGGCGCCGCGGGCGTGGGCGGCGCCTGGACGATCGTCGCGCCGCTGCTGATGACCGTGCTGCTGCTGAAGGTGTCGGGCGTCGCGCTGCTCGAGAAGGACATCGGCGAGCGGCGGCCCGCCTACCGCGACTACATCGCGCGCACGAACGCGTTCCTGCCCGGCCCGCCGCGCGCGAAGAAGGCCGGCCGATGACACCCCATGCCGTATGCGCGCCGTTGCTGGCGGCGGCCGCGGCGTTCGCCGTTTCCGCCGCGGCGCCCGCAGCTGTCGACATGCCGCCGCCGCGCTCGCACGTCTACGTGTTCCATGCCTTGCTGGACGACAAGCCGATCGGCGATCACACGTTCACGGTGGTCGCCGACGGCGCGACGCGCCACGTCACGAGCGAGGCCGACTTCGTCGTCAAGTTCCTCGGTTTCAGCGCGTACCGTTATCGCCATCGCGCGGAGGAACGCTGGGTGGGCGACTGCCTCGAGTCGCTCGCGTCGACCACCGACGACGACGGCAAGCCCGCCAGCGTGCGCCTGGAACGCAGCGGCGATGTCGACCGCATCGCGACGGCCGTCGACACCCGCACGGCGGCCGGCTGCCTGATGAGCTATGCGTACTGGAACCCGGCGCTGTTCGCGCAGACGCGGCTGCTCAATCCGCAGACCGGCCAGCTCGATGCCGTGCGCGTCGAACGTGCCGGCACGGGCACGATCCAGGTCGATGGCCGCGCGGTGGCCGCGACGCGCTGGCGCATCGTCGCGCCCGACTCGCCGATCGACGTGTGGGTGTCGGCGCAGGGCGACTGGATCGGGCTCGATTCGATGGTCGCGCAAGGCAAGCACAAGTTGAGCTACCGGCTGTAGGCCGAGCCGGCCGGCGCGCGCTCGAATGGTCGAGCAGGCCTGTGTCGAGTTGTGTTTAGCGCGGGCGTTCCGCCGCTGTTCCGGCGATTCCCCGCGGAGTCTTTCGTCGAGACTGAGAACCGGTCGAGGAGTTCATCGCCTCGCCCGCCATCCCTCATGTCCAACGTCGTCCTCATCCACGCGACGGGCCTCTGCGCCCTCGCACTCAACCTCGTCGCACTCGTGTGCACCTGCGAGCGGTCGCTGCGTCTGCGCTCGGGCGTCGCGGGCATGGTCTGGGCGTTGAACAACTTCCTGCTCGGCGCGAACGTCGCGGCGGCGTTGAGCGTCGTCAGCGCGGGTCGCACCGCGACGTCCGCCGTCACGCTCAATCGCGCGGGGCGGCAGCGTCGCCTCGCGTTCGTCGGGTTCTGCGCACTGACGATCCTCGTCGGCATGCTGACGTGGTCGGGCTGGGGCTCGCTGTTGATGGTCGTCGCCTCGCTGATCTCGACCTACGCAGTGTTCCACCTGACCGGCCGCTCGCTGCGCTGGGTGATGCTGGCCGTCTCGGCGATGTGGATGGTCAACGCGTGGAGCTACGGCTCGTGGGAGCAGATGGCCGGCAACGTGCTGAGCGCGGCGGCGTCGCTGTTCGGCGCCTGCCGGCTCGGGGGCGCGGCCTCGTCCGCGACCCTGTCCCCATCGGCCGCGGATTTGTCCCATACCCGTACCGATACCCGTATTTGACCTGTTGAGTCGACGGCCTCCCGGCGCTACGCTGGGCGCCTCGCGGCCGCGGGCCGCAACGCGAAGGGGCCGGTCATGTTCCTCCACTTCAAGTGCTTCGACTGCGGCAAGATCTATGCAGTGAAGATGGTGAGCGGCGTCGACACCGTCGCGCCGAAGTGTCCGAGATGCCACGGCGACACGATCCGCTCCGGCACCGGGTCGACGAAGATTCGCGGCGTCGCGATCTTGCTGACGCCGGCGGCGCTCGATCGCTATGCGCGGCCGGCGCGTAGCGCGGCGGAGGGCTCCGAGGCGAAGACGGCGCTGCAGCTCAAGCGCAAGCGCGTCGACGACAGCAGTTCGGAGTCGAGCGAAAGCGAGGACGAGAGCGACGACGACTACCTGCCGCAACCACCCCGGCCGTTCAACGTCCGGATGCGCCTCACGATCGCGGCCTACCAGGCGCGCGGGCACCATCCGAACGACGTCGCGTGCGTGCTGCGGCAAACCCGCAACGTGCTGACGACCGCGGGCCGGCTCGACCTGAACAAGGTGATGGGCCAGCACCTGCCCCCGCCGGCGCTGCCGAAGTGGCCGGCCTGGCGCCATCACGGGACGACGTCCTACGCAACGAATCCGAAGGCGAGCAGCGAGTGGTGCCACCTGGTCGCCGACTCGCTCGGCGGCCCGAGCATCCCGGCCAACCTGGTCGCCGCGAGCTACAGCGCCAACACGTACATGTGCGCGATGGAGGTCATGCTGAAGGGCCAGGGCGGCCTGACGATCGACGTGACGGTGCACTGCTCGGTGCCGCACTTCGGCGAGTGGATCTACTACCGCATCCTCCATCGCGCGTCGAACCAGTCCTTTCTCGAGGAGATCGATGCGCAGGCGACCGGCTTCGCCGCGGCCGACCTCACCGACGTCCAGACGCGGCTGCAGGCCTGGCTGGCCGCCCGCGGGATCGTGGTGGCGCGGTCGCCCTGATGGCACGGCGTCGTGCCGGCGTGGCAGGGCGGCGCCGTTTTGGCGCAGACTAGCGCCATGGACAAGCACACCCTGACGCCGCTGCTGGAGCCGGCCGCCATCGTCGTCTTCGCGGCCCGCGGCGGCGCCCCGGGCGCGCAGACGGCGCAAGGGCGCGCGCTGACCGAGGCGATCCGCGCACAGCGCTACGCCGGCACGCTGCGCTTCCTCGACATCGACACCAGCGGCACGCTCGGCGACCTGGCGCAGACGCGCGCCGATCTCGCGATCATCGCGCTGCCGCCGAAGGACATCGCCGCCGCGCTCGAGGTCGCTGGCCGCATGACCTGCCGCGCGGCGCTCGTCATCTCGAACGGCGTCTCCGCCGAGCAGGCGGCCGCGCTGCGGCGGATCGCGCAGCGCGAAGGCGTGCTGCTGCTCGGTCCGAACAGCCTCGGCTTCCAGCGCCCGAAGCTCAACCTCAACGCGAGCGCGGCCGGGCCGCTGGCGCGCGCGGGCTCGCTGGGCGTCGTGTGCCAGTCGGGCGCGTTGACGGCCGCGATGCTCGACTGGGCGCGCTCGAACGGCGTCGGCTTCTCGCTGGTCGCGTCGGTCGGGCCGCACACCGGCGTCGACATCGCGCAGGTGCTCGACTACCTCGCCAACGACCCGCAGACGCAGAGCATCATCGTCTACCTCGAAGGCATCTCGAGCGCGCGCCGCTTCATGAGCGCGTTGCGCTCGGCGGCGATCGCCAAGCCGGTCGTCGTGCTGAAGGCGGGTCGCAAGCGCACCGGCAACGAAGCGGCGCAGACGCACAGCGCCACCAGCGTCGGCAGCGACGAGGTCTTCGACGCCGCGCTGCGCCGCGCCGGCGCGGTGCGCGTGCGCTCGTTCGTCGAGCTGTTCTCCGCGGCCAAATGCCTGGCCTCGCGCTATCGGCCGGTGGGTCCGCGGCTGGCCATCGTCACCAACGGCGGCGGGCCCGGCGTGCTCGCGGCCGACTGGATCAACGAGATCTCGCTGCAGCTCGGCAAGCTGTCGCCCGACTCGATCGCCGCGTTGAGGAAGGCGCTGCCGGAAGGCGCGTCGGTTTCCGACCTCGTCGACCTGTCGGAGGACGCGACGCCCGAGCAGTACGCCGCGGCGATCCGCATCGCCAACGCCGACAAGGGCGTCGACGGCATCCTCGCGCTGCATTCGCCGAAGGCCGGCGTCGACCCGCTCGCGGTCGCGCGCGCGGTCGCGGCCACGTTGCCGTCGACGTACAAGCCGCTGCTCTCGTGCTGGATGGGCGACGCGACGATGGCCGAGGCGCGCGTGCTGCTCAACGACGCCGGCATCGCGAGCTTTCGCACGCCGGAGGCGGCGGTCGGCGCGTTCGGCAACATCTCGGCCTTCTACCAGAACCAGCGGCTGCTGCAGCAGACGCCGCCGCCGCTGTCGACGCTCGCCAAGCCCGACATCGAAGGCGCACGGCTGCTGATCGAGAGCGTGCTCGCGGAGCGGCGCAAGGTGTTGACGGAGATGGAGTCGAAGACGCTGCTGTCGTCGTTCCACGTGCCGGTGACGCAGACCATCCTCGCGCGCTCGCCGACGGAGGCGATGATGATCGCGACGCAGCTCGGCTTCCCGGTCGCGCTCAAGATCGACTCGCCCGACATCGCGCACAAGTCCGACGTGCAGGGCGTCGCGCTGAACGTGATGAGCGGCACCAGCGTGCGCGAGACGTGGACCGGCATGGTCGATCGCGTCAGGCAGCTCGTGCCCGGCGCGCGCATCAAC
>FTDG01000845.1_pt1 | contig 11187 bp, 10 predicted proteins | sample 1639751 | NCBI WGS metagenome assembly FTDG01 (sample SAMEA3914869, study PRJEB12502) | metagenome | biome: forest; material: soil | place: USA | collected 2012-03-12 | depth 0.1 m
CTGGGCGAGGGCGCGAACGTCTGGTACGGCGCGGTGCTGCGCGGCGACAACGAATGGATCACGCTCGGGCCGCGCACCAACATCCAGGACGGCAGCGTGCTCCACACCGACATGGGCTTCCCGTTGACGCTGGGCGCCGACGTCACGGTCGGCCACCAGGTCATGATGCATGGCTGCACGATCGGCGACAACACGCTCGTCGGCATCCAGGCGGTCGTGATGAACGGCGCGAAGATCGGCCGCAACTCGATCGTCGGCGCGGGTGCGCTGGTGACCGAGGGCAAGGAATTTCCCGACAACTCGCTGATCGTCGGCAGCCCGGCCAAGGCCGTCCGCACGCTGACGGATGACCAGGTCGCGAAGCTGAAGATGAATGCGGCGCACTACGTGCACAACGCCGCGCGCCACCGCGACACCGTGGTGCGCATCGATGAACCGGCGGGCGGCGCGTCCGCCGTCGCCAAGAGCGTCCCCGGCGGCGCATGAAACATGAGTGATCTCCACAAGTTCCTGTTCGATGGCCTTCCCGTGCGCGGCATGCTCGTGCGTCTGACCGACAGCTGGAAGGAGGTGCTGCAGCGTCGCGCCACCAGCGGCCCGTGGGAGCCGCCCGTGCAGAAGATGCTCGGCGAGATGGCGGCCGCCGCCACGCTGATGCAGGCGAACCTGAAGTTCAACGGCGCGCTGATCCTGCAGGTGCAGGGCGACGGCCCGGTCAAGCTGGCCGTGGCCGAGTCGCTGACCGACCTGCGCTTTCGCGTCACCGCGAAGGTGCAGGGCGAGGTCGCACCCGAGGCGCGCTTCGACGACCTCGTCAACCGGCACGGTGAAGGCCGCTGTGCCATCACGCTCGACCCGCAGGATCGCGCGTCGGGCATGCAGCCGTACCAGGGCGTCGTGCCGTTGCAGACCGAGGACGGCGGCGCCGTCGGTGACGTCGCGACGATGCTCGAGCACTACATGCGCCAGTCGGAGCAGCTCGACACCCGCATCGTGCTCGCGTCCAACGACGAGGCGGCCTGCGGGCTGCTGATCCAGCGCCTGCCGGTCGAAGGCGCCGGCAACCTGGCCGGCACCGCGGCCGCGCAACTCGACGACGACGCCTTCAACCGGATCGCGCACCTGGCCGCCACGCTCACGTCGGACGAGCTGCTGACGCTCGACACCCCGACCATCCTGACACGCCTGTTCTGGGAAGAGCCGCTGCGCCTGTTCGAGCCGCAGCATCCGACCTTCGCCTGCAGCTGCTCGCCCGAGCGCGTGCGCAACATGCTGAAGAGCCTGGGCCGTGCCGAATCCGACGCGATCCTGGCCGAGCGCAAGGACATCGAGATCGCGTGCGATTTCTGCGGGAAGCAGTACCACTTCGACGCGGTCGACGTGGGCGAAATGTTCGCGCCGACCACGAGCCAGCCCGGCACGACGCCCAGCGTGCACTGACGCGCCGGGCCGGCGACGGGAGGCGGCAGCGCTGCGGGAGCAGTCGCGGCCGCCGCCGATCAGGCGAAATGCGCCGTTCGTACCGTCGGGTGCGCACGGCCGCTGCAGCGCGAGTAGTCTTACATTGCCGTCCCTTTTCGATCGGGCGGCTTCCGGATCTTCCGGCCAGGCTTCCCGCGCGCAACCCTTTTCGGCCACATCGATGAACCTCGTTCGCACCCCTCAAGCGATTCCTGCACGACAACGGCATGGCGGTTTCACGCTGATCGAACTGATGATCGTCGTCGCGATCGTCGCGATCCTGACGGCGATCGCGTTGCCGTCGTACAAGGACTACATCCGCCGCGGACGGCTCCCGGAAGCGTTCAACGCGCTGGCCGACTACCGCACGAAGATGGAGCAGTACTACCAGGACAACCGGAACTACGGTTCGGCGGCGCCGGCCTGCGCCGACGCCTCGACGGCCGGCAGCTGGAACACCTTCATCCCGGCGGGCGCGAAGTATTTCACCTACAGCTGCGTCTCCAGCGGCACCAACCAGCAGAACTACCTCATCACCGCGACCGGCCGCGTGATGGTGTCCGCCAGCAGCGGCGCTGATTTCGTCTACACCATCAACCAGAACGGCGACCGCACGACCACGGTGTTCAAGGGCAACTCGGTCACGGCCACGTGCTGGCTGACGAGCACCTCGACGTGCTGAACGAAGGGCGATCCATCATGCGGCATCGTGGTTTCTCGCTGGTCGAGATGATGGTCACGCTGGCGATATTCGCCCTCGTGCTGCTCACTGCGCTGCCCGGCATCAACGACTGGATCGACAACACCCGCATTCGCAACGTGACGGATTCGGTGCAGACCGGCGTCCAGCTGGCGCGCGGCGAGGCCGTGAAGCAGAACCGCAACATCACGTTCTGGCTGGTCAACCTGTCCAATCCATCGACGATGGACAACGCGTGCACGCTGTCGAGTACGAGCGGCTCGTGGGTCGTGAGCGTGTCGGATCCGACCAACCCCGGGCACTGCGCCGACAGCCCGTCGACCACGACCTCCCCCATGATCGTCAGCGCGCGAGCGGTCGGCGAAAACGGCGGCCGCGGCATCACGGTCTCCGCGATCCAGACCGGCACCACCGGCGCAACGAGCGTGACGTTCAATGGCTTCGGCCGTGTCGTCAACAGCAACGCCATCACGAAGATCGACGTGTCGGGCCCGCGCAGTACCGATCGCATCCTGCGCCTCGTGATCTCCCCGGTGGGCCAGGTTCGCATGTGCGACCCGAACGTCAGCAGCAGCACCGACCCGCGCGTGTGCCCCTGAGCGACAGTCAGAGCGAGAAAACCAGCATGCCTACTACCCTCTCCAGAAAGCTCAGGACGCCGGTCGCCATGCGGCGGAGCATGCGCGGCATCGCGCTGATCGAAGTGCTGATCGCGATGCTGATCTTCATGTTCGGCATTCTCGGGCTGGTCGGCCTGCAAGCCTCGGTGACGCGGGCGGAAACCGATTCGAAGGGGCGCACCGACGCCACGTATCTCGCCAGCGAGATCATCGGACACATGTGGGCGGACATCCCCAACCTGGCCAACTACAACGGTGGCAGCTGCGCCACGACGGTCGCCTGCAAGGAATGGCAAGACAAGATCGCTGCCACCTTGCCCGGCGGCACGGGGAGCATCGTCATCAACACGTCATCGGCGGGCAACGCCGTGACGGTCACCGTGAGCTGGTCGGGCCCGGGCGGCCAGTCGCATCAGTACGTCACCAACACCTTCATCGTGTGAAGGTCTGAGATGCGCAAAGTGAAAACTCCCATCTTCGGCCAGCGCGGCTTCTCCCTGGTCGAGTTGATGGTCGGCATGGTGATCGGGTTGCTGACGGTTCTGGTCATCACCCAGGTCATGGCCTTGTCGGAAGGCAAGAAGCGCACGACCGCGCTGGGCAGCGACGCGCAGGTGAATGGCGCGTTGGCACTCTTCGCGATCCAGCGCGACGTCCAGCAGTCGGGCTACGGTGCGGACCTGAGCCTCAGCTCGCTGGGCTGCCCGGTGAACTACAGCTACGGAGGCAGCGCTGCGTCCTCGTTCACGCTCGCGCCGGTCGTCATCACGGATGGTACGAGCGGCGCGCCGGACACCATCACCGTGATCCAGGGCAACTCCGTCGGGTTTTCGACCCCGATGGTCACGACGAACGATCACGCCCAGAGCGACAGCCACTTCACGGTCATGTCCTCGCTTGGCGCGGTGGCCGGCAACATGATGATCTCGGTGCCCACGAACTGGAACAACACGACCCAGGAGTGCACGTTGTTCAGCATCACCGACACGGCTGGAACGGGGACCGCGCTGACCGCGACCAACCTGCCGCACGGGACGGGTACCGGCAACGCCGCCTGGAACCAGAGCAGCACATTCCCCACGGCAGTCGTCCCGGCGGGCAGTCTCCTGCTCAACATGGGGCCGATGGTCAAGCGCACGTACTCCATCAATGCGGCCGGCAACCTTCAGACCGCGGACTTCTCGTCCGCCACCGGCGCATCGACCACGCAGGAGCTGTATCCGCAGATCGTCAACCTGCAGGCCCTGTACGGCAAGGACACCGTCCACACCACCGGGGCGGTCACGGTCGATACCTACGACAACGTCACGCCGACCGACAACGCCCATTGGAGGCAGGTCATCTCCGTGCGCGTCGCGGTGGTGGCTCGCAGCAACCAGTATGAAAAGGATGTCGTGACATCCACGGCGCCGCTCTGGAACGTGGGTGGCGCCATCCCCGTCGCCGGCTCGACGACCTGCTACACCAACAGCAAGTGCATCGCGCTCGACGTGAGTGGGCTCACCGACTGGCAGCACTATCGCTACAAGGTCTATGACACGACCATCCCGCTGCGCAACGTGTTGTGGAACTAACCGAGTGACCGTCATGCATCTCTCGCCTTCTAGCGTTCTCGATCGTCGCCGCAGGTCGCCGGTGGGGCGCCGCGTTTCGCAGCGTGGCGCGACACTGCTGTTCGCGTTGCTCGCCCTGGTCGTCATGCTGCTCGGCGCCCTGGCGCTGGTGCGTTCCGTCGACGTCGGCGCGGTGCTGCTGGGCAACATCGGGCTCAAGCAGGACGCGACGGTCACGGCGGACCAGGCCACCAAGGCGGCGATCACCTGGCTGGGCACCCAGGTCGTCACCCCCGGCGCCCTCGACGCGGATTCGGCGTCGAACGGCTACTACGCGAGCACGAAGGAATTCTCTTCGGCTGGCGCCGCGCAGCCGCCCCTCGATGCGACGGGGCAGCAACTGGCCAGCAATCGTCAGTTGATCGACTGGGACGGCAACTCCTGCAGCGCCTACTCCAGCAGCACGTATCAACATCCCTGCACGTTGACGCCCGCCACGGTCACCGGGACGACCAACACTGCGCAATACATCGTCTTCAGGCTCTGTTCGCAGCCCGGCAGCATGAGTGCCGTTGGCTATACGGGAACCTGCGCCGTCCCGCCCAACGGCGGGACCAAAGCGGCGTCGCGCAGTGACGAGAACTACACCAACGGGCCGCCTTTCGACAGCAGCCCCACGCCGTACTACCGTGTCGTGGTCCGCGTGCAAGGCGCGCGGAACACGACCAGCTTCACCGAAACGATCGTCCATTTCTAAAGGCGCCGAACCGGCTCCAGCAGAAGGAAATCAGCATCATGAACAACACATCGATTGCCCCCTCGGCTCACCGGCTGGGTCTGCGCATCCCCGGCTTGTCCGCGGTGCTGGCGATTCTCGCGGGGCTGACCCTGCCGATCGCGCCGCCCGCCCAGGCGGCCGTGACGGACATCTCGACCCAGCCGCTGGTCACGCTGACGACGGGGGCCAAGCCCAACCTGCTGTTCGTGATGGACAGCTCCGGTTCGATGAACTGGAGCTACATGCCTGACGACCTGGGCCTGTCGTACAGCACGCAGGACGAGCCATACACCGGCTGGTATGGCTACACGTCGTCCCAGTGCAATGGGGTCGCCTACGATCCCAACGCGACCTACACGCCGCCGCTCAAGTACGACGGAACGCCGTATCCGAACATGAGCTTCGGCAATGCCTACATCGACGGGTATGCCGGTGGCCAGGCCATCGATCTGGGCACCGGCAGCATCACGGTGTATACGGGGACGAACTTCCACCAGACGTCCACGCGCGTCAACACCTACTACAAGTACACCGGAACCCAGCCGGTCATGGGATGGGCCTACACGTCCGCCGGTCACGTGGCCAACACCTTCTTCAACGAATGCAGCAGCACCATCGGCAATGCGCCGGGGAGTAACGTCTTCACGCTGGTGACCATGACCGCCAGTTCGCCCGATGCGACGAACTACGCGAACTGGTTTTCGTACTACAGCCATCGCTACCTGTTGATGCGTACCGCGATGGGCCGCGCCATCGCGACGCTTGACTCGAGCTACCGCGTCGGCTTCAGCACGATCTACGACAGCACCGCCAAGCAGGGCAGCAGCCCCACTACTTACTTCGTCGACGTCAAGGACTTCGACGCCGCCCAGAAGCAGAACTTCTACTCCAGCCTGTACAGCGTCGCTCCTGGCGGCAACACGCCGCTGCCGTCCGCGCTCGCGGAAGCCGGACGCTATTACGGCAACAAGATCGCCAACCAGACCTACGATCCGGTGCAGTATTCCTGCCAGCGCAACTACACGCTGCTGTCCACCGACGGCTACTGGAACGTCACCACCGGCATCGTGAAGCTCGATGGAACCTCGCCGATCGGCGAGCAGGACGGCAGCGAAGTCCGGCCGATGAAAGACGCGTCGGGCAGCACCACGACGACGACCGTGACCCCCTACAGCGCGCCGGTGACCAGTACTTCCGTGTCGAGCAAGTCGCGTAGCGTCGCATGGACGAAGACGACCGTGGTGTCGTCGAGTCTCGGTACCGTGCGCAACGGTCCGCACACTCCCACGAATTGCACGGCGTCGGGCTACTACCTCATTCACGAGACGACGCAGACGGCCAGCGAGTCGCAAACGGTGATCACCACCATCACTCAGACGTCGTCGAGCAATTACAGCGAGACGGTCGTGAACAAGAACGGCAATGTCCTGTCGGATACGTCGACGACCCCGACAACGACCGCGCCGAGTACGGTCACCACGACCACCTACACCGATACCACCAACGCCCATCCGACCAGCGCCACCCCGACCGACCCGGCGGCTGGGGCCTATTCGACCCCCCCGACCGCGGTCACGCTCTGCCAGACGACCCTCCCGACGAGCGCGGACACCAATGTCCCCGGCACCTATTCGGCGTCGACGACACCCGTCGTGACCACGAGCACCGGCGCCTACGTCGCGGGAACGCCCACAGTCAACACCGTGACTGGCTCGGGCTCGTCCAACACCCTGGCCGACGTCGCGGAGTACTACTACGAAACCGACCTGCGCACCACCAACTGCACGTCGGGCAGTTCCGGTCAGGACGTCTGCGCCAACAACGTGCGCCCGGTCGGCACCGACACGGCCACGTGGCAGCACATGAACACGTTCACCATCGGCCTGGGCGCGAGCGGCACGCTGCCGTACGACAAGAACTACTTGACCCAGACCTCGGGCTCGTATGTGCAACTGAGGAACGGTACGCTCGACTGGCCGGCGCCGAACACGTCCGGCGACGCGACCAACATCGACGACCTGTGGCATGCGGCCGTCGACGGCCGCGGCCAATACTATTCCGCACTCAACGCCACGCTGCTGGCGGAAGCGATCAACAGCGTTGTCCATGCGGTGCAGGAAGTCACGGGTGCGGGCGCGGCGGCGTCGACCAGTGCGCTCGTCCTGGTGGCCGGCAACAACAACCAGGTCTACAAGGCCAGCTACACCACCGGCGTGTGGACCGGCAACGTGCAGGCGTATTCGATCGATCCTGCCACCGCCGTGATCTCCACCACGGTGAACTGGTCCGCGCAGCCGTTGCTCGACGGGATGACCGTGGCGAACCGGAACATCTACTTCAGCTCGGGGGGCAGCACTCCGACGATGCAGGCGTTCAACTATTCCAACCTGAATACCGCGGGCAAGTCCGCGTACTTCAACAACCTGTGCTCGCAGAGCTCGGTGGCGGCGCAGTGCGCGAACCTGAACACCGCCGACAAGAACCTGGCGAATTCCGGTACCAATCTCGTCAACTACCTGATCGGCGACCGGACGTACGAGGCCGTCACGAGCTCCACGCAATCCGTGCTCTATCGCACGCGGGATCACCGGCTGGGCGACATCATCGACGGCAACCCCGTCTACATCGGCAAGCCGCCGTTCGCCTACGCGGACGCTGGCTACGCCGACTACGTGACGGCGCAGACCTCGCGCAAGCCGGCGGTCTATGTCGCCTCGAACGACGGCATGCTGCACGCCTTCTCGGCGAGCGCGGCTTCCACCTCGGCGGGCGAAGCCTGCGGCGAACCGCTCGCGTCCAGGCCTGGCGGTTGCGAGCTCTGGGCCTACGTCCCGAGCATGGTGATGCCCAATCTCTACAAGCTGGCGAACTCCAACTACAGCACGGCGCACCAGTACTACGTCGATGGCGCGCCGATCATGGGCGACGTCAAGGACGGCGGCACCTGGAAGACCATCCTGGTCGCGGGCCTCGACGGCGGCGGCGCGGGCTACTACGCGCTCGACATCACCGACGCCACGAACCCGAAGCCGTTGTGGGAGTTCACCGATGCCAACCTCGGCCTCACCTACGGCAACCCGATCATCACCAAGCGCGCCGACGGCACGTGGATCGTGGCCATCACGTCCGGCTACAACAACACCTCCGGCGACGGCAAGGGCCACCTCTACATCCTGAATGCGATGACCGGCGCGCTGCAGCACGACATCGTCACGTCGGCCGGCTCGTCCACTTCGCCGAGCGGCTTGTCGAAGATCAATGCCTGGGTCGAAAGCAAGACCGACAACACCTCGCTGCGTTTCTATGGCGGCGACCTGATGGGCAATCTGTGGCGCTTCGATACCGACAGCCTGGTGCAGCCGCATCTCGGCGCGCTGCAACTCGCGATCTTCCAGACCAGTTCGACCGTGCAGCAGCCGATCACCACGAAGCCGCAGACGGTCGAAATGCCCGGTGGCGCGGCCGTCGTGGTCGTCGGGACGGGCCGATACCTGGGCCTGAGCGACGTCACCAATACCTCGCAGCAAAGCATCTACGCCGTCAAGGACCCCCTGACCAACACCAGCTGGGGTGACGTGCGCGCCGACACCTCGGACTTCGTCAAGCAGACGTTGACCGTGAGCGGCACCGGAGCGACGGCCACGGCGTCCGTGACCGACCTCTCCGTCGACTGGGGCGTCAAGGGCGGCTGGTGGGTCGACCTGCCGAACTCGGGCGAACGTGTCGCCACCGACATGGCCTTGGAGTTCGACGAACTGTCGGTGCTCACGGCGATCCCGAGCGCGGGCGCCTGCCAGGCCGGGGGATCGAGCTGGATCTATTACCTCGACGTGAGCAACGGCGGCGCGGTCGTCAACAACCCGGTGGGCAGCTCCTGGAGCACGACGTCGATCGGCGTCGGCCAGACGTGGGTCGAGACCAGTTCGGGCGGCTTCAAGGTCATCATCCAGAACAGCGACGGCAGCACGGGCAACGGAAATCCGCCGCCGCCGCCGCCGGGGACGCCGCAAGGCGCGCACCGCACCTCGTGGCGCGAGCTGGCGAATTGAGGTAGTTGCATCGAGGTGCTCGTGATCGCCGCCGCGAAGCGGCAGTCAGGCCGGAACGGATCGGCCGAGGCGCGACGCATGCTGCCGGCATGCGTCGCGCTGTCTCTTGCGTTGCACTTCCTGGTGCTCGTCGCCGGGCAAAGCTCGGCGCGATCGGCGCCGCATGAGTCAGGCGCCGGGGCCGCGGGCAGGCGGCACGTCGGCGTGCGGTTCGTACAGCTCGAGCCGACCTCGCGCGTCGATCCTGCGACAGCCGGTGCGACGGCAACTTCGACGCCGTCCCCGGACGCCGCGTTGGTGGCTGCGGGCGCGCCCCACGGTCCGCTCGACCCGGCCGACACCGCGCCACCGCGAGCGCCTGTGTCGAACACGCCGTCTCCGAGTGCGCCTGCGTCGAGTGCCTCGCCGCCGAACGCGCCCGCATCGGGCGCGCCTGACGAGGCCGCCTCGCAACCTGCCGTCGCCACGGCCACTGCCACTGCCACTGCCACTGCCACTGCCACTGCCACCGCTGCCGCTGCCGCCACGACGAACGCGGCGTCGACGGCCGCTTCGGGTGCGACTTCGACTGCCGCATCGACAGGCGAGGAGTACGTGCCGCGCCCACAGCTTTCGGTGGTCCCCGTGGCCCAGGGCGCGGTCGTCATCGACATGCCGCCCGGCATGCGGAAGTTCGGGCGGCGGGTCAGCGTGTTGGCGCTTTTCATCAACGAGGAGGGCGCAGTCGACCGCATCGTCGTGGAAGGGCCGCCCTTGCCCTTCTCGATGGAGCAATCGGCGCGGCAAGCCTTCCGGGCGGCGCATTTCTCGCCGGGCCAGGTCAACGGACATGCCGTCAAATCGCAGATCCGCGTCGAGGTCGTCTTCGGCGAAGAGACTCCGACCCCGATCAACCACGGCCAATAGCGACGGCCTCGGACGCGCTTCGCGCCGGATGCGGCGCTCGTGAGCGGCGCCGTCAGCGCGGCGTCGGCGCGGCGCTGGCCTACGACGTCGACGACGCCGGATGTCCGGCCCGACTCAGGGCCTGGCGCGTCGGGTCGCGAGATGCTCGCACTGGGGCTCGTCGCAACGCTCGCAGACCCACGAAGGCCCGGGCGGCCCGATGCGGCTGCCGACAAGCCGGCTGAACAGGCCCGGGCCGCGCGCTTGACGCTCCGCGCGGCGCTGCAGCAAGGGACGCAACGCGTCGATCGCCGCATCGGTGCGCGCCGGGCCGCTGCCCGCGATCAACGACCAATCGATCCTCCACGCGATCAGCCGCGAGCGCACGAGGGCATCGACCGGCGCCCGCACGTGCGGGCCGTCGCGTTGCAGGCCGTCGGCGATCCACGGCAGGTCGAGCGCGGTGAGCAGCGTGGCGTCGGCCGATCGTTGGCTGGGGCGGGCCAGCGCGTCGAGCGAGCGGTCGTGGAACAACAGTTCGCTGTAGACGGAGATCATGATCGGCGTCGTGTCGCACAGCACGATGTCGACGCCATCGCGCGCGGCCGCCCGTTCGATGCGGCGCTGCTGTTCCTGCGCGATGCCGAACTGCTCGTCGGCGCGCGGCGTGCGCGCATGCTCGTCGCACCATTCGCGAAGATATTCGCTGACGATCTCGCAACGCAGGCCGAAGTCGTCCTCGAGCCGGCGCGCGAGCGCCCGCGCGAGCTGGCTCTTGCCCGTGCTCTCCGCGCCGACGATCGCGATGCGCAACGCCGCCGCCGCGGGCACCTCAGGCTGCGACATGCGCGTCGCCCTCGAGGCGCCGCCAGGCGCGCCAGCCGGCCCACGACAGCGCCGTGAACAGCACGTAGAGGATCACCGTGAGCCACAGGTGCTTGTAGCCGAACAGCGCGACGCTGAAGGCGTTGACGGCCAGCCAGACGATCCAGTTCTCTATGAACTTGCGCCCGAGCAGGAGCGTGCCGACGATGCTGCCGACCGTGGGCAATGCGTCGAGGAAGGGGACGTCGGAGTCGGTCGTCGCGCGCAGCAGCCAGCCGACGAGTGGCCAGCTCGCCGCGGTCGCCGACGCCACCAG
>FTDG01002010.1_pt1 | contig 11178 bp, 12 predicted proteins | sample 1639751 | NCBI WGS metagenome assembly FTDG01 (sample SAMEA3914869, study PRJEB12502) | metagenome | biome: forest; material: soil | place: USA | collected 2012-03-12 | depth 0.1 m
CGCTCGCCGCACAGCGCGGCGGCGACGTACGACAGCGGCGTCAGGTCGCCGCTCGCGCCGACCGAGCCTTCGGCCGGGATCAGCGGCAGCACGTCGTGCGCGAGCAGCGCGGCGAGCTGGTCGAGCAGCTCGACGCTGACGCCCGAGACCCCCTGCGACAACGACTGCAGCCGCGCGGCCAGCACGGCGCGCGTCTCGTCGTCGTCCAGCATGCGGCCGAGGCCGACGCCGTGGTACGCGAACAGGTGGTGCGGCAGCTCGGCGACGAGCTCGGGCGGAATCACGACCGTGCACGAGTCGCCGTAGCCGGTCGTGACGCCGTAGACGACGCCGTCCTCGCGCAGCAGCCGCTCGAGGAACTCGGCGCCCTTGCGGATGCGCGCGCGGAACGCGGGCTCGGACGACAGCACGGCGCGCGCGCGGCGCCCGGCGAGGCCGGCGACGTCCTCGATGGTCAGGCGCGAGCCGTCGAAGACGACAGCGGGGGCGTCGTCCGGAATGCGGGAATCAGTCATGGCGTTCGGGCGAGGTCGAAGGCGCGGGCTGCCGGGGCAGCGCGCCAGGTTGATCCCAGAAGGAGAAGAAATTGAACCACTCGTATGGCGCGCGGGCGAGCATGCCTTCGAGGCGCCGCGCGAACTCCGCCGCGTAGGCCTGCGCGGCGCCGAGGCGGTCGGCGCGCGGCAGCACCACGCGCTCGGCCAGGCGTTCGAACACGACCTCGTGCGTGTCGCCCTGGCGGATGCAGGCGAGCGAATACAACGGGCACTTGAGCAGCGACGCGAGCATGTAGGCGCCGCTCGGGAACGGCGCGACGTGGCCGAGGAACGGCACCTGCACCGCGCTCGCGCGGCCGGCGACGACCGGCACTCGGTCGCCCGCGATCGCGACGAACTCGCCGCGCTCGACGCGCTCGGCCAGCATCACGGCCGTCGCCGGCGAGATCTCGGTGACCTGCAGCAGCGCGATCTCGCGCCCCGGCGACAAGCGCTCGAGCATGCGGTTGAAGCGCGCGGCGTGCACCGTGTGCACCAGCACCGTGAGCTTCATGCCCGGCGTCGCGTCGGCCGAGGCCTGGCACATCTCGAGGCAGCCCATGTGCGCCGTCACCAGCAGCGCGCCCTGCTTCGCGCGCACCATCGCGTCGATCGCCTCGCGGCCGACGAAGCGGATGCGATCGAATCGGTAACGACCGCCAACCGCGAGCATCTTGTCGAGGATCGTCTCCGCGAACGACAGGAAGTGGCGCAGCGTCTCGCGCCGGCCGGGCGCGCGGCCGACGGCGCCGGTGGCGTCCTGCAGATGGCGCAGGTATTCGAGCGAGGCCAGGCGCGCACGCCGGTTCGCGGCCCAGTACCAGGCGACGACCGGGTACAGCACGACGCGGAACGGCAGCCGTCCGCCGATACGGTACAGGGCATACATCAGCCACATGCCGCCGACGAAGGTCTCCTCGCCGAGCGACGACCAGTGGCGTGCGTGGCCCGCGCCGTCGGCGCTGTCGGCGGTCTTGTCCGCGCTCATCGCGCGACCGCCTGCCGCCCGGCGAGCTTGCGCCAGACCAGCGTCGGCGCGCGCGCCAGCATGCCGAAGAACAGGCGCGCGTGCATCTTCGAGATCAGCCAGTTGTCGAGCCCGAGACGGAAGTGCGACAAGCCGTCCTGCGGATACGTGACGCGCGTGGGCACGTTGACGATCGCGACGTTGCGCCAGTGCAGGCGCACCAGCACCTCGGGGTCGAAGTCCATGCGACGGCCGAGGGTCGCCTCGTCGAACAGGCGCACGACCGGCGCGAGCGGATAGACGCGGAAGCCGCACATCGAGTCGCGGATCGCGAGCGACAGCGAGTTGATCCAGACCCAGATGTGCGTCGCGTAGCGGCCGACGAGCCGGCCCGTGGGCACGCTCTCGTCGTAGACCGGCACGCCGCAGATCACGGCCTGCGGCGCGGCGGCGGCGCGCGCGAGGAAGGCCGGGATGTCGCGCGCGTCGTGCTGGCCGTCGGCGTCGATCTGCAGCGCGTGGGTCCAGCCCGCAGCCGCGGCGGCGCGCAAGCCGGCCATCATCGCGCCGCCCTTGCCCTGGTTGACGGCCAGGCGCACCAGCGTGACGTCGCCCGCCTGCGCCAGCGTGTCGAGCACCGCGGCGCAGCCGGGCTCGCTGCCGTCGTCGACGAGAAAGCAGTGCAGTCCGTTCGCGCGCACGTTGTCCGCCACGGCGCCGACCGCGTCGCCATGGTTGTAGACCGGGATGACGGCAGCCGGACGGAAGGCCGGCGCCGACGTGGCGACCGCCGTCATGCCGGCACCTGCGTCGGCTCGGGTTCGCGCTCGCGCGCGGCGTCGCCGAACACGACGCGCCCGCTCGAATGCTTGCCCGCGGCGGAGCGGTACTCGAACTGCAGCGCGCGCTGCGCCGCGTTCCAGCGCCATTCGATCTCCAGCACCATGCCCGGCGTCGCGACCTGCGAGAACTTCAGCGCCTCGAGCCGCAGGAAGACCGGCGGCAGCGCGAAGCGCTCGCGCGCGAACGCGATCGCCCAGTCGACTTGCGCGACACCCGGCAAGATTGGCTGGCCCGGGAAGTGGCCATCGAACACGGCCAGCTCCGGGGCCAGCGCGAGGTCGGCGATCGCGTGATCGGGCTCGACGACGCGCCAGTCCGGCACCGGCCGCGGCGCGGGCGTCGCGGTGGAGGCGGCGACGGGCGCGGCGGCGAACAGCGCCGACAGCAAGGCCTCGGTGCTCTTGCCCTGCGCGTTGACCGGCAGCGCGTCGACGAGGCGCCAGCGGCGCGGCAGCGCGATGCGGTCGACCGCCGCGAGCAACGCGGCGCGCCACTCGGCGACCAGCGCCGGCTTGCCCGACCGGGCCAGCTTCGCGCGCCCGGCGTCGGTCAGCACCGCGACGACGGCCGGGCGGCCGGTCGCACGGGTCGAGGTCGTCGCCGGGCCCGACGCGTCGCTGGCGGCGACGTCGTCCGCGGGGTCGGCGACGAGCATCAGGATGCGTACCTCGGCGATGTCGCCGGTCACGAGCAGCCGCTGCTCCAGCGCCGTCAGCGAGACGCGCTTCTCCTCGATCTTGACGATGCGGTCGGCGCGGCCGTGGAGCTCGAAGCCGTCCATGCCGTCGCCGGCTGGCGTCGCGCGGTCGGCGGTGTGCCACCACTGCGCGTCGGGCAGGTGCGGCGAACGCACCTGGAGTTCGCCGTCCACGATGCGCGTGTCGACGCCCGGCAGCGGCTGCCAGGTGTCGCCGTGGCGCGCGCGCTGGCGCCAGGCGACGCCGCCGGTCTCCGAGCTGCCGTACACCTCGACCGGCGACGTGCCCAGCAACGCGAGCGCCGCGCCGGCGGCTTCGGCCGGCAGCGGTCCGCCGGACGAGAACACCGCGCGCAGGTCGGCCCGCACGGCCGACCAGTCGACCGACTCGGGCAGCCGGCGCAGGTGCGCCGGGCTCAGCACCAGCACCGCGGGGCCGCGGACGTCGAGTGCGATCTGTTCGTTGAACGCGAGCCGTTCGGCCGCGAACGGCCGGCCCGCGGCGAGCGGCCACAGCACGCGGAACAGCAGGCCGTAGATGTGCTGGTGCGAGACCGTCGCCCAGATCGTCGGTGCGGCGGGCGCGTCGATCTGGTCATGATGATGTCCCATGCCGTCGATCGCCCGGCCCGCCGACGCCGTCTCCGATGCGAGGTTGGCAGGCGCGAGGCCGGTGTCGCACAGCGCGCCGAAGCGCGCCTCGAGCGCGTGGACTTCGGCGTCGAGCTGCGCGAGACGCTTGGTGATGGCGAGCGGCTCGCCGCTGGTGCCCGAGGTGTAGACGACCAGCCGCGTGGCGTCGGCGTCGAGTGCCCGCCAGGGCGCGGCGGACGGCGTCGTCGAGGCCGTGCCCGCGCCCACGCGCGGCGGCGCGAGCGCGCCGGGCAGGTCGCCGAGGAAGCCGTCGGCCAGGCCGCGCAGACGGGCGACGGTGTCGTGCTGCACGTCGCCCGGCAGGATGACCGTCTTGCCCGCGTGCCACGCGCCGAACAGCGCGGTGGCGAAGTCGAACGTGTCTTCCGAGTGCAGCGCCCACGTCGCGCCCGCTTGCGCGGCGAGCGTGTCGCGCCAGGCCGCGACCCGGGTGGCGAAGTCGGCCTGCGTCAGCGCCTGCGCGCCGCGTCGCGCGACGATCGCGGCCGGCGAGCCGGCGCGACGCGGCAACGCGGTCAGTCCGCTCCAGGTGACGGCGTCAACCATGGCGCGCTCCGGCATTCGCGGCGTCGGCCTGCGCGCGCGCCGCGATGCGCGCGCGCACGCGGCGCCGCACGAGCCATTCGCCGCCCATCAGCAGGCCCATCGCGGCGTACGAGATCGCGCCGTTGTACAGCGCCCAAGTCGCGGCGCTGGCCCACAGCGCGGTGCCGATGGCGATGGCACCGTTGACGACGAAGAAGCCGCACCAGACCTGCGTCACGCGCCGCGTGTAGACCACCGCGGCCGCCGGCAGCTCGGGCTCGTGCAGCCGCGCCAGGCGTTCGGCGACCGGCGGCCCGTGCCACAGGCTGGTCGCGAACAGCGCGAACAGCACCCCGTTGACGAGCGCCGGATAGAGCTTCAGCGGCGCCCACTGGTCGCCGAGGAAGCCGGCCGCGGCGAGCAGCAGCGCGAGCCCCGCGGCGACGAGCCAGAACCGCTCGCGCGTGATCCAGGCACGGGCGAGCGCGAGCACGACCAGCAACAGCGCGATCCAGCGCGGCCCGACGTGGCCGAGCGCGACCCAGACGACCGCCGGATAGGCCAGGCTCACGACCAGCAGCACGCCCGCGAGCAGCGGTGGCGTCTTGCGCGGCGCGGGCGAGGCCGGCGTGACGCGCGGCGGCACGGCCGGGGACGTCAAGATGCGCGCCATCGCGAAACGGGAACGAGCGCGGGAACGAGCGCGGGAAGGAAAGCAGGATCGGAACGCAAGACGGGCCGCCCGGCTCAGGCCGCGGGCGTCTCGTGGACGAGGCCGTACAGCGCGTCGACGACGTCCTGCACCGTGCGCACCGACTTGAACGCCTCGGGCAGCAGCCGCTTGCCGACGAGCGGCTTGAGCTGCACGATCAGGTCGACCGCGTCGATGCTGTCGATGTCCAGGTCCTCGCCGAGCCGCGCTTCGGGCTTGATGCGCGAAGGCTCGATGTCGAAGGTCTGCTGCAGGATCTCGACGATCTTGGCGAAGATATCGTCTTTGGTCATGGTGGGAATCCGGGTGAGAGAGTCGCGAGGGATGGCGTCCGGGGAGCGGCTCGCGCCGCTCAGGCCTTGCCCTGCGAGGTGACGAACTGGGCCAGCGCGCGGACGCTGGCGAAATGGGCGCGCACTTCCTGCGATTCGGCAGACAGGCTGACGCCGTACTTCTTCTGCAGCGCGAGGCCGAGCTCGAGCGCGTCGATCGAGTCGAGGCCCATGCCGTCGACGAACAGCGGCGCGGTGGGGTCGATGTCGTCGGGCGTGACGTCTTCGAGCGCCAGCGACGAGATGATGAGTTCCTTGATGTCGTGCTCAAGCTGCTGCTGCATGGGGTCTTTCAGCGCCGAGATGGCGCGCGAGTTCGTCATTGAGGCGGCGCACCGCGAGCGCTTGTTGCGCGCCGGCCGCTGCCAGGTGGGAGTCGACCGCGATGTCGTCGCCGACCTCGATCAGGAAGTGGCCGGCGCGTGCCGGCACGCGCCACCACTTGTCGGTCTTGCCCAGCATCTGCTGGCTGCACGTGATGCGCACCGGCGTGACCGCGAACTCGCCGCGCACCGCGACGTTCGCGGCGCCGCGCTGCAGCGGCCCGAGCACGGCGCCGGCGGGCGTGCGCGTGCCTTCGGGAAACACGATCAGGTTGCTGCCGGAACGCACCGAGCCGACGCAGTCGTCGACGAGGCCGGGGCCGGTGTCGTTGCAGACGAAGCCGGCGGCGCGCACCGGGCCGCGCGTGAACGGGTTGCGCAGCAGCGCGCCCTTGACGATGCAGTCGGCGTTGCGCACGAGCGCCATCAGGAACACGACGTCGATCAGCGACGGATGGCTCGCGAGGATCAGCAGCCCGCGGCGCTGCAGCCGCTCGCGCCCGCGCACCTCGACGCTGCACAGCCCGAGCCCGCAGATCATCGCGACGAAGAAGCGGAAGATGTGGCGGATCGTCCAGCGCGCCAGCCGGGCGCGGCGCCGGTGGTGGCGCACCAGCACGTTCAGCAATGGGAAGACGACGACGCCCAGCAGCAGCCCGCCGATGCCGAAGCCGGCGAACGAGAAGCCCGTCGCCGCGACGCGCCACCAGCGGTTCACGCGCGAGCTCGACGTGGCCGACGTCGCCTGCGCCATCCGGTCGACGGCGGCCGTCGCGATATCAGTCATCGCGGCTCCAGCGAAGGGTGCGGCCGTCGACGTGCTGCTCGAAGGCCGGCGCCTGCGACAAGCCGAACCACAGCGTCTGCAGGCTCGCGGGCAGGCCGGACAGCGGCGCGGCGAGCTCGGCGGAAGAAACAGAGGGCGCGGACGGCGCGTCGAGCCAGTCGAGGTGCAGCGCGCGCTCGCCCGCGTGCGGGCGGCGCAGCCGCCAGGCCCAGGCGAAATGCGCGGACGGCTCGTCCTCGAACGGCGCGTAGCCGGCCGGCAGCGGCGCGTCGTAGACGACCAGGCTCGCGGCGGACGCGCCGTCGTCCAGCAGGCCCACGGCCTCGACGACACCGGCCGCGGCCGTCGCGCGGCCCGCGGCGATGGCGGTGGAGTTGCTGCGATCCGTGCGGGCGAGCGCGATCATCGCGCCGATCGCGTTGTGCACGGACAGGCCGAACGCCGTCGGCGACAGCGCGTCGCCGCGCGCGTGGTCGGCCAGCAGGTCGAGGCAGCGGCCGGCTTCGCCGTAGCGCGAGGCGAAGACGGTCGGATGGTGGGAGTCGGAGTCGGCGGAGTCGGCGGAGTCGGCGTCGATCGACGCGTCAGGCGCGGACGACGCCGCGTCGCCGGCGAGCTCGAACGCGACCTGCGCCGCGATCCGGCCCAGCGGCGCGAAGCGACGGCGCAGCATCGGCGCCACGGCCGTCAGCGCGACTTGCGGCTCGCCTTGCGGCAGCCACGGCGCGGCCGCCCATTGCGACCAGCTCGCGGGCGTTGCCAAGCCGGGCGCGTACGCGGCCCAGGCATCGATGACGAATGAAACACTCAATTGGCTAGCCCTGACGCCAGCGGGCGTCGCCCCGAAGGCGCACGCCGCTTTTTAGTTTTGTCGCGGCACTGGTCCGCACCGTCCCGAGGCCCGCGGTGCGCGTCCCGGTCGATGCCCGAGTCGCGGGACACGCCCGACCTCCCCTTCCAACCGGCCATTTTAGCGTTCCGGACAGCAGGTTCGAGGCACCTCGGTGCCGGAATAGAGCGGACTTTCCAGGACGATTGCGCTGCATTTCACGACTGTGCGGCGCGTACCGCGGCCGCGGGCGAGGGTTCTCCCGGATCCATGGCCGTCCCGCAGCGACTTTTCTCACTGGCCGAGCAGGCGTTTCGCGGCGTAACAGGCGCGCTTCGCGCCGCGCACTGGCGAGCCGTCGCATGCCGCTGGCCGACGGCGGCGTCGATGCCGATCATCACGCCATCCCGCAACCACTTCCACGCGAGCCGCCATGAACTTCCTCCTCGACATCGTCACGCACACCCCGCTGTGGGTCTGGGGCGGCCTCGCGCTGCTCGTCTTCATGGGCCTGAAGCAGACCGTCGCGCGCGACGTCTCCGCGACCCGCCTGTGGCTCGTGCCGATCGTCATGGGCGGGTACTCGTTCTATGGCAGCTGGTCGTCGTTCGGCGGCGTCGGCCAGGCCTTCGCCGCGACGGCGTGGATCGTGGGCGCCGCACTCGGCTTCGCGGCCAACGGCAAGCTCGACCTGCCGCGCCAGGTCGCCGTCAACGACGACGGCAGCTTCCGCATCGGCGGCAGCTTCGCGCCGCTGGTGCTGTTCGTCTCGATCTTCCTGCTGCGCTATGCGATCGGCGTGACGCTGGCCGTGGCGCCCGAGCTCGCGCACGACCTGCCCTTCGCGCTCTTCGCGTCGCTCGCGGGGGGCGTGCCGACCGGGTTGCTGGTCGCGCGCTCGCGCAAGGTGTTGTCGACGCCGCGTCCGGCGACGGATCTCGCCCGCGCGTGAGCTGTCGCGGCGGCGACTCGCCACGCGACAATCGCCGCACCGCGCCCGCCGCCCTTGCCGACCGCCTCGAGCCAACGTGACCCAGCCACCCAGATCCGCACCCGCGCTGCCCGCCGCCACGCCCGTGGTGCGCGACACCCGCATGCGTGCCTGGCACCTGCTCGTGCACGGACTGGAGGTCGCCGCGGCGAACTTCGCCATCGCCGTCCTCGTCTCGACGGCGAACGGCGGACGCTTTGGCGGAACGCTGGCCTACGTCGAGATCATCGGCCTGTGCATCTGGCTCGTCGCGGAATTCGGCCGCCTGCTGATGCCGCAGGACCAGCTCGACGGCTGGCCGCTCGGCTGGCGCAAGGCCGGCCTGATCGCGGCCGCCTGCGTGATCGGCTACGTGGTGGGCGTGACCATCGTCGACGCGATCCGGGGCCGGTCGAACTGGCCGGAGCTGTTGCACGATCCTTCGCGGCTGTTGACCGACGTCGCGCTCACGGTGACCTTCGCCGCGGTCATCTCCGGCTGGTTCTACACCCGCAGCCGGGCGCAGGTGCACCGCGCGCAGGCCGCCGCGGCGCTGCACGACGCCACGCTCGCGCGCCTCGTGCTGCTGCAGTCGCAGCTCGAGCCGCACATGCTGTTCAACACGCTCGCCAACCTGCGCGCGCTGATCGGTGCCGACCCCGAACGCGCGCAGGCGATGCTCGACCGCCTGATCGACTTCCTGCGCGCGACGCTGGCCGCGAGCCGCGTGGCCGCCCATCCGCTGAAGGACGAGTTCGCGCGCGTGGCCGACTATCTCGCGCTGATGAAGGTGCGCATGGGCGACCGGCTCGACACCGCGCTCGACCTGCCGCCCGACCTCGCCGCGCTGCCAGTGCCGCCGCTGCTGCTGCAGCCGCTGGTGGAGAACGCGATCAAGCACGGCCTCGAACCCAAGCGCGGCCCCGGCACGCTGCGCGTCACGGCCGCGCGCGAGGGCCAGACGCTGGTGCTCGCGGTGGTCGACAGCGGTCGCGGCCTCGCCGCCGCCGCGAGGTCGGGCGGCGCCGACGTCCCGCCCGACGCGTGGCCCGGCTCCGGCTTCGGGCTTGCGCAGGTGCGCGAACGCCTGCAGACCTTGCACGGTGACGCCGCCCGCTTCACGTTGGCCGACGCCCCGGGCGGCGGCACGCGCGCCGAGATCCGCCTGCCCCTGGCGGCGCCCGCCGACGCGCCGCATCCGACCCTTCGCGAAGACGCCCGCCCATGACCACCGCCCTGATCGCCGAAGACGAACCGCTGCTCGCGCAGGCGCTGCGCGCCGACCTCGCCCGCGCGTGGCCCGAACTGCAGTTGCTGGCGCCCGCCGTCGACGGCGACGAGGCCGTCGAACGCGCGCTCGCGCAGCGGCCCGACATCGTCTTCCTCGACATCCGCATGCCCGGCCGCACCGGGCTCGAAGCGGCGCAGGCGATCGTCGAGGACTGGCCCGGCGACGCGCGCCCGTTGCCGCTGCTGGTGTTCGTCACGGCCTACGACCAGTACGCGCTGCAGGCCTTCGAGCACGCGGCCGTCGACTACCTGCAAAAGCCGGTGCAGCCCGCACGGCTCGCGGCGTGCTGCGCGCGGCTGAAGGAGCGCGTCGCGTCGCGCGAGGCGGCGTCGACATCGGCATCGACGGACGCCGCGAGCGACGACGCCGCGTTGCTGGCGCGGCTGCGCACGCTGCTCGTCGCGCCGGGGACGGCCGAGGCGGCGGTGTCGTCCGCGGCGCCATCACCAGCACAGGCGCAGACCCAGACACGAGCGCAGCCGCGACCGCAGGCGCCGCTGACGATCCTGCAGGCGGGCGTCGGCCCGACGCTGCACATGATTCCCGTCGCCGAGGTGATCTATTTCGAGGCGGCCGACAAGTACGTGCGCGTCGTCTGCGCTGAGCGCGAAGGGTTGATCCGGATGTCGCTGCGCGACCTGCTGCCGCGGCTCGGCGGCGCGCACTTCTGGCAGATCCACCGCGGCACGGTCGTGCGCGCCGATGCGATCGCGACCGCCACGCGCGACGACTCCGGCAAGGTCTTCCTCACCTTGCGCGGGCGACCTGAACGTCTCGTTGCGAGCCGGCTGTACGCCCATCTGTTTCGCGGGATGTGAACGTCGTGCCGGCCTCGGCGGCCCGGGACGGGCTGCCGCGCATCGCCTGCTCCCAGCGCAGCAGGCGCTCGCGGCTGACTTCGAAGCTCTGGCCGAACAGCAGCGGGCCCTGGCGCGCCATCATCGTGGCCACACGCGCCGCCGACGCGTCGCCGGCGTCCGCGGCCGCGGCGAGCTGCTCGTAGGCCTGCGGCCACTGCTGCGCCTCGTAGACCTGCATCGCCGCCTGGAAACGGCCTTCCGGGGCGTGGCCGCTGACGCGCAGTCCGGTGCCGGTCAGCGCGATGCACGCCGCCACCAACGCCGTCGCGCCGATGAGCACCTGCGCGGCCGTGTCGATCCATCTCGTCGCCATGTTCTGTTGCATGTCGGTCACCCTCGCGAAAGATCGGTGCGCCCCGCATTCGCGGCGCCCGAGGTCGCGAGCATAGGAACGTGCGAGGCCGTCGGAAATCCCTCATCGGGGGGACGCGCGGCACGCAGCTGCAACCGCGCGCCCGCCTCGCGCCGAGCGCTCCACTTAGAATCGAACGACCTATGAACACTCAAAAGCCCACCGTCCCCGCAGCGGCAGAAGAAGCCGTCAAGCCCGCCAACTTCCTGCGCAACGTCATCGAGCGCGACCTCGAGGCGGGCACCTATGCGAATCGACAGTGGGGCGGCGGCCCGGGCGACGCGGCGCACCACGCCGCCGGCGCAAGCGACGCGGCGCGCGTGCGCCTGCGCTTCCCGCCCGAGCCGAACGGCTACCTGCACGTCGGCCACGCGAAGAGCATCTGCCTGAACTTCGGGCTGGCGCGCGACTACGGCGGCGTCTGCCACCTGCGCTTCGACGACACCAACCCCGAGAAGGAAGACCAGGAGTACGTCGACGGCATCAAGGAGAACGTGCGC